>Ga0066903_100000155_pt1 | contig 34720 bp, 26 predicted proteins | sample PanSoiMetaGPlot1_FD_67491 | JGI IMG/M metagenome (GOLD analysis project Ga0066903, IMG submission 67491) | Tropical forest soil microbial communities from Panama analyzed to predict greenhouse gas emissions - Panama Soil - Plot 1 (version 2) | ecosystem: Environmental > Terrestrial > Soil >... | reverse complement strand
GTGCGGATTCGCGATCGTGATCGTGCCGATGGCGCCGGCTTCCCGAAGCGTGCGCCAGCGCTCGGCCGTGGACGCGGACTGCGCGCGCGCTGCCGCGTCGAGCGAATCGGGCGTCGTCGTGAAGTACACGGCAATCGCTCCGCGCAAATCGAGCGCGCCGAGGTCGTCGACGCGGCGGTCGGGCACTCGCAGCGCGCGCCCGACGAAGACGAGCGGCGCGGCGACACGCGGCGCCGGATCGGCCCGCATACTGATCGTGGCCTCAACGCCCAGCGTGATGGAACGAGTACGACCGTCGCGGACAAACGACACGCTCGAGCGGGGCTCGTCGATCGTGCGCGTGCGGAATCCCACGCGCTGGATGAATCCGTCCGTGCCCGCTGGCTCGAGACCGACCGCCTGGAAGGATCTGGTGACGTAGTCGGCGGCGCGAGTGTGCCCGGGCGTCCCCGTCTGGCGCCCCTCCATCGCATCGTCGGCGAGCGCGCTGACGCGCCGCCACCAGCTGCTGCCAACGGCCTGATTGTCAGAATCGGCCGTCGTGACGGCGGCGTAGCAGACGAGCGCCGCTGCCAGAGCAGCGGCGGCCGCGACCGGTTTCACTGTTGTTCTACCTGGTATCCCTTGGCCTTGAGCATCGTGAGGAGGCCATCCGGCCCCACGAGATGGGCGGCGCCCACGACGACAAACGGGCGCGAGCGGCCGACCAGTGCTTCGAGCTTCGGAAGCCAGGTCCGGTTGCGCTCGACAAGGAGCCGCTGGTACATCACGGGATCCTGCTTCAAATCGCGCAGCACGATGCGCTCCACGGCGGCCGCGTCGCCGTTCTTCCAGGCGTCGGCCACCTGCGAGACGGCGCTTCTCTCCGAGTCGACGTCCTTCAGCGACTCCGCCAGCAGATGATCCTGCTGGGCCATCGTCATCTCGTCGAAACGCGAGATCTGATACTCGACGGTCTCGAGGCCCTGTACCGGCTTGCCGTTGGACTTGGCGCGGTCGTAGAAGTGCTTGTCGAGACCAAGCTCGGCGTCGAAGCCGGCCTTCTGCCACTCGAGCGCTTCGAGCGTGATGGCAATCATCCACGGCTTGAAGCTGGCCAGCATCTCTGGGGGCAGTCCCAGTGCTGCGACGCGCTTCCGGACCAGCGCGTAGGTGGACGGAGAGAGCACCTTCTCGAGAGTCTGTCCTTCCGGCAGCGTACCGCGCGCGAGCGTCTGGATCGCCGACTCCGGCGCCAGCATGTCGCCGAGGTCGGCCTCTTCGACGAGGAGGTCGGAATCCTTGAACGCGGCCTCGAGCGCGGGTGAGAGTGGATAGTAGTCTTTGCTCAGCATGTGCACCGAGCCCACGAGGTACAGCGATCCTCGCGAGTTCGAGGCCTTCCAGAGAAAGCTGCGTCCGCCGGTGGCGGGCAGCACGGCCTGTGAGATGCCGAGGGCGAGGACGATCGATGAAAGGAAACAGACGCGGTACGACGCCGGGCGCGCCGGTCGGTGCGTGGGCCTGATCATTGCGATCCTTTGTTCCAGTCTATGACGCATTCAAGGTTCATGCACGGGTCACGGCGCGCAGTGGTGCGCACTGCCGACCTGGCACGCGTCGGCTTTGTCGGCGCCACGCACATTTGTCGGGTGTCGCACGGTTACTCGCCCGGCGGGCGGGCGGCGTCGAACTGCGCGACGGTCATCTGCATCCGGCGCGCGAATGCCGCCTCGAAGTCGACGCCGGCGCCGACATCGCGCAGCACGTTCGCGATGGCGGGACCGCCGCCGTCGTGCAGGATCCGGGTCACCGCGAGCGCGCTCGTGGCGTACGCCAGCCGCGCGGCGTCGCCGCTCAAGCCGCCAAAGCCTCGCTGCAGCGCCGAGAGGGGCACCGGCGACGCGGCGTGAGCGGCGGTATCGCGGGCCCATTGGAGATCGTCGGCTTCGAGCGCCGTCGCCAGCCCCTCGTTGAACCACGTTGGCAGGGCGCGCCTGGCGATGTCGTGCACGAGCGCGTGCGTGAACTCGTGCGCGAGCACGCGATCGAGCTCGCGGCTGTCCTTCAACGCGCCGCGCATGGGCACGCGGATGATGCCGTCGTACGCGCCCGCCGCCCACGTCGGCGATCGCGTGATATCGGAGAACTGCTCGGACGTGTAGAGCACCACGCCAATCGCCTGCGACGGATACAGACCGAGGGCGTCGCCGATCCGCCAGAAGGCGCGATCGAGCGCCTCGAGCGCGAGACGCGCCGCCTCGGCTTCGGGCGGACCTTCGAACGATACGGTGAAGCGCTCGCCGACTGCCTGCTGCATGCGATCGTGCAGCTCGGCCTCGCGTTGCCAGCGCTCGAGCGTGGCCCGTGCGCCGCGTTCGCCGGGTGCCCGCCTCACAAGTTCCTCATAAGTGCGAATCGCATCGTTGAGCTGGCCGTTTCGATGCAGGACCTGGCCGAGCAGTGCGCGTGCGCCAACGAGCGAGCCGTCGAGCGCAATCGCGCGCTCGAGCGCCTCGCGTGCCTCGTCGTCGCGACGTTCGAGGTATGCGGCCGTGGCAGCGCCGAGGTAGAGCCGGCCGCTTGCGGGATCAGCGGCGATCGCCTGACGGAACAGATCGGCGGCCCGGCGTGTGTCCCCGGCGTCGAGGGCTTGCCAGGCAGCCTGTTCGCGGAGGGCGGTTGCAGGATCGCGCTGCGCGCTGGCGTGCGCCGTCAGCAGCACCGCTGCTGTCAGCGCGAGGCAGGCGCGAAAGCGCATAAAGGCATTCTAACCCTCAGGATGTTATTCTTACCGTTCGCGATGGCCCAGCCCGTGTCCGCACAGGTTGAAGAGGGCGTGATCGACGTACTGAAAAACGTCAGCCGCCGTCCGATCGAGCCCACGCTGGAGAGCGACCTCGTGGCCGATCTCGGATTCGATTCCTTGCAGGTCCTCGAAGTCATCGCGGAGCTCGAAGATCGCTTCGACATTTCGATTCCGCTCAACGATGTCCCCGCCACGCGCAGTGTCGCGCAGGTTGTCGCCCAGGTGATGACGCTCGTCGAGGGACGTCGAGCTGCCGATGTCTGAACCGCGAACGCTGGCGAGAGCACTGGCCGATGCGGCCCAGTCCGCATGCGGCTACACGTTTGTCAGAGGCGCTGAACAGACGACGCTCACTTACGTCGATCTCGCGCGCCGCGCCTGCTCTGTCGCCGCCGCGCTGACGCGGTCAGGCCTGCGCCGCGGCGATCTCGTCGCGCTTGTGATCACGGATCCCGAGCAGTTCCTGATCATCCTATTCGGCGCGTCAATGGCGGGCATCCTGCCCGCCTCGCTCTATCCGCCGCTCAGCGCCGCGGACGCGGACGCCTATCTCGAGACGACCGCCGGCATCCTGCGCGTGTCGCGCGCGCGCGCGGCGGTCGCGTCGGCCGCGTTGGTGGATGGCCTCGACCGCATGCGCGCCACGTGTCCGGCGCTCGGTCTGATCCTGTCAGCCGACGATCTGTGCGGCGCCGCCGCTGCCGGCGATGCGGACCTCAAACATCACGAAGCCGGATTGGACGATCTGGCGTTCGTGCAGTTCACCTCGGGATCGACCTCGTCGCCCAAGGGTGTCGCGCTCACGCATCGCAATCTCGGCGCAAACGTCGACGCCATCAACGGTCCTGGCGGGCTGGGCACCACCGATTCCGATTCGGCGGTGAGCTGGCTGCCCCTCTATCACGACATGGGCCTGGTGGGCATGGCGCTCGGTCCGCTGTATTCCGCGCGCCCGGGTGTGTTTCTCGCGCCGCAGGCGTTCGTCAAGCGGCCGGTCGAATGGTTGCGCGCGATCTCGCAGCATCGGGCGACCGTGAGCTTCGCGCCAAACTTCGCGTACGACCTGTGCGTCCGACGGGTCAAAGATCGGGATCTCGAGGGCCTCGATTTGTCCTGCTGGCGCGTGGCGGGATGCGGCGCCGAGCCCATTCACGCGCCGACCCTGCGCGCATTCGCCGAGCGGTTTGCCGCCGTCGGATTTCGCGAGTCGGGCTTCCTGCCGTGCTACGGGCTCGCCGAGCATGTGCTGGCCGCGACGCTGCCTCCGCGGGCGCGCCCGCTTCGCGTCGACGACGTGCGCGCGGGCGACTTGAGCGAGAAACGGTTTGCGTCGCCCGCGGCGGCCGACGATCCGTCGACGATTCAGCTGGTCAGCTGCGGCGTGCCGCTGCCCGGTCACCGGCTGCGCATCGTGGATGCCGACGGTCACGACGTGTCCGAGCGGGAAGTCGGCGAGATCACCCTTGGGGGGCCGTCGGTCATGCAGGGCTACTACGGCGACGACGAGCTCACGCGAGCCACGATCGTCGACGGCTGGCTGCGCACCGGCGATCTCGGCTACGTCTCCGGCGGCGAGCTGTACGTGTGCGGCCGCGTGAAAGACCTCATCATCGTGAACGGCCGCAAGTACCACCCGCAGGATCTGGAATGGAGCGTCGACGATCTGCCTGGCGTCCGGCGCGGGCGCGTCGTCGCGTTCGGCACGACCGCCGCCCGCGGCGGCGAGCGCGTCGTGATCGTCGTCGAGCCGAACGGCACGGCGGCGGCTCAAGCCCTCGTCGACGGCATCCGCCGACGCATCGCCGATCGCGTGGGCGTATACGTGGACGACGTGGTGCTCGTGTCGAGCGGCACCGTGGCGCGGACGACAAGCGGGAAGGTACAGCGGGCGGCGACGCGCGCGCGCTACGAGCGCGGCGAGCTCGAGGCCGAGCGTGGAGTCGAGGCATGAGCGAGCCGCAGGATCTGCTGCAGAAGCTCCGGGGCATCCAGGAGCGCCGCGCCGCGATGGGCACGGCGCCCGTGCCGGGCGCGACCGTCATCGAGCGCGTCCTCGGGCCGAACGAGGTCGTCATCGGCGGGCGGCCCACCCTGATGTTCGGGTCGAACAACTATCTCGGGCTCACGCATCATCCGCGCGTGCTCGCCGCGGCGCGCGACGCGCTGGCGGTGTATGGCGCCGGGACAACCGGCTCGCGTGCGGCGAACGGCACGTTCGCCATTCACGAAGAGCTCGAGCGCGCGTTCGCGGAATGGTTCGGCAAGCGGCACGCGCTCATCTTCAGCACGGGCTATCAGGCCAACCTGTCGCTCATTGGCGGGCTGTGCGGCCCCGGCGACGTGATCCTCATCGACAGCGACAGCCACGCCAGCATCTACGACGCGACGCGGCAGACGGCGGCGCAGGTGATCGGCTTCCGGCACAACTCGCCCGACAGCCTTCGCCGGAAGCTCGAGCGGCTGCCGCCGGGCCGCAATCGGCTCGTCGTGGTCGAGGGGCTCTACTCGATTCGGGGCGACGTGGCGCCGCTCAAGGAGATTGTCGCGGTCTGCCGCGAGCACGGCGCGTATCTGCTGGTCGACGAGGCGCATTCGCTTGGCACCTTCGGGCCGCGCGGCCTCGGCTGCGCCGAGGCGCAGGGCGTCCTCGACGAGGTCGACTTCATCGTCGGCACGTTCTCGAAGTCGCTGGCGGGGCTGGGCGGCGTGTGCGTGTCCAATCACGGCGAGCTCACGTCGCTGCATTTTCTGGCGCGCGCCTATGTCTTTACCGCGTCGGGCTCGCCGTCCAACATCGCGAGCGTACGCGAGGCTATCGCGGTGATCCGCGATCAGCCCGAGCTGCGCGAGGAGTTGTGGGCCAACGTGCGGCGCCTGCGGTGCGGGCTCGCCGAGCTAGGATTCACGCTCGAACCGACCGAGTCGCCGATCGTGGCCATCGCCACCGGCGAGGAAGCGCTCACGATCCGCTTGTGGCAGGCGCTGCTCCTCGAAGGCGTGTACGTGAATCTGATCGTGCCCCCGGGCTGTCCGCGCGACGCGTGCGTGCTGCGGGCGAGCTGCTCGGCCGCCCACACGCCGGGGCAGATCGCGCGGGCCATCGACATCTTCGCCCGTGTTGCCGCGGCGTTTGGCCTCGGAACGACGTCGGCGCGCATCGACGCGACGTCGACGGTGGTCTAGCGCTGATTCGCGCAGCCCACGTTCTGGCGGCGGCTCTCGTCGTCCACGCCATCATCGCGCTGGTAGCGGCCGTCAATGCGCCGGCCCCCGCCGGCGACTGGGATCGCTACTACGAGATCGCGACGACTCCAGGCCGGCCGTATCTCGATTACCACGTCGAGCATCCCATCCTGACGCTGCTCGTCTTCAGAGCGCTTGGTGCCGCCGCGCCCGGCCGGCCGTCCTTCGCCTTCGCGATCGTCGTCCTGAACGTGGCTGCCGATGCCGCGATCCTCGTGGCGCTTGCCTGGGCCTGGGATCTCCCGACCGCGGCCACGTTTGCGGTGCTCGTCCTGCCGGTTCTCGACCTGCTGTTCAATCGCATCGATCTGTGGTCGATGGCGTGCGCGACCATCGCCGTCGCCGCGTGGCAGCGCGAGCGGCCGCTCCTCACCGCTCTCTTCGCGCCGCTTGGCGGCGCATTCAAGCTCTGGCCGTTGCCGTTCGTGCTGCTGCTCCTGCGGCGCCATCGAAGCCGAGCGTCGATGGCACCGATCGGACTTGCCGCCGGTGTGCTGTGCGTGATGGGGGTGGTGTGGCTCGGCGTCGCCAGTTGGCGCGGACTCTACGACGTCCTGACGTTCCGCGGCGCGACCGGCTGGCAGATCGAGAGCCTCGTTGGTTCGATCGTGCACGCGACCGGCGATCCGTCGCTGCGGCTCGAGTCAGGATCGTGGCGAATCGGCACGATTCCCAGGGGCATGTCGATTGTGCTCTTTCTCATCGCCGCGCCCGGCTTCGCGTGGTCGGTGTGGAAGGGGGCCGCGACCGATCGCGTGGGGCTCGGGTGGCTCGCCGGCGTGAGCCTGCTCCTCGTGTGCTCGGCGCTGTTGTCGGCGCAGTTTGTCGGCTGGCTGGCGCCGGGCGCTGCCCTCGCCTTTACGCGAGGCGACCGGCGCGCCGCCGCGCTCGCCACCCTCGCGATCGTGCTCACGGGCGTCTTCTGGAAGTGGTACTGGGCGGTGGCTCAGAGCCTGCCATTCATGGACGCCGTCGTCGTGATCCGCAATGTGGTCCTGATCACACTGGCGATCGAGGCGATTCGCTCCCTCCGCGTCGCGCCCGATGTTCTCAAACGTTCCTTCTGAGGATAAAATCTTCAGTTCGGTACGACGGTTTACCACTTCGAAAAAGAGGCCATCATGGGCAAAGCCCTGGAGGGGATTCGGATTCTGGACATGACGCACGTGCAGTCGGGACCGACCTGCACGCAGATTCTGGCGTGGTTCGGAGCCGACGTGATCAAGATCGAGAAACCTGGCGAGGGTGATCCCACTCGCGGCCAGTTGCGCGATATTCCGGGCGTCGACAGCCTGTATTTCACGATGCTCAACAGCAACAAGCGTGGCATCACGCTGAATCCGAAGACCGAAGCCGGCAAGAGAATCTTCTCGAAGCTGATCGAACAGTGCGACGTGATGGTGGAGAACTACGCGCCGGGCGCGATCGATCGCATGGGCTTTCCGTGGGAGAAAATACAGCAGCTCAATCCGCGCATGATTTACGCTTCGGTGAAAGGATTCGGCCCCGGTCCCTACGAAGACTGCAAGGTGTATGAGAACGTCGCGCAGTGCACGGGTGGCGCGGCGTCCACGACGGGGGAAATCGATCGCGTGCCGCTGGTGACCGGCGCCCAGATCGGCGACTCCGGCACCGGCATCCACCTGGTTGCGGGAATCCTCGCCGCCCTCATCCATCGCGAAAAGAGTGGCCGGGGCCAGCGAGTGACGTGCGCAATGCAGGATGCGGTGTTGAACCTCTGCCGCGTGAAGCTGCGCGATCAGCAGCGGCTCGTGCACGGTCCGCTCAAGGAATACCCGCAATATCCCAACGGCACGTTCGGCGACGCGGTTCCGCGCGCCGGGAACGCGTCCGGAGGAGGGCATCCGGGCTGGGTCGTCAAGTGCAAAGGCTGGGAGACCGATCCCGACGCTTACATCTATGTCATCACACAGGCACAAGCGTTTCCGGCCTTGGCCAAGGTGATCGGCCATCCCGAGTGGCTCGACGATCCCAACTTCAATACGCCCGAGGCGCGCCTGCCCAGGTTGGACCACGTGTTCGCGGAAATCGAGAAGTGGACCACGACCATGAGCAAGATCGAAGTGATGGCGACGCTCAATCCGCTGAACGTGCCGTGCGGCCCGATTCTCTCGATGAAGGAACTGGCGGAGGAGCCCGCTCTGCGCAACACCGGCACCGTGGTCGAAGTGGACCATCCAAAGCGTGGCAAGTACCTGACGGTCGGCAATCCGATCAAGCTCTCGGATTCACCCGCGGACGTTCGGCGCTCGCCGCTCCTGGGAGAGCACACCGAAGAAGTGCTCCGGACCGTCGTCGGCCTGACTGACGAAGACATCTCGGAGGCGCGCCGGCAAGGCGCGATCTAGGAAAGGGTCGGAGCGTGACATACAACGTGCTCATTCTCGGCGCCTCCTATGGATCGCTGTTCGCGACCAAGGTGGTCATGGCCGGGCATCGGGTCTCGCTCGTCTGCACCAAGCCCACTGCGGACTTGATCAATCGTGAGGGCACGGTCGTACGACTGCCAATCAAGGGACGCGAGGCACTGCTCGACGTTGCGTCGAAGACGCTTTCGGGGAAACTCGTCGCCGCCACACCTGATGACGTCGATCCGAGTCAGTTCGACCTGATCGTGCTGGGCATGCAGGAAGCCCAGTATGGCTCGAGCGGCGTTCGCGAGCTGACGGGCCGCGTCGCGCGATCACGCAAGCCCTGTCTGGCGATCATGAACATGCCGCCGTTGCCATACCTCAAGCGCATTCCAGGACTTTCGACGGAAACGCTCGAAGCCTGCTACACGGATCCAGGCGTCTGGAGCGACTTCGATCCGGCGCTGACGACGCTTGCGAGCCCCGATCCACAGGCGTTCCGCCCGCCCGATCAGCCCAAGAACGTTCTCCAGGTGGGATTGCCGACGAACTTCAAAGCGGCGCGCTTCGACGGCGCAGAGGCGACGGCGCTCCTGAAAAGCCTGGAGTCCGACATCGAAGCGGCACGATTCGACCCAGGGGACGGCGCCATCGAAATCCCGGTGAAGCTCAAGGTTCACGATTCAATTTTCGTGCCGTTGGCCAAGTGGCCGATGTTGATGGCCGGCAACTACCGGTGCATTCGGCGCGACGACATGATTCCGATCAAAGACGCGGTCCACGGAGACATCAACAAGTCCCGAGAGGTCTACGACTGGGTCCGGAAGCTGTGTGCCTCTCTGGGCGCCGAACATGACGACCTGGTTCCCTTCGAGAAGTACGCCAAGGCCGCTGAGGGACTCGGCAAACCCTCCTCCGCTGCGCGTGCGCTTTTTGGCGGAGCCGTGAACATCGAGCGCGTCGACTGCCTGGTTGGGCGGATTGCCCGCCAGCAGGGGCTGCACTCTGACGCGCTGGATGAGATCGTCAGACTCGTGGACGAGCGACTGGCGAAGAATCGTTCAGTCGCGCGCTAATCGAGGCGGACCTGAATGCGGAACTGGCGCGGATAGCTGTTGTAGAAGCTGCCGAACGCCGGCGACGTGATGTTGTTCTGGACCTCGGCCGGGTTGAAGCGATTGAGCAGGTTGAAGACCCGCACGCCGATCCAGGGCTTCCACTTCATGAACGTCATGCGCCGCTCGACGCCGACGTCCACCGACGCGACCGTCGGGAAGCGGTAGAGCTCGTTCCGCGGACCCACCCAGTCGAGCATCTCGTTGGTCGCCGAGTACGGGAACCCGTTGCGCACTTCGACGACCGATGACAGCAGCCACCCCGGCGTGGGCAGCGCGCGGACGTTGGCGGTCACGCGGTGCGGCACGTCCGCCGACGTCGGGGCATAGGCATCCTCGCCGACGATCGGCCAGCGGATGTTGTCGAAAAACGCCGTGTAGGCGTTGAGGTTGGCGCGCGCTGACGAATGCACGTACGAGCCGCCGACTTCGAAGCGGGGGCCCGGCGCGTAGCGGAGCGTGAATTCGGTCTCGCGATACGACGACTGGCCGTCGCTCGAGAGCACGAGATGCGACATCCCGGGCGCCGTCTCGGGGTCGACGATCAGTTCGTGGCGGCCGGCACGGTGCAGCCACGCCGCGCGGAAGAACCACGAGGACGTCGGATGGTCGTCGAACGCGAGATTCCAGGTCGTGCTGTAGGGGGTGTCGAGATCGCCGGACGTCCGGTGCAGGTACGGCATCGGCGGCGCGATGGGCGTGACGCCGTCTGACGCATAGCGCGTATCGGTCGTCATCTCGAACTGCGAAAACGCGCCGACGACCGAGGGCGTGCGCTCGAAAAACAGGCCGTACCCGCCGCGCAGCGCGGCCGACCCTTTCTCGTTCAACAGCACGACAGCGCCAAAGCGAGGCGTGGCGTTGACGCGATCAAGTACGCCGTCCCAGTCGAGTCGCCACCCGGCTTCGACCAGCAGTCGCGCCGTGGCCTGAATCCGATCCTGGGCGAAGAGCGATACGTCGTTGGCCGTCACCTGCTGCGCGATCGGACCGGCAAAGGTCAGGCGGCGCGCGAGCGTGCCGTCCACGCGGCGGACTTCGACCGGCAGGCTCTCGCTCAGGCCGCTGAATGAGGTCCGCATGAAGTCGCCGCCGAACTTGAACAGGTGCTCGATGCTGCCGAGGCGCCCGGAAAGCGTCGCCGCTTCCGCCCATTGCAGCGAGTCGGTCTGACGACTCTGGGTGTTGTAGAAGTTGCCCGTGTTCTGCTGCGGTTGCAGCTCCATCGAGCCCGTGCCGTGGCCGCTGACGTCGACGCCAAATCCGGCAAACTGCACCGTCGACTCGAGCACAGCGGTTTTCGAGAGCGTGCTGTGCGCCGAGATGGTGCCCGTGATGAGCGTGTCGTTCACGTCGGCCGTCACCGACGGATCGTTGAATGTCGACAGCGTTGCGTCGTCGACGCGGCTTGGGAAGACGTTCAGCGTGCCGGTGAGGCGCTCGCTCGGCGTCAGGTTGGCGTCGAGGCGCGTGAAGGCACTCACCCACTTGGTGACGCGTGTCTGGTCCTCCGGCCGGCTGCGCACCTCGCCCACTTCGTAGCGAAACTGCGCGCTCTGCTCGAGGAAGAGCCGCCCCTTGATCAGCGGCCCGCCAAATCCGATGCGCGGTCCGAACGACTCGATGCCTTTGATGGCGAACGGATTGTCGTACGCCGTCCTGAAGCTGATGTCCGGGCTGTTCAGATACGTCTGCCAGGCGTCGCCGCCTCGCCTCGTATTGACGACCGTCAGGCCCGACGAAAAGCGCCCGAACTCGACAGCGTATGGATTTGAAAACACCTCGACCGAGTCGACCGCATCCGGAGGGAGCCGGAACAACGGATTGCCCATCGTCGCATCGGCGAGGTTGGTCATGCCGATCTGGAGCGCGCTCTGGTTCGGCCGACCGCCCTTGATGCTGACTCCGCCCGGGCCTTCGACGATGCCCGCGAGCAACTTCAGCGCGGACAGTACGCTGTTGTCCCTGATTGGAAGCTGCTGGATGGTGCGGCTCTCGAGCGTCGCTTTTGGCGTGAGAGTCGTGGCGATCGTCGGCCGCACGGGCTCGGCCGCGCTCACCACGTCCACGTGCTCGGCCACGCCAGCGATGGGCAGATCGAGCCGGACCGCGCTGTCGCGCGCTGATTCCGCTGTTACGGTGGCGCGCGCCTCGCTGAAGCCATCAAGGACGCCCGCAACAGCGTACTGACCGGGCGCGAGACCCGTAAAGCGCGCGCGGCCTTGTTCGTCCGCGTACTCGGTTGAGAGCACACCGGCACCTGCGGAGGACAGCGTGACAGCGGCGCCCGGCAACAGCACGCTGCCGTCCTGCGTCGACACCGTGACGGTGACCGAGGCGGGAACCGTCTGTGCGTCGAGAGGCGCCGCACAGAACATGCTGAAGATGGCGAAGAGCGCCGATGCCGCTACGGGACGGGCGAGTCGAACCGCGCGGTCAGGTCGCAGCATGCGGAATATCCGATCTTAGCATCCGCCGTGCCGACGATCCGGTCCACTTCGAAGACCGGATCCGAATAAACGCGGGCCAGTCCGGGGCATCGCCCCCGGCGGACACGCTCGTCGAGCACTACGTGCGTCGCGGCATAACGGTTTGCAATCGCGCGCAGGACGTCGCAGTCAGAAGTGCCATAAAAAGTCGAGACGAGTTGCAATCGTGTGTACCACTCGATTACTTCGACATCTTTGTACGGGTGGCTCTTGGCATCCGCCACGATTGGCGCGCCCGTCCGGAGCCGGAACCGCTCGAGCTCCGGCGGCACCACATACAGGTCCCCCCGTATGGCCGTCTCCCGCACGAATTCCATCATCGGCAGGGTGTCGGGCCGGAGCGCCTTGGCAAAATCGCGCCGCCACCGTTCTGGCACGACGCGATCCAGCCGGGCGGTTAGGGGGCGGTCATCGTAGAAATAGGCGAAAGTCAGCGTCATACGAATACAGCCCAGGAGCGCCGAAAGTGTGATCGCGGCGCCGGCCAGGCGCTGCAGCTGGCGGTGGCGGGTCGTCCACGCTCGCCCCTGCGCGGCGTGGGCGATGAGCGCGCGGACGATGAGCGCCGTCGACACTGGTACCAGCAGCACCGACACGCGCCACGGGAAGAGCAGCGCCAACTGTGTATTACCGCTCGCGATCTGCGCGCTGGTGAGCGCGACACCGAGCAGGAGCGGCGCGAGCAGCGCCAGGAAGAGCTCGGTTCCTGACGCGAGGACCACGCCGGCGATCATCCACAACACTTGAACGGCCGCCTTCGCACCGAGCCACACGTGGGGATCGGCTTCCTGACGGATATGCCCGACCAGAATCGCGGCCGACCGGCGCGAGGTCTCTGCGTCAGTCGGACTCAGCCGCGCGACGACGTAAATGATGGCCGGAATGGCGAACGCGAGTCCCACGGCGCCGATGACCGCCGGCGCGACGAGCGAGCGGGTTCGCTGCGCGGCCGTCACCATGAAGGCAGAGACGAGGCAGGCGCCGATGAGCACGTAGCTGAAGTGAACCAGCAGCACGGCGCCAGTCAGCGTGGCGGCGCGCACCGGGCGGCCATCGAGATGCCACGCGAGCGCGAGGGGCAGCAGCAGACCCACCGCGCTCGGCTGGAACATGCTGTGGCCGAAGATCTCCTGCTCCGCGACGCCCCAGTGCGTCATCTGCCACCACGGGAGGCGGGGAAGGTCCACGCCGAGCAGGTAGCCGACCACCTCGTTGTGCAGCAGGCACATGATGGTCAGCCACCACAGGCGCTCGAGCGCCGCGGTCTCACGCCGCACGGGCCACAGGTGTTCGGCGACGCGCATCAGCCCGTACGCGTAGGCGCCGAGCAGCAGGAAGTACAGCACGTAGTCGATCGCGTCGAACGCGAACCGGTGCACCAGCCACACCACTCCGGTCGCCAGGGGAAAGGGATCGACGGTGTGTACGAGCCAGTCGTCGATCAGCCAGCCTTCGCCGGCACGCGCGATGCCGGTGAGCAGATGGTGGTTTTGATTGGAGCTGTACAGCGGCAGCACGGAGTACGACAGGCCGAAGGCCACCATCGCCAGCAGCAGCCAGCGCCCGCGCTGCGCCCTCAGATCGTCGAACACAGGCTTCCGATGGTCGGAAACGTCGCCCCGCGTGCCTTGAAGAAAGCCAGCGACGTGTTGAGCGCGTCGAGCGCGGCTCGGCCGGTTCGGAACCGGCAATCGAAGCGCAACGCCTCGCGCCGCAGATCGACGAACTCCCAGGGATGCACGAAGAGCACCACGGGATCGTGCAACCGTCCGAAGAGCGCGTCTCGCAGCAGGTGCGGCCACCGCAGGGTCGACGACGTGATGGAGGCAGGCACGCGCAGCAGCCCGCCCGCGCGGTGCACGGATGCGCCGAGGTGTTTGTGTCGTCCCTGCGACGAGTCGAGCCCGTACCGGCGGCCCGCGAGCAGAGCCAGATACCGGGTCGGGAACGTGAGGTACGGCGCGCGAAACGAATGAACGGGCGCAAACTGCCGGAGCGTGTCCGACGAAGCGTCGAGCTCGCCGGCCGCCTCTTCGCGCGTCATCGCCGCAAACGATCGATGCGTGTCGCCGTGGCAGCCCAGTTCGTGGCCGCCGGCGACGATCGCCCGGATGATCGAGGGATAGCGGCGCGCAGCCTCGCCCGTCGTGAACCACGTCGCCCGGACCTCGGCGGCGGCGAGCGCCTCCAGCAACACGGGCATGCCTTCTTCCATGCCTCGCCACGTATTCAGGTACGGCGGGCAATCCTGCTCGACGTCCACGGTGAAGTAGACGTTCATGGCTGGCGCGCGGCCTGCAGGAGGGCCCGGCCGCCGATCAGCGACAGCGCGGCGGCGCCGGCGGCCGTCGCGAGCCCGTACGAAATGATGCGCTCGACGGCGGTCACGGCGGCCGCGTCGATCGGTGCCACGCCGAAGGCGATGAGCGCGGCGACGAGCCCGCCCTCGATCACGCCGAGACCGCCGATGGTGGGAATCCAACCCGCCGCGACCGTCACAGCCGACAAGGCGGCGGCCTGTGGCCATCCGATGGTCACGTGCATCGTCGCGGCCGCGACACGGAGGCGGACGACGTCGAGCGTCCAGACAACGAGCGACAGCGCGCCAGCGGCGGCCAGCGCTGAGGGCGCGATCGCGATGGCGCGCAGCCGGGCCGTCCATCGGTTGGCGAAGGCCGCGAGGAATCGTGCGCCGAACGCGACGGCGGCCAGGGCCAGCACGGCGCCGCCGGCGATCGCCAGGCGATGCAGGGCCATGTCGGCCGAGAACGAAAGCGTGGCGACGAAGACCACGATCAGAATGGCCGGCACCTCACTGAGCCGCTCGTAGGCGATCGACGCGGCGCTTGTCAGAAAATTCAGACGCATTCGCGACAACGCGGCGACGCGGCAGACTTCACCTGAGGCCCGCGCGCTCGGCGTGACGTTGTTGACGAACATGCTCGCGAGATTGACGAGGATGAGCCGCCCGAGCGGCAGGCGTTCGTCGAGGCCGCGCAGAACCGTCCGCCAGCGCAGCGCCGACACGGGGACGCTGAGCGCGTAGATCGCCACGGCGAGGGCGACATAGGATGCGTTCGCCCGCGCGAGCACCTGCCAGACGGCTGTCAGCGTTTCCACACGATCAATCCCGAGCCACGAACCCCGAGTCCGAGCCCCTACAATACAAACCGTGCCCCATCGTACTCGAAGGGCCGCGCTCGGCGCGGTCGCGGTCCCGTTTGTCGCCAGCCGCGCAGCCGTGCTGGCCGTCGGTGCGATCGTGGCCGTTTTGATGCGCGACAGTCCGCCTGCGAATGAGTCCGCGGTCTGGAAACTCTCGGCGCACCCGCTGGCAAACCTGCTCGCGCGCTGGGACACGTTTTGGTACCTCGACATCGCGCAGCACGGCTACCGCTGGAATGGGCATCCACTCGAGCAGCAGAACGTCGTCTTCTTTCCCCTCTATCCGCTGCTGCTGCGTGCGGGCGGATCGATCGCCGCCGGCGCAACAATCTGGATCGGCCTGGTGATTTCGCTCGCGGCGTTCCTGGGCGCTCTCGTGTATGTCTGGCGATGGGCTGTCGACGTGCTGCACGACGAGTCCGCTGCGACGTTTGCGGTCGCGGCGTTGTGCGCCTTTCCGTTTGCCGTGTTCTTCAGCGCCGTCTACACGGAGTCGCTGTTCCTGTTGACGGCGGTCGCGACGTTCTTTCATCTCTATCGTCACGAGCCGAGGCGGGCCGCTGCATGGGCGCTCGCCGCCGGATTCGTCCGGCCGAACGGATGTCTCCTCGCGATTCCCGCCGCATGGTTCGTCCTCGCGGAGAGCCGCAGGCGAGAACTCGCCTCAATCCTGGCGGTACTGGCGCCGCTCGTGGGGCCTCTCGCGTTCTCGTGGTACCTCGGGGTCACGGTCGGAGATCCATGGGCGTGGGTCGCGGATCAAGCCGCATGGCAGACCGTTGCGCCGTGGGGGATGAGGGCTGTGCCGCCGCCGGGGCCAGCCATCGGAACCACACCGATCGCCGACATCGTTGTCCACACGGCAAATGCGGCCGCGATTGTCTTTGCCTTGAGCGGGCTCGTGCCGGTGGCGCGCGTGGCGGGAGCGTCGGCGGCTCTCTTTGTCGCGGTGAACATCGCGCCGCCGATCGCGCGCCACGGGCTGCTGTCGATGGGCCGGTTCACATCCGTGCTGTTTCCATTGTTCCTGTGGCTGGCGTGGCGCCTGCGAGGCCGCAGGCGCGCGCAGACGGCGACGCTCGTTGCCTTTGGCGTGGGTCAGGCCGTGGCGGCGGCGCTCTTCTTCGCATGGCGCCCGCTGGTCTGAGCGCGCGCAATCGCCTCGAAGTACACCTCGCGATAGGCGGCGACCACGCAGGCCCAGTCGAAGCGCTCGAGATCGCGCGGGGCGGCGGCGGCCAGCCGAGCGCGGCGCGCGTCGTTGGCGCAGAGCTCGATGAGGGCGCGCGCAAAGCCAGGCTCCGTGTCGGCGAGCAGTCCGTGACGCCCATCCTCGACGAGCTCGGGGATTCCGCCGGAGCGCATCGCGACAACCGGCACCCCGCTGGCCCGCGCTTCGAGCACCGCCAGGCCGAAGGCTTCCATGCGTCCCGGTTGGACGAAAATCGACGCCTCCGCGAGGAGCGCGCGCACATCGTCTCGTGAGCAGGCGCCGCGAAACGTGACATGAGGCGCCACGCCGAGCCTGACCGCCTGCCGTTCGAGACGGCGGCGTTCGGGACCGTCGCCGGCGATCGTCAGGTGCACCGGTCGCCGGACATGCGACAGCGTGGAAGCGAGCGCGTTCAGGAGAACGTGGGGCGCCTTCTTGGTCACCAGCCGCGTGAGCGCGACGATGTGCAGATCGTGCGACCGCGGGCGCGCGCTCGGCCGCCACTCCGCGAGATCGAGGCCGTTCGGGATCCAGAACGGGGTACGGCCTGCCGCACGCGTGACGTCGCCGGCGGTCGCCCGGCTCACGGCAGTAATGGCCGATGCGTGGCGGGACAGCGACCGTGACAGCGCGGCGCCGGCGACGAAGACCGGCCAAGGACGCAGCAGCGAATGAACGGTGTGGACGCTCGGCACGCCCAGCCGGTGTGCGGCCATGACGCCTCCGATCGCGAGCGACGAGAACATGCCGTGCGCGTGGACGATGTCGGGTTCTGAACGCGCCACCGCAGCCGCAATGTCACGGACGCGCCGCAGGTCGGGGACGGCGATCTCGCCCGCCATGGGCAGCGGCAGATGTTCGACACACACGCCGCCGATTGGCGTCGGATTCCGCGTCGTCGTCAGTACGTGAACGCTGTAGCCGTGCGCGGCGAGCCGCCTGGCCAGATCGGCCACCTGTGATTCGACGCCGCCGACCCGCGGCGGCCACCAGTCCGTGACGATCGTGACGCGGGCCATCGGCCCGCGATCACAGCGCATGCTCGAGCCTGGATCGCTGGCGTGTCTGGACGTCGGCGGGCGTGAGGACGACGTGCGACGGACGAGGCCGCGTCGATTCGCGGAGATAGAGGCGGGCGAGCTGTTGCACGAAACACAGCGCTTCGGCCCACGTCATCTTGCTCTGTCCGGCGACACGGCCGACGAACACGTAGCCGACCTCGGCGACGCCGCGAAGAGGGGCGCGCACGAGCAGCTCGAGACCGATCTTGAAGCCGCGCGTGCCGGCGCGCACCTCCGCCGCCCGCGTGCGACGAATCAGAAAGAAGCCCGACATCGCATCGCGTACAGGTGTGAGTGGCCGCGACAGCCAGCAGCCCAGTCGGGAGAGCACGGCGCGGCCGGCGGACCATTCGCGCGCTCCGCCGCCCGACACATAACGGCTGGCCACCACCATGTCGAGCGCCGTTCCCTCGAGCGCCGAATACAGCGTCGGGATGAGCGCGGGCGGGTGACTGAGATCGGCGTCCATCACGCCGACGATGTCGCTGTCGGCCGCGGCGAATCCCTCGAGCACCGCAGTCCCCAGGCCCTGTTTGCCGGTCCGGTGGATCACGCGGACCGGGCTGTGCAGCGACCACGCGTCGGCACACGCGCCGGTGCCGTCCGGTGAGTTGTCGTCGACGATGATCACTTCGGCGTTGATCGCATCACGCGCACACGCCGTCAGGACCTGCTCGACGAGCGTGTCGAGGCGGTCGCGTTCGTTGTAGGTGGGGACGACGATTGTGAGTGCGGGACGGGGGCGGGCGGCCATCGACTGGGTTGTGAACATATCACACGCGCGCAAAGGGTCCGTTGGCCTCCCCGGCTGGACCGCAACAACTGTCAGGCGACGCGGTTGGGCATCGGTCATGATGCGGCCGTGAACGTCACCGCCCGGGCCGTGTGGTACATCGAGAGCCATCTGAGCGGAGACCTCTCGCTCGAGGCGGTTGCCTCAGCCGTCGGCGTGTCGCGGTTCCACCTGTCGCGCGCGTTCGGCGTCACGCTCGGCTGCGGGCTCGCGCTCTACGTCCGCGCGCGCCGCCTGAGCCAGGCTGCCCGAACACTCGTCGACGGCGCGCCCGACATCGTCACGGTTGCCCTCGACGCCGGCTACAGCTCTCACGAAGCCTTCACGCGCGCCTTCCGTCAGCACTTCGGTGTCACGCCGGACGAAGTGCGGGAACGCGCCCATGCCGGAGGCCTCGGCCTCCAGGAGCCGTTCAGTATGAATGACGCCAACACCCTGACGATGGCACCGCCGCAGATCGTGCGGCACGACGCGCTGCTCATCTTCGGCATCGGCCAGCGCTACCACCAGTCGAATGCCGGCATCCCGTCCCAGTGGGATCGCTTCGTCCCCTATCTGGGGAGCATCGAGGGACAGGTGGACAACGTGACCTACGGCGTGATCTGCAATACCGACGACGCCGGCAGCATCGAGTACATCTGCGGCGTGCAGGTGCGCGAGTTCCCAGCGCAGCCGACGGAGTTTGCACGCGTTCGGATCCCGTCGCAGACGTACGCCGTCTTTCAGCACAAGGAGCATGTCGCGTCGGTGAATGCGACGTGGCAGGCCATCTGGAATCACGGGCTCTCGAGCGCCAAGCTGCAGGCGACCGACGGCCCGGCTTTCGAGCGCTACGGACCGCAGTTCGACGGCCGCACCGGGCTCGGGGGCCTCGAGATCTGGATTCCGATCAAGGCGTGAGACTTATACGAGCCGCTTGAGCAGCTGAATCTGGCCGGCGTGGTAGATGTCGTGCGCCGCCACGCCGGCGACGAGATCGAACAGGGTCGCCTTCCCGCCCGCGCGCCTGTCGAGTGCCCGGGGCGGCAGGTGTGCGACGGCGGCGCGAAGCGCCGCATGCTCGCGCTCGAGGAGGGCCAGGTCATCCCGCCATTCGGCGGCGGTACCGCCGTCGCGCCGGAACCAGTTCGAGCCTTTCAGCGGAAACGATCCGCGCGGCGCGCTCGTCAGCCTGCGCGTCACGACGTACTTCCAGTACGCGGCGTGAACGACGATCTCCCAGATGTTGTGTCGGCGCAGCGCAGGCCGTCGTGCCGCAAGGCCGGGCGTTACACCGCGAATCGAACCGCGAAGGTTCGGGCCGTGCCACGACGCACGGTTGTAGGCCTGGTCGAGGATCGTCAGCAGATGGCGGATGCAAACGTCTGTGGGCATGCGCGGCAAGGATAGCTCTCTGACGTTCAGTTCAGCTGTCGTATCATCCGCTCATGGTTCGAAGACTCCTCGGCATTTCGGCAATCGTCGCGCTGGCCGCGTCGATGTGGCTTTTGGGTCGTGTTCAGGCTCAGCAGCCCGAGTTCCGGGCGCCTCAATTCAAGGTCGATCCCGACTGGCCGAAGATCCCCAACAACTGGGTCCTGGGTGAGGTGACGTCGATTTCGGTCGACAGCAAAGATCACATCTGGGTGCTGCACGTTCCGCAGTCGGTTCCCGAAGCGGAGCGTGCCAATGCGGCTCCGCCGGTGCTCGAGTTCGACGCGACCGGAACACTGCTGTCGCATTGGGGTGGGCCGGGCGAGGGATTCGAGTGGCCCGGGCGCGAGCACGGCATCTTTGTCGATGCGAACAACTTCGTGTGGATTGGCGGCCGCGCCGGCTGGCCGCGAGCGACCACGCCGGGCAACAGCGACGACATGCTGCTCAAGTTCACGACGGCAGGGAAGTTCGTGATGCAGATCGGCCGTCGCGGCCAGAGCAAGGGCAACACCGACACCGAGAACGTCCACCAGCCGACCGATGCGTTCGTGGACACCTCCACGAAGGAGGTCTACGTCGCCGACGGCTACGGGAACAAGCGCGTGGTGGTGTTCGACTCGGAGACGGGGAAATTCAAGCGGATGTGGGGCGCGTTCGGCAACCCGCCGCCTCCGACGCTGGCGCCGAACCTCCCGACGCCGCAGCCGCAGACCACTCCTGAGGGCCCGCAGGAGTTCGGGCTGCCGCACGCCGTGAAGGTGTCCCACGACGGGACCGTCTACCTCGCCGACCGCATCAACAATCGCATCCAGCTCTTCACCACGCAGGGGAAGTTCCTCAAACAGGTTCGCGTCACGAACGAAGGCAGCACGGTCGTGCCGGTGCCCGCCGGCTTTGCCTTCTCGCCCGATCGAAAACAGCAGTGGCTCTACGTCGTCGACTCGGGGCCGATGCGAGTCGTCGTGTTCGATCGCCAGACGATGACGCAGGCTGGCGTGATCGGCATGCGCGGCAAGAACGCAGGTGAGTTCGACATCGTGCATCACATGGCGGCCGACTCAAAGGGCAACCTCTACACCGCCGAAATCGTGAACAACCACCGGGCGCAGCGCTTCGTTCTCGAGAAGGCCAAGTGAAGGCGGAGTCATGAAGCGCGTCGCGATCGGCCTTTCGCTGGCCGGCGTCCTGTCCGTGACGCTCGGAGCGCAATGGCCATCGTTTGTTCGCAGGGACGTGCCGCGCACGTCAGAAGGGAAGCCCAACCTCGACGCGCCGCCGCCGCGACTGGCCAACGGCCACGTCGATTTCTCGGGGACGTGGGAGAGCCGTGTGCCGCCGAGCGGGCGGCTCGGCGGGCCGATGGTGCCCAACCTGGCGCCAACGGATCCGCCTCTTGCGGCCTTCGTCAACATCGGGCAGAACATGAAAGACGGGCTGCCGTTCACGCCCTGGGCGGCGGAGCTGCGAAAGCAGCGCATGGCGGCGAACTCGAAAGACAACCCAGACGCCAACTGCCTGCCGATCGGATTCATGCAGCTGCATACGCACTCGCAGCCCCGCAAGGTCGTCCAGACGGTCGACGACCTCGTCATCATGTACGAGTCGAACTACGGCCTGCGGAACATCTTCACGGACGGCCGCCCGCTGCCCACTGGTGATCCCCAGCCGTGGTGGTACGGGTACTCGGTTGGCACGTACGAGGGCGACGCGCTGGTCGTGCAGACGATTGGGCTTCGCGACGAAGGCTGGCTCGACGTGAACGGCGCGCCCTTTACCGCGGGCGCGAAGATCGCCGAGCGGTTCCGGCGCCCCACGTTCGGGCGGATGGAAATCGACGTCACGGTGGATGACGCCAAGGCGTACACGCGCCCGTGGACGGTGCGGATCAACTGGCGGCTCGGCGTGGACGCGGAACTCATCGAGTTTGTCTGCAACGAGAACAACCTCGACGTGAAACACATGAAATAAGGATCGCCTCTCGCGTCCCTCGACTTGCGGGCCGCTACTCGCCGAAGATTCGCGCGAGCGGCAGTTCCAGCCCTGGCAAGAGCGGTGTCGTCAGCACGTCGCCTGTCTCGAGCGAGAGTTCTACCGGTTTTCCAAAGCCGTCACCCGCGCGGCGATAGATTCGCACCCGATCGATTTCCGGATCGACGACCCAGTACTCGGATACGCCGGAACGTTCGTACAGCCGCCGCTTGATCGTCTCGTCGCGCTGGCGCGTCCCCGGAGAACCGATTTCGACGACCAATTCTGGCGCGCCCCTGACGTGCCTGGCAGTCAGAACCTCCGCTGCGCGCTCGTGAGAGAAGTACAGCAGGTCAGGTTCGACGACATCGAATTCCGTGAAGACGACGTCGAGCGGAGCGTGAAAGACCCGTCCGATAGGGTGAGTCTCCAGCCCCGCGCGAATCATCCATGACAGATTGATCGAGACAGTCTGGTGTTTCGGGATCGGCGACGGCGTCACGTAATGCTCTCCGTCGATGATTTCGTGCCGTTGCCCATCGTCGGGGAAGAGCACGAAATCGTCGTAGGTGAGCTTCAGGCCTGAGGCGCGCTTCATCGGGTCGCTCCCCGCATGCGCTCATTGTAACGGCGGGGAAAGCATCAACGATGCCGCGTGGGATTGCGAGAAATAGGCCTGTTCAGTGACGAGAGCGTCGGGCCGCTCCGCAGATCCCTCACCATTCGAAGGGGGAGTCGTGGCAGAATCTGCCGCGACGTCCCGCGCCGCGCGACGGAGTCATCGCGTTTTTCATGCCGCTCGAACGTGGTTTCAGGCTCGGATCGTACGAAGTGCTCGCCCCGCTCGGCAGCGGGGGAATGGGCGAGGTCTATCGCGCGACGGACCCCCGTCTCAAGCGCGACGTCGCCATCAAGGTGCTGCCCGGCGACGTGGCCGACGATGTCGATCGGCTGGCGCGCTTTCGGCGCGAAGCCGAACTGCTCGCGTCGCTGAACCACACGAACATCGCCGCGATTTACGGGCTGGAACAGGTCGACCGCCTCACGGCGATCGTGCTCGAACTGGTCGAGGGCGAGACGCTCGCCGAGCAGATTGCACGCGGTCCGATCGCCACGGGCGACGCGGTGCCGATCATGCGGCAGATTGCCGAGGCGCTGGAGGCCGCGCACGACAAGGGCGTCATCCATCGCGATCTCAAGCCGGCGAATATCAAGGTCACGCCGGACGGCACCGTCAAGGTTCTGGATTTCGGCCTCGCCAAGCTCGCACCGGTGGAGGGTGACTCAGGAAAGACGAGCGGCGTGGCGGCGCTCTCCATGTCTCCGACGCTCAGCATTCATGCGACCTACGCGGGCGTGATCCTCGGCACTGCGGCATACATGAGTCCCGAGCAGGCCAAGGGCCGCACCGTCGACAAGCGCAGCGATGTCTGGGCGTGGGGCTGCGTGTTCTACGAGGCGCTGACTGGGCGGCGGCCGTTCGAAGGCGAAGACGTCGCGGACACCATCGCGTTCGTGCTGACGAGAGAGCCCGACTGGTCGTTGCTGCCTGCGCAGGTTCCTCCGTCGATCCAGCTGCTGCTGCGGCGCTGCCTCGAGAAGGATCGCAAACGGCGGATCGCCGACATCTCGACAGCGCGCTTCGTTCTCGATGAGCCGACCAGCGTGGCGGGGACGGCGTCCTTCGCGGTACCACCGGTCGTGACGTCGCCTGTCTCCATGTGGAAGCGTGCGGCTGCGTACACAGCCGCGGTCGTCGCGGGCGCGCTGGCCACAGCTGTCGTGGCGTGGACGGTCATGATCTCGCGCGAGCGGACAGCGCAGGTGTCGCGTTTCACGATCGTTCCGCCCCCGACGGCGACGCTCAATACGGCTGCTCCCGATCGGCCCATCGCCATCTCACCCGATGGTTCGCACATCATCTATCGCGCCGGCGTCGGGACTCAGGGTGCGGGACAAATGGTCGTGCGCGCGATCGATCAGCTCGACGGGCGAACCATTGCAGGCGTTCAGGGCTTTCGCGAGCCCGTTCTTTCGCCAGACGGCCGCTGGATCGCGTTCCAGCCGAGAGCCGAGCTCCGCAAAGTGTCGATCACGGGCGGCCCGTCGATCCTCCTGTGCGCGGTGAAGGGGGCGCCGCGCGGAGCAAGCTGGGGAGCGAACGACACAATCGTATTCGCGACCGACGACACGTCCACGGGCCTCATGAGCGTGCCTGCCGCGGGTGGCGAGCCCAGGATGCTCACAAAGCCCGACCCGACGCATGGGGAGGGCGACCACGTGTTTCCCTCGATGCTGCCGGGGGGCACCGCCGTGCTGTTCACGATCACGGCTCCGGGACAGACGGAGACCTCGCAGGTGGCGGTGCTCGATCTGAGATCCGGCCGTTGGAAGATCCTGATTCGCGGCGGCAGCCAGGCCGAGTACGTCGAGTCGGGCCACCTCGTCTACGCGGCAGCAGGCTCGCTGCGCGCCGTACGCTTCGATCTCAAGCGTCTCGAGGTGCTGAGCGATCCGATCCCCGTTGTCGAAGATGTCCGGACTGTCCAGGGAGGAGAGGCGAGCTTCGCCGTCTCGCGAACCGGCACGCTGGTCTACGTACCGGGCGGCGTCAACGGCGGACAGGGCGCTCAGCGCTCGTTCGTATGGGTCAATCGTCAGGGGCGCGAAGAGCCGATCAAGGCCCCGCTGCGCGCCTATACGTACCCGCGTCTGTCGCCGGACGGTTCCCGCCTGGCCATCGACGTGCGGGATCAGGACAACGACATCTGGATCTGGGATTTTGCGCGCGACACGCTCACAAGGCTCACATTCGACCCAGCCGCGGATCAGTTTCCGATCTGGACGCCCGACAGTCGCGCGATCATCTTCGCGTCGTCGCGAGCGGGCATCCCAAATCTCTACCGGCAGTCGGCCGACGGGACCGGACAGGTTGAACGGCTCACGACGGCCCCGGTCCCTCAGTTGCCCACTTCGATCGCGCCCGATGGCAAGCGACTGGTGCTGAACGAGGCGAACGTGGGTAGAAGCGGCCTGGACCTCAGCCTGCTCGCGCTGCAAGGCCAGCCGCGCTCGGAGCCGCTCATCCAGACCATGTTCACCGAGCGCAACGCTGAGATTTCAGCCGACGGCCGCTGGATCGCGTACGAGTCGGACGAGTCCGGTCGATTCGAGGTTTACGTTCGACCGTTTCCCAATGTCGAGAGCGGGCGCTGGCAGATTTCGACGAATGGCGGCACGCGGCCGCTGTGGGCGCGAAGCGGCCGCGAGTTGTTCTACCTCGATCGCATGGGGCCGCTCATGCTCGTAACTGTGCAGGCGACGGACACGACCTTCAGAGCGGGGAATCCAGTGAAGTTGTTCGACACCCGGTACTTCGGCATCGGCAGCGGCAATTCGGGTCGCACCTACGACGTCTCGCCCGACGGTCAGCGATTCCTCATGATCAAGGAAACCGTGCCGACCGATCAGGGCTCGACGGCGCAGGCGGCAGGCATGGTTGTCGTTCTGAACTGGATCGAGGAGCTCAAACGTTTGGTTCCCGCCAAGTAGTGCAGGCCGTCAGGCCTGCCCGACCGGCGGCCCTGAAGGTCAGCCTACTTCTCCTCGGCGCGCGCGGCCTCCAGGATGTGCAGCAGTCCGTAGTTCCCCTCGTGGCACGCGTATTCGAACACCTGCTGCGTGTCGTCGCGTGTGAGCGTCATCGCGAATGTCCACTGACGCGTGTACGTGTCCGGGTCGTCAATGGTCACCTGCCACGTCAGCTGGTTCGGTCCGCTCGGCGTGAACCGCTCGACGAGCTTTTGTCTTTCGCTGTTATAGCGGTCGTTGTACCCGAAGTGAGTCCTGTCCGTGAAGTTCGTCGTCTCGACGACGAGGGTCGTGCCTTCCCAGCGGCCGCGCGCATCGCCCAGGTATTGACGGATGCCAGGACGGAGGTGCGGCCGGCCATCGAGCGGGATGATGCGCGTTTCGTGGATCATCTCGTAGCGGATGGCAATCGTGTCGGGCGTTTGGACGATCTGGTACGCGTTGCCGTAAATGGTCGGCATCATCGACCCCGGGATGCCGCGCGTAATGCAGCGATCGTACAGGCTGCGATCGTTCCAGGAGTCGGCCCGTCCCTCACCATTCCTGGCGCTGTTCAGCGCGGCCACCGCGGCCTCGCGGCGTGCCGCAGCCGGCGTGAACGGTGGGATTGCCCCTTCTGGCGGGTCGACGATGAACCAGGGACGGCTGCCTTTGGCGGCCAGATGATCGTACCAATGCGTCGGGCCTGCGCCCGTTTCGGCCCCGCCGATACCTGAGGCCACCTGCCGCGCCACGGCCTGTCGCTGCTTGACCAGTTCCGCCAGTTCGGCGTCGGTAAAGTGCGTGAGGTCGCGGCCGGCCAGCTGGGCGGGCCGTTCGAGGGGCGTGTTCGCTTCGTCTTTGTTCGTGTAGTCCCCCTCGATGCGAGGATGGCCCCACGACGTGCGAGGGACTGTCCATCCGGCGCGCGGCGAACCAGCGCGCTCCTGCGCCTGCAGCGAAGGCCATGCGATCGAGGCGGACAGCAGACAGGCGACGACGAGGCTGCAAACACGGCGTGATGTCATCGGGATCTCCACACCTGTGAACTGCTCGCCATTGTAGGCCTATCCAGGAGCAGTCACCGGTCGTCCTCCTCGCGGTTGGCCAAAAGGGCGTCGAGCACGCCGAGCGGTCTGCCGCTGGGAGGCACCAGCAGGTCTCGTGTGACCGGCTGCGGATTCGAGGCCGCGTGGTGGATCAGCAGCGAGATGCACCCGCACGCGGCGATGACGATGCCGAGCGCCACTGCACCGTAGGTGGTGAGCGCTCCTGCGGCCGTCGCAGATCCCGCGCCGAGCAGAAACTGAATCGTGCCGAGCAGCGCCGACGCGCTGCCGGCCACGCGGCCGTGCGGCGCCATCGCGAGCGCCGTCGTGTTCGGCCGCACGAATCCCAGACACGCGATGAAGATGAACAGCGGGACGAGTATTCCCGCGAATCCCGCAACGCCGGTGGCGGCCAACCCGAGAAGCGTGAGACCCGCGCAGGCCCCCGTCGGGAGCACGACTCTGATGATCGACAGGGGATTGACGCGGCGGGCCAGCCACCCGTTCACCTGTGACGCTGAGATCAGGCCGACGGCGTTGGCGCCGAAGAACAGCCCGTAGCGCTCGGGCGCCACGTGAAAGAGCTCGATGAACACATACGGCGACGCGGCGATGTAGGCAAACAGCCCCGCCATGTACAACCCGCCGGTGAACACGTAGGCCATGTATGTCCGGTCGCGTGCGAGCGCCGCGTAGCCGGCAAGCACCTGGCGCACGCTGTCGCGGCGTCGACGCTCGGACGGCAGGCTTTCGGAGAGAAGAACGATGACGGCCGCGCAGGCGACTGACCCGTACGCGGCGTGAAACCAGAACACCGATCGCCATCCGAATCGCACCAGAAGCTGGCCCCCGACAAACGGCGCAAGAATCGGGGCGAGCCCCATCACCAGAATGAGCATCGACAGGATGTGAATCGAATCGCGCGCGTCGAAGCGATCGCGCACGACGGCCAGCGGCACCATCAACCCGGAGCAGGCACCGAGCGCCTGGAGGACGCGCCAGGCCACCAGCGTCGCGATGGACGAGGCGAACGCGCAGCCGATGGACGCGGTGACGAACACCGCGAGGCCGAAGAGCAGTGGCCGCTTCCGACCGAACCGATCGGCCATCGGACCGTAGAACATCTGGCCGATGGCCATGCCCACGAAGTAGATCGCCACGGTGAGCTGAACAGCCAATGCCGACGCGCCGAACTCGTGACGGATCGCCGGAAAACTGGGCAGGTACATGTCGATCGACATCGGGCCGAACGCCGTCAGCCCGCCGAGCAGGACGACCAGGACGTAGTATTCGAGCCGGCTCCGGGGCTGCATGGCGTCGGGCGATGCTATCAGGTTGATCGGGCTCGCACTCAGATCCAGCCGTGCTCCCGGTACCATGCGGCGGTTCTGGCGAAGCCTTCCGGGAGATCGACGCGCGTCTCGATCCCGAGTCGATCGCGCAGCCGGTCGACGCGACAAACGAATCCCTCCACCGACATCTCGTCGAACCGGCGCCGGTTGAAGGGCAGCGCGCGACCGGTCAACCGCTGGATGACGTCGGCCGCGGACGCCGCGGCGCGTGCCGCCGCCTGCGGAATGTGCAATACGCGAACGTCGCGTGAGAGCGCCGACTGCAGCGCGTGCGCCAGGCGATCCGTGGTCACGGGCACCGGATGCGCCACGAAGAACACGCCGTGATCGATGTCCTCGCCGTGCTCCCCGCGATCGCCGCGATCAACGAAGCGATCGATGGCGGCGGCCACGATCGCCACCAGATCGTCGATGAAGACGAACGAGTACGCCGCGTCGCGCGGGCCGACGTGCGGCAGCCACCCGTGACGCGCCAGCCGGAAGAGCGCCAGCACCGCCCGGTCGCCCGGCCCGTAGACGACGCCGGGCCTCAGCGCCGTCCACTTGAGCCTCTCGATGCCGGCCAGCGCGCGCTCGCCGCCTAGCTTGGTCTCGCCGTACCAATTGATCGGTCTGCACTCGTCGTCTTCGGTTCGGGGCGCTGACGCGGACGCCGGACCGGCTGCCGCGAGGCTCGAGATGTGCACGAGGCGCGCACCCACCCCGGCGACCGCCTGCCCGACCGCGGCCGTGGCGGCGACGTTGGCAGAGTGGTAGGTCTGGAAGTCGCGCGCGCTGACGACGCCTGCGAGGTGCACCACGACGTCTGTTCCGGCAAACGCCTTCGTGAGCTCGTCGAGCTGAAACGGCGTGCGCACGTCGACTGCGCCGGCGGCGACCGCGCGCCGCGATTCCGGCCGCACGATCGCGCGCACCTCGTCGCCGCGCGACAGCAGATGGCCGACGACATGACGGCCGATGAAGCCGGTGGCGCCGGTCACTGCGATCCGGCGGATCATGTCAGCGACTTCTGATAGATGCGGTAGGTCTTGTACCGTACCGACCCGACCTGCTCGGCCGGACGATTGACGTCGCGGTTGTCCTCGAGCACCCAGGAGAATTCGAGCCGGCGATATTCCGTGTCGATGAGTTGCCGGTGGAGAGACTGCATCATGAGCGCGAACAGGCCGGGCCGCCGGTAGCGCGAGACGACGCCGACGAGCAGCAGACGCGCTTGATCGATCAGCCGTCGACGCATCAGCAGGCGGGGAATTCCGAGCGGAAACAACCGGCCGCCGGTGCCCTTGAGCGCCTGGTTGACGTCCGGTACCGCCACGGCGCAGGCAACCGCCTGGCCGTCCACTTCGGCAATCACGGCGCAGCGGGGATCGAAAATGGGCCGCAGCTCCTTCGCGATGCGGCGAAACTCGGCGTCGGTCGGCGCGACGAAGCCCCAGTTGCGCTCCCAGGCAGTGCAGTAGATGGCTCGCAGGCGTTCCACCTCGCCATCGAACTCACGGAGCTCGAGCCGGCGGACGACGACGCGCTCGCGGTCGGCGAACTGCCGCGCGATGCGTGCGATCTTCGGGCCGACGCCGGCTGAGATCTGGTACAGCCAGGCAAACAAATCCTTCGCCTTCGAGTAGCCGGCCAATTCGATGTACGCGGCGTAGTCCCGGGGGTTGTGCGGCATCATGACCATCGGATCGTGGTCGAAGCCGTCGATGAGCAGCCCGGCGCTCTCGTTGAGCGAGGGGTTGAGCGGGCCGCGCACCGCAGCGCGTCCGCGCTGGCGCGCCCACGCCTCGACGGCGCCGAGCAGGGCGGCCGCGCTCTCTGCATCATCCGCCTCGAAGAATCCGAAGGCGGCGAGGTTGTCGCGGTGCGTCTCGTTGTGCAGGCGATCGTCGATGGCGGCGATGCGGCCGACCACGCGGCCATTCCGCTTTGCGAGCAGCAGCTCCACCTCGGCATGCGCGAAGAACGGGTTGGTGCGCGGTCGCAGGCGGTCGCGCTCGGACAGCCGCAGCGGCGGAATCCAGTGCGCATCGGCGCGGTTGCGCTCGTACGCGTAGTCGATGAAGCGGCGCAGGTCGGCGCGGCCGCGCACGCGTTGGATGTCGACCATCTCTCACGACCTATCGTATTGCATGAGGTACGCTTCATCCGGTGCGCTACTCGGAATGGATCGGTCTCGGGTATTTCGTCTTCGTCGCGGCCGCGGTGTGGACTGGCCGGCGGCCGCTCGCGCGTCGGATAGAGACGACGCTCGGAGCGGCCATGATGGGCGCGGGGATCTTCCTCGCCGCGCACGCCGCCCCACGCATCCGTGACTGGGCCCCGTTTGTGTTCATCGCGGCCGGCTACTACGCGAGCGGCTTATTGTTCATCGAGCCGTCGCTCCGCTTCGAGGCGTGGCTCATGGCCTGGGATCGCCGTCTGCTCGGCGATCCCGTCACGCGGTTCGCCCGTTGGCCAGCGTGGTTCCTCGCCTATCTCGACATCGTGTACTCGAGCGCGTTTCTGGTCCTGCCAGTCGGTTGGGCGGCGCTCATTCTGAGCGGCGGCGAGCATCTGGCCGATCGCTACTGGTCCACGGTGGCGCTCGCCGAGCTCGGATCGTTCGCGGGGATGGCATTTGCGCAGTCGCGCCCGCCGTGGGCCCTCGAGCGGCCAGCCCGGCTCGCCGACAAGGCCGTGCACGAGGCCGTGATCGGCATGGCGCAGACCTTCAGCAACCGTTCGAACACATTTCCGAGCGGACACGTGGCCGGCCTGCTGGCGATCGCGTTTGCGATCCTCGGGCCGGCGCCCGTCGTGGGGCTCGTGTTCCTGGCGCTCGCGGTCAGCACCGCCGTCGCGTGCGTCGTGGGGCGCTATCACTACAGTGCCGACGCCGTGGCTGGCGCGGTGGTGGCGATCGTGGCCTGGGTGATCGTGCGGACGCTCGGCCTGTGAGCGCGTGGTGCGCGCGCAGCCCGCCGACGTGCCATCGGAGGCTGCGCGCACGAACCGGTCGACCAGGATGCGCCAGCGGTCAACCGGTTACGACTGCAAGGCCACGGCCGCGGGCGCCCGCTCAGGCGACATTCGAGTGGGCGGTCCCGCCGGCCCCCTCGCGCAACAGCGCGATCACTTCCTCGTCCGTGGTCTGATCGAAACGCTCGTACCACAACCCGACGGCGTTGAACGGCGTCGGCGTTTCGACGCACACCACATCGTCGGCCAGCGAGCGAAGCCGCCGGCAGGTTTCCGGCGCTCCGACCGGGGCGGCGACGACAATCCGCGACGGTCCCAGCCGTCGCAATGCGCCGATCGCCGCCTCCATCGTCGAGCCGGTCGCCAGGCCGTCGTCGACGACGATGACGAGACGGCCATGTAAATCGAGGGTCGGACGTCCGATTCGGTAGAGTTGCTCGCGGCGCTCGAGCTCGCGCCGCTCACCGTCGGCGACAGCGTCGACGAGCAGGCGGGGAATGCGCAATTCCTCGATCAGATCGTCGCTGAGCACCTGCACGTTGCCGGATGCGATGGCGCCCATGGCGAGTTCGGCATGTCCCGGCACGCCAAGCTTCCTGACGAGGAAGACGTCCATCGGCGCCTTGAGCGCGCGCGCCACTTCGAATGCAACCGGGACACCGCCTCGCGGCAGCGCCAGCACGGTGACGTCCGCGCGGCCGGAATAGGCGCTGAGCTCGGCCGCCAGCCGTTGTCCTGCCGCCGATCGATCCGCGAAACGCATCTTCGACTCCTGGTGCAATGCCAGTACCGCTGCGCGACTATCTGAACACAGTCGGCCGCGTGTTTCGACTTGAGTTTCGCGCGCCCCGGCTCTAATGTGGTGGCCCGACAGCGACAATCGCGCGGCGTGGCGCCGCGCTGTCATGGATTCCGGCATGGCGTCCGGAAGGCGGTTGCATGATTCGCGTCGTCGTCTCCACGTCCGCTTCGAGCCGGCTCGCGGCGGCTTTCCACTTCCTGATCGATCGGCCACCAGCGGCCGAGTGCGTCATTGTCGGCGCGTCGCGCGGCGCGGCTGACGATCTGGCGCGCGAAGCAAGCCGTCGGGCGGGCGCTACCTTCGGCATCACCCGATTCAGCCTGACCGAACTCGCGGCCCGCGCCGCGGCTATCGACCTCGCCGCGAGCCGCCGTGTGCCGACCAGCCGTGGAAGTGCAGAAGCGGTGGCGGCGCGCGCCAGCTTCGACGCCGCGGCTGCCCACGAGTTGACCTATTTCGCACCCGTCGCCTCGCTGCCCGGTTTTCCCAAGGCGCTCGCCCGCACCGTCCACGAGCTGCGGCTGTCGGGTGTCGCGCCCGCGGCGCTGGCCGGCCTCGACGCGGCGTCGGCCGATCTGGCGCGCCTGCTCGCGCGGGTCGAGGACGAGCTCGATCGTGCCGGCGCCGACGATCGCGCGTCGCTGTTTCGGCGCGCGGCGGCGGGCACGCGATCGCCGCTCTTCCGGTGGGGGCGGATGCCGATGGTCTGGCTCGACGTGCCGCTCGATTCCGCGGCCGAGCGCGCCTTTGCCATGGCGCTGGCTGAAGTGGCACCTTCCGTGCTCGCAACCGTACCTGACGGGGATCCCACTGCAAAGACGCTCGCCGATATCGGCGGCACGATTGGCCGCGTCGCCGACGATGCCCGCGATGAGAGCGACCTCGCGCACTTGCGCCGCTTCGTGTTCGAGAAGACACAGCCGCCGTTGCGAGACCGCGCCGGCGACGTGACGCTCTTTTCGGCGCCGGGTGAAGCGCGCGAGGCTGTGGAGATTGCGCGCCGCATGCTGGACGAAGCGACGCGCGGTGTCCGGTTCGATGAGATGGCGGTGCTGCTGCGCGCGCCGCAGCCGTACCTCGGGCTGCTCGAGCACGCCGCCGCGCGCGCCGTCGTCCCGATGCATTTCGAGCGGGGTGTGCGGCGGCCCGATCCCGCCGGCCGTGCGTTCGTGGCGCTGCTCTCGTGCGCCGTCGAAGGCCTGTCGGCGCGCCGCTTCGACGAGTACCTGTCGCTCGGACAGGTCCCACAAATAGAGTCGGGAGTCGAGAGACGTGAGTCACTGAGTCGTGAGTCCGTGTCGCGCGACGAAGTCGTTCAAGGACTCTTCGACCTCGAGCCCGACGAGGAGGCTCCCGAGTCGGTGTCCGAGGCGTCCGATGATCGGCTCGATTCGGACGAGGAAGCGGTAGTGGCCGGCACACTGCGTGCGCCGTGGAAGTGGGAAGAGCTGATTGTCGAATCGGCTGTGGTCGGCGGACGGACACGCGTCGACGGGAAGAGACGGTGGCGGCGGCGGCTCGACGGCCTCGCCGCGCAATATCGAGTGCACATCGCGGAGCTCGCACGCGAAGAGCCGGAGTCGCCGCGCGTCGCGCGGTACCGACGCGACCTGCGTAACCTGATCCACCTGCGATCGTTTGCGCTGCCGATCATCGACGAACTCGCCGACTGGCCCGACCGTGCCAGCTGGGGCGACTGGATCGATCGCTTCATCGGCATCGCCGGACGCGCGCTGGCCAGGCCGGCGCGGGTGCTCGCCGCGCTCGCCGAGCTGCGGCCCATGGGCGACGTCGGTCCGGTCGGTCTAGAGGAAGCGCGCGACGTGCTGCACGATCGTCTGGTCACGCTCGACTGGGATCCGCCTGCGCGCCGTTATGGCCGCGTGTTCGTCGGCACGCCGCACCAGGCGCGCGGCCGCCGGTTCCGCGTGGTGTTCGTGCCGGGCCTCGCCGAGCGCGTCGTGCCTCAGCGGCCCCGCGAGGATCCGCTGCTGCTCGACGAGCGGCGCAGCCGCGTGAGCGCGGAGCTGGTGCGGCAGGACGATCGGAGCACGGCCGAGCGGCTGTTGCTGAGGATCTCGATCGGCACCGCGACCGAGCGCGTGTACCTGTCGTATCCGCGCCTCGACGTCAGTGAGACGCGCGCGCGTGTGCCGTCGTTCTACGCGCTCGACGTCATGCGTGCGATCACAGGCCGCGTGCCCGATTACCGCGTGCTGGCCGCGGCAGCCGCGGACGAGGCGGGCGCGCGACTGGCCTGGCCCGCGCCACGCGACCCGACCCACGCCATCGACGATCTCGAGCACGATCTCGCGACGCTTCGTCCGCTGCTCGATCTGCCCGACGCCCGCTCGGCGAAAGGCCAGGCACACTATCTGCTGCTCTTGAACGAGGCCCTGCGCCGTTCGGTCACCAGCCGGTGGCTGCGCGCCCGGTCCGCGTGGACCGCCGCGGACGGTCTGGTCAAGCCATCGCCGGAGATCCAGCGCGCGCTCGAGCGGCAGCGGCTCGCGAATCGCCCGTATTCGCTGTCGGCGCTGCAGCGGTTCGCTGTCTGTCCGTATCAGTTCGCGCTCGCGACGATCTACCGGTTCGAGCCGTGGGTGCAGCCCGAGCCTCTCGTCCGGATGGACCCGCTGACACGCGGCAGCCTCTTTCACCGTGTGCAGGCGGAGTTCTATCGCGAGTTGCAGCAGGCCGGCCGCCTCCCCGTGTCCCGGGCGTCGCTGGCGGAGGCGTCGAGAACACTCGAGGCGATTGTCGACACCGTCGCGGCCGACTACGAAGAGCGGCTGGTTCCGGCAATCGAGCGCGTCTGGCGGGACGAGATCGATGAGGTCCGCCGCGACCTCAGCATCTGGCTGCAGCGCATCGCCGAGGAACCCGTGTGGCACCCCGAATACTTCGAGTTCAGTTTCGGGCTGGGCGCCGGCGGCCCGCGCGAGCATAGCGAGTCTTCGAACGGCGCAGCGCGAGCGAGCGGTGGTGGGACCCCGCGAGCATTGGGCGTTGACGAAGGACGCGACGCGCGCAGCCTGCCGGATCCAATCCTGGTCGACGGCCGGTTCGTCCTCCGCGGATCGGTCGACCTGATTGAGCGCCGGGTCGACCAGGACGTGCTGCGTGTCACCGATCACAAGACCGGCAAGAATCGATCGAATCCCGATCTGATCGTCGGCGGCGGCGCCGTGCTGCAGCCCGTGCTCTACAGCCTGGCCGTCGAGCAGGCACTCGGCAAGAAAGTCGACACGGGGCGCCTCTTCTATTGCACGACCGCCGGCGGCTACGCGGATCACAAGATCGCTCTGACGGATTACGCCCGCGCGCAGGGTCTGCAGGCGCTGACCATCGTCGACCGCGCCATCG
>Ga0066903_100000154_pt1 | contig 34743 bp, 34 predicted proteins | sample PanSoiMetaGPlot1_FD_67491 | JGI IMG/M metagenome (GOLD analysis project Ga0066903, IMG submission 67491) | Tropical forest soil microbial communities from Panama analyzed to predict greenhouse gas emissions - Panama Soil - Plot 1 (version 2) | ecosystem: Environmental > Terrestrial > Soil >... | reverse complement strand
TCGACGCGGAACTCCTGGACGTTCTCGAGGCTCGCCTGCAGCTTGAACGGCGTGTTGTTCTCGCCGTTGGCCACGCCAGGCGCCGCATCGATCACACCCGACCCCTCGACGCCGTCGTACTTGATGACGTTCTGTTCGACCGCGCGACCCGAGAAGCGCACGTCGTTCCAGGTGCCGGTGCCCGAGTTCACGGCGCCGGGCGCCTGCATCATCAACTGCGACATCTGGCGGCCGTTGACCGGCAGCCCTTCGACCTCGCGCTCGCCAACGTTGACGCCGAGCTTGGCTGAGCTGAGGTCAATCACGGGCGATGACGCGGTCACGGTCACGCTTTCCTGCACGCCTGCCGGCTTGAACTCGAGATCGAGCGCGAACTCCTGCCCCGCGACGAGCGGCAGTTGCGTGTACTCGAGGTTGGCAAAACCGGCTCGCTCGGCTCGAATCGTGTACACGGAAGGCTTCAACCCCGCAATCAGGTAGTAGCCCTGACCGTTGGACACAATCGAACGCTCCTCACCGGTGCGTTCATTCTTCACGGTTACCTTGGCGTCCGCGACCGTGGCGCCGCTCGAGTCGCGCACGGTACCGGAAAACCGGCCAAGCTCACCTTGTGCGAGCAACGGCGTCGCCAGAGCGGCGGAAACCAAAACGGCGACCAGCCACTTACCGAAAGTCATCGTCCCTCCTGAATGTCGTGCAGAGCTCTCGTTGAGAGGTTGCGTGAAAAAGAGAGTAGGAGGGCGATGTGATCGGGGGGTGACGTGTTTGTTACCGTGACGTTAACTAGGGCCTCCGACGGGCCGGAGCGGCGCCTGTTGGAAAACATGACGCGACCGTTGCTGAAAAGTCAGCCAGATGGCTGGATTCCTGACACGGCCATTCCACGAAGGCAACCGCTCAGTAGCCGCTGAAAACTCAGCATTCGCGTCACGACGACGTTACAGGCGATGCGTATGCTGGCAGGACCGGAGGGACGATGCATCGACAGAGAGCATCGGAGACGGCAAGCCGGCATGAATCCCCGGCAGCCGAGGCCATGCTCTGGCACGCAGCGGGCATCTGGCAGCGTGTCTGGGCGCGTCGAGAGTCTCGTGATCAATCGCGCGATGCGCTGTCGCGCGACTTACCACACGAGGGCGGCAGCGACGAGACCGGCGGCGAGCAGCGCCGCGACGACGGTCGCGAAGAGTGGCTCCCATCGATCGACGCGGGGCACGGGCTGAAACATTCCAACACTCCACCAAGATGTGTCGGTCAAGTGCCCCGTACCTTACGCGCAAACGAGCCCGCGCACATGCGCATTCGGGCAAACTTTCTGTAACGCTTTCGTGTAGGAGCGGTGGTTCACGCCGCACTCTGTGTAGTCGGCCGCAAGCGACCGCTCACACGACGATGGAGTGTCAGTGCCCTGGGCTGGGCTCGACGCGCCAACCTCGTGCGAGCAACTCCGATACTTCGTGGCGCACGACGGCCAGCGCGAGTTCGAGCCGATGCCAGTCGTCGTAGTGCACGTGGCGCGTGGGCTGAAGATCTTCCTGACAGGTCAGCTCCCAGCCTGACGAACTGGAAGGAGACACGGTGTACTCGCGGGTGTGGCGTTCTCGGCGAAGCGCGATGGCGAACATGAAGGGGAACCCCTCGCTCCTGTAAGGGCCGGATTATGAACCGGCCGGCCAGGCGCCGGGCGTAAATTCCATGTAACACGCCCCCCACGCCCACCTGATGCTTCATTCTTACTTAATGCAGCCTTTCCAGTCGCCGCGTCGCGAACCGCGCGACCAGTGAGCAGGACAGCACCATTGTCACCAGCACAAGCGCTCCTGCCCACGCCTGCCGGTGCCAGTCTTCGTACGGCGAGCCTGCGTACGTGAACACCTGAACCGTCAGCGTCGAGATCGGCTGAGTCAGCTTGGTGGTGAAGAACCTGTTGTTGAGCGACGTGAAGAGCAGTGGCGCCGTCTCGCCCGCGATGCGCGCCAGGGCGAGCACGATGCCCGTGATGATGCCCGGCAGCGCGGCCGGCAGCACGACGGTGAAGACCGCCCGGGCATGCGTCGCGCCCAGCGCCAGCGCGCCTTCGCGCATGGTGTTCGGCACGAGGAGCAGGAGCTCTTCCGTCGTCCGCGCGATGATCGGGATCATCATGATGCCGAGCGCCAGCCCGCCGGCGAGCGCGCTGAACTGCTTGAACGGCAGCACGGCAAGGCCATAGGCGAACACGCCGATGACGATCGACGGCACGCCGTTCAACGTGTCGGCTGCGAACCGAATCAGCGAGGCGAACCGCGTGCCCGCGTATTCGGAGGCGTACACGCCGCTCATGATCCCGATCGGAACGGCCATGATGGCACCGAGCATGACGACCATGACCGATCCGACGATCGCGTTGGCCATGCCGCCGCCGACCTCCCCGACCGGCACGGGCATGTGCGTGAAGAAGTCGAGCGAGAGCGCCTGAATGCCGCGGCTCACGACGAAGAACAGAATGAAGGCCAGGGGGACGAGCGCGAGCAGCACGCACGTGGCGCAGAACGCCACGAAGAGGGACGACAACACCTTCCGCCTGGCCGTGCTCGTGGTCATGCCGTCGCCCCCACCGCCGCTGGTTCGGCAACGGACGCCGCCTTGGCGCTTCGCGCCATGCTCCAGATGAGCAGACGCGACAGCGAATTCACGAGCAGCGTGATGATGAACAGCACGAGGCCGATCTCCACCAGCGCGTGGAGGTGAAGCTCGTCGGCGGCTTCGGCGAACTCGTTTGCGATGACCGCCGACATCGTGTACTGCGGCGCGAACAACGACAGCGACACCTGCGGGTTGTTGCCGATGACCATCGTGACCGCGATCGTTTCACCGAGCGCACGGCCGAAGCCGAGCATGATGGCGCCGACGATCCCGGTGCGAGCGTAGTACAGCGCGGCCGCGATGGCTTCGAACCGCGTGGCGCCGAGGGCGTAGGCCGCTTCGCGCTGTGTCACGGGAACGGCCTTGAGCACCTCGCGCGCGACCGCCGACGTAAACGGCACGACCATGATGGCCAGGATGAGCGACGCGGACAACATGCCGAGGCCGGCCGCCGGCCCACTGAAGATCGGCAGCGCGCGCACGGCCTGCGGAAGGGCCGACTCCAGGGCGCGGACCGCGGGCACCATGACGAAGATGCCCCAGAGCCCGTAGACGATCGACGGAATAGCGGCAAGGAGCTCGGTCAGGAACACGAGCGGCTGCTGCAGCCGCGCCGGGCAGAGCTCGGAGATGAACACCGCGATCCCGAGCGCGATGGGCGCCGCGATCAGGAGCGCCACAATCGACGAATAGAGGGTCCCCCAGATGAACGGGAGCGCGCCGAAGTCACCGGCCACCGGGTCCCATGTCTGGGTGAACCAGAACTTGAGACCGAACTTCGCGATCGAGAGCCACGACTGCCGGGTCAGCTCGACGCCGATCCCGACCACGATGAGAATCAGGACGAGGCCGAAGAACCCCGTCCCGAATCGAAAGCTCCAGTTCCTCGAGGACGCTGGCTTCACGAGACTTTGATTTTCGCGAGCGCGTCGAGCTCCAGCTTCACCACGTTGGCCGGCAGCGGAGCGTAGCCCAGATCGGGCGCGAACTTCTGTCCGTCGCCGAGCGCCCACTTCACGAAGTCGACCATGACCTTCGACTGCGACTTGTCCTTCGGGCTCTCATACAGAAGGAGCCAGGTGAACGACGAGATGGGATAGACGCCCTTGCCGGGGGCATTGGTGATGGACACGCGGAAGTCAGGCGGCATCTGCGCCGCGGCGGCGCTCGCGGCGGCGGTCACCGATGCAACCGATGCCTTGACGAACTCGCCGTCCATGTTCTGAACCGTTCCGAACGCGATCTTGTTCTGCAGGGCGTAAATCAGCTCGACGTATCCGAGGGAGCCTGGCGTCTGCGACACCAGCCCGCTGACCCCTTCGTTGCCGCGGCCGCCGACGCCGACCGGCCAGTTGACGGCGGTGTTGACGCCGACTCGCTTCTTGAATTCCGGAGACAGCTTCGAGAGGAAATCCACCCAGATGTACGTCGTGCCCGAGCCGTCCGAACGGTGGGCCACGGTGATATCGGTCGCCGGCAGGTTGACGCCGGCGTTCAGCTTGGCGATCGCCGGATCGTTCCACTTCGTGATCTTGCCCAGGAAGATGTCAGCGAGTACCGGCCCCGTGAACTTCAGCTCCGCATTCACGTTCGGCAGGTTGTAGATCGGCACGACACCGCCCAGCACTGTCGGAAAATGCAGGATTTTCCCGGGCGCCGCCTGCAGCTGTTCGTTGGTCATCGGGCCGTCGGTCGCACCGAAGAACACCGTCTGGTTGGTGATCTGGCGGATGCCAGCTCCCGATCCGACCGACGCATAGTTGATCTCGACGTTTGGATTCAGCTTGTTGTACTCGGCGAACCACTTCGAATAAATAGGATTCGGAAACGTCGCACCGGCGCCGTTGATCTGGACCTTCTGCGCCGTGGCGTGAACGCCGAGAGCAGCGGCCGTGGCAAGCGCGATGAGTGCTGTTCGTCGGTTCATGGCTTTCTCTCCTAGAAATTGATCAGCGCGTGCAGCGCGATCCGCTTCTGCGCCGGCTGACTCGTCGGGAAGTCGTGGAACGTTTGACCGTCGTAGTCGAGCAGGAGCGCCGATGTCACGTTGCCCTGATGCGGGAACCAATAGGCGACACCGCCGATGAATCGCGTGCGCGTCGCGTCGGCCCCGGTATTGGGCCGCAGGTGGTCGTAGCGCAGCAGCGCTTCGATCGACGAGCCGTTCGGATACGGCTTCTTGGGCGTCGCCCACCACGACCAGCCGTTGGACCCGACGTCGGTCATCTTGATCGACAGCTGATCGTTCGCTTGAATCGCGTCAAACCCGGCGTTCAGGTAATTGGATTCGTACGTCACCTGTTCCACGGTGCGGCTGCGCTCCGCGTCCTTGATGTAGTTGTCGGCGAACCAGAAGCCGGTGATGCGCAGGCCGCGCAGTTGCGGCATGCCCGTCGCGAAGGGCCGTACGGTCCCTCGAATCTCGAACGCCTTCTGGTCGTTCGGGTCCGGCCTTGCGTACCCCTCGCCGTTGTAGATGCCCGCGTGGACCTCGCCGTAGTTCGACGGGAAGTTGTAGTGGAATGACGCGCCCGCGTCGGCCGAGTTGTAATAGCCTTCGCGCTCGGTGAACGTCGTGCCCTGGAACCGATAGCGGTAGATGCCCTCTTCGTAATCGAGTAAAGGCGTCTGCTGAATCCCGAGGCGGACCCAGGAGCCCTTGGTCATCCAGTCGTCGAGATTGAACTGTGCGAACGCGTACTTGATTCGGAATATGAGGCTGTCGTTGGTGACCTGGCCGAGCGTCACCAGTCCGCTCTCGCGCACGATGTCGGGCGTGATCCTGAAGGCGACGAGGTGCGACAGGTTGCCGGTGATGTTGATGTAGCTGCGTGAGACGTTGAAGGAACTGGGATTGATCGTGTTCCCGTCGAGATCGGTAGCGGTCGGGCTGTCCTGATATGTGTAGTCGGTGTAGATCGTGACGCCCACGCGGATCGACGGCGTGTCATCGGGCGGCGTGTAGCCGGCCGCCGGCGTGACCTGCGCGAACAGGGCGGTTGGCAGCAACATGAACAACGCAGCGACGATCGTCGAACGAAGCAAGCGGACCTCCTTGTATCGCGGCCGACGCCGCGAGTCCAGCAGCCTCACGCTATCGTTCGCAGATGTCACACGGAATTCGCACGTGTTACATCTGCGTAAAATGCATGGAAACTCGGTGTATTTTCACGCAGCCCACGATCCGTTCCGGTAGAGCGTCAGCGCGACGTCGACGTTCGCCCGCAGCGCCCTGGCAATCGAGGGCCAGTTCTTCTCGCACCGGAGCAGCGTCTTCCACGAATACAAATGCTTGGCCTTGTGAAAGTCGCTGTTGGCCACGTAGGGGTAGTGCTTGAGGCTCGTCACGGAGAACAGGTCGTCGCGATTGGCCGCCTCCCACACGTCGACCAGCTCCGCCACTCGTTTCCGGTGCTCCCACAGGTAGCAGGTACCGACCTCGATGCGCCTCGTCGTCCGATGGTGCGGGTGGCACGCGATGCTGACGGCACCCTGACGGCGGATCTCCTTCAGGATCTCGTCTGCCGTCTGATCCGCGCTGATGTAGCTCTTCAAGTCGAGCGCCACGATGTGCGAGTTCTTGTGGCTGCGGATGTGGTTCTGCGTGATCTCGGCACCGGGAATCACCAGCAGGTCGTAGAGCTGCCTCGCCCGTTCCGCTTCGCGCGCGATATCGGCGAGATAGGCTTCGAAGCGATCCTCGGTCACCGAGAACTGCCACAGGCCGAGCGATGCGAGCTTGCCCGCTCGCGCCAGCAGATCCCGCTTCATCAGGATGTGATCGGTGATCGCAATGACGTCGAAGTGACCCGTGCGTCCGTAGAGGTCCACCACTTCGCGAATCGTGAGCCGGCCGTCGCTCCACGTGGTGTGCACGTGGAAGTCGCACAACAGAAAGGGTTCGTATCCAGGCATCGCGTTGTCCTCACTCGGTCCTGACGTCCACGTGATCGTGATCGGCCGGCCGGTGGCGGAGAATCTCCGACCAGAAGTTCCGGACATACAGGCCGAACACGCGCCGCTTTCCCATCGCGCGGTACCGTCGCGCCGACGTCCAGACCCAGCAGTCGGCGCACAGCTCCACAGGGCCGACAGCCGTCAGGCGCCGGCCGACGTTGGTATCCTCGCCGTGGAATTCGATGCGATCGTCGAAGCCGCCGATGCGTTGCAGCGCGGCGGCGCGGACGGCGAAGTTGCCGCCGTAGAAGATGGCGCCGAGCTTGAGCAGATCGTGGACGACCACGTGCGTCGGCGGCGCCACCACCAGGTCGTACATGCGGATGAGCGCGCGGCCGGTGCGATCCCAGTCGTAAAACCGGTACGGTCCGGTCAGCGCCACGGCGCTGCTCGTCTGCAGGCGGCGTTCGACGCGCTCGAGCCACGACAGCGGCGCACGGCAATCGGCGTCGACGAATGCCAGCACATCGCCCCGCGCCGCGCGGCGCGCCGTTTCGCGCGCGATGACCAGGCCCTTCCGCGGCTCGCGGATGACTCGCACACCCGGCACCTCGGCCGCCACTGACCCGGTCTGGTCAGTGCTGGCGTTGTCGATCACGATGATCTCGTCGGGTGGCCGGGTCTGGGCGCGGAGGGAATAAAGACAGGCGGGCAGGTAGGTTGCTTCGTTAAAGGCGCAAACGATCGCGGTGATCGTCACGCCAGAGGGCCGGTCCTTATCCGGCCGACCTGCTCTACGAGCAACCAGTACCCCCTCGCATCGACATCAGCATAGGGGTCCGGTGTAACACGAGAGGCGCATGCAGGTTTCGGCCCGGTGAAATTGCGTGGTAGATTCAAAAATCCCTGGAGGACAACGAGATGCCCGCCGTGGAACCGGCCACGAGAATCCCCTACCGCGTCAAAGCCGAGAGCGTCGAGGCATGCAACTGCCAGCACGGGTGCAACTGTCAGTTCGGCGGGTACCCCAACGACGGCAAGTGCGAGTTCATCATCGGATTCGACATCGTGGAGGGACGCGTCGGCGACGTGTCGCTGAACGGGGTGCGAGCGGTTGTGGCCGCCAGGTATCCCAAAGCCATTCACGAAGGCAACGGTCACGTCGTGCTGCTCGTCGACGAAGATGCGAGCCAGGCGCAGGTCGATGCGTTCACGTCAATCATCTCCGGCAAGCTCGGTGGCATGCCCTGGGAGGCGCTCGCCGGCACGTTCGGCCGGCTCGACGGGCCTATCCGCGCGCCGATCGAGATCGTGGTCGCGGGCGAACGATCGCAGGTGCGCGTGCCCGGCGCGATCGACCTGCGGCTCACACCGTTCAAGGACTCCGTCACCGGCGCTGAAAAGGAAGTCCACATCGTCTACCCGAAGGGCGGGTTCTTCTGGAACGACGCGAAGATCGCGCTCAGCGAGAGGATGCGCGCCGAGTACGGCGACCTTCGCCTCGAGTGGCCGGGTAAGTACGCAGCGGCGGCAGAGGTGAACTGGACCAACCAGTCCTGAGCCCATGGATTCGATCGACGCATCACCGTCATCCCTTGAGCGCCTGATCAGGCGCGACCGACTGGTCGTCGGCGCCGGTCTCGTCATCCTCACCGTCGTCTCGTGGATCTACCTGGCCGGCATGGCCGGCGGTCTGCGATCGGCGGCGGCACAGTCCGAGATGCACCGGGCCATGGGCATGCCCGAAATGGGCGCGTGGGGCCTGAGACAACTCGTCGCGCTGTGTGTCATGTGGTCCGTCATGATGGTGGGCATGATGGTCCCGTCGGCCAGCCCGATGATGCTGCTGGTGCTCGGCGTCTACCGGCAGCGCGGCGGCGACGAGGCACGCACGGCGGCGATTGCGTTCATCATCGGCTACCTGCTCGCGTGGACTGGCTTCAGCCTCATCGCCGCCGTCACGCAGTTCGCCCTCCACGAGTCGGCGTTGATGTCCGGCGAGATGGCGATGCGCTCCGCGCTCGTGGCGGGCCCGATTCTGCTCGCCGCCGGGATCTACCAGTTACTGCCGATCAAAGGCGCGTGTCTGTCACACTGCCGTCTGCCGCTCGCGACGCTGGCGCAAGAATGGCGCGAAGGCCCGAAAGGCGCTCTGGTGATGGGGGTGCGGCACGGGTTGTTCTGCGTGGGCTGCTGTTGGGCGCTGATGGCCCTGCTGCTGGTGGTCGGCGTCATGAACCTGCTGTGGGTCGCGATCATCGCCGGCTTCGTGCTGATCGAGAAGCTCGCCCCAAAGGGTCCGCTTTTCGGACGCGTCGCGGGCGTGCTGCTCATCGCGTGGGGATGCTTCGTGCTGATCGCGCGCTGACGAACCGCCCGCTCACCACGTGACGATGACGGCTCCGGCTGCGCCGGTCGCTCCGTTGCGCGCCGGCTCGGGCCTCATCGCACCGGCGCCGCCCGCGCCGCCAGTTCCCGCCATCGTTTCCACCGAGCCGGCAGGTGGACGCCCGCCACGACCGCCGTTTCCGCGCTGCTCGAACAGCGGCGGCCCTCCATTCGCCCCGTCGCTTCCGTGGCGACGAAGCGCCAGTGCGTTGGAGGGTCGGTCGTCGGCTGCCGACGCGCCACGCCCCCCCGTGCCGCCGCGGCTGTTCGTCATCGCCGGCCCGCCGCCCACTCCGCCCTTGGCGTTCGAGAGCGCGGCACCGCCGTCGCAGATCGCCGACTCCCCTCCTGCGCCGCCGGCGGCTGGTTCACGACCCGACTGCGCCGCGCCGGCGTGTCCGCCCGCACCCACAACCACAACGTAGGTCCGGCCCGGCACGAGCGAAAGCGATTGGCGCGTGTACGCGCCGCCCGCCCCTCCGCCGCCGCCGGCACCGCCTTCGGAAAACGTGTCCGGTGATCCGGCCCCGCCTCCACCGCCGCCGCCCCAGAGTTCAACCGTGACAGTCGGCGCGTCTGGTGCGACGAAGCGCGCGCTTCCGGTGAACTCGTGAACCCCATGCGGCACATCGGGCGGCGGACGCCAGACGGGCAGCGCATCTCCTGCGACGGTGCAGCCGGCCACGCCGGCTGCAAGCGTCCACATCATCGCGGCGATCGCGATCACTTGAGGAGCCCCATCTGAAATCGCAGCCCCGCCATGCGCGACTGGTAGTCGTACTTCGCAGTGGCCTGTTCGATATCCGCCTGCGTCTTGTTCAACTGGGCCTGTGTCAACTCGACGATCGAGCTCAGACCCAGGTCGTATCGCGCCTGCGCCAGGTCCTGCGCGTCGGCGGCCTGCGCCACGAGCTGAGTCGCCAGGTCGACGCGCTGGCGTGCCGTCTGCGCGTCGAGCCACGCCACGGTGACGTCGCGCACGATGCGGTTCTCGAGATCGCGAAGCGCCTGTCGTTCGACCTGTTCCTGGTACGACGCTTCGGCCTGACGCGCGCTGTAGAGATTGCCGTTGGTCACGGGCAGCGTGACGTTCACGCCGATCGCCGAGTACCGGTCGGTCAGGCCGACCTGGTGATAGGGCGTGAAGCCGCCTGCGCCGACGATGGAGATCGACGGGAACGAGAGCGCGCGCTCGGCCGCGACGAACTTCGATGCGGCCTGCTCGGCGAACCGGCGCGCGCCCAGATCCGGTCGATCGCGCAGGGCCCGAGCCACGGCGGCTGCCTCGTCATCGGTCGGCAGGGGCGGCAGCGGCTCGTCGGCCAGCTCGTACGTGGCAGGCTGCTCCGATCCGAGCGCTGCCGTGAGGGCTGCGAAGGCCGACTTCACGTCGCCGCGCGCCTGCGCCAGCAGAAGCTGCGCCTGACTCAGGTTGACGCGCGCGAAGCTGGCATCGAGCGTCGACTTCAGACCACTGGAAGCGAGCGCCGTGACCTGATCGGACACGAGCTGCCGGGCATCGACCGTCTGCTGCGCGACCCTGAGCAGCGACTGCGCCCGCAGCGCGTTGAAATACGCGCGGTCCACCTGCAGCAGGACATCAGCCCGGAGGGTGGCCTCGTCCTGTTCGAGCGCGTTGCCGCGCAACGCCTGGCTGCCGACCAGATTGCTCGTCCGGCCAAAATCGGTGACGAGCTGCGACACGGACAACCCGGCCGCGAAACGATCGAGGATGGTGGGATTGTTGAGGCCACCCGCCGTGATCCGCGTACCGTCCTGCGCCGTCGCACCGGTGAAGCTGGCGAGAACGGTCGGCATGAACGCCGATCGCGTCTGTCGCACGACTTCGCCGCCTGCAAGAGTGGCGTAGTGGCCCGCCCGAACCTGCGGATGATTGTCCACCGCGCGGGCTTCCGCCTCCCGGAGCGACAACCTCACCGCATCGTCGGCCCTCGACACCTGGGCCCCGAGGATGAGCGCCGTCCACACGATGCCGAGCGTCAGCGGCCGAGTCACGATGCCATCTCCTTTCGATCGAGCGACACGCGGCCGTAGACCATCAGGTAGGCTGCGGGCACCACGAACACCGTCAGGGCGACCGAGACCAGCAGGCCGCCGATAATCGCCCGCGCGAGCGGCGCGTACGCCTCGCTGCCCGTGCCGAGCTTCAGCGCCATCGGCACCAGCCCGAAGACGGTCGCCAGCGACGTCATGAGAATGGGCCGTAGCCGGATGCGGCACGAATTGACGACCGCGTCGACGATCGGCATGCCGTCGGCTTCGAGGCGGTGGGTGAACTCGACGATGAGGATGCTGTTGGAGACCACCATCCCGACCATCATCAGCACGCCCATCAGCGACTGGACGTTCAGCGTCGTTCCGGTGACCGCCAGCGCGACGAGGACGCCTGTCAGCCCTGTCGGCACCGCCAGCAGGATCAGCAGAGGATCGGTGAACGAGCGGAACTGAGCGACGAGAATCAGATACAGCAGCACCAGCGCCAGGACGAGGCCGAGGGCGAAGCTCGTGAACGACGCCCGCATGCCCTGCACCATGCCGCGCGTGTCGACGCGCACGCCGCCCGAGAGCGTCACGCCCTTGAGCACTCGCTGAATAGCCGTGGCCAGCGTGCCCAGGTCTTCGCCGTCCGGATTGACATAGATGTCGACGACTCGTCGGATCTGGTAGTGGTCGATCTCGGTCGGCGAGGTGATCGGCGTCACCTTCGTGACCGAGTCGAGCAGCGTCGGATCCTTCTCACGTTCGCCGCGCAGCGGAATGGCGCGCAGGTCGATCAAGTTGCGAATCCGGTTTTCCGGATACTGCACCGTGAGCATGTAGTCGTTTCCGGTCCGTGGATCGACCCAGAAGCTGGGCGCGATCATCTGATTGGAGGTGAGCGCGGTGATGACGTTGTTGACCACTTCACGCTGGTTGAGGCCGAGGTCGGCCGCGCGCTCGCGATCGATGTCGAGCCGCAGCGACGGGTAGTCGATGTCCTGTGGGATGTAGACGTCGCTCACCCCCGGCAGCCGGCGGATCGTGGCGGCCAGGCCGGACGCCGCGTTGAACACGGTTTCGATGTTCGAGCCATTCAGCTGCACGTCGATCGGCGCGGGCAGCCCTTGATTCAGCACGGCGTCGACGATGCCTCCCGACTGGAAGTACGCACTCAGTTGCGGCAGCTCCTGCTGTATCGCCCGACGCATCCGCGCCATGTACTCGTAACTGTCGACCTTGTGCTTTTCTGCCAGCGCCACTTGCACCGTGGCCGCGTGCGGTCCGGCATTGCTCGTATAGAGCGCGGCGAAGTCGGGTACGACGCCAATGTTCGAGACGACCAGCTCGAGATCGTTCGGATCGACAATCCGGTGGACCAGGCTCTCAATTCGACCGACATCGGCCGTCGTCACTTCGATGCGGCTGCCTGACGGCGCCTTGACGTTGATGACGAACTGCCCCGCATCGGTCCGAGGGAAGAACGCCACGCCGAGAAACGGATACAACACGAGGCTCGCCAGGAAGAGCCCAGCGATCGACGCGACGGCGAGGCCCGGTCGCCGGAGCGACACGCGCACGCGCGCTTCGTACCAGCCGAGCAGCTGCTCGAACCGACGGCTGAACATCTGGTTGAAGCGCACCATCGCCCCGGCCCGGCGTCGCGACGACGAGGGGGGCGCGTCGGCGTCGTGCGACTGAGGCGCCGCGTGAGGCGGCGCCTTGAGGAATCGCGCGCAGAAAAGCGGCACGACGGTCATCGCAACGAAGTACGACGCGAACAACGCCAGCACCACCGCGAGCGCGAGCGCGGAGAACAGGAACCGGCTCACGCCGTACAGGAACGTCACCGGGAAGAACACGATCGAGCTCGTCAGCGTCGCGGCCAGCACCGCCAGCGACACTTCATCGCCGCCCTTCTCCGCGGCAACGTCCGGCGACTCCCCCATCTCGAGATGCCGGAAAATGTTTTCGAGCACAATCACCGCGTTGTCGATGAGGCGCGAGAAGACGAGCGCGAAACCGGCAAGGATCATCGTGTTGATGGAGCTGCCTCCCGTGTAGAGCATGATGATGGCGGCGAGCACCGACATCGGAATCGCCAGGAACACGCCGATCGTGGCGCGCAGGCTGCCGAGAAACACGAGCACCATCACGCCCGTGAGAACGAGGCCGATGCTGCCTTCGTCCACGAGCGTCCCGATGGCGTTCTTCACAAACTGCGACTGATCGAAGACGACGCGGGTGACGAGTTGCTGCGGGATGTCGACGAGCCTGGCCACGGCGGATCTGATGCCGTCGACGACGGCAATCGTGTTGGTGTCGCCGCCCTGTTTGAGAATCGGGATGTAGGCCGACCGTTGACCGTCGACCTTGACGATGTTGGCCTGAATCTGGCTGCCGTCCTCCGCATGGCCGATGTCGCTCACGCGGACCATCGATCCGCTGGCCGTCGCCTTGAGCGGGATGCGGTTGATGTCCGAGACGCTGCGAACCTGGCTGTTGGTGAAGATGGTGTAGTCGAGCGGCCCGATCTTCACGTCGCCTGACGGCAGAATCAGATTGGCGTTGTTGACGGCCCGCACGACGTCCATCGGGCTCATCTGATAGGCCTGAAGCTTTTCGGGGTCGACGTACACCATGATCTGGCGGTACTTGCCCCCGAAGACCGTGGGCACCGATGCACCCGGCACGCCAGCGAGCTGGTTGCGGATGCTGAACTGCCCGACATCGCGCAGCTCGGTCTCGGTGAGACCTTCGCCCTTGAGCGTGATCAGCGCGACGGGCAGACTCGACGCGTCAAACTTCTGCACGATCGGCGGCAGCGTCCCGGGCGGCAGCCTTCGCAGATCGGCCATGGCGAGATTCGCGATCTCGCTGACGTCGGCGTCGGCGCTCGTGCCCGGCTGGAAGAACACCTTGATGATGCTGACGCCGGCCAGCGATCGCGATTCCATGTGGTCGATGCCGGAGCCGAGCGTGAAAAACCGCTCGAAGCGGCCGGTGATGTCGGTCTCGATCTGCTCGGGCGGCATCCCGCTGTAAAACGTGGCGACGACGACCTGCGGGATGTTGATGGCCGGGAACAGATCGACGGGCATCCGGACGAGGCTGGTCAGCCCGACGACGATGACGATCAGGCAGACGACGATGATGAAATAGGGGTTGCGCAGGGAAAACCGGGACATTACTTCTCTTCTCCGTTCGCGCCCGCGCTGCCGGCAAGCTTCGGCGCCACGATTGAATCGGGCCTGAGCTGGGAGCGGCTGCCAACGACCACCAGGTCGCCCTCGCTGAGCCCGGTCTTGATCTCGACGCGGTTGTCGGCTTCGAGGCCAAGCGTCACACTGCGCGCCTGCACGCGACCGTCCTGTCCCACGACGAACGCGCGCGAGCCTGTTTCATACCGATCCACCGCCTGAACGGGCGCGACGAGAACGCCCTTGGCCTCGGCGAGCACAATCGATGCGTTTGCGTACATGCCGGGGACGAGCTCGCGAGCTGGATTGGCCATGTCCACCTCGACCTGCATCGTCCGCGTGTCGGTGTCGAGGCGATCAGAAAACCGCGCGACCGCGCCGCGGAACGTCTTCTTCAGCGATTGGACGTCGAGCGAGACAGGCGTCCCGACGCGGACGCGCGGCACCGCCGATTCGGGGATGGGAATGACCAGCCGCAGCGTGTCGTTCTGCGACAGCCGCACGATCGGCAGCGACTGGGTCTGCGACGACGTGCCTGCCTGGATCATCGCGCCCGTGTCCGCATACCGGTGCGTGACGACGCCGGCAAACGGCGCAGTAATGCGTGCGTATCCGAAGAGCGTCTGCGTCTTGGTCTGGCTCGCCTTCGCAACTTCGAGCTGTTGGTGAGCCGAGGCGAGCGCGGCCTCCGCCGTCGCCACCTGGGCCTCGCTGACCCGGTCGCGGCCCGCCGCATCATCGATGTCCTGCTGCGCAACGAGGTTGGGCCTCGCCTTGAGCACGTTGGCGAGCCGTGTCGACTGAAGGTGCGCCACGTCGTGCGCCGACTGCGCTCGCTGCAGGTCCGCTTCGGATCGACGAACCTCCTCGCCAGCTCGCTTTACGGCCGCTTCGTCCTGCCTGAGTTCATCCTGAAGTTCCGGCAGCTCGAGGACCGCCAGCAGTTGTCCGGCGGTCACACGGTCGCCGACGTCGACGGTGATCGTCTTGAGGTAGCCGGCAACCTTGGCGTGCACCTCGATCTCCTGGAAAGGGCGAAACTCAGCGGCGACGCTGAGCACCTGCTCGAGATCGCCCCTGGCCACTCGGTCGACGGCGACCGTCAGCGGATCGCGTTGGGTGACGCCCGCGGCCTGCGCGCCTGGTCTGCCGCAGGCTGCGGCTCCGAGAGAGGTCATCACGAGAAGCCACAACGGGAGTCGGTTGATTCGTCTCATTCGGCGTGCTCCTGCACGAGAGCGCGAAGTGTGTCGAGCGAGAATCCATTCGAGCGGCACAGCCTGAGGATCCCCTGCTCCGCCTCCCTGGATCGGTCGGCTACCGCTGGAATCTGGTCGAGGATGTCGTCGGGAATCGTCAGCACCCCGTGTCGATCGGCGTAGACGACCTCGCCGGACGCGATGCCGAGCCCGCCAACCGTGACGCGCCCGCCGAAGTCGATCACGTGCGCGTACGCGTGCGACACAGCCGGCGACGCGGCGAAGCAATGGAAGCCGCTGGCGTGGATGGCGGTGAGATCGCGAACCGATCCGCTCGTGACGCACGCGACGCAGCCAAGCGCCTGAAGAATGGCCGCGTGCACCTCGCCGACGAAGGCACCAGTCCCGGGATACGGATCGGCGTCCTCGACGACGACGATTCGTGGCGGCGGCACTTTGAGGATGTAGCTCCACCAGTCGGTTCGATCCGGATACGTGTGCCCGACGGGCGGAGGCGCCGAGCAGTGGATGCGCGCCGTCACGGCGCGTCCGACGACCGGCGGCAAGTCGTCGAACAGGCAGCGGAGCGTCGCATCCGCGAAGCCTTCATTGCGGAGACGGCAGTCGAACGTCTCGATGGCGTTCGACACGCTGCAGGTGTCGAGACGCCGAAACGCCGCGATCAGCTCTGGTGTGAGCTGCGGCATCGTCAGACCTCCGCCCGGCTGTGGGACAGCCGGACGCAACACTCGGTTAATTCAGGGTCAGAACGGGAACGCTACGAGCGGGACGCCGGCGGCGCACGAAGGGCACCGCCATTGGGGACGAAGGGATCGGTCGGCAGAACGTCGTCGGCAGCGGGCGTCCACTCGTGACGATTGGGTGTGGTCGGTTGCGGATCGAAACCGTGAGCCGTGCGGTCCGGAGCGATGACGGGACGTGCGGGTGGCGTGTCGATCGATTTGTGGAAGCCTGATGTTTGCGTGCTGGAGGTCGCGATCTGCAGCACCTGGACCGCTCGCGTCACGGAGGGCACCAGCACCAGCATCAGGACGAGCGCCGCGGCGACGGCTTTGAGGCTCGACATCAACGGGACATAGGTACTGTAGCGTTCGGGAGAAGCAAGATCAACCCACCGCCGCGAAGAGGCTGGCCAGGAGTTCCGCGAGGACAACCAGCACCAGGCCGCCGAAGAGCCAGTCGCGCTGGCGCAGGTAGTCGATCGCGGCTGCGACGACCCGGGCGGCAGGCGTGGCGAGAAGAATGCCGGTACCGGCTTTCAGGAGCGTCGCCGTGGCCACCTCCCGTCCCGCGAGCGCGAGCACCAGCCCGACGGCCAGGCACACCGAGCTCGCCACGATTCCGGTCGTGAGGATGCGGCCCACCTGCCGTTCGAGCGTGCTCGTGCGGCTCGCGTCATTCATAAAGGCTCCGAGCATCAAGGGCTCCGCGCATCAAAAGCTCCGGACGAACATCGTGGCCGCGACGGCCACGAGGACGATCGAGAGTGACAGTTTCAGCCAGCGGGCCGGCAGGCGTTCGGCCAGGCGCAAACCCGCTCGTGAGCCCAGCTGCACGCCGAGCACGACAGGCGCCGCCATGAGCGGCGCGAGATCGCCGCGTCCGAAGTAGATGATGGCGCCACTCGTCGCGGTCACGCCGATCATGAACGCGCTCGTCGCGGCTGCTGCGCGCAGCGGCACGCCGCACCACGCGTTGAGCGCCGGCACCTTCACGACGCCGCCGCCCACGCCCAGAAGCGACGAGATCGTGCCCGCCACGAACGACGCGACCAGCGCCAGCGGCAACCGGATGACGCGATACGCGATCTCGCCGCCGCTTTCGTCCTCGTGAAAGCGTCCGCCCAATCGACCGACGTCGATCGTCGAATCGAGAATCACGTTTCGCCGGTTGACGCGGCTGCCGACGCCGGCCGCGGCCGCCAGCGCCACGATGCCGAACGTGCGCTGCAGGCTCGACTCGGAAAACAGATGGGCCGTGAGCCCGCCGGTGAGTCCGCCCGCGACGGTGGCCACTTCGAGCACCATGGCGAGCCGCAGGTTGATCAGCTGCGTGCCGATGCGTCCGGCCGCCACGGAGCTCGACGTCGCGACGACCGTCGTCAGGCTGATGGCCGCCGCGTTCCTCAGCGGAATGCCGAACGCGACGTTCAGGATCGGCACGAGGAACACGCCCCCGCCGATGCCGAACAGCGCACCCACACTGCCCGCAGCGGCTCCGACGACGAGCATCGCGAGCACGCGGCCAGCGGTCAGCACGATCGCGTCTTCAGTGGGAGGGCTTGTCGAGCGGGGCGAGCGTGATGAACCAGTTCTCGCAGTCGCCACGCGATCCGCCGGCCAGCGCGACGCTGAACCGCAGGTTGAGGGACGGAATCTTCCAGTCGTGGCTGGCGCGAAGGCCGTCGACGAGCTCGACCGTGAACGGTTGCAGCAGATTGTCCGGCGACTCGTGCGGGCGATGCTCGTCCTGCACGCCGGCGAAGATCGCGAACTCGCGACGCGGCCCCATGTGGACCTCAAACCTCGGCACGCCGTTGACAACGTGGTCGTAGACGCGTTCGCTGTAGCCGCCGTCCGCCTCGCGGCACGACTGCCAGCTGCCCTCGAGGATGTTCCGTGAGTCGCGCGAAAACGAGGTGAATTGCGGCGCCGCCGCGCGGGGCGCCAGCACCGCCACGGCGACAGCCAGCACAGCCACGAGGCGCGAGCCGGGCGTGTTCATGGGAGAGCCGCAGAATACACCAATCGTCCCGGCTTAACCCACAATTAACACCGTTGATACGGACGTGAAACGAGATCGATACGACGCGGAAACGCGGCCTCGCTACCGTGCAGTATCACAGTGCCGCGTCACCGCGTACTCATCGTCGAAGACGAGCAGGATATCGCTGCTCTCATCAAGCACACACTCGAACGCACCGCCGACGCCGACGCCGACATCGTCGGAAGCGGCGACGCCGCGCTCAAAGCGGTCGCCGATCGGACGCCGGATCTCATCATCCTCGACCTCAACTTGCCGGTGGTCAACGGCGTGGAGGTGTGCCGCATCCTCCGCTCGCGCGCCGACGCCAGGCGTGTGCCGATTCTGATGCTGACCGCGCGAAGCAGCGAGGACGATCGCGTCACGGGCCTCGAGCTCGGCGCCGACGACTACGTGACCAAGCCGTTCAGCCTGCGCGAGCTGGCCGCGCGCGTGCGCGCCGTGCTGCGACGCACGGCCGCCGTCGACGAACGGCCGCCTGAAGTGTATCGGGGCGACCGTCTCATGGCCGATTTCGAAGCCGTGGCCGTGAGCGTCGACGGCTCGACGATCAGGCTGACGCGCCGCGAGTTCGAGCTCCTGCGATATCTCGTCCTCAACAAGAACCGCGTCGTCTCACGCGATCGCCTGTTGGAGCGGGTGTGGGGCTACGACCGTTCTGTCGAGACCCGATCAGTGGACGTGCACGTGGGGCGGTTGCGCAACAAGCTCGGCGACGCGGGGCGACAGATTGAGACGGTGATTGGGCTGGGTTATCGGTTCGTGGACTGACGCGACGATCGCGGTGAGAACGTTCGTGTCATCTCTTCATGCCGCGCAGAATCCTGGGCGTGACGAACCAGCGCAACTCACCGGGACTGTGGGGAGGAAGCGCCTCCACGTCGATTCGGCAGACCCCGCCCTTCTTGAACTCGATGGGACGCCGCGTGCCGAGCAGGCGCGCGGCCAGCTCGCCGATGCCGGGCTCGTGACCGACGAGCGCGATCGATTTCCGCCGCGTGTGTTTTTCCAGTTCGGCAAACAGCGCCCCAGGCGAGGCACCCGGCACGAGCGCGTCGGTGTTGACGATCGGCGGCTTGGGCGTCAGTGCGGCCGCAATCAGCTCGGCCGTTTGTCGCGTCCGGACCAGCGGGCTCGTCAGGACCACGTCAAACGTGACGCCCAGACGAACGAGCGCCCGCGCAGATTTCTTCAGGCGCGCAGCGCCTTCGGCCGTCAGCGGACGCTTGGCGTCGTCCGGCCACGCCTCGCCGCGATCTTCAGCGATGCCGTGTCGAATGAGGTACAGCTCGTACGGGCCCGCCATGTCAGCTGGCCTCGGCGCGGTCGGCCGCCTCGTGGCGCGCTTTCGGGCCGACACGCTCGCATACAGCGATGACCGCTGCGCGGTCCCTGACGAATCGAGCATGAAGCCGTCGGCACGCGTCCTCGAGATCGGTCGTGATGGCGTCGAGCTCGTGCCAGATCGTGAGGTCGACCCGGCCAGCCGTCGCCTGCACGTGGCGGATGCGCTCGACGAGCACCTGCAGGTCGTGCAGCCGCCCGAGGAGCGACTGCACGCGCTTCAACATCCGGAGATCGGCGGTGGACTTCCGGCCGGCCGCTTCGGCCGCCAGTTCCATCGCGTAACGGAGTTTCTTCACTCCAATCCGGACGCTGTGCACGCGATCGGTCAAGTACAGCGCCCCGGCCTCTTCGACGGCTTGAGCCAGCACCGACGCGCACCGTGCGACGTGGACTTCGAGGGCGAGCCGAAGGGGCCGCTCGGCGTGAGCCTTCCCGCGATCCGCCACTTTGTCCAGTTTGGTCGCGATTCGTTTGAGCTCGCCCGGCGGGACGTCTTCGACCATCCGCCGATGCGCGCGGGATCGGTCGTCGGCAATCGAAGCTCGGACCTGTCGAAGCGCGCGCACGTCGTGATGGCCGGATTCGTTCAGCTCGTCCACGAGGCGCGACAGCACGTCGAGTTCACGAACCTCGCCAAGCCGGTTCGTGACGCGCCGCAGTCGGCGGTCCATCTTGCGGGCCGCCGACCGCTCCATCTCGAGGAGCGGCAGCACCGCGCGGAGGCGGCGGGAGGCGACGCGCGTGCGGTGGATGGCTTTCAGGTCGCCACCCTCCAAGGCGTGCAACATCCGCGTAAACTGTTCCAGGCGTTTGTGTAAGAGCGTGTCGAGGGGAACGGATGCGGCCATGATCAAATCGCGCCGGCGAACCGGCCCATTATAGTAGGAAGACTGATGCGTATTGCCGCGATCGACATCGGGACCAACTCCCTGCACATGATCGTGGTCCGGGTCAGGCCCGACCTGTCCTTCGAAGTCATTGACCGCGAGAAGGAAATGGTCCGGCTGGGTGCCGGAGGGCTGGGCGGGCGGTCCCTGACCGCCGAGGCCGTCCAGGCCGCCCTTCAGGTCCTTTCCAAGTTCAAGCGCCTTGCGGAATCGCACGGGGTCGACCAAATCATCGCCGTCGCGACCAGCGCGACCCGCGAGGCCGAGAACGGCGGCGAATTCCTCCATGCGATCACGAGCGCGACGGGGATCCGCCCGCGGGTGATCTCGGGAACCGAGGAAGCCCGGCTGATCCACCAGGCTGCAGTCTACGGCGCCGGGGTCACCGGCGACGTGGCGGTCGTCGTGGACATCGGCGGCGGCAGCGTCGAGGTGACGCGCGGCATCGGCCCGAACGTCGAGATGGGCCGCAGCTTCAAGCTGGGGGTTATCCGGCTGACCGAGCGCTTCGTCAGGAGCGATCCGCTCTCGCCCCGCGACGAGCGGAAGATGCACAGGCATATCCAGGAGGAGATTGGGAAGTACCTGGATCAGATCGTCCGCGGCGGTTTCGATCGCGTGATCGGGACGTCCGGAACGATCCTCAGTCTGGGCGCCGTCGTGCTCGCCGAACTGGGCGTGGCCGCGGGCGCGCCGCTCAGGAACCGTCGGATCCCTGCCAAGGCGCTGCGCCGCGCCTGCAAGACTCTCGTGTCCCTCGATCTGCAGGAGCGACTCAAAGTGCCGGCGCTCGAGCCGCGCCGTGCCGACATCGCCGTCGCGGGCGCCATCCTGCTCGAAGCCATCGTGTCGCGTCTGAAAGCCGACGCGATCACGCTGTGCGATCTCTCACTGCGCGAGGGGCTCGTACTCGACTACATCGCCCGCCACCGCAAGCAGATCGCACAAGCTGATCGCTATCCCGACGTGCGGCGCCGCAGCGTCTTCGAGCTCGCCGAGCGCTGCAACTTCTCGCGCGAGCACGCCCAGCAGGTGGCGCGCCTCGCCGTCGCGCTCTTCGACCAGACGCGCGCGGTCCACGGGCTGACCGATCGCGAGCGTGAGTGGCTCGAGTTCGCTTCGCTGCTGCACGACGTCGGCGTGCACATCAGCTACGAACGGCACCACAAGCACTCGTACTATCTGATCCGGAACGGCGACCTCCGCGGCTTCGAGCCCGAGGAGATCGAAATCATCGCGCTCATCGCCCGCTACCATCGGCAGGCGACGCCCAAGCGGCGCCACGAAGGCTTCGGCGAGTTCGGACGCAAGCGCCGCAACAAGATTCGCACGCTCGCGGCGATCCTCCGGCTGGCCGAGGGCCTCGACCGGAGCCACTCGCAGCCGATCACCGGCCTCGATCTGCACGATCGCGGCGACGACGCCCTGCTGCAGATCCGGACGTCTGGCGATGCCGAACTCGAAGCGTGGGCTGCGGTGCGCCATGCTGCGGCCTTCGAACGGCTCATTGGCAAGACGCTGCGCGTCGAAGTGAGCGCGCCGTCGATAACGGGGACCCCTCATGCTGAACAACCTGACGACGCCGCACGAATACCCGGGAAAGCTGTTCGTGGTCGAAGGGATCGACGGCTCGGGCAAGACGACGCAGCTGGCCCTGCTGGCGAAGTGGTTGACCGCCGAAGGCCACCGCGTCTTCGTCACGGAATGGAACTCGTCAGCCCTCGTGAAGGCCGCGACAAAGACAGGCAAGAAAAAAAACGCGCTGACCCCGATGACGTTCAGCTTGCTGCACGCCACTGACTTCGCCGATCGGCTGCTGTACAAGATCATCCCTCCGCTCAAGGCGGGCATGATCGTGCTCGCCGACCGCTACGCGTACACCGCCTTCGCGCGCGACGCCACTCGCGGTGTCGATCAGCGGTGGGTCCGCGAGCTCTACAGCTTCGCGGTGCGCCCGGATCTGGCGCTCTACTTCCGCGTGCCGATCGACGTGTCGCTCGACCGGCTCATGGCACGCCGCGTGAAGCTCAAGTTCTACGAGGCGGGCATGGATCTCGGCTGGAGCACGAATCCAGTGGAGAGCTTCCGGCTGTTCCAGGGCAAGGTGCTCAACGAATACGATCGGATCGTGGAAGAATTCGGCCTCGAGGTCATCGACGCGAGCGGCAGCATCACGGATCAGCAGCGGATCGTCCGCGCGTTGATCGCGCGCAAGGTGAGGACGAGTAGCGCCAGCGACGATGTGGAGATCACGGATGAGCAACTCGTCTGAACCGCCTTTCGAGGATCCCGGCGCCAACGGGAAAATTCAGCCGGGCGCCTACTACGGCCGCGGCATTCCGTATCTGCCGATCAATCAGTACCCGGGCAAGCTGATCGCGATCGAGGGTACCGACGGCGTGGGGCGTTCGAAACAGATCCAGCTGTTGCGCGAATGGCTCGAGGTCAAGGGCTACGGCGTCGTCGAGACGGGATGGACGCGCTCGCCCCTCATGCAGCCCACGATCGAGCTGGCCAAGTCGAGCAACACGCTCAACAAGCTGACGTTCGTCCTGTTGTACGCCACCGACTTCGCGGATCGGCTGGAGAAGGAGATCATCCCGGCGCTCAAGGCCGGCTTCGTCGTCCTGAGCGATCGGTACATTTTCACGGCGCTCGCCCGAGCGGGCGTCCGCGGCATCGATCGCGCCTGGCTGCGCAGCCTGTACGCCTTCGCCATCGCCCCGCACCTGGTCTTCTACCTGAAGATCGACGTCGAGACGCTCATCGGCCGCGTGCTCGATTCGCGCGGCATGGACTTCTGGGAATCGGGCATGGATCTGAAGCACGGCGACGACATCTACGACAGCTTTCGTGCGTACCAGAACAAGCTGCTGCGCGAATACGCATCGATGGCCGATGAGTTCCACTTCCGCGTCGTCGACGCGCGGCGATCGATCGATCACATCCAGGACGAGCTGCGCCGGCAGGTGGCCGCGTTTCTCGAGCCGACCGAGCGACCGGCCGAAGCCGCAGCCGTTCGCTGACGGCAGGGCCGCGAGCGTCAAGCAACGCGGCCTGGAAATCTTGCGCAAACGTCCGCCAGTCTTCAGATACGTGTGCCCGGCATTGAGCCATTTTGGCCGAGGCGTCGCCCCGATTTAACGCCGCCGAAATGCACGGACCGGTGCCGTTCGCTATCGTGGACGTGTGGTGCCTACCCTGGCGGCTCCGCGCAACGAATCCATGGACGCGCCCGAAGCGTCAGCCGGCACACCTCCGAAGATCGATGTCAGCGGCATGCACTTTTACTACGGGCCGCGCCGCGTCCTCGACAGCATCACGCTGAAGATTCAGCCCAATCAGGTGACGGCGCTCATCGGGCCCTCGGGCTGCGGCAAGTCGACGTTCCTCCGATCGCTGAACCGGATGAACGACATCATCCCCGGCACGCGGGTCGAGGGGACCGTCATGATCGACGGCCGCGACATCTACACGCCGTCGGTCGATGTCGTCGACCTCCGACGCCGCGTCGGCATGGTGTTCCAGAAGTCGAACCCGTTCCCGAAGTCGATCTTCGACAACGTCGCCTACGGGCTGCGGATCAACCGGATGGTCCGCTCGAAGGAGGAGCTGCGCGGCCGGGTGGAGGCGAGCCTCCGGTCGGCGGCGCTCTGGGATGAGGTGGGCGACAGGCTGCACGCGTCGGCGCTGGCGCTCTCGGGCGGGCAGCAGCAGCGGCTCTGTATCGCACGGGCGCTCGCCGTGGAGCCCGACATCCTGCTGATGGACGAACCGGCCTCGGCGCTCGATCCCATCGCGACGCAGCGCATCGAAGAGCTGATCTACGAGCTGAAGACGCGGTATACGATCGTCATCGTGACGCACAACATGCAGCAGGCGGCGCGCGTGTCCGACGTCACGGCCTTTTTCTGGCTCGGCAAACTGGTCGAATGCGACCGGACGAACAAGATCTTCACGGCCCCATCGGAAAAGCTCACTGAGGACTACGTCACCGGGCGCTTCGGATAGAGCGCCCGCGAACGATCACGGACAAACGGATGCAACCCGCGGAACGACACGGACGCCACTTCCAGGAAGAGCTCGAACAGCTCAAGACACGCCTGCTCGAAATGGGAGGCCTTGCCGAGGAGCAGGTGCGCCTCTCGATCAAGGCGCTCGTCGATCGCGATCGCGATCTCATCGAGTCGGTCGCGCAGAGCGACGAGCCGATCAACCGCCTGCACATCGAGATCGACAACCGGTGCTTCACGCTGCTGGCGCTCCACCAGCCGATGGCGGTGGACCTGCGGGCGATCGTGTCGGCCGTGAAGATCAACACCGATCTCGAACGGGTCGGCGATCTCGCCATCAACATCGCCGAGGCGGGGCGTCGCTACGCGCAGCATCCGCCGGTGAAGAAGCTGATCGACATCCCGCGGATGGCGTCCATCGCCCAGGCCATGCTGCGCGATGCGCTCGACGCCTTCGTGCGGCGCGACATCGCGCTGGCGCAGCAGGTGCTCAACGAGGACGACAAGCTCGACGCGCTGAAGACGCAGATCTTCCGCGAGCTCCTCACCTACATGCTGCAGGACACGAGCACGATCGAGCCGGCGCTCGACCTGATTCTCATCTCGCGGCACCTCGAGCGGATCGGCGACCACGCCACCAACGTCGCCGAGGACGTGATCTTCATGGTGTCGGCGCGCGACGTCCGGCACCACGCCGACGAGAACCAGCCCTCCTCGCTATAATCCACCGTTGGCTTTCGCGGCGGCCGTCCGGCCGCACCGCCACGCCGATGGAGTCGAACCCGACGCTACAATTGTGCGTGTTCTGCCGCGCCCGTCCCGTGGATCCCCAGTGGCGGCCGTTTTGCGGCGAGCGTTGTAAGCTGCTGGATCTCGCGCAGTGGGCCGACGGGACGTACCGGGTGCCCGGACCGCCCGAGGCGCCTGATCCGGACGATCGCGACCACAAAGACTGACCATGCCTGACACGTTGACCGTCATCGACAACCGCACGGGCAAGAAATACGAGCTGCCGATCACCAACGGAACGATTCGAGGCATGGACCTGCGCCAGATCAAGGCGAGCGCCGACGACTTCGGATTGATGACCTACGACCCGGCATTCATGAACACCGCCAACTGCCGGAGCGCCATCACCTACATCGATGGCGACAAAGGCATCCTGCTCTACCGGGGGTACCCGATCGAGCAGCTGGCCGAGCACAGCGACTATCTCGAAACAGCCTACCTGATTCTGTTCGGCGAGCTCCCGACCACCAACGAGCTGCACGCCTGGACGCAGCAGATCACCCTCCACACGATGCTCCACGAGAACATCAAGAAGTTCATGGAGGGCTTCCAGTACGACGCGCATCCGATGGGCATCTTCCTGAGCACCGTCGGCGCGCTCTCGACGTTCTACCAGGACGCCAAGCAGATTTTCGACAAGACGTCGCGCCTGCGGCAGACCCACAGGCTCATCGCGAAGGTGCCGAGCATCGCGGCCTATGCCTATCGCCACAGCATCGGACGCCCCTACATCTACCCCGACAACGACCTCAGCTTCACCGGCAACTTCCTGAATATGCTGTTCCGGATGACGGAGCTCAAGTACCAGCCCAATCCGGTGCTGACGCGCGCCCTCGACGTGCTGTTCATCCTGCACGCCGATCACGAGCAGAACTGCAGCACGAGCACGATGCGCAACATCGGCAGCTCGCACGTGGATCCGTATTCGGCGCTGGCGGGCGCCGCGGCGGCGCTCTACGGCCCGCTGCACGGCGGCGCGAACGAAGCCGTGCTGCGCATGCTGAACGAAATCGGATCGGTGAACCGCGTGCCCGAGTTCATCAAGAAGGTGAAGAACGGCGACGGCCACCGCCTCATGGGATTCGGCCACCGCGTGTACAAGTCCTACGATCCTCGCGCCAAGGTGATCAAGAAGATCGCAGACCTCGTCTTCGCCGTCACGGGCAAGAACCCGCTGCTCGACATCGCGCTCGAGCTCGAGCGCATCGCGCTCGAAGACGAATACTTCGTCTCCCGCAAGCTCTATCCGAACGTCGACTTCTACTCCGGCCTCATCTACCAGGCGATGGGATTTCCCGTGGAGATGTTTCCGGTGCTGTTCGCCATCCCGCGAACAGCCGGCTGGGTCGCGCAGTGGGAAGAGATGCTGCTCGACGCGGACCAGAAAATCGCGCGTCCGCGCCAGATCTACACGGGCCCGGCGCAGCGCGATTACGTCCCCCGCGAGAAGCGCGCATGATGCGTCTCGCAGCGCTGGCGCTCGTCGCAGCGCTCCAGGCGCCCTCGGTCCCGTTCGATTCCTCACGCGCCTGGGAGCATCTCCGGCAGCTCGTCGCCCTCGGTCCGCGCCCGGCCGGATCGCCAGCCATCGAGGGAGCACGCCAGTACATCCGGCGCCAGCTCGCCGCGGCGGGCCTCGCGGTGTCGGACCAGGCCTGGGACGATCAGACGCCGCTCGGCACGGTGCACATGGTGAACCTGATGGCGACGATCCCGGGCGCCAGCGCCGATCGGCTGATCATCGCCGGCCATTACGACACCAAGCGCGTGCGTGAATTCCGATTCGTGGGCGCCGACGATGGCGGTTCGAGCGCCGCGTTTCTCATTGAGCTGGGGCGCGTGCTCAAGGCGCGCGCCAACCCGCTGACCATCGAACTGCTCTTCCTCGACGGCGAAGAGGCGGTCGTCGAATGGCAGGGCACTGATCACACCTACGGCAGCCGCCACTATGTCGAAGCCGCCCGGCGCGACGGCACGCTGGGACGCATCAAGGCATTCGTGCTCGTGGACATGATCGGCGACCGGAACCTGCGCCTGAAGCGCGAGGCCAATTCGACGCGCTGGCTGGCCGACATCGTCTGGGCGGCAGCCGCCCGGGAGAAGATGGACGCCGCCTTCAAGACCGATTCAACTGGTGCGATCGAGGACGATCATCTGCCGTTCCTCGCAGCCGGCATCCCGTCCGTCGACATCATCGATCTCGAGTTCGAGGCGTGGCATACGGCGCAGGACACGCTCGACGCCGTGAGCGCGCGTAGCCTGCAGGTTGTCGGTGATGTCCTGATGGCGGCGCTTCCGCAGATTGAGGTTCGCCTGGCGCGATCCGGTCGCTAGTTCCGTCCGCCTTTTTTCACGAAGACACGAAGATTTAGGCTAAGGCCGCGCGTCCACGTGCCGGTCGACCGCCGCTTCGTCGAGGATCCTGCGAATCTGATCGGCCGTCAGCACGCGGTTGGAGTTTTTCGCCGCCGAGAAAATGCGGTCCACGATCTCGTTGGTGGCGGGCAGCCCCCGGCTTTCGAGCCAGAAGACCACGTTCGAGCGCCCTGACATCGGACCGATCTCGATCTCCTGCCGGCGCCCCACCATGGTGGCCGGCACGGCCGCGTACACCGCGTCCATCAACGGGCGATCGCCCTTCCGAAACGCCTTGACCACGGCAGCGGCATGCACCCCGGTCGCCGTGCGGAACGCATCGGCGCCGATCACAGGATAGTTCGGCGCAATCCGGACGTCGCACGCACGGGCAACCGCCTGACAGTACTCGGGCAGCGACGTGAGATCACGGTCGACGTACCCCATCAGCGCGAGGTTCACGAGCAGCAGATCCATCGGCGTATTCCCGCACCGCTCACCGATGCCGAGCGCCGCGCCGTGCAGCCTCGTGGCCCCGGCTTCGAGCGCGGCGATGCTCGACGCGACGCCGAACCCCCGGTCGCGATGCCCGTGCCAGTCGATGCCGGCCTCCACGCCGAGCTCCGTCAGGAGCGACCTCACGTAGCCGACCACCGCCCTCGCCCCGCTCGGCGTCGCATGGCCGACCGTGTCGGCAATGCAGACGCGCGACGCGCCGGCACGCACCGCGGTCGCATAGAGCAGCCGGAGCGACTCGGGATCCGCCCGCGTCGTGTCCTCGGTGACGTACATCACCGTCAGGCCCTCCTTGACGGCGAACCCCACCGCCTCCTCGGTGCACTTGCGGAGGAAGTCGAGCGTCCACCCCTCGGCGTATTGACGGATCGGGCTCGACCCGATGAACGCACAACACTCGATGGGCACGCCGGTGCGCTGCACGACGTCGACAATCGGCGCGATGTCGGCAACAACCGTCCGCGCGGCGCAATTCGCGCGGATGCGCAGGCGACCGTCGGCGATGGCGCGCGCGAGCCGCTCGACGTCCCGCGCGATATTCGGCCCGGCGCCTGGCAGGCCGATGTCGGCGGTGTCGATGCCGAGCGCGTCCATGCGATGCAGGATGTCGATGCGCTCGTCGATGGTCGGCGTCCGCACGGACGGCGACTGCAGGCCGTCTCGCAGCGTCTCGTCGTCGAGCATCGCCGTCGGACGCGGGCTGTCGGCGTCGTGGTTCCAGTCGTAGATCAGCGGATGAGCGAGGTACACGGAAGTTATGTCCTCGCCGGACCTGAAGGTCCGGCCTACGTACGTGAAGGTTCGGCCTGCGTCCTGCCGGCGGTACGGCGCACCGTCGCGCGAATGGCCGACATCCCGGCCAGCAGGATCGCAAGCGCAATCGCTGTCGCGATCCAGAGCGCGCGCCACAGAGCCGGTCGCATCCAGTCGTCGAGGTGGATGTAGGGCCCGCCGGCGCGAGCCGCCGCGAACGCCGCCCCCACTGTCTCGCGGCCCGCAAAGACGAGCACCTGATCGAATGCGACGTTCCAGGCGACGACCGCGAACGTCACCCACAACGCCACGGCCAGCCGTGCACGCGACATCTGGTGAATTATCGCTCAGTTCAACGTCGCCTGACGAAGGCGCGCACGATCACGGCGAGCATCGCCACCACCACGGCGATGGCGTTCGCCACGTTTGCTTGATCGTGGAAGAGCAGACGGCTGCCCACCACCACGACAATCGCCAGCACGACCAGGATGACGACGAACAGCGTCGACCTCGAGCCCGGGCCGCGCCCGACCGCCGCGGGCTTGTACTTCGCTTCGGTCGTGGCCGTCCCGCACCGATAGCAGATGAGCGCCTTGTCGGCGATCTCGGTTCCGCAGCTTCGACAAATCATGAACGATGAATGAGCGGCTTGACGGCGGCCATGAGGACGAGAACCAGCCCGAACGTGCACACGATCGTGGCGCCGGTCGGCAGGTCGGCGCGCAACGATAAATATACGCCGAGCGCCGACACCACGGTGCCCATCGTCCAGCCGATGGCCAGCCGCTTGCCGATGGTGTCCGCGTACAGCATCGCGGCGACCGAGGGCACGATGAGATAGCAGAAAACGAGCAGCACGCCCGCAATCGACACCGACGAGGTCACCACGAACCCGAACGACGCGTAGAACAGAAAGTCCCAGAGCTTGACGCGCACGCCCTCGGTCTCGGCCTTCACCGGATCGAGCGAGATGGCGAGGAACCGGTGGCGGAACACATAGTGAAAGGCGCCGATCGCCCCGTACAGGAGCGCGGTCTTCCCCACTTCGTCCCACGACACGGCCAGGATGTTACCGACGAGCATGTCTTTGAGGTGTTCGCTCTCCGACGTCGCCTTGCTCATGGCCAGAATCGCCGCGGCGGACGCCACGGCGTAGCAGATGCCGATGATCGCTTCCTGCGGGATGCGCTTTCGCCGGCTCCGGATGGTCGAGAAGACGAACGCGCCGATGAAGGTGAACGCGAGGCTGATCCAGTAAACCACCGTCGAGTGCGGATCGCCGTTGCTCACGGGCAGCAGCAGCGCGATGGTCGCGCCGAGCGCGGCAATCTGCGCGAGCGACAGGTCGACGAAGATGACCCCTCGCTCGACCACGTGGACGCCGAGGTAGGCGTGGATGCCGGTCAGGATGAGGCTGGCGACGAAGGGCGCCGCCAGAAATTCGAGCATAGAGGTGTCGAGCATGGCGTTACTGTGCGCCCACTTTCTTGATGGCGTCGACGAGCAGGTTGACGTCGTAGTCGAACAGCTTGAAGTAATCGGTGATCTCTTTCACGCCGCCGACCGACGGGGGCACGACCAGCACCTGGGCGCCCGTGTCGCGTCCGATGGCGTTGGGCGTCTTCATGTCGAAGTACGGCTCGACCATCACGATCTTCACGTTCTGACGCTTCATTTCGTTCATCAGGTCGAGCGTGTGCTGGGGCGTCGGCGGAATTCCCGGCCTAGGTTCGACGTAGCCGACGATGTTCAGCCCGAAGCGCTCGGCGAAATTCGGGAACGACCGGTGGTAGGTGACCACCTTCGTGCCTTTGTACGGCGCCACCATCGCCAGCCATCGCTTCTCGGCCGCGTCGAGCCGTGAGGTGAAGTCCGCCAGACGCTGTTCGAAGTAGGGCCGATCGTTGGGCCGGAGCTGCCCCAGTTTGTCGGCAATCGCCTTGGCCACGCGCTTGCCGTTCTCGGGATCGAGCCAGTAATGCGGGTTGCCCTGGGGGTGGACATCGCCCATCGCCCGGGTGATCTGCCCGGTCGGGATCTCGAGAATCTGAGCCGTCAGCGAGGCGTCGAGATAGCCGTCGGCGCCGGGCTGAATCCGGCTGTTGCGGCTCTGTTGAATCAGCGGGGGCAGCCACCCGATCTCGAGCTCGCGGCCGACGACGATCAGCAGGTCGGCTTTCTGCATCTTGAGGATGAAGCTCGGCTTCGCCTCGACGAAATGCGGATCCTGGTAGCCGCGCGCGATCCCCTCGATCGCAATGCGATCGCCGCCGACCTCGCGCCCGATCGACGCGAGATCCTCGGTCGCCGCGACGACGTTCAACTTGCCCTGCGCCTGCGCCAGGCTGCCGCAGGCGAGGACGAAGGCAAGCGCCAGACTCATGGTGTGCTTCATGATGATCACCCGCTCAGAACGGATGCGCGCCGTGCGCGCCGATTGAAAACTGGAACTGGAACAGGAACTCGTTCGCCGAGGGACCGTCCGCGTAGTTGGTCCGCCGGTACTGACCACGCACCTGGCTGAACTCGCTCGGCCAGAAGGTCACGAGCGCCGAAGCGCCGGTGTCTGTCAGCGAGGCGGTGGCGGCACGATCTGATCGATCGAACCGGATGCCGGCAAACCACCGACGTGCGAACTGGTAGTCGCCGGAGATGTAGTAACCGGACGCGGCCTGGAGCCCATCGGGCTGGTCGCGGCGGCTCCAGATGATTTCGGATCGGCCGACAAACGATCGGTAAATCGATCGCGAGAGCGGCCGCCATCGATACGTCAGATCGACGCCGTACAGGTTCGTCGTAAAGTCGCCGGCAGCGGGCGTCCCCTCGCCGGCCGTGTTGTGCCCGCGCGAATACGAAAAGCCGAAATCGAGGTTGGCGTTCTCGGTAATGTCGTGGTACCCGCGCATGTGGCCGACGTAGCTGACGTGGCTGCGCTCGGCCGCACGAAAGAGCGGCTGCTCATCGGGACCGGAGTCGCCTCGAAACACCTGGCCCGTCGCTTCGAGAAAGATCCACGGGTTCGGAATGAGCCGGGCGACCGAGAAACCGGCATCGCTGATGCCGTCTTCACCGCCCACAAGACTGTTGGTGACCAGCGGGCGATCGGCCCACGGCAACACGTGATTGTGAAGCGAGTTCACCTTCCCGAACGCGGCGCGCATCTTCCCGACCTTCGTGAGCAGGCCGCCCGGCAGCGACGTCAACGTCAGGTAGCCCTCTTCGAGATCGACCCCCGACTCGCCAAACGAGATGAAGAAGTCGGCACGCGCGTACGGATCGACAACGGCCTGGAACGAGGCCTCTGATTCGTGCATCTGCAGCGAGCGCGGCTGGCTGCCGGGACCAACCGGATCCGGCTGACGATCGTTGGCACCGGCAACCCCGAGGAAGTCGCCGATGACGGCGATGTCGGGGTTGAACACCTTCGAGCTGGCTGTCGCCGCCCCGTACACCGGGAGCGCTCCGGACGGCCCGCTCGCGCCGGCTGCTCCAGGCGGCACGTCAGCCGTGGCCTGCTGCGCGGGCGACGCAGCCGGTGCCGCTGCAGTCGCGGGAGCGGGTGGAGCCGCTGCTGCAGCTGGTGGCTGGCCGCCCTCAACGGCAGCCAGCCGCGCTTCGAGCGACGCCATCCGCATCTCGAAATCTCGCTTGAGCTCATCGATAGCCGTGCGCAACGCCTGCGCATCGGCACCTTGTTGTGGGCTCGCCGCATTCTGCGCGGCAGCTGGCACGCACGTCGTCACCAGGCCGACGACGACGAGGGCCGCGCCGCGAACGTACAACGTCCGCATGATCTGGCCTCCAAGTCAGCAGTCGTAGTGCAGACCTTGAAGTCCGCTCGAAACCCCGGCAGGCCTGAAGGCCTGCACTACGCCTGAGTGTTCGGTTGTGACGTGCTCAGCTGACTGTCGGAGGTGAACGGCCGGTGGATCGAACCGTGAGGAGGACGCGATGCAGCGTCGGCTGAACGACGTCGGCGCTTCCCGCATCGGCGAGCCGACAAGTGGCCGATACTGACGCGGTGCGAGGATCGCTGCCGAGCGGCGTCGCCACGCAGGCCGCACAGTGCTGCGGCGATTTCAGGTGGCAGACGAGATCGTGATGCTGGAACGACGAGGCGATGACGACCAGCGCATACACGGCCGCTCCGATGGAGCGGCTCAGTGGACGCAGCCCGCGGGCCTGTCTCGCCATCTTCTTCTCGATGATACGCCTCTACCGGCCAATCATGACGCGGACCCGCCCGGCAACCCCGCCGAGGTCATTCTCGCCGGCCTGCTGGGACAGGCCGCCCTCGCCCAGAATGCCCGGCACGTGGGTATACGCCACGTCGACCGCAATGCTCACCCAGCGGTGCACCCGCATGTCGGCACCGCCGAACACCTGAAACCCCTCGTGCCGGGTATCGACGTCCTCGCCAGCGGCGGCAAAACTGGACGTCTCCTTGTACCCGTACCATCCGATCCCGCCACCCACGTACGGAACGATGGTCCGCGGATGCGGAGTGTCGAAGCGGTAGCCAGCCGCCACTTCGATGGGGGTGATCGTGGCCGTCATCGGAATGTTGAGCTTGAAGACCTGTCCCTGGTTGATGAACGCCCGCTGGCCGTCGCGTTCAAATCGGGATCCGGTCACGTCCACGAACAGACCCGGGCGGAACGCCAGTTCGACCCCGGCGCCCCAGAACGGCTCGAACGCCGAGTCGAACACGGCGTTGAACGTCGTCGCCGCGCTCGCGTGCTGGCCGGCGATGAGAAAGAACGGACGGAACGAGACGGACGGCCGCTCGTCGACCGGCGGCGCAGGCTGGCGCGTTTGCGCCCCGAGCGGCGCGGCGATGACGAGCAGAAGAGTTGTGGCAACGAGCGTGTGTCGCATGACTGTTTCGGAATTAGCGGGCGAGACCGAGGCCCCGGAGCGCGTTGCGCACCTGAACGAGACCGAAGCCGAACGACGGATCGCGGCCAGGTGTGCCGAGGTCGACGGCGAACTGCTCGAGTGCCGCTTCGACGGCGGCCGGGTCCGTGATGCCCTGCTGCATGAGCATGGCCGCCGCCCCAGACACGTGAGGCGTGGCCATCGACGTCCCGGCGGCGAAGAAGAAATTGACGACGTCGAACCGCGGCGGGATGATGGCCGGCGGCACGCCGCAAGAGCGCGGCTCGACGATACAGGTGCCGTAAAGCGGATCGAGCGTCTGCTGGAGCACGAGGCCTTCGGGGCCGAACCCTCGATCGGATCCCCCCGGCGCCGCCAGTTCGACCCAGCTCCCCGTGTTCGAGTAGTACGCACGGTTCTTCGACGCGTCGACGGCGGCGACCGACACCGCGCCGTTCACACGCGAGGCGATCTCCGCGTACACCTCTGTGGGGTTGCCCTCTTCGAACTCGTTGCCGCCGGCCACCGCCACGAACACGCCCTTGCCGACGGCGTACTTGATCGCCGCTTCGACAGCCGGCGCGCAACCGTCTGTTGACGGTGCCGTCGCGCAATTGGCGGGCCCGGTGCGGCCGATGCTCATGTTGATCACCTTGGCGCCGTTGTCGGCCGCGTACCGGATGCCGCGCGCCACGATGTCGTCGGTGCCGAAGTTCGGCGCACCCAGGATGTCATCCCAGTCCGAGTCAATCACTTTCACGGGCATGAACTTCACGTTGAACGCGACGCCAGCTGTGCCGAACCCGTTGTTGTTCGTCAGCTGACCGATCGTGCCGCTGACATGCGTCCCGTGTCCTTCCGTGTCGAACGGCGAGTTGTCGTCCCAGATGAAATCGTGCGGGAACACGAATCGCCCGGCGGACGCCAGATCCGTCCCGGCTGCGAAGGGCACCTGCAGCGGGCCGGGAATGGCCGGGTGCAACAGACCGCTGTCATCGCGGAAGGGCGCCGCGCCCCCGGGGTACGTCACGACCCCACTCTGATAGGCGATGCCCGTGTCGAGCACAGCCACGGTGATCGTCGATCCTGCGAGAGGTTGAATGTCCCACGCGCG
>Ga0066903_100000153_pt1 | contig 34799 bp, 31 predicted proteins | sample PanSoiMetaGPlot1_FD_67491 | JGI IMG/M metagenome (GOLD analysis project Ga0066903, IMG submission 67491) | Tropical forest soil microbial communities from Panama analyzed to predict greenhouse gas emissions - Panama Soil - Plot 1 (version 2) | ecosystem: Environmental > Terrestrial > Soil >... | reverse complement strand
GCCTTTGTTACCGCTGAGCTCACCAGCGCCTCCCTCGCGGCCGCCGGCATCGCGGCGGCCGTCTGGATCGTTGCCATGAGACGGAGTTACTGCAGCATCAGCCTGGCTCCGTTCGTCCATGGATTCGCCATCGTCTCCGCGATCGGCGCCCTGATGGGACTGGCGCTGCTTACGATCCTGCAGCCCTGGATCCCCGGACTCGAGCTCTCTCCGAGCCAGCGGCTCTTGACGACCGCGGGTGTCTTCGCCTCCACGGCGGTCATCGGAAGAGCTGCGGCACGCCTCGCCCCGTACCGACACCTGGTCGTCGTCGGAACCGCCGACGAGGGTCGGGCTCTGCTGCGTGACATTGCGCTCCGGCCCGACCTGCCGTTCCGATGCGTCGGGGTAGTGACGCCGGGAGCCAGTGACGAGCCCGCTGCCCGAGGATGGCCGTGTGCATCCACGCCATCTGACCTCGTCGAGGCCGTCACCCGGACGGGGGCCGAACTTGTCGTGCTCGGCACCCGATCGACGCAGACTGCCATCTGCGACCAACTCATGGAACTGGCATGTACGAACGTCCGCGTCGTCAGCTACGACCAGTTCTACGAGCACGCGTTCGGGCGGGTTCCGGTCGAGCATGTGTCGCCCGCGTGGTTCATGGGGGTACTGCACCTCTACCGCCGCCCCTGCTCCAGGATCGCGAAGCGAGGCTTCGATCTGGCATTCGCCACGATCGGGCTTGTCGTCCTCGCGCCGCTGCTCGCCGCGCTCGCCGTGCTTGTCCGACGATCGGGGCCGGGGCCGATCCTCTACACCCAGACACGGATTGGCGAAGGTGGCCGGCCGTTCAGAATCTTCAAGCTGCGGACGATGAGCGACGGGGCCGAAGGTGGAGGGGCGGTGTGGGCAGCGAGGCACGATCCCCGCGAGACGCGCATAGGAGGCCTCCTGCGGAGCACGAGACTCGATGAGCTGCCTCAACTTTGGAACATCCTGCGCGGTGAAATGAGCCTGGTCGGTCCCCGCCCAGAGCGGCCGGAGTTCGTCGAGATTCTGCGCGATGAGGTGCCGTTCTGGACGTCACGGCACTTCGTCAAGCCGGGTATCACCGGTTGGGCACAGGTGAACGTCGGGTACACGGCTGACCGCGGTGGCGCCGCAGCGAAGCTCTCGTATGACCTCTATTACCTCCGTCACCGAAGCGTCGTGATGGATCTCGCGATCGTCGCGAAGACCGCGCGATTCGTCACCATGAGCCTGGTTGAGCACCTCGGTCACCACCCAGCGCCGCGCACCAACTGAGATCCTGTGCGCGTGGTGATGCGCGACGGGCCAAGCGATGACAGCGCGGCCAGCATGCCCAGAAGCAGGGGAAGCTGCTTCTCGTACTGAGCCGAGAGGAAGAAGAATGCCACGAGCATCCCGATCGTCCCGATGATGATCCCGCGCGCGAGCAGCTCCATCTCGCGATCCCCGGTCCGTGCGAACGCGGAGACGGCCCGGAAGGCCGACGTGAACGCGTAGACGATGAGAAGCATGAAGAGGCAAAGGCCCACGACTCCGAGCTCGACAAGCGCGTTCAGGTACATGTTGTGCACCACCTTGGGGGTGTCGACGATCAGGTCGAACCTTGGGAGGTTGCGGTTGTGAAGCGCGTACGCGGGCTCGACCAGCTGGAAGTTGCCCGCCCCGATCCCAGCCAGCGGATGGTTGCGAGTGATGTCCAGAGCGACGGACCAGAGATCGGTGCGGCCCGAGCCTCCACCGGCGCCGAACGACGTCAGGCGACCGAGTGACTGTGGAGGAGCGACCAACGTGAAGTACGCAACGGCGAAGCCTGAGACGGCGAGCACGATCGTCGCTGCGCGAGCCCGGACGGGGCCGGAGAACACCAGGCCGGCGAGCAGCATCGCGCCCAGCCCGATCAGCCCGCCCCGTGACTCGGTTCGAACCAGCGCGACCACGCACGTCACCGCGACGGCAACCAGCAGGAACCGGCGAAGCGCCCCATCCGATGTTGCGAGCATGAACAACGCCAGGCTCAACGCTGGAAGCAGGATGGCGGCGAGCTCATTGGGATCGCCGATGCTGCCGGTCAGCCGGTCGCTCATGGCGGCGTCCGTGCCCTCTGCACCGGTCACGCCGGCGAGTCCCACGATGGCTGTGAGAACGGCTCCCACCAGGAATCCGTCGATCACCCAGATCAGATGACGCTTCTCGCGTATGGCCGAGAACACCACGAAGATGAGGATCGTGCCCTGCGTGAAGCGCAATGCCGTGAGTCCCGCCGTGGTGGGATCCGTGGCCCACAGCATCGACGCAAACGTCCATCCGAGAAGCACGAGGGCGCAGTAGGCAAGCGCGGGATGCCGATCGGTGAGCAAGGGCGCAGTTGCACGGCGCCTCGCAGCGGTGATCGCCCACACGAGCGCCAACACTCCGCCCGCGAATTTCGTCAGCGTCAACCCCGACGTCGAGAGGCTGGGGATCTGTTCCAGGAAGATGAGCGTCGTGAACACCGCCAGACCCGCGGCCAGCTCCGCGGCGGTCAGTGCGACGAAGACGAGGCCCACTGCCGCCACAAGCACCAGTAGCGGTGACCGGACGGATGCTGCTCCGATGGCGACGCCCCCGATGCAGGTTGCCGTGCCGAGGAGGAGACGTCGGCCGACGAACTGCTCGGCCGCTCCTGTCACCGCCGGCATGGACGTCACGCCGACCCCTGCCCGCTCTCCGTGCTGACTCGCGCACGGGCTGTATCAACCCGTGGCCGCGCGACATGGCTCAAGGCGAACCGGTGCGCGCCGCGCCGTCGCCGGCCAGTCACGATGAACCCCGCCGGATTGATACGGCGGTAGGCGAGCAGGTGGCGGAGCTCTGCGAGCTCGTCGGGGCGGGTATGGCCCAGTCGTGTGACGACCAACACGGCCTCGACGGCGGCGGCCATCGTGAGAGCACCCGCGACCTCGGTCAACGCCGCGGAGTCGACGATGACCACATCGGCCTCCGCCTTCAGGCGGTCCAGGCCGTGGCGCACATGGTGCATCTCCAGCTGATCCGCGAGCGTGTCGCCTGCGCTCGCCAACACCAGGCGGATGCGGTTGTTGTGACCCGGTGCCGGAACAAGAGCGCGCTCAACCGGCTCATTGCCCATGAAGACATCTGCGAATCCGTTTCGACCCGACGGGGCACCGAACACCGTGGCGAGCATCGGGTGGCGCAGGTCGCCGTCGACCGCGATCACGCTGGTGCCGGCGGCGGCGAGGGTGATCGCGAGATTGACGGTGCTGAAGGTCTTGCCTTCTCCCCGTATCGCGCTCGTCATCAGGATCGTCTTTGGGAAGCCGCCTGCGCGACCCGCCGTGGCGAGATTTGCGCGCAGCATGCGGTATGCCTCCCAGGTCTCCTCGGGCAGGTCTCCTCGTCCGGCCAGATAGTCGTGCACCTTCTTGCGCCGCATCCTCGGCACGCGTGTGAGTACCGGCAACCGATGCCCGAGTAGCAGCTCGTCCTCGCTGTTCACGCGCGGGTCGAGCATTTCGATTCCGAGCGCCACGCCGAGGCCGACCAGCAGCGCTGCGACCAGCGCGATCACGATGCTGAGGACAGGGCGCGGCGACGATGGTGTTGACGGCGGGTCTGCGAGCTTCGCGACGTGGAGCGTGGGGTCTGGTTGTCCAAGGTACCCGGCAAGCGTGGCGATCTGGGTTCGGATGGCGTCAGCCTCGCTCGAGTTCGCGGAATATGTCCGCAACAGCACCCTGAGCCGTGCGAGTCTCCGGGTGAGCTCAGTCTGGAACTGCTCGCTTCGCTGCTTGATGATCTCCGCGGCGAATGCGTTCGCGATACGAGCCGCCTGAGGGCTCGTCGGCGCCGATGCAACGATGGCCAGGATGTTCGACTGGCTCACCGGCTGCACAGACACGCTGTCGAGCAGTGCCTGCCTGCTCATGCTCAGGCCGAGCTGCGACCGCACCGCGTCGGCCACCTGCGGCGTCTTCACCAGGCGTGCCGCGGTCAGGACACTGGTGCTGGGGTCGCTCGACTGCTGGAGAATGTTGAACCCGACGAGCGAGCTGTCCGTGGACGGGATCGGCGATACGACAAGGTCGGCCTCGGCACTGAACTGCTTGGTCGAGAGCGCCGAGTAGGCGATTGCCGACGTAACGGCAACGGCAACGATCAGGACGATGAGCAGCCAGTGCTTGCGAAGCGTCGCGAGGTAGCCGCCCTGGTGTACCTCCGGATCCGGCTCGTAGTGTGTTTGCACTTGAGAGTTGGCGCCTGCAGCCTCGTGGAACGTCGGTCCGTCCTCCGGCGTTTCCGCCGTAAGCTCGTCCTCGGGCCTTACCGAGCGTGCCGGCGTGGCCAGGGCATGGCGGCCCCCTTCGAGGAAGTCGTCCCGCCACCGTCCGATCGTGGTCTTGGAGAGGCCCTCTCTGCGCGCGGCCGCCCCGATCGAGAGCTCGCCACGCAGCACAGCCAGCACGATGAACAGCTTCTCCTCGGGCGTCCGTACGGACGGCCTAGCCATGACGCTCCTGACCTCGCCCGGTTCCGGATCTCCAATGCAGGCGTTGTTGACGTGACCTGGCCGCCTTGAGTACTCGTCGAGCAGCCGGATCGGCGAGGCGAGACGCACCCCATTCGAGGCGTCCGGGAATCGATGGTGGGAACGCGTTGAGACGTACGAGCTCGCGGAAGGCGTTCGCCCAGGACAGCTTGTAATCCTCGCTCTGGCCCATCTCGAATCTCGTCAGGTCGCGGGAGAATGCGTCCTCGAGGCTTCTGTGTAAGAGCAGCCTTCCGGGGGAGAACGCGCCGTAGCCTGGATCGAACCCCGACTTGAGGGCGTAGTGCACGCCGTGGTCCTCGATCGCGAACCAGAACGCGATCGCGCGGCCGTCGACACGAAGAAACGCGAGGCGCAGGCACCCCTGGCCAGCGGCCCAGGTACCAACATCCCGATAGAACCGTTCAGTCTCAGGATGCGCAGCGATCGCGGTCCCCCGCGTTCCCTTCCAGCCCAACGACTCGATTCGGAAACCCTCCGTGAGCAGCGCGTCTAGCCCTGTCTGTCCGTCTGCGTGTTGGAACGTGACCTCTCCGACCTTCTGCAGCCGACGCAGCGATCGCTTCAGGCCGCGTCTGAGATTTCCGCTCAGCCGCTGTTCATAGGTGCCCCACTCCCCCTCGATCCGAACCGCGACAGCGCGCCCGAGCGTCTGCGTGCGTAGACGAAACCCGCGCTCAAGAGCGATCGCACGGAAGGCCAAAGCGTCCGCTGCCGACGAGTCGACGAACCCCAACGACACGCGACGCGCAGCCGAGGCGTCCATCAGGATCCGGCGAACGAGGCCGTGCAATGCGGCCTCCTCGCCAACCAATCCGAACAAGGGCGTGTGCCAGTTGGCCGGCGAGGCGAGGACGCCTCGGCCGTGGCTGAGCGGCACCACCGCGACCAACCGCCCGTGGCTGCGGGCCGTGTAGATCTCGAGGCCACCTCGCCCGAACGCACGCCACCAGGCCTCGATCCACCCTGGCCGCAGAAACGGCGGCGCGTGCAACTCATCGGCGAGGAGATCCCACTCCGGTGCCATGCCGGCCATGGCGTCGCCGTGAAGGACAGTGCTTACCTCCCGGGCCGTGCCAGGTCGGGACCCGTTGTGCGGCTTGCCCGTGCCCGCACGATCCTCATCCCTTGTGGCTCGGCTTGCTCGCACCGCGTAACCGGTTCCTGGCTAGGAAGACCGTCTCCTTTGCCCGGTCAGCGCGCACCGAAGCGCCAGGAGGGCGAGGGTGGATATGGAGCCGTCGGAGGTAGGAGTTCACGATGTGGACCCGTTCGGCGCGCTCGCTCACAGCCGTACGGAACGTGATCGACAGCGAGATGGACACGGCGTCCGAGTTCTGCACCCAGTGGGGCCGCCACGGAGGCACATACACGCCGCCGCCGGGTGTGAGGCGGAAGGTCGTGCATCGCCTGGGCATCGTGTCAAGGTTGCGATGCCCGCCGTCGTGATAGCGGTCAAGCTCACGCTGCTCCGCATCACGGTCGTCCCACTCGCAGACATTCATGTCCTTCTCGCCAAGGATCTGGAGGAGGAAGTTATGTTCGGGATCGACATGCACCGGGGTGGTGGCGTTCGGAGCGGAGATGAAGAGGAACGCCTCACGGCGCTGCATCCCACCGTCTCGATTGCCGATGTGCATCTCAGCCTGGTCGAGCACCGAGTCGAGCAGCTCCCTGTACTCAGCACGCTGCTCGAGGTACCAGAGCACCATCCAGCAATTGTTCGTCTGGATCCCGCGGATGGTCTCGGATGGCGGTCCCACCACCTCCGGAGCGCCACCCGGCATCAGCACAGGCAGATCGGCGCGGTGGCGCTCGACGGAGACATCTGGCAGTGCGTCCGCAAGCTCGGCGATCGCGTCCAGCGTCAGCAGCGGATGGTCGACGAGCGAATGCCGAACCGGAACAGGCCCTTGTGCGAAGCCCGTCGAGAAGGCATCGTCTTCATCGATCTGGAGTAGAGCCTGCTGGAGCCCCCCGCTACCCACAGTGCTGGGCAGTCTAGCACTCCGTCCGAAAACGGCCGGTGCTCGGGCGGCCATGCCGCGGGCCGCCTCCGTCGACGAACTGGCGCGGCTGCGTGCGGCGCCGGCCGCCGGGGTATAGCGGTGGCACCGGTGAAAACACAGGCTTGTCACGGGAAGGAGGAGCGGGGTGCCCGCTCGGGTCGCCGACTCACCCGGTAGCGCAGCGAGGCCCGACAGCATCGCCCGAAACGTCGGGGGGTACCTCGCCGTGCAGCTGACCAGCTACGCGTTCACGGCAGCTCTGACGCTCTTTCTGGTCAGACGGCTTAGCCCGCATGGGTACGGGCTTCTCAGCTTCGCCACTGCGATTGGCGGCCTGCTGTCGTTTCCCGCGGACTTCGGCATCTCCCAATCCGCGGCCCGGTTCATCGCAGAGAATCGCGCAGATCGGGCCGTAGTGGGCCGCATCATTGGCTGTGCCGTCCAGACGAAGCTGGTGATCGGCGGGCTGGTGAGCCTTGCGCTCTTCGCCGCGTCGAACGTGATCGCCTCCGCCTACGGGGAACCGGCATTGACCTGGATCCTCAGGGTGGTCTCGATCGCGATTCTCGCCCAGGGCCTCACCTCGCTTCTCAGCTACGCCCTGATTGCGCTGGGGCGCACGGCGCAGAACATGCGTGTCGTTCTCTCACAGAGCATCGTCGAGATCGCCGCGACCGTTTCGCTCGTCCTGCTCGGCGCCGGCGCCGTCGGAGCTGCATTCGGGCGGGCGCTGAGCTATGTGTGCGCCGCGGCCGTCGCGACCTGGGTGGTCGTGTGCGTGCTTGGGCGAGGCACGGTGCGGATCAGGGCGGAGAGCGGTCCGTGGCGGGGCCGGATCGTTCGATACGGCGGCGTGCTCGTCATCGTGGACAGCGCCTACGCGCTCTTTGGCCAGATCGACGTGCTGCTCGTCGGGGCGTTCCTGACCCCCACGGCAGTTGGGCTGTTCAGTGCCCCGCTCCGCCTGATTCCACTGCTCCAGTTGCCCGCCGTTGCCGTCTCGGCCGGTGTTTCGCCGCGCATGGCCGGCGCTCAGCGAGAGCGCGCCCCGGATGCATTCGTTGCCGGGCTGAGGTACGTGTCCGTTCTCCAGGCCGCGCTCGTCGCTCCGCTTCTGATCTGGGCCGGCCCGATCGTCGAGCTGCTGTTCGGGCCGGCCTACGGAGACTCAGCCGACGTGCTGCGTGCCCTGACGCCCTTCGCGTTCCTCCTTGGGTTCGGCACATTGTTGTCCATGACCGCGAACTATCTCGGGCAGGCCCGACCGCGGATCGTCGTCGCTGTCGTAACCACGATGATCAACGTGGTCGTGGACGTTGTTCTGATTCCACGGATCGGGATCGTCGGCGGTGCCGTCGGCACCGATCTCGCATACGCCTTCTACGCACCGGCTCATTTGTGGATCTGCAGACGAGCGGTGGACTTTCCGATCCGTCCGGTCATCGGCGCACTTGTTCGCGCCCTGGGCGCCTCGGCAGTCATGGCGCTGGTGCTACTCGCTTTCGGCACCAGCCCATCAAACGTCGCGCTGGTGGCTGGATTGCTCGCCGGGAGCGCAGCCTTCACCGGCGTGCTGATTGCCTCGCGTGCGATCACGGTCTCGGAGATCACTACGGTGGCGGGCAATGCCTGGGCGCTGATGCCCGGGCGCGAGCGCGGTTGACTCCCTCGGCAATGTCCGCGTCTACAGAACTCCGGCAAGCACGTCGGCGATCCGGCTCGCGGCGTCTCCATCCCACCCGGCGGGAAGCTCATGCGGGCGGCCGGCAGCGGCCGCAAGCAGGTCGGGGATCTCGGCGATCCGCTCAGGACGAAGCCCCAGAAGCGTGTTGGTGCCAATCGAGACCGTGACGGGACGCTCGGTCGTTTCGCGAAGTGTGAAGCAGGGCACACCGAGCCAGGTCGTCTCCTCCTGAATGCCGCCCGAGTCGGTGAGGACGGCCGCAGCCGTCGACGTCAGGCTGATGAACTCGATGTACCCCACAGGGTCGAGCACAAAGAGACGTCCATCGCTGCCGTGAGGCAAGAGGTTCGCAAGCGCACGACGGGTGCGTGGGTGCACTGGGAAGACGACGGGAAGTTGCCGGGACAGTGCGACCAGCTCGCGGGCTGCGTCGGCGAGCAACGGCCCGTCAACCAGGGCCGGGCGGTGCAGCGTGACCAGCAGGTATTCGTCGCGAGGGAGGTCGTATACGCCCGCGGCGTCGCACCTCGCGATCCGCTCACGCATCGCGACGAGGGTGTCGATCATCGTATTGCCGACCGCGTGGATCGCGGCGGCCGGACGCCCCTCGTTCAGGAGATTCTGTGTTGCCTCGGGTGAGTGGACAAAGAGCATGTCGGACACCGCGTCGACGAGCACGCGGTTGATCTCCTCAGGCATCGTGCGGTCGAAGCTACGAAGCCCCGCTTCTATGTGCCCGATGGGCACGCCGAGCTTCGCTGCAACGAGCGCTCCGGCGAGTGTCGAGTTCACGTCGCCCGGTACCAACACGACTGCCGGCTCGAGCGTCTGTATCAGTGGCTCGAGCCGCTCGACCGCCCGGGCCGTTTGCTGGGCGTGGGAGCCCGAGCCGATGTCCAGGGTGTGATCGGGATCACCGAGGGCGAGCTCATCCAGGAAGATCCGGGACATCGCATGGTCGTAATGCTGGCCCGTATGGATCAGCACGTGCTCGAACTCCGCGGGCCGCCTGGCCAGCGCAGCGGCCACCGGGGCAACCTTCATGAGGTTCGGTCGAGCGCCGACCACAGAGAGGACTCTTCTGCGCCGCGTCACAGCGAGCGATACTAGGCGCAATGTTGGCGTATCCGCTAGACGACCTCGGCATGGCGGTCGACCCGCTCGCACGACGGTCTGCCCGAGGCGAGTTGTGATCCAGCGGCCGGAGCGATGACCATGGGCGACCGACTCGTGCTCTGTTATCACGCCGTCAGCGAGCGGTGGCCGTCCCCCCTCGCGGTCACCCCCGAGCGTCTCGAAGAGACGCTGACATTTCTCGGCCGTCGTGGATATCGCGCCGGAACGTTCTCGGAGACGGTGATCCGATCCGGCGGAGACCGCCGCCTTGCCGCTACCTTCGACGACGCGTTCCGGTCCGTCTACGTGCATGCGTTCCCGGTTCTGCGAAACCTGCGCATGACGGCCACCGTGTTCGTGCCAACAGCGCTCGTAGGCACGGGACAGCCGATGAGCTGGGCGGGAGTTGCGCAATGGCTTGATGGGCCGTACGCCGCCGAGCTGACGGGTATGTCATGGGACGAGCTCGGTGAGCTGGCGGATGCCGGCTGGGAGATCGGTTCACACACACGTCGGCACGCCCGCCTGACCGAGCTCGACGACGACGTCCTCGCGGACGAGCTGCGCGGATCGCGCGAAGAGTGCGAGCGTCACCTGGGACGTCCGTGCAACTCCCTTGCCTATCCCTACGGCGCAGTCGATGAGCGCGTCGTTCGAGCCGCCCGCGAAGCCGGCTACGCGGCCGCCGCCGCCCCGCCAAACCGGCTTCCAGGAGACCTCGCGATGCGCTGGCCGCGGGTCGGCGTCTACCCGGACGACGACCTCCGGCGCCTCAGGCTGAAGGTGTCGCCGGTCGTGCGCCGCCTGAGCTCCTCTCGGGCCCGAGCGCCGCTCTGGCGGCTGAAGCGGCTCCTCGATTGATCTCCGCCCATCGGGTGTCGGTCGGCGCTCAGTCGAGCGAGGGCGACCACGGCAAGACGCGGCGGAGCGAGCTGCGGCGCGGGGAGACCGCCCGGAACAGCAGCTTGTAGCCATACGCTCGCATGACGTTGCGCGACGAGCGGCCATATGCCTCGAAGCGCTCGATCGCCTCGTCGAACTGCGGCCGCGGAGCAAGAACGCTCATCGACCGCAGCAGGTTGATGTGCAACCGGTGATAGAACGGATTGGCGACGTTCGGCACCCTGTGCGGGAACAGGTCGTACCGCGACCAGAATCCCATGTCCCATCGATGGAGCTCGCGCGCCAGGACGTCCACCCCGTCTTCGAACTCGGCCGCCGCCAAGCCGTCTCCAAGCCCGGCGCCGACGTCGTGCAGACCCCACAGCGCGAAGAATGCCCCGTTCAGCACAAGGGAGGGAGGGTCAGTCGGATACTCCTCCAGGAACGCTCCGTTTCCCAGGCGCGCACGCGTCCCGCCGCTGGCAACAGGCACCCGCAGCGGTTTCAGCGCCCGCAACGCGGCGTCGGCGAAGACCGTGTCCCCGGTCAGGTGGTGGAGCCGCACCAGCAAGCTCGCACCCTCGCCCTGCGCCATCGCCGACACCCACGGAAAGCTCAGCGGATAGGTGTGCGGGAACGCAAACCGGTGCACCCAACCGCCATCGTGGCGGCCGCCCTGCGCCTGAGCGGACACGAGGTACCGGCCCGCCTTCACGGCGCCGTCCAACCACGGAGCACCCTCCCCTGCGAGATACCGCTCGAAGCACCCGAGACCCCACTGGATGGCCGCGACGTAGACCAATCGCTCGGCCATCACGCTGCCGATCCTCTCGACGGTTCCGTCCGGGTGGCCACCCCCTCCCAGGATCATCCAGTCCTGTGGCCAGCGGGGGTTCTCGGCCTTTGCCCGCATGTCAATGCCATATCCCGACACTGTCCCGGGCTTCAGCCGCGGTCCTGGCGGTAACTGCAGCGACCCCGCCCCGCGCAGTAGGCCCGGCTGCACACGAGCCGCTGCCCGCGATCGGACCGAATCGCGCAGACGATCTCGATGGCCCGTCACGGTGGTACGATAAGCTGCCGACGAGCCGCTGAACAAACTGGGCCAGTGCACGCGAGCCCGGTATACCCGGTGTGCGGTTCCGTCAACCCTCCGCTCCATCATCGGTCCAGAAGAGACGTGCGATGCGCTCATCGCTATCTCCCGCCAGGATCAGAGGCGACCAGGAATGGTGCACGCCGGAGCGATCGTGCTCGCGAAAGCTCCGCGTCCTCACGTTGGTCGACCGCCCGATCGAGGAGGGGGGTGGAGAGCAGCTCGCGAGGACGATCGCCATGCGAATCGACCCGCTTCGATTCGACCGGTATCTCTGCGCAACCCGCCCGGTGACGCCTGCGGTGATCGCGCCGATCGCGGCTGCCGGTGTGCACGTCATCTGCCTCGAGCGGAGGTCCACACCGTCACTCGCCGCCTGGTGGCCACTGGTTACGCTCCTTCGCAGGCACCGCATCGACGTTCTCCATGCACATAAGTTCGGATCCAACTTCTGGGGAACCACCGTCGGCCGGCTCGCGGGCGTGCCCGTGATCGTGGCACACGAGCACACCTGGTCGTACCAGGGGAACCCGGTTCGCCGGGTGATCGATCGAGAGGTGATCGCGCGCGGGGCGGACGTCATGGTCGCCGTGTCCCGAGAGGACCGGCGGCGCATGATCGAAGTGGAACGCATCGACCCGCGCCGGATCCGCTTCGTCCCGAACGGGATTCCTCAGGCGGCTTCTCCAGATGGCCCTGCGCGTCGTGCAGAGCTCGGGATTCCGCCGGGCGCGCCCGTGATCGGAAGCGTCGCCAGCCTTCGCCCGCAGAAAGCGCTGCACGTGTTGATCGAGTCCGCCGCCGTGCTCGAACGTGACTTCCCGGATCTGCGCGTGCTGATCGTCGGCGAAGGGCCCGAGAGAGCGCGGCTCGAGTCGCTCATCCGGGCGCGTGGCCTGACGCGGACCGTCTTCATGCTGGGCCAGCGCTCCGACGTCGCCAGCCTGCTGAGCGCGCTCGACGTGGCCGTGTTGACCTCGGACTGGGAGGGAAGCCCTCTGTCGGTCCTGGAGTACATGGCCGCGGGATGCCCGGTGGTCGCGACGAGAGTCGGCGGGGTACCCGACCTCGTGAGGCACGGTGTCGACGGACTGCTCGCCGAAGCTGGGGACATCAAGGGCCTCGCAGGCGCGATCGGCCACCTTCTGAGCCGGCCTGAGCGGCGGGCGACGATGGGCGCCAACGGCCGCAGGCGGCAACGGCTCGAGTTCAGCATCGACCAGATGCTCCGGCGCATCGAGACACTCTACGAGGAGCTGGTCAGGGGAACGATGCGCGCAAGATCGCGAGGCGCCGCGTATTCCCGTCGATAGCAGGTGCGTGCCGGGCCGGCAAGGGGGTCGTGTGAAGATCGTGTATGTGACGTCGACGTTGCCCTTTGGCTCAGGGGAACCGTTCGTGATACCCGAGATCAGAGAACTCGCACGGCGCGAACATGACGTCACGATCGTCCCGATGCGCCCCCAGGGCTCGGTTGTCGTCCACGACGACATCCGGCCGTTTCTTGCGTGCACTCTGGCCCAGCCGTTGATCGGCCGCGAGATCGCGCTGGCCGCGCTGACAGAGATGCTGAGCTCGCCTCGCATGACCCTGAAGTCGTTCGGCCACGTGCTTCAGAGCCGCAGCCCGCGCATCCTCGCAAAGAACGTTGCCGTGTTCCCCAAGGGCCTGTGGCTCGGCCGTCGGCTCCGAGCGCTCCACGTCGATCACCTGCACGCCCACTGGGCGTCAACGTCCTCGACGATGGCGCTGATTGCAAGTGACGTCTCCGGCGTTCCATGGAGCCTCACGGCTCACCGCTGGGACATTCGCGAGAACAACCTGCTGCAGATCAAGGCATCAAAGGCGTGCTTCATCCGGGCGATCAGCCGGCGCGGGGCTCGATCCCTCGCCGCCCAGGCCGTCGTGTCGGGCGAACGACTCCTCGTCCTGCACATGGGGATCGCACTACCCGGCCCATCCCGAACGCCGCCGCGGCGGGCAGAGAGCACCGACCTGGCAGTCGTCTGCATCGCAGACTTCGTCGAGGTGAAGGGCCACCGATGCCTCGTCGAGGCGCTCCGGCTGCTGCGAGACCGTGGCACAGATGTTCGCGTCGACCTCGTGGGTGACGGGCCACTGCGCAGAGACGTCCACCGTCGCGTGGCCAGCGCCGGCCTTGCCGATCACGTCTCCTTGCTCGGCACCGTGCCGCATGCCCGGTTGCTCGACGACCTCCGAGCTCACCGATGGGACGTGGCAGTCCTCCCGAGCATCGTGACGAAGCAGGCCGAGGAGGGAGTGCCCGTGTCGCTCATCGAAGCAATGGGCGCCGGCGTTCCGGTCGTGTCGACGCGTACGGGATCCATCCCCGAACTCCTCGTCGAAGGCGCCGGGCTCCTTGTCGACGGCGGCGACCCAGTCGGACTCGCGGACGCGTTGGCCAGGCTGGCCGCCGACCCCGACCTCCGGCGAACTCTGGCCCAGGACGGGCAGAGGCGGGTTCACCACGGCTTCGACATCGTCGCGGTCACGTCGCACCTTGTCGAGTGTTTCGAGGGGTGCGCGCGAACCTGACCCGCACCACATCCATGTCGAAGAAGCGGATAACCCTCGTCACGCAGTTCTTCCCGCCGGAAACCTTCGCCGGGGCGAATCGGGTCGGGGCCATGGCCGACGTGCTGGCGGATTCGCACGAACTCGTCGTGGTTGCGCCCAGGCCGGGATACCCGCACGCATCGCTCTACGACCCCCTCGGGGCGGTTGAGGCCGATCGAGGACGCGCCTACCGGGTTGTGAGGTCGCGGCCATTCCGCCCCCACTCGCGCTCGCTCCCCGTCCGCGCAGTCCGCGAGCTGATGATGGCCACCCGGCTGGCGGTTCTGGCCGCCCGAGAGCCGTCGGACATCGTGGTCACGTCCTCTCCCAGCATGTTTCTCGGCCCGGTTTGCCTTGTGCTGGCACGGGCCCGATCGAGCCGATTCGTCTGGGACATCAGGGACATCGGCTGGGACTACGCGGGCGAGTCGACGCTGGCATCAATCCATATGGGCGTGGCGCTCGGGGCGCTGCAGCGCGTCATGTGGTTCGTCGCAGGTCGGGCCGATCTTGTGGTCACCGCGTCGGAGGGCGGGGCGCGCCGGGTCGGTCAGAACGGTGTCGGGCGGACGCAGGTGCTGAACGTCGAAAATGTCGCTTCGCGGGATCTGCTCGAGTCGTGCGCGGACTGCCGGGAGCGGGTACCCAAGCCGCGGCCGATCGTGTCGTACGTGGGCCTGATCGGCGACGCCCAGGGCCTGGCAGTGATGGTGGACGTTGCGAAGGCGCTTCCCGACGTCGATTTCGTGATCGCCGGAGACGGGCCGGAGCGCGCGCTGCTCGAGGCGCGCATCGCGGAGCTTCAGGTTACGAACGTGACGCTGACGGGGTATCTGTCGCGGGCGGAGGTGCTCGACCTGTACCGACGAAGCGACGTCCTGTTCGCGCAGCTCCGGGACGCTCCGACACTGAACGCGACGAGCTTACCGTCGAAGCTGTACGAGTACATGGCCACGGGCAAGCCGATCGTCTACGCCGGAAGCGGACTGGCCGCCGAGACCGTGGAACGAATCGGCTGCGGGATACGCGTGCCAGCCGGGGCCGGCGGGGCGATCGCGACGGGAATCCGCGAGTTGCTCGACGACGAGTCCAAGATCGCTGAGATGGGCCGCACGGGAAGGGCGTACGTCGATGCCGGCGGCGACCGCGAGACCGCGTTCATGGCTCTGGCCGACAGGCTTTCGGCATTGGAATGAGGTGAGCAGTTGGATACCGAGGCCCGGTTGTCACTCGAATCGCCGCCGGATGAGCGGCTTCGCCTCGAGACCGTGGAAGTGTCCCGGCCGCTTCAGGAGGCGTGGGACGGGCTTGCCGAAGGGAGCGGCAACGTGTTCGGCTCGTCCGAGTGGGCACGAGCGTGGTGGCGACACTGGGGCACCGGTTATCCGCTGAAAGTGACGACGTGCCGGGGTCAGAACGGCGATCTCATGGCCGTGTTCCCCCTCTACCTCGCAGCCCGCCGCCCGCTTCGGATCCTCCGATTCATCGGCCATGGCCCGGCCGACCTGCTCGGCCCCGTCCACGTGCCGGAGGAGCGTCACGCCGTGGGTGCCGCACTGCGCAGCCATCTGCGAAGCACGTCGAGCCGATGGGATCTCGTGCTCGCACAACAGGTGCCGGTCGCCGGCGGATGGTCGGATACCCTCACCGGCCACGTGCTCCGGCGGGAGCGGAGTCCGCTGCTCAGATTGCGGTGGTCGACCTGGGACGAGTATCTGGCGACTCGAAGCGCCAACTTCCGCCAGCAGGTCCGGCGCAAGGGCCGACGCGTTACTCGCTCGCACTCGGTGCGATTCCGCCTGACGTCCAACCCGGACCGGCTCGACCACGACCTGAGCTGCCTGTTCGCGTTGCACGCCGCGCGGTGGGGTGCGGCCGCCTCGGCTGCGTTTGCGCCGTCCCGACAGGCGTTTCACCGCGACTTCGCCCGGCGGGCACTGTGCCGCGGATGGCTGCGCCTCTGGATGATGGAGGTCGACGATGTTCCCGTTGCCGCCTGGTATGGGTTCCGCATGGGCGGCGTCGAGTCGTACTACCAGTCCGGGCGAGATCCGCGCTGGGAGCGTGAGTCAGTGGGTCTGATCCTGCTCGCCCATACCGTGCGCTGTGCCCTCGAGGACGGGATGCGTGAATACCGCTTCCTGCGCGGCGGGGAGGCGTACAAGGATCGCTTCACGGATGACGAAGCCGAGACCGAAAGCTTCGTCCTGGGAAGCGGGTTCCGCGGCTCGGTCGCGGTCGCAGCCGCACGACGCTCGGCGGGGCGTTCCTGGAGCCACGGCCCACTGGCGGCGGTGCGGCGTGCCGTCGGGCTCGGGGGATAGGACGTGAGTGTTCCGTCCACCGATGGCCGGCGAACCGGCGGCCTAGCACTGGCTGTTGCGGTGCTGGTGGGGGTGACCTCGCTTGTCCCCGGAGCCAGCAGCGCCGGCGGCTCCCGGACTCTTGCCTCGAACTCTGCCCCCACCACGGCCGCCGCGGAGCGCATCGTCCTCTGGCGGGCCGATGCCGAGCGGCCGATCGCACGTCAGTGGGCCGAGTACAGCACGGAGGCGCACTGCGCCGTGACCAGCGATCACGTCAGGCGCGATCCGCGCGCCTCTCGGGTGACTGCCCCCGTCGCGCAGGGACGGTACGCCTTTGCGTTCACCGTCGACGACAGCGACAGGTGTTACGGCGAGCGCGCAGAGGTGGGGCAGGCGCTGCCATCACGTCCAGGGTTCACCGGCCCTCGACGCCTTTTCGGGCAGGGAGATGATCGCTGGATTTCGTTCAACGTTTACCTCGGCAGACACTTCCCGGTCAACACCCGTCGCTGGGATGTAATCGCCCAGTGGAAGCAGCTGATCTCGACGACCGTCGTGCCCGTACCGATGCTTGCACTCCAGGTGCACGACGGCGGGTTCTATCTCGAGCGAGCGGCAGGTACAGCCAGCCCGGTCGCCACAACGGTCTCGAAGCGGCTCGCACCCGCGCTCACCGGGCGGTGGGTCAGGATCTCGATGCACATCGTTTTCTCGACGGCTCCGGAAGTGGGTCTTGTCGCGATCTACGGCGACCCAGACGGCAACGGAATGCGTCAGTTGATGGCGCCCCACCACTTCTCGACGCTGGCGACGGACGCGGCCGGGAGGGCGGTTCCGTCGCATTCCCGCATCGGGATCTACCGAAGTCCGGCCATCCGTGGAACTGCGCATCTCTACTACGACGGGTACGTGGTCGCCACAGCTCGATCGGCTTCAGAAGCCGCGGCCTTCTCCTGAGAGCGCCGACCTGCCAGGGGCGAACTCGCGGGCGAGGAGAAAAGTGCCCCATTTGAGGGACGGCGACGGAGGGCGCACGGACGATCCCAGCTCTGGCGCATCTTCGGGATGCGCGGCAGGTACCTACGCCGGCGAACTGGGGTCAAATCCGGTTTGACACGGCGTACACATGTAGCTGCCGTCGGGGCCCTTGAGTTGGAGCCCTCAAGGGTCCCGGCCCAGACTTCATTCAATTTGCCTCGGACGCGGCCGATCAGAAGCACGCCCGGCGGGGCAAGGCTCCAGCCCCGGCGGTGCACTGCCCAATGTCAGCCGCCCGTCAGGAGAACGCCGCGGCCTCCGCCGCTGCGCGGCTCGTCGCGACGGTGTATCCGTCGTAGTAGAGATGCGCAGTGCCACTGATGCTCGGGTTGCGGTAGATCCCGATACGGGAGTGGGACGGGACCGCGTTCCCCGCGGCATCCACGGTGAGCGTGGAGAAGTGTTGGACAGCCATCAGCTGCCGCATTCCGCCGCCGTCCGGGTCGCCGTAGACCTCGACAAGGCCCACGGTGGGATCGGCCGAGAACACGATGTGCAGCGACATCTGCACCCACCGTCCGGTGGTGGCGGTTGCAAGCCGCGTCGAGACAGTGTGCATGTCCGCGCTCGCCGCGCCCGGTGCCCGCTCAAGGTAGAACGCGCCATCATGGACCTGGAGAGCGAGCATCGGGATCGTCACCACCGATGAGGAGACGAGCTGCTTCCACTGGGCGATGACGTTCCAGTCGCCGGTCCCGACCGGGAAGTCGTTGCCGAGGTAGACCTGGAAGGAGATCCAGCGGTCATTCCCCGGGTTGAAGAGATGCGATTCGGTGAACCCTGCACGCGAGGGGAGTGCCTGCCCCAGCTCGGCGCGTTCACCGTAACAGTTGTCGCCATCATTGACAACGAACCCGTAGGAATACTGCCCCTGCGCCACAGGCGCGGTCACTCGAGCAACCCGGGCATCACTCGTCACGGTGTCGCTTGTCACCGCGCAATGGGGGGCGGTGCTGTACTCCGCCCATTCGTCTGCGATCGCCTGCTCGCCGCCGGCATGCCAGAGAACCTGACCATTGTCGACCGTCACGGACACCGACGACTCAGCGCTGTTCGTGGCCGCGTCGTATGCGATCGCCTTCAGTGTGTGCGACGTGCCTGAGGCGGCCGTGACCGTGTCCCACGAGCACCCGTAGGGCGCCGTGAAGTCGGTGTTCAGCGGGTGCCCGTCCAGGAGGAACTCCACGCGAGCCACCGCGTCGTTATCGGTTGCATCGACCACACAGTTGCCGGCAGCGTCATTCAGCCGGCCGCTGACCGTGCTGCCGCTTGTCGGTGCGATCCAGCTGACGGTTGGGGGGGTGGTGTCGGGCGCCGGCGTGCAGGCGTCCGACGTAGCCTGGACAGACGCAACCTGCGAGGTGTTCCCGGCGGCGTCGAACGCCTCAACGCCGATCGTGTGCAGCGTTCCGCACGCCACTGCGAAGGCAAAGCCCGTGGCAGGCTGAGCAGCGACCTCCCTGCCGTCGAGGAAGATGCGGTACCCGGCCACGCCAACGTTGTCAGTGGATGCGGCCCAGGCGGCTGCGAAACCGGTCTGGGTCACGCCGGACACACTCAGCTCAGAAGGAGCAGCCGGGGGGGTCGTGTCCGCTACCAACGGCACATGTCCTCCCCTGAGATGCTTCACGTGAAGGACGACGGTAGCTGCCTGCGTCGACGACTCGCCCACACGCAGCCCCACCGCGCCCGCCTGCTGAAGGGCAGGCGTCGTGTCTGTGGTCACGAGGCTCCACGCCGCCGGCTGCTTGCTCGACGCCGGCCAAAGCTTGAGTGCCAGCCGGGTTGGTTCGACCCCGACGACGCGTGCCCTCAACACGTAGGCCGTCTCGTGCACAACATTCAAACGCAGCCGCTGGGCGGCGAGCTGTTCAGGACGGCCGTCGACGACCCTTCGCCACACCGCGGTGACATTTCCCTCGGGGTCCACGGCCACGACCGCGCGAAACTCGGTTGGCAGTGCGCCGGCACCGGCGCTCCGCAGCACGAGGCCCGTCGTGAGACGGCCCTGCGACGGGCGCCCCGACAGTGCAAACGTCATGGCTGCGTCGACGTTCACGGCGCTCACGTGCGGAAGAGTCGCTTCCGCCCGTTCGCCGTGTGCCACGGTCACCAGCCCGCTCCTGCCGACGACCGAGAACGGCGCGATGTCGCCGCGGTATGCATAGCCACCGCCCAGGTCAGCAGTGCCCCAGCCCGTCGTGACAGCACGATCGAACGTGTCCGAGACGTACGGCCCGGATGTCGAAACCAGACGTTGCGAACCGTGTGCATCGCCGGTGGCAATGACCACCGCGCAGACCACCAGCGCCGCAAACAACCCTACGCGGCCGCAAGACATGCGAGAAAGCATCAGAAGACCCCTGACTTCGACCCCCGTGCGCCGTGCAGAACGGCGCAACCCTTCACGACCGGTTATCGGAGGGGCGACTCTTGATCCGGACACCTTCTCGGGTGAGGGCGACTCCCCACCGTTCGGTAGCCGTGCGCGCCAGGAGTTGAGTGGGCCGTGTAGGGATCGAACCTACGACCTTGGGATTAAAAGTCCCCCGCTCTACCAGCTGAGCTAACGGCCCGGGCCACCGATTCTAGGCGCTTGCGCGGCTTTGTTCCTTACGTTACAAGGCTTGACCCACGCCACGTCTGCTCGGTAATCTGGCCGCGTCCAACGATGGGGGTGGAGCACATGGGGCGACGGTTGTGGTTGACCGCGGTTGTAGCGGCGGCCGCGTTCATGGCGATGGGCGGGGGCGTGGCCCGCGCAGCGATCTGCGACCCATTGGACACCAAGCCGATCTACGACCAGCCGGTGCCCACGGAGACGCAGGTGCTCGGCCACAAGCTGACTCACCTCAAGGTCGACCAGATCTACGCCTACATGCAGGCGGTCGACGACGCGAGCGACCGGGTCGTGACGGGCACGTACGGCACCTCCTGGAACGGCGCGCCGCTGCGCTACGCCCTCGTCTCCGATCCCAAGAACCTCTCCCCGTTCGCGCTGAACGCACTCAGCCACGACGCGCAGCGGTTGCGCGACCCGCGGCTGCCGGAGGATGCCGCCCTCAAGATCGAGGCCCGGATCCCGGCGATCCTCTCGATCGGCGCCAACGTCCACGGCAACGAGCCCTCGGGCAGCGAGGCCACGCTCCGCACCCTGTATGAGCTGGCCGCCCGCTCCGACTGCGCCGCCACGCAGGTGCTCGACAACGCCGTGGTGCTGCTGATCCCGACGCAGAACCCCGACGGCCGCACGCTCAACCGGCGCCGGAACGCGTACTTCTTCGACCTCAACCGCGACGACTGGGCACGCACGCAGCCCGAGACGGACGCCCGCATCGAGCTGTTCCGCAAGTACCCGCCGCTGCTGTTCGCCGACGAGCACGAGAACGGCACCAGCAGCTACTTCTTCCCGCCCACCAGCGACCCCGTCTACCACGAGGTTCCCGACAACACGCTGGCCTGGGTCGACCACCTGTATGGCCCGGCACTGGCCGACGCGTTCACCAGGAAGGGCTTCGGCTACTACACCGGCACCACCGCGCCCTACGACTTCCTCGCCCCCGAATACGGCGACACGGTCGTCAGCGACGGCTTCCTGGGGGCCGGCATGACGTTCGAGAAGGGCTACCGCGACGGCTACCCGGTCCGCGTCCGTCAGCACTGGGTGTCGCAATGGGTCGCCCTCGCCGCCGGCGCCACCCGCCGCGCCTCGCTGGTGACCGAGTGGCACGACGGCTACGTCGAGGCCTACCACCAGGGGCAGCAGGGCGTGCTCCAGCCGAACTTCCTCGAAAACCCGGCGCTGACGCTCTACCAGCAGGTGCCGGACCGGCTGGTGCGCAACTACTTCCTGCTGAACGACCCATCCAAGCAGCGCGACCTGCACATCCTGGTGCGGCGCTTGCAGCGGATGGACGTCGACGTCTACCAGCTGACCAAGCCCCTGTTTGTCCCCGACCTGCACCCCTACGGCGGCACCGACGAGGCGGTCACGCTGCCCGCCGGGAGCTACTGGGTGCCGATGGCGCAGGGCCAGAAGCACTGGATCCAGGCGATGATGAACGAGGACAGCTACATCTCCTACCCGCTCACCTACGACACGACGGCATGGAGCCAGCCGGAGATGCTGAACCTCGACGGCGGCTCGTCCGGCGTCGTGCTGCACCCGCGCGCGACGAGGGTGCCGCAGCTGGGCGACACCCCGCCGCAGGACCTGCACGGAGTACGCGTGGCAGAGTTCCGGCTGGGCACGAACTTCACCGGATCGGTGTCGAGCGGCTGGCTGACCTGGGTGCTCGACCACGACTGGCAGATCCCCTATCAGAAGTTGCTGCCCGCCGACATCAAGAACGGCGCGCTGGACAACGTCGACGTCCTGCTGGTGCCTGACGGCGCGGCGCACATCGCCTACACCGAGCTCGGGCCTGCCGGCCGTGCCGCACTGCGCCAGTGGGTGCAGAACGGCGGCCGCTTCATCGGCTGGTTCGGCGGCATCGACTTCGCCCGGCGCATGGACATCTCACAGGTGCACACCTTCTATCCGCCGGCCAGCGAGCCCGGCGCGCTCTACCACACCGACATCAACCAGAGCAGCCCGCTTTCGGCCGGCATCGGGGAGCACAGCTGGGTCTACAACCTCGGCGACCAGGTGCTGGTGCCTCACGGCGGCACCGTGGTCGAGAGCTACCCGCCGCTCCACAGCCAGGACTGGTTCCGCTCCGGCTACGCCAAGCGCGACGCGCAGTACGGGGGGTCCGCCATCGTGGTCGACGAGCCCTACGGCGACGGCCACGTGATCACCTTCGGCACCGAGCCCACGCTGCGCGGATTCACCCAGAGCTCGATGGACATCCTCTGGAACGCGATCACGATCCCGGAGTAGCGCTGACGTGACGATCATCAACAGGCCCGACGAGCCAAGCTTCGGCGGCATCCAGACGTTCTGCAAGGTGCCGCTGGTGCTCGACGCGGCGGGCCTCGAGGGCGCCGACGTGGCGATCCTGGGCGTGCCGCTGGACGACGCACTGTCGAACAGGCCCGGCACCCGCTACGGGCCGCGAGCGATCCGCCAGTCCGACGAGTCGGGCGGGCCGCCCTACCGGCCGCACATGCTGCTGGGATCCGACCCCTTCTCGGAGCTGAAGGTCGTCGACTACTCCGACGTGGAGACGGTGCCCGGCGACGTCGCCCGCAGCCACGCACAGATCCACCGCCGGGTGAGCGAGATCTGCCAGGCGGGCGTGGTGCCCGTGATCCTGGGCGGCGACCACTCGCTGTCGGAGCCGGCCATGACGGCCGTTGCGGACCGTTACGGCCACGGCGCTGTCGGTGTGATCCACTTCGACGCCCACGCCGACACGGCGCTCACGCTGGCGGGCGTCGAGCTGTCGCACGGCACCCCGATGCGGCGCGTCGTCGACAGCGGCGCCATCCCCGGCGACCGCTTCCTGCAGATCGGGCTGCGCGGCTGCTGGCCGGAGCCCGACGAGTTCGCCTGGATGCGGCAGGCAGGCTTCCGCTGGTGGACCGCCTATGAGCTGGACGAGCGCGGCTTCGATACCTGCATGGACGAGGTCATGGAGATCGCCGAGGAGTGGGAGCATGTCTACCTCACGGTCGACATCGACTCGCTCGACCCGGCCTTCGCGCCCGGCACGGGCACGCCGGTACCGGGCGGGCTGACCAGCCGCGAGCTGCTGCGCGCGGTGCGCCGAATCTGCTCGGCGTTGCCAGTGCGGGCGATGGATCTGGTCGAGGTGTCCCCGCCGTATGACAGCGGCGGCATCACCGCCATCGCCGGTTTCAACATCGTGCTCGAGGCGCTCTGCGCCATGGGGCTACGGGCAAGCGGACGCGCCCCGGCACCCGAGCTGGACAACCGTGGCGTTCGAATGTGACGCGCGTTACATTGAGAGGAACGAACCTGCACCGTTTCGCGTACTAGTGAGCACGAGGCCTCTCGATGAGCGATCACACCACCTCACCCGCCCGCTTCCAGCCCCTCAGCGCCGAGGAGGCGTGGAGGCTGTATCTCGAAGCGACCCGTGAGGCCGAGGGCGACCGCTACCTGAATGTCGAAGAGGCAGCGTGGGAGCAGCTTCAGGCGGTCCTTGCCACCCTCCCCTCCGACCCGGTCGGGGCCGCCTGAGCATCCGCTCGGGGACGCGCAGCCGCCGGTATCCTGCGCCTGCGCCCCCATCGGCTAGCGGCCTAGGCCTCCGCCCTTTCAAGGCGGCAACACGGGTTCGAATCCCGTTGGGGGTATTCCTTTCGCGGTGCTCAGAGCGCGCCGACGAGCGTCATCGCCCGATCAGATCGAGCGGATGAGGCCGCCGTCGACCCGCAGGCTCTGACCCGTGATGTACGACGCGGCGTCGGACGCAAGGAACGCGATCGTCGCGGCGACCTCGTCCGTCGTGCCGTAACGCTTCATCGGCACGGTCTCGCGCCGCTCCTCGGTCGCGGGCAGGCTGTCGATCCATCCCGGCAACACGTTGTTCATGCGCACGTTGTCGGCCGCGAAGGTGTCCGCGAAGATCTTCGTGTAGACGGCCAGCCCGGCGCGCGCGACCGCCGAGGTCGGGAACTGCTCGGTCGGCTCGGTCACCCACGTCGTCGAGATGTTGACGATCGCGCCGCCGCGCTGGGCCTGCATCACGGGGGCGACAAGGCGCACCGAGCGGACGACGTTCATGAAGTAGGTGTCGATGCCGGTGTGCCACTGCTCGTCGGTGATCTCGAGGATCGGGGCGCGCGGGCCGTGGCCGGCGCTGTTGACCAGCACATCGATCCGGCCCCACCGCGCCAGCGTCTGGTCGACCAGGCGCTTGAGGTCGTCGTTCGACTGATTCGACCCGGTCACCCCGACGCCGCCGAGCTCGGTGGCCAGAGCCTCGCCCTTGCCGGACGACGACAGCACGGCGACGTTGAACCCCTCAGCCGCAAGCCGCCGCGCCGCGGCGGCACCCATGCCGCTTCCGCCTGCGGTCACGATCGCGACTTTCTGCGCTGTCACCGATCCTCCTCGCCGAGGGTGGGTCTATGCGGGCTCGCGCCCGAGGAACGTCTGCTCGAGCGTCCCCGACTCGTGCACCGAGACGAGCAGCAGGGGCCGCTCGCCGGTGTTCCGAAAGCCGTGCGGCGTATCTCTCGGCACGACGAGCACCTGGTTCGCGTGCAGCTCGACCACGTCGTCGCCGGCTGTCCAGCGGCCGCTGCCCTCGAGCAGGAAGAAGGTCTCCGGGTACGGGTGCACGTGCAGATCGACACCCTTCCCCGGGGGTGTGCGAACGACAAAGACAGTGGCGCCGTTGCCGGCCCGCGGCAGGCCTTCGTACAGCGCGGCCGTCGGGCTGAACTCCAGGTCGTCAAGGTCGAACAGGTGCATCGCCACCGAACGCTAGCCGGGGAGCGCGGATTGCGCGATGTGCGAACCGCCCGCATGCTCGAGACGTGCGCAGGTTCCTGTGGGTCATTCCGCTCGCCCTCTTCGTCGTTGCCGACGTGGCGCTCGACGCCGCGGTGTCCGACAACTCGACGACCCTGCACCACCCGCGACCGCTGCCGATGCTGCTGCCGGTGCTGCTGCTGAGCGTCCTGCTGTGGCGCACCTCGTACCAGCTGGGTGCGGCCGGCCGGATCGGCGCGGCCATCGTGCTGGCCGGCGCCGCCGCCAACGCCGCCTGCTCGGTGGTCGACCGCGAGGGCGTGGCCGACTACATCTACGTCGTGCACGGCGACACGGCGCTGGTCATCAACATCGCCGACGTGGTGATCGTCAGCGGCTTCCTCGTCTGCCTCGGGGCGGCGACGGTGATCTGGACGATGCGCGCCTGGCGGCTTGCCCGCCCGTCCGCCGGATCCTGATCACTCCCCCGCCGATAGCAGCAGCACCGCCACGAGCGTGATCGCCACGCCCGCGTACTGGGCCGGCCGCAGGCGCTCGCCCAGCACGACCACGCCCAGTGCCGCGGCCAGCGTTGCGAACTGGGCGCCGGTCACCGAGGCCACGGCGATCGGGCCGATCGCGGCCGCGGTGGCGAACAGCGTGAAGGCGACCACGTCGAGGCTGCCCAGCGCGACGGTGGCCCGGCGCATCGAGGAGGGCAACGCCAGCCGCTCGCGGCGGGCGAGGAGCCACGCGGCCAGCAGCGCCACCGCCAGGCCGCGGCTCGTGAGCACCACGCCCAGCGGCGACATGCCGTCGGCCTCGCCGTAGCAGACGAACGTCGTCGCGAACGAGGCGGCGCTCGCCAGCGCCCAGCCGGAGCCCGCTGCGGCGCGGGCTGCGCCCTGGGTGGCGGCCAGGGTGCCCCCAGCCACGGCCAGCACCAGGCCGATACCGGTGATCACGCCCACCGGCTGGCCGAGCACGACGACGCCGATCAGGGCGGCGATCCCGCCCTCCAGGCCGACCAGCGGGGCAACGATCGAGAGGCTGCCGCGGCGCAGGGCCAGGAAGAAGAAGGCGTTGCCGGCCAGGTACGCCGGCGCGGCGATCACCGCCGCGCTGAGGGCGGCGGTCGGCGGGGCGGAGGATGGCAGCCCCTCGAGCAGCAGCCAGGCCGGCACTCCCAGCGCCAGCCCCGACGCGAGCGTCCATGCGAGCGCCGGCCCGGCGCTGATCGTGCGCGTGATGCGCACGGCGACCAGGTTGTCGATCGCCCAGCAGAGCGCCGCCGAGAGCCCCAGCGCGACCGTCACCGTCTATGACCTTCTATCGCATTCACTGGTTAGAACCCTAGTCCTCCTCCTCTGACCTGTCAAACGATTTACTGGTCAGAGAGATGCTATGCTTCGGGAATGACAACCACCTTCGAGGAACGGCCGGCCCCGGGCCGGCTCGAGCTCGTGCGCGCCTTCGTCAACACGCGCGACATCGACGAGCAGACAGACGCCCTGACGACCCGCGACGAGCTGCGCGCCTGGCTGTCTGACCACGACCTGCTGGGCGGCGGGCGCGTGACGGCCTCCGAGCTGGCCTGGGCACTCGAGGTGCGCGAGGCGTTCCGGGAGCTGCTGGTCGCGAACGCCGCCGGCAAAGGCCCCTCCCCCGGGGCGATCGACATCCTCAATCGCGCCGGCGAGCGCTGCGGGCTGGCCCCACGGCTCGGCGCCGACGGCGGCGCGGCGATGGCAGTGCCGACGGGCGGGATGCCGCACGCGATCGGCTCACTGCTCGAGGTGATGTACGCCGAGATGGCGGACGGCCGCTGGGTGCGGCTCAAGGCCTGCGTCGAGCACGACTGCCACTGGGCGTTCTACGACGCCAGCCGCAACCGCTCGTCGCACTGGTGCCACATGGGCGAGTGCGGTAACCGCAGCAAGAACCGGGCCTACTACGCCCGCCGCCGAGAACGAGGATGAAACAAAGGTGCCTGGCACCTTTGTTTCATCCTGCCTGCTGTCTGCTCAGGCGACCTGGGACTTGACGTAGGCGATGTAGCCGCGCACGTCTCCGGCCGGCTCGCTGTAGGCCTCGCCCAGGGTGCTCTCCATGGCCCCCATGTAGTCGCTGGCCCACCCCGGGAAGTCGTAATCGATCGCGTGCAGGAACTCGAGGCTGGCCGAGAGCCGCATGTCGGCGATCGAGGGTGACGAGCCGCCGATGAACGTCTTGCCATCCAGGAAGAAGGCCCGGTAGACGTCGATCGGCTCGGCCACCGCTGCGGCCGCATCGGCCTGGGCCTGGGCCTTGAGCGCGTCGTCGGCCTCGCTCGGCCCGACCTCGCCCGGATACTGCGGGAAGCTCAGGGCCGGGTACGTGGCGCGGGCCAGCAGCGGATAGAGCGTGCCGATCAGGTAGAAGTTCGCGCTGTCGATCATCGCCCGCCGGCCCGGATCGGTCGGGTAGAAGCGATCGAGCCCGTGCTTGTTGCAGAGGTAGGCCATGATCGCGCAGCTCTCCCACAGCGAGCCGCGGGGCAGGCCCTCGACCTCGATCATGGGCGTGAGGTGGGCGGGATCCTTGGACAGGAACTCCGGCTCGCGGGTCTTGCCCCAGACGTCGATCTCCTCGAAGTCGAGCTCGGCCGCCCGCACGAAGATGCGCACGGTCAGGTTGTTGACGCTCGGCTTGAGGATGTTGAGCGTGATCTCAGCCATGGGTTCCTCCCGCGTGGGCATGCTGGTAGGGGTCCTTGGGCGATCGGTCGTCCGAGAGCGTGTCCCGCGATCGCCGCACGAGCAGCTCGATGGCATCGGCCACGTGTACCTGGGCGATGTTGTAGTCACCCCGCTCGACGCGGAGCCTGTGGGCCTCGAGCAGCACCTCGGCGTGGGTGAAGCCGTGCGGCGGCTCGAACCGGTACGACGCCAGCTCGATCAGCAGGCCCAGCGGATCCGTGAAGTAGATGGAGTCCATGAACCCGCGGTCCATCACGCCGCTGTTGCGGATGCCGCGCTCCTCCAGCCGCTCCACGGCCTGGTCGAAGGTCGCCTTCGAGAGCGAGAACGCGATGTGGTGCACGCAACCCGGGTCCATGGGCGTGCGGTCGTGCACCCGCTCCCGCTCCTCGTTCGTGAAGATCGTGATCAGGCGCCCGTCGCCGGGATCGAAGTAGAGATGGCTCTCCGCCTCGTTGTCGAGGTTGGGTTGCTCGAAGACGAAGGGCATGCCCAGCACGCCCTCCCAGAAGTCAATCGAGGTCTGCCGGTCGGCGCCGGTGAGGGTGATGTGGTGGACTCCCTGGCTCTGCAGTTTCCGCATGGGCAACCCCCTCAGGTGATCCTAGTGCTCGACGAGCTTGGACTTGTACTCGCTGCGCCGCAGGGTTCCCCACGGCACCAGCTCGACGCGTGTCTGCACCACGAGAACGTCTCGTAGTCTGTCACGGATGTCGCCCGCGAGAGTGGTGTCCTCAGCCACACCGGCGGCCAGCTCGACCCTCACCGGCAGAGGCGGCTCCTGCTTCACGCCGTCCGCCTGCGGCCGCACGAGGATGTTGCCCGAGACGCGCGGGGCGAAGCCGCTCACGACCTCGCGCACGGCCGAGGGAAAGACGTTCACGCCGCGCACGATCAGCATGTCGTCGGTGCGGCCGATGCAGCGCACGCGCGGCCCGGTGCGCCCGCACCGGCACGGCTCGGTGCGCACCATCACGTGATCGCGGGTGCGGAAGCGCAGCAGGGGTGCGGCCTGGTGACGGAGGTGGGTCAGCACCAGCTCGCCGGAGGCGCCGTCTGCCATCTCGCGCGCCTCGCCGCTGTCGGGGTCGATCAGCTCGGCGTGCACGAAGCCGCGAGCGCAGAGGTGCATGCCGTCCTGGTGCTCGCACTCTCCCCACAGAGAGGGGCCGATGTCGCCGATCCCCATCGCCTCGGTGACGCGCGCGCCCCAGGCCTCCTGCAGCTTCGCGCGGAAGGCCGGCTCGCCAGCTCCCGGCTCGCCGGCGACCAGCACCCGCCTCACGCTCGAGGCCGGCAGGTCGATGCCGCGCTCCTGCGCCCACTCGGCCAGGTAGGCCGCATAGGATGGGGTGAGGATCGCCACCTCCGGATGGAGCAGCTGCACCGCCAGCATCAGCCGCTCGGTGTTGCCCGTCCCGACAGGGATATGGCAGAGGCCGATCCGGTCAAAGGCGGTGATGGCCGCGCCGGCAACGAACGGGCCGGCGTTGTAGGACGAGACGGCGCGCTGGCCCGCCGTGACACCGGAGGCGGCGTAGCTGCGAGCCGAGCCGGTGATCCAGTTCTCGAGATCACTCGCGGTGAGCGGGATGTAGCTGGGCGTGCCGGTCGTGCCACTGGTGGAGTAGATGCGCACGATCTCGGCGGGGGCGGCGCAGAGGTGGTCGCCGACCGGGTTGTCGGTCGAGGCGGTGGCCTTGAGCTCCTGCTTCTCGGTCAGCGGCAGCGCGCCGATCGCATCGAGGCTACCGGCCTCCTCCGCCGCCCCGATCCCGGCCGCGCCGAGCTTGCGCTGGTAGAACGCTGAGCGCTCGAACAGGTAGGTGAGCTGCGCACGATAGGCCGCGGCGTCGAGCTCCTGCTGCTCGGCCCAGGGCCGCGCCTCGACCCCGGGCGCGAGCATCAGCCCTGCTCGGGCTCGTAGGTGACGGCGTGCTCCGCAGCGGCAGCCATCGGGAAGGCTGCCGGCGCCTCGCGCTCCTCGGCCAGGTGGGCGAGAAGGCCGGCGGTGCGGGCCAGCAGCGGCACCGACTTGACGGTCGAGGAGGGGAAGCCGAGATCGAGCATGACCGCGGCGATCGGCATGGAGACGTTCATCACCAGCGGCCGCCCCCAGGCAGCCGCAACCGCGTCGCGGAACTCGTGCGCGAGCAGCACGTGCGGGCCGTCCACGCCCCGCTGGGCCGCCAGGCCGAGGATGCGCTCGGCGCGGGGATCGACCGGCCGGTGCACCGGATGCCCGAAGCCCGGCGCGCGCTCGCCGGCGGCGTGGAGGGCGATGGCCTCGCTCGCGGCCGCCTCGGCCGGCGTCGCGCCGGCCTCGACCCGGAGTTGGGTGCGCTCGAGCAGCTGCGCACAGGCCTCGGCCGTGCCGAGGATCACCGGGCCGGCGCCAAGCAGGCCCGCGGCCACCGCCCCCTGCAGCGCGTTGGGATCCGCCGCCAGCGTCATCCGCGCGGCCACGTTGGTGGGCATCATGCCGTGCTCGGCGATCGCCACCAGCAGCAGGTCGAGGAACTCCGTCTGCTCGGGCGTCGGCTCCTCGCCGGTCAGCAGCAGGTGGAAATACTGCGTGAAGGTGAGCCGGCCCATCAGCTCGGTGAGGTCGCGGCCGCGCACCTCGACGCGGTCGGGGTAGGCCTGGCAGATGCGGGTGACGGGCTCGCCCGGCATCGCCCGACGCTATCACCGCGCGCGCGGGGGCAAAAGCGGAACCGATGACCGGCCGGTGCCGTCCCCGGTCACGACCAGGTTGAGTCGTGATCCCGATCAGGTAGAGCGGCGTCAGCCCTTGGGGTGCACCACGTCGATGCAGTTGACCTGGACGCTCTGGCGCAGGTCGCCGGCGTCACCGTGGGCGGCCCGCACGGGAAGCTGCCGCTCGTAGGCCGCCGACTCGAGATCGAAGTAGCGGTACCAGACGGGTCGCGCCAGCATCTGCGTCGCCCGCTGCACGCCGGCCCGATCGCCCTGATCGATTGCCGCCAGCAGGAACATGTCCCAGCTGCAGGATCGGCGCAGCAGCACGGTGCTCGTGATCACGCCTGCCTGGTCGATTGCGCCGTCGTTGATCCGCACCGGCTCGATCCGGTAGCCCGGCGCGGCCGGCGGCAGCAGCCGCAGGCTGAGCCGCAACTCGTCCCGCTTCTGCTGCGGGGTCGAGAGGTAGCGCTGCTCGTTGGGGCCGGGCAGGTGGCCGGTCGTGTAGCCGAGGGCCACGCCGCCCGTCAGCAGCGCAGCGGCGAAGACGGCCGCGGCGATGACGCGCTTCCTCGACCAGTGGGTGCGCGCGGGTGCGGGCGCGGCGGCCACGGCCGCGGCATCGCGCAGCGCGCCGGCCAGCGCCTCGTGGAAGCGGGCGAAGGCGAGATCGTCAGCGGACATGCCGTGCTCCTTCAGGAAGCGGCGAGACGGAGGGCGAGGGCAGCTCGGCCTGCGCCCGGCGGCGGGCCCGGGCCAGCCGCACGCGCGCGACCAAGGGGCTGATGCCCAGGGCCGAGGCGGCCTCGGCCGGTGTCAGCCCGTCGGCCGCCACCAGCAGCAGGATCTCGCGCTGGGAGGCGGTCAGGCGGCGGGTGGCGCGGCGCAGCGAGTCGGCCGCGCGGGCGGCGTCGATGCGCTGCTCGGCCAGCTCGTACTCACCCTCGTCGAACGTGATGCGGCCGCCCAGGCGCTCGGCCAGGGCACGGCGCCGGCCGGCGTCGCGGCGGAGGTCCGCCAGTTCCCGCACGGCGATCCCCAGCAGCCAGGCCGGGGCGCTGCCGCGGTCGGGGTCGAAGCTGCCCGGCCGGTCGATCACGCGTAGGAAGACGGCCGAGACGACGTCCGCTGCCTCGTCCGGGTGCGAGCACCGGCGAAACGCAAAGGCCAGCACCCGGCCCGCATGCCGCCGGTAGAAGTGGTCGAGCGCGCCGGGGTCGGACGGGATCCGCGCCAGCAGCTCGGCATCGGTGAGCTCGTGTGGTTCCATGCCCCTACTACCGCATCCGCGGTGGAGACGTTACCGCCGGATGCCGTTGGGCAGGGCCTCGCCGTGGGCGTCGATCAGCGCCTCGACCATCTCGTGGATGGCCTGCGGCGCAAGCGTGCCCGAGGTGTTGGGGTCGAGCAGGGCCGCCTGGTGCACGAGCTCGCGGCTGCCCTCGATGGCGGCGCGCACGGTCAGCTCGCAGACGTTGAGGAACGTCCGGTTGAGGGCAGCAAGCTGCGCCGGCAGCGGCCCCACCGCGGTCGGCTGCACGCCGTTGCCGTCGACCAGGCAGGGCACCTCGACGCACGCCCCGTCGGGCAGGTTCGGGATCAGCCCGGTGTTGCGCACGTTGCCGTAGATCACGCGCTCCTCGCCGGTCAGTATCGAGTGGATGATCAGCGAGGCGTACTCGAGGCTGCGCTCGATCTCGAACGAGCCGCCCGCCGCCAGCGTGGTGCGCATATCGGCGTACAGCTCGAGGTTCTCCTCGCTGCGGCGCACGTACTCGTCGACGGGCACCCGGAAGCGCTCGATCATCTCGTCGTCGCGCAGGAACCACGGCAGGTACTCGGCCGAGTGCTCGCTCGACTCGGTCGGGAAGTAGCCCATCCGCCGGTAGAGCTCGACCCGCACGCGGCGCTGCAGCTCGGGGTCGGCGGCGATCGCCTCGTCCAGCTTCGGGTACAGGTCCTCGCCGTTGCGGGCGAAGCGCAGGATCCAGGCCTGGTGGTTGACGCCGGCGCCGAGGTAGTCGACCTCCTCGTAGGGCACGCCCACGAGCTCGGCCAGGCCGCGGGTCGTCCACTGCACCGAGTGGCACAACCCGACCACGCGCGAGATCGGCGAGCCGGCGTAGGTGGCCCAGCACAGCATGGCCATCGGGTTCGTGTAGTTGAGCAGCCAGGCATCCGGGCAGACATCCGCCATGTCGCCGGCGATGGCCCACATCACGGGGATCGTGCGCAGCGCGCGGAATATGCCGCCGATGCCGAGCGTGTCGCCGATGGTCTGGCGCAGCCCGAACCGCTTCGGCACCTCGAAGTCGATCAGGGTGGCCGCGTGGCCGCCGACCTGGATCATGTTGATGACGTGGTCGCAGCCGTCCAGTGCAGCGCGGCGGTCGAGGTGTGCCTCGATCGTGGCCCCCGCGCCCAGCGCCTGGTTCGTCCAGCGGGCCATCGCCTCGGCGGTCGCCAGGCGCTCGGCATCGATGTCGTGGAGCGCGATGGTTGCGTCCGCCAGTTCCGGGAAGGAGAGCAGATCGCCCATCAGATCCTTGGTGAACTCGACGCTTCCGGCGCCGACGAAGGCGATCCGTGGCATGCGCGAAAGTGTTTCAGATCTGATAGAAACGAGCAAGAATGGTCACGCGCGACCCACAGCAGCGGGCGCTCGACCTGCTGGTGGTGGGCGACTGCAACCCCGACCTGCTGCTGACCGGGGGTGACCTCGTGCCGGAGTTCGGCCAGCGCGAGAAGCGGATCGACGGGGCCGACCTGACACTCGGCGGGTCCGCCTCCATCCTGGCCTGCGGCGCCGCCCGCCTGGGCCTGCGCACCGCCCTGGTCGCGGCCATGGGCCATGACCTGTTCGGGCGCTTCGCGCTCGACGCCGTGGCAGAGCGGGGCGTCGATGTCTCGGCCTGCCCTGCGGTGGCCGAGCCGACCGGGCTCACCGTGGCCCTGTCCCGCCGGCACGACCGCGCGATGCTGACCCACACCGGCTCCATCGCCGCGCTCACCGCCGATGACGTTCCCCGCCCGCTGCTCGCCTCTGCCCGGCACATGCACGTCGCCTCCTACTTCTTGCTCGACGGGCTGCGGCCGGGGCTACCAGGGCTCGTGGCCGAGGCGCACGCCGCCGGGGTGACCGTCTCGGTCGATCCCCAGGGCGACCCGATGGAGGAGTGGGGCTCCGGCCTGCCGGAGCTGGCCGGTCAGATCGACATCCTGTTCGTGAATGAGGGCGAGGACGCCGGGATCGACTCGCGGGACTGCCCGCTCGTCGTGGTCAAGCGCGGCCGCGACGGCGCCCGGGCACGCACCGCCGAGGGTGAGGTCGAGGCGACGGGCCTCGCTGTGGAGCCGGTCGACAGCACCGGCGCAGGCGACAGCTTCGACGCCGGCTTCCTGGCGGGCTGGCTGGCCGAGCAGTCGCTGGAGCAGGCGCTGGCGCTGGCCTGTGCCTGCGGGGCGCTCTCGACGCGGGCGGCGGGCGGCACAGCGGCCCAGCCCACGCTGGCGGAGGCGCAGGCGGCGATGCGGTGATCCTGTGCGTGGCAGCCAACCCCTCGATCGACCGCCTCTTCGGGGTCAAGGGCCTTGAGGTCGGCGCGATTCACCGACCCACCTCCTTCGCCCAGGTGCCCGGTGGCAAGGGCCTCAACGCGGCCCGCGCCGCCCATGCGCTGGGTGGCGACGTCGAGGCCGCCGCCCTGCTGGGCGGCCATGCCGGACGCTGGATCGCCGACCAGGTCGAGTCCGTGGGGATTCCCCTGCACGCGGCCTGGACGCATCGCGAGACGCGCTCCTCGCTCTCGGTGCACGGCGCGCCCGAAGGGCTGACCGAGTTCTACGAGCATGGAGACCCCGTCACGGCCGAGGAGTGGGCCGGGTTCGCGGCGGTGGTGGCCGAGGCCGGCCCGCGTGCGCAGTGGATGACCATCTCCGGGTCGCTGCCAGAAGGCGCGCCCGCCGACGGGTACGTGTCGCTCGTCGACCTCACGCGGGTGGCGTTCGACAGCACCGCCGAGGGGATCGCGGCCGGCGTCACCGTGGTCAAGTTGAACACCGACGAGGCGGCCAGGGTCACCGGCGCGGCGACCAGCGATGAGGCCGGTGCGCTGGCGGCAGCCCGGCAGCTGGCCGAGCGCTGCGGCGGCACGGCGGTGGTCACGCGGGGACCGCGCGGCGCGGTACTGGTCGCGGCCGACGGCACCGCGCTGAGCGGGTCGCTGAACGCACGCGGCCCCTACCCGGTGGGCAGCGGCGACGCCTTCCTGGCCGGCCTGGTCGTCGCGCTCGACGGCGGGGCAGACTGGGCCGGCGCGCTGCGGGCGGCGCTGGGCGCGGGGGCGGCGAATGCCGACGAGATGGGTGCGGGCGTGCTCGACAGGGAGATGGCCGAGCGGCTGGCCGGCCAGGCAGTCATCCAGACGATGTAACAGCGGTGCCTGGCACTGCTGTTACATGATGCTGAAACAAAGGTGCCTGGCACCGTTGTTTCACGTCACTCTGTTCCCGGTCTCCGAGTCGAAGAGGTGCAGGTCGGCCTGGTCGACCATTAGGGCGACCCGCTGGCCGGCGCTGACGCTGGCGTGGCCGGGCAGGCGGGCGATCACGACGTCCTCACCCAGGCGGCCGTGCACGAAGACGTCGCTGCCCAGCGGCTCCACCACCTCGGCGGTGATCTCGAGCGGCACGCCGCCGGGGGCGT
>Ga0066903_100000152_pt1 | contig 34814 bp, 24 predicted proteins | sample PanSoiMetaGPlot1_FD_67491 | JGI IMG/M metagenome (GOLD analysis project Ga0066903, IMG submission 67491) | Tropical forest soil microbial communities from Panama analyzed to predict greenhouse gas emissions - Panama Soil - Plot 1 (version 2) | ecosystem: Environmental > Terrestrial > Soil >... | reverse complement strand
ACTGAAGTTAGACCATCTCATTACCAGCAATGTTTTCAAGCAGGGACATCGGATCAGGGTGCAGATTTCAGCCACGTTCTTCCCCAACTTCTCGCGAAATCTGCACAGTGGAGACCTGGAGAACGCATCCGCAAAAATGCAGAAAGCGAAGATAACCATCCACACAGATCGCACCCATGCCTCGCGTGTCATCTTGCCCGTTGTACCGCGATAGGCATTTTGTAGAACGAAATAATCCCCTTTTTGCGATAACCAGGCAGCTCAGTCGTTTGCGCGCGGGTATAATCCCGCCGATCACCAAATCCTTGAGGAAGAATCCGTGACCTTGTCCCGTACGAAAACACTCGTGCTGATCGCAATCAGTTCGATGACGGCTGTTGCCCAACAGGCCGAGCCCGTTTTGAAGCAGATCGCCGTGCCGCATCCTTATTACTACCGCGAAATGTACCTCCCACAACTCACGACAGGCCCGGGATCCATGGCCTGGTCGCCGGATTCGCAATCTCTGATCTATTCGATGGGTGGAACGTTGTGGCGGCAAAGACTAGCTTCCCAAGAAGCGCACCAGATCACTTCTGGCTCCGGATATGACTACCAACCCGACTGCTCTCCGGATGGGAAGTGGATTATCTATGCGTCCTACTGGAAAGACGCAATTGAGCTCTGGATACTCGACGTTAGCTCCGGACAAACCCATCAGCTGACAACAGGCGGCGCAGTGAATGTGGACCCTCGGTTCTCACCAGACGGCAAGCGGGTAGTCTTTGTTTCGACCTCGCTTAATGGACGATTTCATATCTTCGTTGGGGACTTTGCAGAAGGACAATTAACTAACGTACAGCGTCTCACTGGAGAGAATCGCACTACCCTGAAGCGTTTCTATTACAGTCCGATCGATCATGAAATCAGTCCTGCCTGGTCGCCCGATGGCAGCGAGATCGTATACGTTTCGAATCATAATCACATCTACGGAACCGGCGGTTTCTGGCGGATGAAGGCAGAGCCCGGCGCACAGCCACGAGAAATTCATTCTGAGGAAACAGCTTGGCGAGCAAGGCCGCAGTTTTCGCCCGACGGGAAGCGCGTTGTGTATGCCTCGTACCTTGGGGGGCAGTGGCATCAACTGTGGACGATTCCCTCAGAAGGAGGGGATGCCTTCCCGCTTTCCTATGGTGACTACGACAATTCTTATCCTCGTTGGTCGCCAGATGGCAAGCATATCGCTTTCATCTCAAATCGTACCGGCAATACATCGTTGTGGTTTCAGGAGGTGCTTGGTGGCTTGCAGACACAGGTAGTTGCAACTCAAGAACATTTCCTAAAGCCTGTCGGAACCCTCGCAATCAAGGTGCTTGACCCCGCCGGACAACCCACGGCAGCGCGCATATTTATTACCGGCGAAGACGGCCGCGCTTACGCTCCAGACGATGCATGGATGCATGCCGAGGACAACTTTGTGAGAGCTGAACGCCCATTCGAGCCTCACTATTTCCACACCACCGGAACTGCTCAACTAACTGTGCCGGTGGGGCAAGTGAACATCGAGGTGATGAAGGGACTCGAGTATCGCATCGCGACGCAGAGTGCACAGATTAGCCAGAACCAAAGGTCAACTGTGACCATTAAGCTACAGGCCCTGAATATTCCTCAAGCGAATACTCGGTCTAGCGCCGACCTGCACGTACACATGAACTACGGCGGGGCGTACCGTAACACTCCAGAGAATCTTGTGAGGGTAGCCGCGGCGGAGAATCTGCCTATCGTCGAGAATCTCATCGTAAACAAGGAGCAACGCATTCCTGACATCGCATACTTCTCTACGAAGCCTGATGCTGCTTCGACAGCCAACAACATCTTGCTTCACGCCCAAGAATTTCATACAAGCTATTGGGGGCATCTTGGGCTGCTCAATCTGACCCGCAATTATCTGATTCCCGACTATGCTTCCTACGGCAATACATCGGCAGCAAGCCTCTTTCCAGCAAACGCCGACGTCGCTGACCTGACACACGCTCAACAGGGCCTAGTTGGATATGTTCATCCCTTCGATTTTGTTCCCGATCCAATTGGCGATCCATCGCTCACCCACAATGAACCCCTTGACGTAGCCTTGGAGTTGCCGGTTGATGTCGCGTTGGGCAAGATTGATTACATCGAAGTGCTCGGGTTCAGCGATCACAAATCTACGGCGGATGTCTGGTACCGACTGCTCAACTGCGGCTTTCGTCTTCCAACGGGAGCCGGGTCCGACACAATGGCCAACTTCGCATCATTACGTGGCCCCGTAGGTCTGACGCGAGTCTACGCCAAGGTCCCAAAGGGTCCTCTCGATATGCAGTCATGGTTGGATTCACTCAAACAGGGACGAACCTTTGCTACCAACGCTCCGTTGCTGGGCTTCTCGTTGGAAAGCAAGGAGCCGGGAGATGAATTAAAACTTCTTTCAGGGACAAACAAAGTGAAGCTCTCGGCTTGGATGCGTTCCATCGTTCCGATCGACCATCTGCAAGTAATATGCAATGGGGACATTGTGCGTGATCTGCCGATCGGTGCTGATCATGAAACAGCCGATGTGCAAGACACGATTGAACTCTCGCGCAGTGGATGGTGCGTACTACGGGCTTTCAGTGACAAGGCCGAGCATCCGATTCTGGATATCTATCCGTATGGAACGACGAGCCCAATTTACGTCACAGTTGCGGGGTCGAAGCCGGATGCAAAGAAGGACGCGGCCTTCTTCATTGCGTGGATAGACCGTCTAACTGAATACGCGAGCGCCAACAAGGATTGGAATACTGATGCTGAAAAAGCTCAGACATTGGGTCTCTTGGACCGCGCGCGGAAGGTTTACGAAAAGTTGGAACAATAGAGTTCCACAGTTCTTAACTCTCCGCCTCGAAGCCCAAGTGACCCGATTGCCAGGCAGTTAACATGTGAAGCCCGGCGCATTATTGCACTGCCGCCTGGCTTTCTCTTTCCATCTCCAGCAAAGCCTGTTTGCGTTCAGCTCCCCAACGATACCCACCCGTGTCGCCCGAACCACGCACTACGCGGTGGCATGGTATGGCAATCGCAACTGGATTCGTGGCACAAGCTCGTGCAACCGCTCGGCTGGCTGTTGGGTGCCCGATACCTTTAGCTACGTCTCCGTATGAGCGTGTTGCGCCCACTGGAATAGACTGTAGGTAGGTCCAGACCCGCCTCTGGAAAGCTGTTGCCTGAATGTCGAGAGGCAACGATTCCTTCAATTTCTCGCCCTGCAGCCGGCGCAACAGTTCATCTCTCCAGGGCTGCATACCATTATCGTCGCGCCGACGCGTTGCAAATGGAAATTCACGCTTCAAACCGTGTTCGAGCTCATCATCAGAGTTTGCGAACTGAATGGCGCAGATCCCTTTGTCTGTTGCCGCAATCAGCAGGCGACCGAAATCCGAATTCGTGAGCGTATAACGGATTGGCGCGGCGACTGCACCTCGACGATACTTGTCAGGCGTCATGCCAAGCTGCGATGCCGTTCGCTCATAGAGTCTGCTACTGGAGCTATAACCGGCGTCGTACATAGCGCGAGTTACCGAGTGTCCCGCCCTAAGGTTCTGCTTCAACTGATTTAGACGGCACGACTCGGCATAGGCCCGAGGCGTAATGCCCAACACCGCCTTGAAGGTCTTTTGTAGATGAAATGGACTTAAGTGGAATTCTGAGCTTAGGCGCGCCAACGAAACCGGTTCGTCCAGGTGCTGCTCGATAAAGCGGCAGATTGCCCGAATCATCTTCATTTGAGGTGTGCCGCCCAAGACCTTCGGGCGGCATCGCAGACACGCTCGGAAGCCTGCTTTTTCGGCGTCCTGCGTGGTGGTGAAAAAAGTGACATTCTCGCGGCGAGGACGGCGCGCGGGGCACGATGGACGACAGAAAACGCCAGTACTGGCCACGGCGAAAACAAACTTGCCGTCATGGGCCGTGTCGCGGTCCACAACCGCCTGCCACCTTTGGTTTTCAAGATTCTGGTTCATGGCAACAGTCTCGATTGGATTGAGTATGGCATTGCTTGTCATAGTGAACCAAGCTTACGCAACGCGTTTGCAATGGACTATCCGGATCTTGCGCTCAAACCATCTTCTTTGGGGGGACCCAATTGGTCGGCTGCAACACGGGTATTTCTGAGATATCAGACGGCCCGGGGACAAGATCAGGAAAACAAAGCTCTTGTCGGGCTAAGGCCATATTCAGCAAGCGCGGCCCTAGCCCAGACAGAGTTGTTTCATGATAGCTAACTCGCGAATTCGCTTCTCACGGACTAGAGAAAGTGAAACTAATCTTCGGCCTTGGCCAAGGGCATATTGACCAGATGCTCACTGACAAACCAGACCTGCATCTCATTCGTCCTTAGCACGTCGCTAACGATCATGTCGTTGGTTCCATCATCGCCAAGGGATGAAGCCCTCTTCGCCAATGTCCGGCAATGACGGATGATGACCTCGTGAGCATCCAGCAAACGCGAGAGCTGAACAGGTACTTCTTCCCTGCCCTTGGGCGCGCGCTCGATTTGCGTCGTTTCAGCTACGTCGTGTGCCAGGGCAATACTTACGCCGCCGAGAATCTGAATACGCTCGGCAATCGTATCCACCAGTTCAGCCTGTTCTCCGAAATGCTTATCGAAAAGAAGGTGCAGTTGATAAAAGGTCGGACCAGCAACCTGCCAATGCGATTTCTTGTAGAGATCTCTTAGCACCATCGTATCCGCAAGCACCTGATTCAACTGCTCGGTCATCTCCAGGCGGACGGGCTCTTCAAGATCGATTGGCAGAGCGGGGACCACGGTCCCAAACTCCTGAATCTCACGTGCGCGCTGATGAAAGTGTGGATTAGGACTGACCTTGTGATGATTGTTACCAGCTGTTTTCTTCGCCATTTGACCTCCTATTTCTTCTGAGCAGGGTTGGCGGCAGACTGGGCTTTGATGGGCTGCCGCGTAAAAATCGAAGGCTAGCAAAACAACCTACTTTGATGAATTCTACCCGGCTTTCGATGCCAGATTTTTCTACGTCAGGGCTGTTTGGATCAACTCCCCGCGAGCGAATCCGAGAACAACAGAGGAAGCTTTCGACTTTCCTTCGACTCTTCGGACACACTGAAGGGCTCCGGGACCGGCGCCAGCAAAATTCCTGATTATTTACTATCATGGAAAATTCGCATGCGATACATGGAGAAGACTAATCGTGGCTGAGACCCAGACCAACGGCTTGGAAGTGCTGGAAACCCGGGAATGGATCGACTCCCTGGACTACGTGTTGTCGAAAGGCGGCCCAGAGCGTGCCGGACGACTGTTGCAGCAACTCTCGTTGCATGCCCGACGTGAAGCCGGCGTTAATTTGCCCTTTACCGCAACCACGCCTTACCAGAACACGATACCCGCTCGCCAGCAGCCCCCTTTCCCCGGAAGCCAGGAAATGGAACGGCGTATCAAGAGCCTGGTGCGGTGGAATGCTTTGGCCATGGTCGTTCGCGCCAACAAATTGCAGGAAGGGATCGGTGGACACATTTCTACCTATGCCTCGGCTGCGACTTTGTACGAGGTAGCGTTCAATCATTTTCTCCGTGCACGTACCGAATCCGGAGATCGCGACGTCGTTTATTTCCAAGGGCATGCAGCTCCAGGGATCTATGCTCGTGCATTCCTGGAGGGTCGTATTCCGCCACAGAAGTTAGAAAACTTCCGTCGCGAGCTTAAGCCGGGTGGTGGCCTGTCGTCGTATCCACATCCGTGGCTGATGCAGGATTTCTGGGAGTTCCCAACTGTATCAATGGGCTTGGGCCCGATCCAGGCGATTTATCACGCCCGGTTTATCAAGTACCTGGAAAATCGCGGCCTGAAGGAGTCGACTGGCGGCAAGGTTTGGGCATTCTTGGGTGACGGCGAAATGGATGAGCCGGAATCGCTCGGCTCAATCACCCTCGCGTCGCGCGAGCGTCTCGACAACCTCATCTTTGTGGTGAACTGCAACCTACAGCGACTGGACGGCCCCGTTCGAGGTAACGGCAAAATTATTCAGGAACTGGAAGCGATTTTCCGCGGAGCAGGCTGGAACGTTATTAAGGTTATCTGGGGTGGCGATTGGGACAGCCTTATTCAAAATGATCGTGATGGATTGCTGGTTCGCCGCATGGGTGAGCTCTGCGACGGACAGTATCAAAAGTATTTTGTCGAGACCGGTGCTTACTTCCGGCAGAACTTCTTCGGCACCGACCCTCGATTGCTGAAGATGGTCGAACATCTGTCAGACGAGCAGTTGGCTCGTATGCGGCTGGGTGGTCACGATCCCATCAAGGTACATGCGGCCTACAGGGCGGCGGCTGATCACAAGGGCTCACCAACTATCATTCTCGCCAAAACGATTAAGGGATACGGACTCGGCGAAGCCGGCGAAGGCAAGAACATCACGCATCAACAGAAGAAGCTCAACGATGAAGAATTGAGCTTGTTCCGGTCTCGCTTTGGAATTCCTATCCCCGACGCGGAACTGCATGACGCTCCGTTCTATCGTCCTTCCGACGATAGCCCTGAAATCCGCTACATGCAGGAACGGCGCAAACAGCTAGGTGGGTACGTACCCGAGCGCAAGGTTCGCTCGAAGCCGATTGACTCGATTCCCGACACACATTTCGAGGAGTTTTATAAGGGCACAGAGGGTCGCGAAGCCTCGACCACCATGGTCTTTGTGCGTCTGCTCTCGAAGTTGCTGCGAGATCCAGATATCGGCAAGCTGATTGTCCCTATCATTCCGGATGAGGCACGCACCTTCGGAATGGAAGCGCTATTCCGACAAGTCGGAATTTACTCAAATGTCGGCCAACTCTACGAACCGGTCGACATGGACACCCTCCTTTATTACAAGGAAGCCAAGAACGGGCAAATCCTGGAAGAAGGCATCACCGAAGCTGGATCGATGTGCTCGTTCATCGCTGCCGGGACCGCTTACTCCAATCATGGGATCAACACAATTCCGTTTTTCATCTATTACTCCATGTTCGGGTTCCAGCGCATCGGCGATTTGATCTGGGCAGCCGCAGACGAGCGTGTACGCGGATTTCTCGTCGGAGGTACAGCCGGCAGGACTACGCTGGCCGGAGAAGGATTGCAGCACCAGGACGGTCACAGCCACGTATTGGCGATGTCAGTGCCGAATCTGATGGCGTACGATCCCGCCTTTGCTTATGAAATTGCTGTCATTATTCGTGACGGCATCGAAAGGATGTACGCCAAGCAGGAATCCATCTTTTACTACCTGACCGTCACGAATGAGCCGCTGGCCATGCCCGAAATGCCATCCGGCGATGGTATTCGTGAAGGCATTTTAAGAGGCATGTATCGATTCAAGAAATCCGGGAAGCAGGATGCAAAGGTGCGGGCGCAGCTCTTCGGCAGTGGCACGATCATGTACGAGGTTCTGAAGGCGCAGCAGATTCTCGAAGACAAGTACGGCGTTGCTGCAGATGTATGGAGCGTAACCAGCTATAAGCAGCTTTACATGGATGGCAATGATTGCGAACGCTGGAACATGCTGCACCCAGGCGATACTCCAAGAGTTCCCTACGTGACTACCTGCCTGAAGGATGCGCCGGGAGTGTTCGTCGCCGCATCGGACTACATGAAGGTTTTGCCGGAGTCGATTTCGAAGTGGGTGCCCCGTCCCCTGCTCTCGCTAGGTACGGATGGATTCGGACGCAGCGAGAACCGCGCTTCATTGCGTGACTTCTTCGAGGTCGACGCCAAGCACATAGTGCTGGCAACTCTGCATGCCTTGGCAAAAGAGAAACAAATCGAACCATCGATCGTTCAAAGGGCAATCAAGGATCTTGGGATCAACCCTGACAAAGCGAACCCTGCCGTCAGCTAGCACGGGTTAGCATTTTCTTCATCCGTTGCGCGGAGTGCGTCCTCTCGCGATGGCTTAAGTCTTAGGAGAGATATCAGTGACCGAATTTAAGTTACCGGAACTCGGCGAAAACGTAGAGCAAGGCGATCTGGTGAGGTTGATGGTCAAGCCTGGCTCCGCTGTCACCGAAGGACAGCCGGTGATGGAGTTAGAGACCGACAAGGCTGTGATCGAAGTGCCATCGTCGCTTAGTGGGACGGTCAAAGAGATTCGAGTTAAAGAGGGTGAAAAGATCAAGGTTGGTCAGGTTATCTTCACCGTGGAAAACGGCGCTAGTGCCCCGAAAGCCCCATCCACCGCATCGACAGCAGCGAAGCCTGCACCCGCCCCGGCAGTCGCAGAACCGCAGAAACAGGCTGCGCCTCCCCCACAGGCGCAAGATCGACGCAAAGAAGATCGAGCGCCGATACCTTCGGAATTCAAGCTGCCTGAACTCGGAGAGAACATAACCCAGGGCGATCTTGTTCGATTGATGATTTCAGTCGGTTCCAAGGTTTCCGAGGGCCAGCCTGTTATGGAATTGGAGACCGACAAAGCGGTGGTGGAAGTCCCCTCTTCCGTCAACGGTGTTGTGAAAGAACTTCGCGTGAAGGAAGGCGAGAAGGTCAAAGTCGGACAGGTGATCTTCACGTTAGAAGGTGCATCCCCTGCGGCAACTGAGCGTCCGCGTCCCGCACCGGTCGAACACGTCTCGGGACAACAGGCGGCGCGGCTAGCATTTCAGGCCGCGATGAAAGCAGAGGGGAAAACCGAGGAGCAGGCTCTTCCGCCGGATCCTCCCGCGCCAGCCGTGCCGGTTTTCACCATGCCGACGCAGCTGGGCAAAGTTGCCGGAACCGAGCATCGTGAACCTGTACCTGCGGCGCCGCACGTTCGTCGTCTCGCTCGCGAACTGGGCGTCGACATTCACGACGTAAAGGGCACCGGTCCGGGCGGCCGGATCAGCGAAGACGATGTCAAGGCGTTCTCCAAGTCACTGCTCGCAACCGCGGCAGCAGCTATTCAGACTCCTGGCGGACGGCCCTTCGGCATCCCTGAGCTGCCAGATTTCTCTAAGTGGGGAACAATTCAGCGCGTCTCGATTCGCGGTGTGCGTCGAAAAACCGCCGAGCACCTTTGGGAAGCGTGGACGACAGTTCCCCATGTCACTCAGCAGGACAAAGCAGACATCACCGAACTTGAGCAGTTACGCGCTCGCTTCGCGCCGAAAGCGGAAGAGGCTGGCGGGAAGATGACTGTCACCGCCATTGCGCTAAAGGTCTGTGCCTCCGCGCTGAAAGTGTTTCCGCAGTTCAATGCCAGCATCGACATGGCAAACGATGAGATCGTCTACAAGCAGTACATCAACATCGGCGTTGCCGTCGATACAGACCGAGGGCTGCTTGTTCCAGTCATTCGTGATGTCGACAAAAAGAACATCGTAGAACTGGCGGCAGAACTCACGCAGCTCTCCAAGAAAGCTCGCGAAAAGAAACTCACGCCCGCCGAAATGGAAGGCGGCACATTCACCATCACGAATCTGGGTGGTATCGGCGGAACGGGCTTCTCTCCAATTGTGAATCACCCCGAGGTAGCAATTCTCGGTTTGTCGCGGTCGAGCATGGAACCGGTTTGGATCAACGGGAAGTTCGAGCCGCGACTGGTGTTGCCATTGTCGCTCTCGTACGATCATCGACTGATTGACGGCGCGGACGCCGCGCGATTTCTGCGCTGGATTGCGGAAGCATTCGAGCAGCCATTCTTGTTGTCGGTACAGGGATAAGAAGCTTGAACCGCAAAGGTCAGAAAGGTCCACAGAGTTCCGATCAAAATCCAGCGTTCTTGTTTTGTAAACCTTGCTTCTGCAGTTAAGAAATCCGGATGACAGAAATATCGAACCTTCATATCGCGGTTGTGGGCGGCGGACCGGGTGGTTACGCCGCAGCTTTTCTCGCTGCTGATCTTGGAATGAAGGTCACGCTGATTGACCAGGAACCAAATCCTGGTGGCGTGTGCCTGTATCGCGGATGCATTCCCTCAAAAGCCCTGCTGCATGTTGCCAAGCTGATTGATGAATCCCGTCATGCAAAGAACTGGGGTGTTGAATTCAGCGATCCCAAGATTGATGTCGCCCGCCTGCGTAGTTGGAAGGAGGGCGTCGTTAAGAAACTGACCGGCGGCTTGGGACAATTGGCAAAACAGCGTTCCGTGCAATACATCCAGGGACGCGCCGCATTCGAGAATTCGACAACGCTGCGGGTAACCAAAGCAACCGGCGGCGACGAGAGTCTCTCCTTCGACCGCATTGTCATTGCCACAGGGTCCCGGCCTGCAATCATTCCAACGCTAAAGTTAGACAGTCCGCGTGTGCTGGATTCAACCGGCGCGCTCGATCTGTCCGATGTTCCAGAAAAACTGCTTGTTATTGGCGGCGGGTACATCGGGCTCGAACTTGGCACCGTGTACGCGGCTTTAGGAACACAGGTGTCAGTCGTCGAGATGTTGCCCGGCCTGCTCCCCGGGGCTGATCGTGATTTGGTTCTGCCGCTGCACAAAAGGCTGGAGAAGTCGTTCAGTTCGATCATGCTGAATACGACTGTCGCCGCGATGAAGGAAGAGGCAGACGGAATACGTGTAACCTTCGCTGCTGCACCGGGGCAATCGCAGCCTCCTTCGCAGAGTGAGCAAGTGTTCGACAAGGTTTTGGTTTCCGTCGGACGCAAACCCAACTCTGAAATTCACGGCATTGAGAACACGAAGGTAAAGGTCGGACAGCGCGGTTTCATCGAAGTAAATAAGCAACTGCAAACTGACGATCCCGCGATTTATGCGATCGGCGACGTCGTCGGAGAGCCTATGCTGGCGCACAAAGCTTCGCATGAAGGGCGAGTCGCGGTCGAGGCAATTGCCGGACATAAAGTCGCCTTTGAACCCAACGCAATTCCGGCAGTTGTCTTCACCGATCCCGAAATCGCGTGGTGTGGCGTCACGGAAACCCAAGCGCAAAAAGATGGGCGCGAGATCAAGGTCGCGAAATTTCCCTGGGGCGCTTCCGGGCGAGCTATGACCCTTGATCGGACCGAAGGCATGACCAAGCTTCTCATTGATCCTCAAAGCGAACGTGTCTTGGGCGTGGGAATCGTTGGTGCTGGCGCAGGCGAACTGATTGCCGAGGGAGTTCTGGCCGTTGAAATGGGCGCCCTTGCCAGCGACATGGCGTTGAGCATCCATCCACATCCGACATTGTCAGAGACAGTCATGGAGTCGGCGGAGGTTTTCTTCGGTACCTCCACGCATGTATATCGCCCGAAGCGTGGATAGCAACCGTCACCGTCTCTGTTTTGCCTCAGAGTTATACTGGGCAGCCTTCAAATTGATACCGGAGAAACCTACGTGCGCCAGACCTTCGCAACATTAGTAGTTCTCATCCTAATAACGCTGCCTCTCATCGCGCAGGAGCCTTCAATGTCCAGTTCGAGTGCCGCATCCATCCAGCCCGCATGGCTGAAGGACTCAAACACCAAGTTGGAGAAAGAACTCATCTCCAAGTACGGCGAAACTCAACGAGTCCGCGTGCAAAAAGGTCTGCACCAAGTGAGTGAGTTCTGGCGCGCCGACGACGGAGACGCCAAAGCTTACGAAGATTTCGTAACAACCAACTTCGCCGGTGATCAGGCGACGCTCGACACAATGTTCAATCGCTTCGAGCGCCTACTGGAACAACTGGACGGACACATGCACGAAATTGGGCGTGAGTTCCGCCAGCAGACGGATCTCGATCTGGGACCGGTGCTTCCCTTCGACGAAGTCTTTGGAGGATACGATCCATCTGCGCACATAGCCGATGACTTCTTCCAGAATAAGCTTGCGTTCACGGTATTGCTGAATTTCCCACTCAGCACACTCGATGAACGTCTGAAGGATGGAGCGAACTGGAACCGCCGCCAATGGGCTGAAACACGGCTTGCAGAGCGATTCTCGAAACGTATTCCTGCCGAGGTAAACCTGGCGATTGCGAAAGCGGCCGGAGAGTCGGACCAGTACATCGCCCAATACAACATATGGATGTATCACTTGCTCGATCAGAGTGGCCAACGACTCTTCCCTCCCAAGATGCGGCTTCTAAGCCACTGGAATTTGAGGGATGAGATCAAGGCCGACTATGCCGACAAGCAAAGTGGGATGGCCAAGCAGCGGATGATCCAGCAAGTGATGGAACGCATTGTCACGCAAAGCATTCCAAGAGCTGTGATTAACAATCCTGCAGTGGATTGGAATCCTTACAACAATGAAGTAAAGCCTGCCGCAGCTAAGGATTCGGATGCTGCCGTCGCTACCAATGTAACCAATGCACGCGAGTCCGATACACGTTACGAGATGCTGTTGAAGGATTACCTCGCCGTAAAAAAGGCTGATCCCTATTCACCAACGGCACCTTCTCTCATCGCTCGCAGATTTGATGAAGATCGCGAGATTCCTGAAGAGCGCGTCAAGGCGATGCTGGAGCAGGTTTTGACTTCTCCGGTTGTGCCGCAAGTTGCGAAACTGATTGAGAAGCGCCTTGGCCGTCCCTTGGAACCCTTCGATGTCTGGTACAACGGCTTCCGTCCAGGCAGCAACTATAGCGAAGCTGAACTCGATGCGATCATAGCTAAGAAATATCCGACACCCGAGGCATACCAGAACGACATTCCAAATCTGCTGGTGAAGCTGGGCTTTTCACCGGAACGAGCGCAATACGTCGCCAACCACATTGTCGTTGATCCCGCGCGCGGATCGGGCCACGCGATGGGTGCTGAAATGCGCGCCGAGAAGGCACACTTGCGAACTCGTGTCGAGAAAACCGGGATGAATTACAAGGGTTTCAACATCGCCGTCCACGAGATGGGACACAACGTCGAGCAGACCTTTTCTCTAAACGATGTCGATCATACCCTGCTGAAAGGCGTGCCCAACACGGCTTTCACGGAGGCCTTGGCATTCGTGTTCCAAGGACACGATCTCGAACTGCTCGGACTGCCGGCCCCGGATGAAAAGAGTCTGGCCGAGAAGACACTAAATGATTTCTGGGGAACCTATGAGATCGCTGGCGTCGGTCTTGTTGACACAGCGGTATGGCACTGGATGTATGACCATCCGCAGGCCACACCGAAGCAGTTGAATGACGCTACCGTGCAGATTGCAAAAGATGTCTGGAATCGCTACTACGCCCCCGTGTTCAACAAGAAAGATGTCGTGTTGCTGGGCATCTATTCGCACATGATTGACTCGTTTCTTTATCTGCCGGACTATTCGATCGGGCATCTCATCGCTCACCAGATTGAAGAGCAGATGAAAAAAACTGGAAATATAGGCTCCGAATTCGAGCGCATGGCGAAGATGGGAGACGTAACTCCAGACCTATGGATGATCAATGCGACAGGTCATCCCGTTGGTCCCGACGCGCTACTTCAGGCGACGCAGAAAGCGTTGGCGGTGGTCCAATAAAAGTCGCCTGCAACTTCAATCCAAGGGTCGGACCTGGGTAACGGAAACTGCAAGAAAACACTGATTTTATGCGGTTTTCTTATTACCTACGTAACTTGATGGGTCTCACCGCCGTACCTACGATAGCTTGGTATGAGTTACCAAGCGCTTCTTTTCTGCCCCGATGAAAAGACGGCTCGCGTTGTTACGCAAGTCCTCACCGAACTTGATTTCATGGTCGAGCCCTGCAACGAGACCTTCGCGGCAGTCAAGAAGCTCATGGCGCAACATTTTGATGCGGTCGTGGTGGATTGCGATAACGAGCAAAACGCAACCTTATTGTTTAAGAGCGCTCGAAACTCAGCTCCAAATCAGAATTCGTTATCGGTTGCCGTAGTGGAAGGGCAAAGCGGTGTCGCAAAGGCTTTCCGCATCGGGGCTAACCTGGTGCTTACGAAGCCGATCAATGTAGAACAATCAAAAGGTACATTACGTGTGGCCCGAGGTCTGTTGCGAAAAGCTGACGCGACAAAACCCGGGAGCGCCTCCACTCCTTCGATGCCGCCCGTTAGCGCGAATGTTGAGCGCCCCCCGGCAAGTCCTCCTCTCGCTGCCAGACCAGTTTCTCCCATGCCCGTAAGACAGGCCACGCCCGTTACACAGGCTGCGGATTCAGCATTTGAGGTGGAACGAGAGGAAGAGCCCAAGCCAGAAGCTACTGAAGCTGCACTCTTGGAGTCTATGCCTGACCCACTGGGGGCAACGAAGACTCAACTCTCGCCAACCTTCACTTCGAAGGAATTACCATGGCAACCTGTTGCCATGGCAACGCCAAGCCCGGAATCTGCCGTAGCGCCGATGAAACACGAAAGGCTATCGGAGCCGCTAAGCTTTGGTAGCACGAAGAACGACTCGGCCGGTCCAGCGTTTGGCTTGGGTACGGCGGCAGCGCCTGCACCCGCCAGGGAACCATCCTTCGCGACCAGCGTGCCTGCGTCCCAACCATCGTTTTCCTCTTCTCTAGAGGAAGATGAAGAGCCGTCCGGCGGAAGCGGCAAGAAAATAGTGTTCGCAGCTCTGGCAGCCATGATTTTGGCCGCTGCGGGATATTATGGCTGGCCACACTTGCACAAGGCGAGTTCAACTCCGTTGGCTCAAACTCCCGCGATTGAACAGCCTTCCACCACCCAAGGTGCGCCAACTGTGACGCCAGCAGCGCCAGCAAGTGCACCCGTGGAAAGTCCAACTGCAACTACCACGGCTTTGCCTGCTACGCACGAACAGGTCATTGCACCTGACACAACTCATTCGGTCCCGGGGGGTCCAGCAGCACCCGTTTCAAGCAAGCCGTCACCAGTAACGAAGATTTCGGCTGAAGAATCCGTTTCAGAACCGAAATCAGAGACGCCAACACCGTCACCGGCACCGCTTGTCGTCAAGAACGAACAACACGCAACGCCTAAGCCTCCTGCGGCTGATGCGACACAGCCTGCCGCTCCGGCATTGGGAATTGCTTCTACCCCCAACGATAAGGCGATCGCGGGTTTGTTGACTTCGACCCCCGCGCGTGTTCCAAAACCTGCAACAGAAACTCTGAAGGTATCGCAAGGCGTGTCTCAAGGTTTATTGGTAAAACGAGTACAACCGATCTACCCGCCACAGGCCCTTCAGATGCGGGTTCAGGGAGCAGTCGTACTAGACGCCACCATCGGAAAGGATGGCAGCATCGTCAGCGTGAAACAGGTGAGTGGCGAGCCGATTCTCGCCAGAGCAGCGGTTGATGCCGTGAAACAGTGGAAGTACAAGCCCTATTACCTTAACGGCGAGCCAGTCGAAATCACTACACAGGTAACGGTCAACTTCCGGCTTCCTTGATCTCGACGGCCGTCCTTTCAAGCGTACCGTCCTGATTCTCCTGTCACTATCCTTTGCAGTGCTCACTTAACCTCACATAATTTCATTTTTGACATACGAAAAGTTCCGCCACAAAAACACATTCTCTCCCGCGATATAATAAAGAGATACTCACAGCCTGAAATTCATTTCTGTGAGACCCGCGACAGATTCCGATGGACTTCAAAATTGTCAGCGACTACAAGCCAAGGGGAGATCAAGCTAAGGCCATTGAAGCTCTGACCAGAGGTGTTCTTGATCGCGAACAGCACCAGGTACTGCTTGGCGTTACCGGATCTGGCAAAACCTTCACCATGGCCAAGGTGATCGAGGCGATAAATCGCCCTACGATCGTGATGGCCCATAACAAAACTCTTGCGGCGCAGCTTTATCACGAGTTCAAGAGCTTTTTCCCGCAGAATGCGGTGGAATACTTCGTCTCGTATTACGACTACTATCAACCCGAAGCTTACGTTCCGGCAGCAGACCTTTACATCGAAAAAGAAGCCACCATCAACGATGAATTAGATAAGCTCCGGCTTTCAGCGACGCGTTCCCTGTTTGAGAGGCGCGATTGCCTCATTGTCGCGTCCGTAAGCTGCATCTACGGTCTTGGATCTCCAGAAGCTTATTACGGGATGCTGTTGTTCCTGGACAAGGGACAGAAGATTAAGCGCGAGGACATTACGCGCAAGCTCGTAGACATTCTCTACGAGCGCACGGACGGAGATTTTCGGCGGGGAACGTTTCGTGTTCGCGGCGACGTAATCGAGATCTTTCCAACGTACGACGATATGGCTTATCGCGTCGAACTTTGGGGCGACGAGGTGGAGTCGCTTTCACAGATCGATCCATTGTTTGGAACTGTTCGCCAGCGGTATATGCGCCTGCCGATTTATCCCAAAACTCACTATGTGATGAAACCCGAAACAAGAGCCAAAGCTGTGGATTCGATCAAAGCTGAATTGGCTTGGTGGGAAGTCGAATTGGAAAAGCAGGGACGCCTTGTAGAAGCACAGCGTGTACACCAGCGGACGATGTTCGATCTCGAGATGATCAAGTCGGTCGGATATTGCCACGGCATCGAAAATTATTCGCGCCACTTCACCGGCCGTCTTCCCGGAGAACCACCGCCTACCTTGCTCGATTATTTCTCGCGCGATTATCTGATGTTCATCGATGAGTCCCATCAAACCGTTCCCCAGTTGCACGGCATGTATCACGGAGACCGCTCGCGGAAAGAAAATCTGGTCGAGTATGGATTCCGATTGCCATCTGCTCTCGATAATCGACCTCTTACGTTTGAAGAGTTTGAACACCGTATGAATCAGCTGGTTTACGTTTCGGCGACGCCGGGTCCCTACGAACTGACGAAATCTGCGGGGGTTGTCGTGGAGCAGATCATTCGTCCTACTGGACTCGTCGATCCTCCGGTTGAGATTAGGCCCGTCAAAGGCCAGATTGACGACCTGCTGCACGAGATTCGCGAGAGAACAGCGCGAGGAGAGCGTGTGTTGGTAACCACTCTCACCAAGCGAATGGCAGAGGATCTCGCGGAGTACTACAGCGAAGTTGGGGTTAAATGCCGATACATGCACTCGGAGATTGAGACGCTTGAGCGCGTAAAAATACTGCGCGACCTCCGCAGAGGAGAATTCGACGTGCTGATCGGCATCAACCTCTTGCGCGAGGGTTTGGACCTGCCCGAAGTTTCTCTCGTGGCTGTCCTCGATGCAGACAAGGAAGGCTTCTTGCGCTCCACGGGTTCACTTATCCAGACGATCGGACGGTGTGCGCGCAATCTGAACGGCAGAGCCATTCTTTACGCCGACAAAATGACCGATTCAATGAGCAAAGCGCTAAATGAAACCGAACGCAGGCGTGCCATCCAGCAGGCATATAACGAAGAGAATGGAATTACGCCTGAATCGATTGTCCGGCCTCTGGACATGTCCCTGGCGAGCATCGTGGAAGCCGATTATGTGGATGTTACCGAGCAGAATATCGAAGGCGTGCCCGAGTTCAAATCGCAAGAGGAATTGGAAGCTTTTGTTGCAAAGCTTGAGAACGAAATGCGTGAGGCGGCGAAGCGGTTCGAATTCGAGAAAGCCGCCCAACTGCGCGATGCCATTAAGGGGTTGCGGACCAAGGAATTTCTCTTCGCCTAGATAAGGATTACCGGCCGACTGCTGCCGTTGCAGCTTTCGGTTTCCGGTGGATCACATAGCTGACACTCTTCACTGGCTGAAAGGTAGCTTCGCAAGCTGGCAGTCTTTCTCCCTCTCCGAGAAACAGAAAGCCGCCTGGCTCCAGGTAAAGGTGCAGCCTCTGTATCAATGCAGTGCGGTGGCTCGAAGAAAAGTGCGACAGAACATTCATACAAAATATGCAATGAAAGCGGCCGATGTAGCCAGGATCGACCAGATTCATAAAGGTAAATGTCACTAGGTTCCGCAGTCGGGGCTTAGCCAGAAAGTGCTGCCCTACCTTCGCGAAGTAGGATTGCACGAGCCGCCGCGGAATACGGCCGAATGCGGATTCCGGGTAAAGCCCGCGTTCGGCAACACGAAGCGCACTTCGACGAATATCCGTGCCTACAATACGGATGTTCCAGTTCCCAGCACCGCCATTCAGGGCTTCACAAAGGGAAATTGCGATGGAATAGGGCTCTTCTCCGGTAGCGCACCCAGCGCTCAAGAATCGCAAAGAGCGGACACCGGGTTCAGATGAATTCAGTCGTGTTAATTCCGGTAGAGCAACGTTCGTCAATGCGTCGAAGGCTTCGGGCACCGCGAAGAAACCTGGAGTACCTTCGAGAAGAGGCTCGACAAAGTTTTCGCACTCTGTGTTGGACTCGCGAAGACGCTCGAGAAATTCTTTGGGAGTGTTGAGATGGAGTTCTTCCATCTTTTCGCCGATCAAGCCCGAAAGTTGGTCATCCGGAGTATCTAGCAAGATGCCCGTCTTGCGCTCGATGACCATTCGAAGTTCAGAAATTTCGTGTCCCAAAACTGCAAAGCTGGTCGAAATTTTATGCATGGTTCAACACCACAAAAGAATCGTGCGCCACAGCCTGACGCCCGCCGTTGGGGGGAGTTGAACTCAATTACTTCTAGTGAACTGTGCCAGCCTCACTTGCGGCCATCTCGCTCTCAATTTCCGAGGGTCTCTCGAGCGCGCTGAACTCCTTGTCAATCGAGCTAAAGCGCGCGAGGATCTCGTGAATACGAACCGCCATGCTGCGAACTGTCTCAATTTGCATCCGCGATCCAGGAGGGAGGGCCCGGGTGTCCAGTAGCATCAATTCCGCATTTCCCAGAATAGAGGTCAGCGCATTGTTGATGCTGTGCCTCATTTCGAGCATGTAGTTCCCCAGTGCAGCCTGACGGCTGAGCGTCGCGTTGGTATCTTCGATCTGGCGCAACCGTGCGAGTGCCTGTTGCCTCCGCAATACTTCGCGAGCGATCATAAACAGCGTATCCTGCCAGCCTTCCCCTTGTGCTAGCGTCAGTACTTGAGGATGACAGCACAGAAAGCTCTCCCCTTCCACAATTGGTTCATGCACGAGCAAGATAGGCTTCTCGGCGGAAGCTAGCGCTTCCACGGTGGATACCAAATTGCTGTCCTTAACTGCTCCAATCACCGCGATCGCAAACGTGTCCAAGTCAAGATCTCTGCACAAATCGCTTCCCAACAATGTGAATACGGGTTGGTACACCTCGTTCTGCCAGCATCCCTTCACTTGCTGCGCAAAGGTTGCATCGTCGGAGACAATCAAAATTGAGGTTGGTTCCAAGTTCATTCCCTCTCTTACTGTTTGTCGTGTTTGGACTCATCCCACTCCCCGGCGGGAGCAGTAACCTCAAATTCAGCTGCATCCTGATTCTTCGTCGAGAACTTCGCCCCTGCCGTTGCAGCGCGCGCTTTTGTGTTCGAATTTCCGCTTTCCTTTTTCGCGCTACGGGCCAGAGCGTTATCGACCACCGCTCGCAGATCGACCAGCATGCGTAAGGGCTGTCCGGAAGAGTATTCGGCGTGGAACATCACTTTCCATGATTGACAGATCATGCGCAGACGGACCGTTGGTTCCTCTGCGGAGAATTGTGCTCGGCGGCAGTCGAGTGTCGCCACGCCACGCCCTTCTAACTCCCGCAGGCCATCCAGGATCGCGTTCAGGTCTTGGTGCATGAGTCGAAAGAAGACTCTTCGCATGAGAAAACTGAAGCGAGTAAATGCCACCATCGCGATCGGCAGAAAGTACTTATCGCCGCACTCGGCCTTGAGTTTTCTTCCCTTTTCCAGGATCCCCCCGGACAGCAGGTCGCGGAGTGTCGAGCATTGATTGGCCGTCTGAATGATCTCCTCCAGCGGCTTCAGCCAATCTGGGAGGGTTGTCTCGATCGAACCTAGAACTGATTCGAGCGTTTGCGCAACGTAGTCGAGATCGACATCCGCATCCTCCAACCTCGAAGGAGCGCAATGAGAAAAGTACTGCACCAGCAGGAAGTCGAGCTTGTCGCGGTCATTCGTCGAGTGGTTTTGCTTCTGGAGATAATGCACGAGCAGGTTTCGCAGGCTCTCATCGTTCGCGATGTTGGTCGTCTGCAAGAACTGCCGCAATTGATACACCTGGATTCGATCGTCCACTTCCAAGAACCAGTTGCGCGCCAGAAGAATGGACTCCTGCGGTGGAGCATCAACACCGCTCTCCAGATCGCTGCATGACGGCAGGTCAATTACGAACTCCCGCGCCAGCGCCGCATACAGTGGATAAAGCAGGCGCGCAGTACACCATTCGGCGGCCAAATCATTCAATTGTGTTGTTTGGGTCATGGCTTCACAATCCAGTTCGGGACCTCCTCAGTGAAACGGGCGGCAACCGCGGTACGACCATGGTCGTACTGCACTGCTACTACACAGACTTCAGTGTTGAGCGTACCGTCGGAGTTCTTCATCCGGAGCAAGTCAGCAAATTCCAGAGGGAGCGTGGAGGCGAAGAGTACTTCCCGCGAGGTTCCGAATTCAATGAGAGTGCTTTCGCTGGCCGCGTTGCCTCCGGCAGTCAGCGTCAATTGAACGGGAATGCGCACCGGGGTGGCGTCGGGGAAAAAGCGCGCAAGCTTGCCTATGGAGCTCTCGCGCGGGGTTCGCGATCGCCCTGTCGCCTGTTGGGGCACCAGAAATCCCTCAAGAGGTACGGGAATCACGGCCCGGTTCCCCGTATGCCGGTTAGCATCCCGCGGGCCCGGACCGCTCTCAACCAATACTTGCACGCCGCGGGCCCAACTCAGCGTTATCCCCCGCTAATCAATACCTCTTTGTTTCAACAACTTGCGAGATTCCTTGATTCGGAAAGTCAGCTGGATTGGACGCGCCTAATCTCAGACTGAGATTAGGGTCTCATTCTTAGACAGAATTGATCTGAGAAATTGCCAGAGGCTTTACTGCAAGGCGGCACGAGTCGCAGTCGGAAGCATGGGTCTGGTTCCTATCTTGTAGCGCTTCAACTTTCGATAAAGAGTGGCTCGACTGATGCCCAACATTTTTCCAGCCAAGGCTTTATCGCCTTTTACCTGTTCAAAGACTCTTTGAATGGTTACGCGCTCGATATCCTCGAGATCAGTAGAAGGAGTAGCGGGCATTAACGGCAGAGCTCCAGACTCTAAACCAGTTGAAATTGCCGCCACGCTAGGGGGTAAATCGGGCAGGTCAATCACTCGTCGATCTCCCAAGGCGACTGCGCGCTCAATACAGTTTTCCAACTCGCGCACATTTCCAGGCCATTCATATTGCAGCATGCACTTCATGGCGGCGTTGGTTACCTGGATGCTTTCCCCGGGAGCGGTTCGGTCAAGAAACCAATGAATCAGTACAGGAATGTCTGAGCGGCGCTCCCGCAATGCAGGCAGATGGACTGTCACGACGTTTAGGCGGAAAAATAGATCTTTACGGAATGACCCACTGCGATACTCGCCTTCCAGATCGCGATTGGTGGCCGCAATCACACGCACATCAACCTTCGTCCTTGAATTGCTACCGACGGGCCGAACTTCCTTTTCTTGCAACACCCGCAAGAGCTTGGCTTGCATCTCCAGGGGCAATTCGCCGATCTCATCGAGAAAAATAGTGCCGCCGGTTGCAGACTGAAAAAGTCCCACCTTCGCCTTGGTGGCTCCCGTGAAAGCACCCTTTTCATATCCGAAAAGCTCGCTTTCAATGAGCGTCGGAACCAGGGAACCGCAATCGACTGCCACAAATGGACGATTAGCGAGTGACCCACGAAAATGTATCGCCCGTGCGACCAGTTCCTTTCCCGTGCCGCTTTCTCCCGTAATCAGGACTGGAGTACGCGTGTCCTTGAGACGGGAAATCATCCTCAAGACATCCTGAATCTTCGCCGAGGACCCGACAATTCCGTGAAGGTTGGTTTCCGTATCCATGCGTTCACGGAGAAACCGATTTTCTTCTACCAGGCGTATTTTTTCCGCCATGCGTCGCAGGAAAAGACGAAGCTCTTCCAAAGGCGAGAACGGTTTCCCGATATAGTCGTACGCACCAAGTTTCATGGCCTGCACAGCAGTCTCGACTGAACTATGCCCCGTCATCACGGCGACCTCGGTTCGAGGCAGCATCTTCTTGACTTGCTCCAGGAATTCGAGGCCAGACATCCTGGGCATGACCATGTCGGTCAGAATCATGTGGGCAGGTTGTTCTTCGAGCAAGGCCAACGCCGATTCGCCACTGTCGGCCTCCACGCAGATGAAGCCGAGAGCCTCGCCTACCGTGCAGCAAAGTTTTCGGATGCTCTGCTCATCATCGACCACCAGAAGACGGATGCTTATGTCGTCATTGTTCACAATGCTTTCCCCATCGTGGACTCGATAACTCCGATAAATTGTTGAACCCGGAATGGCTTCTCGACACAGGGAGCGCCGGTTCTGCGCAGTGTGGCAACGGTTTCTTCATTCGCGATGTCACCCGTAATAAAGACAACCCGGGATGCCAGATGCGGGCGATTCTCGGCAATCCAGGCATGCACTGCAGCGCCATTCACGCCGCCCGGTGTGACCATATCTGATACGACACCGCGAAACTCGCCTTCTTGCAGCCGCTCTAGACCCTCGGCCCCAGACCTGGCGCACACTACGCCGTAACCGTTCCGCTCAAGTGTGGTCCGCACGAAGTCCATGACGCCCGGCTCATCCTCGATAAGCAAAACCGGAAGGACTTTGTCTGCCACAACGCTCATGACAAGCCTCCAGCGGCGGTTCCCAGTTGGCTGGCGTCAGATGCTTTCGGCAGGCGTACGATAAACGTAGCGCCTTCGGCGTCATCATTGTTGTGACAGACGATCTCGCCGCCATGCTCGTGCACAATGCCGTAACAGATGCTAAGGCCGAGCCCTGTTCCCTTCCCTACTTCCTTGGTTGTGAAAAAAGGATCGAAGATCCGATCGGGGTAGGAGATCCCGTAGCCGTTGTCACGGAAGGCAATTTCTACGAACTCATCCTGCGACCGCGTCGCGATCGCGATCCGCGCAGGGCGGCCCGTCTCTCGTACTGCATCGTAAGCATTATTCAAAATGTTCAGAAAAACCTGCTGCAACTGGTGGGCATCACCTATGACTGGCGGAAGGTCGGCATCAAATTGTTCGACAACCTCGACCCCATGACTATGGAAGTCATACGCCCGCAACTGCACAGTGCGGTGCAGAATCTGATTCAACTGTACAGGTTTCCGTTGTGGTGGCATCTGCCGTGCAAAACTCAGTAGGTTTTGCACAATAAGCTTGGTACGCTGGGCCTCTTGTAGAATCACGCGGAGATCCTTGCGCACGATTTCGGGCAGATCGGTGTTTTCCATCAATAGATCCGCGAATCCCAGAATGGCCGTCAAAGGGTTATTGACCTCGTGCGCTACGCCTGAAACCAACTGCCCGACCGCCGCCAGTTTTTCCGCATGAACCAGTTTCGCTTGCAGAATGGCGGAGTCAGTTACGTCCGTCATAACCACGACCAGGCTCGTAACATCTCCCTGCTCGTCGCGCATTGGCCCGAGGTTTACTGCGAAATGACCGATTCTTCCGTCGCGATAAAGGATTTGCAGATCGAGGTTATCGACCTGCCGCCCGGCCAGGGTCGCACTGAAAGCTTCACGGACGGCATCGCGTCGACCAGTCGAAACCAAGCTGACAAGTGGCATGCCGATCAAGTGCTCCTGCTCGTAGCCCATCTCCGACCAGCGGCGGTTCGCATAGGTCACGAGGCCGACGGTATCCACGACAAGAATCAGACTTTGAGTATTGTTGAGAATTCTTCCGGAAAAATCGCGCTCGCGTTGTAGTTCTGATTGATACGACTTCAGGTCGGAGATGTCGAGGATCAGCCCACGATATTGGGTCACGCGTCCCTGGCTGTCGTGTATGGCAAACGCATTGATCAAAACGTGGATCGGAGTGCCGTCTTTGCGGCGAAGCGTAGCTTCGTAGTTCCGCAAAGCATGTTGCTCACGGATCATGTCCATAGCACGAGCGCGCTGCTCCGCCGAGAAGTACAGTTCTGCACCTACATCTGTCTGCAACAACTCCTCACGTCTTTCGTAGCCGAGCATCCGCACGAGAGCGTCGTTCACCTCGATGAAGTGACCATCTTCGGTTGAGAAGAACAATCCTTCCTGGATGTTGTCGAAGAGTTCGCGATAGCGGCGTTCCGCCTCCCTGCGATCGGTAATGTCCTTCAAAACGTGAATGGTTTGCATTCCTTCGCTGTTCGCGCCATGAACTCGCGAAGTCGAAACCAGGTATGTCCGCTCCAGCACCGGATGCACATATTCATCGGGGGAATTCCCCGCCGCCCGGCAGAAAGGACAGAATTGGCGCGGCGAATCCTGCCCCATAGCAAGCAGAGCCTGCATGTTGACACCGATCAGTTGTTGCGGGCGAACCCCAATGAACTCCGCCAGGGAGCGATTCACTCTCAGCACGTTTCCCGCGTTGTCGTGAACGACAATGAAATCCGTAATTGCATCGAAAATTTCGATCCAGTGCCGGTTCGCCTGGTCCATGCGCGTGAACAGGCGAGCATTCTCAAGGGCGATCGAGGCATGCCCGGCAATGGCTTGTAATAATTGAGCGTCGTCTTGGGTTAACGGGGTTGCGCGGTCGGCAAGACACAACACACCGACAAGGTCGCCAGAGGGTGACAAGAGCCGGACTAGAGTGCAATCTTGCCATCCGAGTGAACCGACCAATCCCGGTCCAAATATTTCTTCTGCCGTAGCGGAGAGGATCGGCTCGCTTCTCTTCGACAAAGCCTCAGTGAGGGAGCGTCCGAGGCGGCGCAGCAATGACGTTCCACTATCGGCAACACCATGCAAGGCAATGACATCCAGCCCCGAGTCCAATGTCACCGCCAAAGCAGCGGCCCGGGCCCGCATCATATCGATCGCCCGACTCGTAAAGCTGCTGGCGAACTCTGGCAGGTGCAGGGATGAATTCAGTTCCAGCGCTAGTTTCATCAACGACTCAGCACGGAGGCGGTGCTGCTCGGACAAATGAAGGTTGTGGGTTACCTCCAGCACCACCGCCGCTTGGCCGGCGAGAACTCGAGCCCGACGGATGTCCTCCGGAGTGATACCAGCCTTATCCATGCGATCCAGCACACCGAACATCCCGAGTACCTGACCACTGCTACCAAGCAGGGGCACCGCCAACAATTGGCGGATATTGAAAGCAGAGATAAGTTCGAGATTGGCTCCGGGTATCTGTCTTGGATCATCCGACCAGAACACTTCTCGATTCAACAACGCTTGCGTCGCTAACCCCGGCGGAAGCACCATATTCACCGAGATGGTCTGTCCGTTGTCGGAAGCCCATCGCACATGAAAGGCTCCAGTCTCATCAACCAATCCAATCACAGCTCGACCAAAGCCGAGGAAATCGCCGGCTCGAAGCGAAAACTGTTGCATGAACTCGTCTAAGCGGCCGATTGAACCGAGATCAGAGGATATCTCCAGCAACTGGTGCAGTTCTTGCGCTTGAGAACGCGCAATGAGGCATAGCTCGGCATTTGCAATTGCAACCGCACCAAAGCTAGTAATCGCAGCGGCAAGAGACTTCTCATCAGCACTGAAGATGCCGCGTGCGCGCGGGAAAACGAATAGGGCCCCTTCCGTTCGCGACGTCCGTAACGGAGCGACGATCAGGACTCCTGATGAAGTCAATTCTCCTAGAGCATGATTAGCGGGATCGATCGCCACGCTGATGGGTTCCCCAGCGGCAAGCGCCCGGGTGCAGAGATCGCTGATGAAGTTCAAGCCTCGCCGATCGTGGCGCGTACGGACAGATGCTGCTAGTTGTGGAGATTCAGCAGCTACCGAATGCAACCGAAAGGTGGGCCCTTGCCGAGTGGCAATGTAAACAAGCGGTGCGTGTAGCAGGAAACGTACCCTCTCAGCCAAGGCGTCCGTCACGTTTGCGGGATCTGCAATGCCATGCAGAGCCTGCGCAACTTGGGCCAGAATTTCCGCACGCTGATGTTCCTCTCGCCTAACCTGGTTCAGCCGCCCGGCCTCTAACAGACTTCCCAGTTGCCCTGCCAGTATGGTGGCTTTCGCCGCATGGTCGTCCCCAAAGAAATCTGGCTGAGAGTCGTGAATGAAGACGGCGGCCCCAATCACATCGTTGGACACGACCAAAGGCGCAGCCATCATTGACCTGGCGTGAAACTCTGCTGCTTTCGGGTATCGAAGAGGATCGAGATTGTTTGCATATACGGTTTTGCGTTTGCGAATGGATTCAATTGCTATGTCGCTCTCGCTTGTTCGCATGCGGGAGCCACGAAAGCGATCGGCGTTCAAACCATCAGCTTCGCTTCCAACCAACTCGTCAGGAGAAGCGCACTGCCAGAAATAGCTGCCTCCAACTTGGAAAAATTCACGAGTGGCGCGGCAAAAAAGTTGGATCAATTCGTCACTGCTGGTTCCGCGTGCAGCAGCGGCTGAGAACTGAAGTAACAGCTTTTGAAACGCCTCGTCAGAACGCGGGCTTGGACCTTCCATCAGCGCCGAGTTTCCCGCGTGCATGGTCAGTAGGGCACCATCGAAACGTTTGAGCTACTCCAAGTAATTGAATATAGAGGAAAAATAGTCTCCAATCTCATTTTGAGTCAAGAAAAAACCGGGACAGGTGCCGATTTGTGAAATCCTTTCCCACCTGGCCTCACCCCCCTGTCATGGCGTGTAATTCCACGTTCCAGGCCTCCCACGAGAGGCCATGTCCGCCCGTAAGCTGGCCCAACCTAAGACGCTATTCCACAATGGATTAGCCCTTGTTCCAGCGGCTCGACGAGGGCAGAAAACAGTGGGTAATGTCATTTGCAGTTACGTAACGGGTAACACTCCCCGGCTAGGAGAAAGACATCTGTGAAACGGCTCTTGCGAGTAACCACTATCGTGCTCTACCTGCTGCTTGGAACTGGGACGATTTCTGCCGTTCTTGCTCCCATCGACGCGTTCGCTCAGGAAGAACTCTCGCGCAAGGTCAAGAACAAGGTGCCGCCGATATACCCCGACATTGCGCGGAGGATGAACATTAGCGGGACGGTGAGAGTGTCGGTTGTTGTCACTCAAAACGGAACCGTCCGGAGCACGAAGGTTCTGGGCGGCCATCCATTGCTGATTGGCGCAGCGACCGAAGCACTAAAGAAGTGGAAGTTCGAGCCGGCCACCGAAGAGAGCACCGGCGTCGTGGAATTCAAGTTCGCACCCCAAGATTGAGGCTTTCAGACCAGAACATTTGCGCGGGTGCGTGCACCCCACGCATTGGCAGGAAAAAGGAGCAGCGATGACGATCGGCAAGAAACTCTACGTCAACTTTGGAGCCGTCCTTGCGATGGTCATGGTGCTGTTCCTCGTAAATCTAATCGCCGTGCAGCGCGAGCACAGTGCTAAAGCGGCCGCTGCTCAGTCCCTTGAACTTGCCGATGCTACCGATAAAGTTCGTTTTCAGATGATGCAAAACCGCCTCTACCTGAGCAACTACCTTCTCAGCGGTGACACCCGTGAGTTGGATCGCATGAATGACGGAATCCGCCAGCTCAATGAAAAGACGGAGCGGGCCCAGGGGTTGACCAACTCTGATCAGCAAAAAACGGCGCTGCAAAAGGTACAGGAAAGCGAAGCGAATTGGGCGAAGGACTTCGCGGCATCTCTGGCCGAAAAGAGAAAACAGGTCGATTCCGGCAATGCCACGGTAGCCGAACTGCAAATCTTCTATCTGCAAAAGGACGCCGCATCGTGGGTGAAATCGGCCACCGAATTCCTCGACGTTGCCGACCAGGAAAACCGGAAGATGGTCAGCGAGCGCAGAAAATCGGACGACTCAGCCGCGGCCGCAACCGTGATCCTGGCCTTGGTCAGCACCATCTTGGCATTGGGGCTTGGGGTCGTCATCGCTTACAGCACTGCCAAGTCGATTACAGGACCACTCAACGACCTGATGAAGGTAACGCAACAGATCGGTGATGCCGGCGACCTCGAACATGAAATCGATATCCAGCGGAAGGATGAAATCGGGGAACTGGCTCGAACCTTCGCCAAAATGGTCGCCTACCTCAAGGAGATGGCCTCCCTTTCCGAAGCAATCGCTGGCGGCAATCTGACGGTCACCGTTCAACCCCGATCCAAGAACGACACATTGGGCAACGCATTTGCTCGGATGGTCGAGGGTTTACGAAACCTTGTTCGCAACGTGCGCGATGCCGCATCCCAGGTCGCAAGTGCATCGGGACAAGTGGCAGGTGCTTCCGACGAATCGGCAAAGATTAGCCTGCAGACCTCGTCCGCAATCGACGAAGTCACCAGCACTATGCACGAAATGAGTGTCAACGTGCAGAACATGGTGAAAAGCACTCAGGTGCAAGCTTCCAGCGTGAGTGAAACGTCTGCTTCGATTGACCAGATGGTGGCCTCTATCCAGCGAGTGGCTGACACAGCCAAGGTTCTACTGGACATCTCGAACCGTTCCCGAGAAGAGGTGCACAGCGGCATCACCACGATGGACAAGGCGACGGATGGCCTGAACAAGATCAACACCACAATTCGTTCCTCCGGCGAAATCATCGATGTCCTCGGCCAGAGAGCCGACGATATCGGAAAAATCATCGAGGTTATCGACGATCTTGCCGAACAAACGAATCTGCTCGCGTTAAACGCCGCCATCGAGGCAGCGCGTGCCGGCGAGCACGGCCTTGGGTTCGCCGTTGTAGCGGATGAGGTCCGCAAGCTGGCCGAAAAGTCGGCACAGTCCACCAAAGAAATTTCTGAGCTGATTGAGAGCATCCAGAAAGAGGCGCGTAAAGCAGTCGAAAACATGGATCGCAGTACCGGAATCGTCAATGAGGGTCTGGGCCTCGGACAGGAGTTGAACGGCGCCCTCCGAAAAATTTCCAACGTCGTCACCGAAGTTTACAAATTCGCACAAGAGATTGGGGCGGCCACGAACGAACAGTCGCATGGTTCCTCACAGATCGCCCGAGCCACCACTCGTTTGAACGAGATCACTCACGAGATCAATTCTGCCGTCGAAGAGCAGGCCTCTGGCGCCCAAGCCGTAGTCAAAGCAATGGAAAGAATGCGCGAACTGGTGCAGCAGACCACGTCTGGTTCGACGGAACTGGCTGCGTCGGCGGAGCAGATGTCTAAGATGTCGCGCGACATGCTGGGATCCATGGACCGCTTTAGTCTGGAGCAAGGCGAGAGCGGACGGTCACAGGATCGCCCAGCGGCACGCTACGCGGCGACAGGGCGCAACTAAAGCGAGCCAATGACCCGGGACCTGCACATCGTCGGCTTCCAAGTGGGGCGTGAAACCTATGGTGTCCCTATCACCAGCCTGCACGAGATCGTGCGCGTTCCGGAAATCACCTCAGTTCCCGACGCTCCCGACTACATGGAAGGCGTTATCAATCTCCGTGGCAGGATCGTTTCCGTCATTGACCTACGCAAGCGGTTTGGGGAAAAGGAGATTCGTACAAACCGTCAGAACCGGATCTTGGTAGTCGAGCATAACGGGCGACTCTCCGGACTCATCGTCGATTCGGCCACTGAAGTGTTGAAAATCCCGGCGGCCGATGTAGAGGCGTCGCCGGCCGGATTTGAAGAAGGCAACCTGAATTGTGTAAGCGGACTGGGTAAGTACGGTGGCAGGCTCATCGTGCTCCTGGAGATGGCAAAACTCCTCGAGTTCAGCAGGTCAATTCGCGGGAACCGAGAGAAGGAAAGCAACGGTTCAAGCCTTACTCCGGAGCCTGCGAAGCAGGCGACGGCAGCGGGCAAACCGTAGGACTCGCGGCAAAGAGGGACCTGATTTCTCATGAGTGTATCCAGCCCACTGACGCAGCTCACCGAGGCAGAACTGAAGTTGCTGCAGGCTCTGGTGTACCAGGAGTGCGGAATGCACTTCGATGAACGCCGCAGCCATTTTCTGCAAGATCGCTTACAACGCCGGTTAAAGGAATGCCAGCTCGATTCTTTCTACAGTTACTATCGCCTGCTCATCAGCCCTCAAGGTAAAGAAGAACTGGCACAGTTGCTGGAAAACCTGACCGTCAACGAAACGAGTTTCTTCCGAAACAAAGCCCAGCTCGATCTCTTTCACAAATACATCCTGGATGATTTATTGCATCGCAAGCAGGATCGCCGCGACTGCACGATCCGCCTTTGGAGCGCGGGATGCTCCACCGGGCAGGAGCCCTACACGTTAGCCATGCTGGTAGCCGACGCACTCGCGTACTACTACCTGCGAAATCCAGTGCCGTACGAAATGCCGACACCCAAGCCGCTTGTGCCTCCGCCATGGAAGGTCGAGATCCTGGCCAGCGATATCAGCTATTCAGCGTTGCGTGCCGCTCAGGAAGGCACTTACAACGAGGGACAGATGGGCTCCGTCGACTACAGCTACCGGCTGCGCTACTTCGACAAGATCGGCGAGCGGTACGCGATTAAAAAATCGGTGAAGGAGCTTGTTCACTTCGACTTTCATAACCTGAAGACTGAGTTCCTTCCACAACGAAATGACATGATTTTTTGCCGTAACGTCATGATGTATTTCGATGAGCCCGAGCAGCGAAGATTGATCGACAAATTTGCCCGCTGTCTGAATCAGGATGGCTATCTCTTCGTCGGCCACGCGGAGAGCCTGCTGGGACTAACCGATAAGTTCGCGATGGTGCACCGGAACAATGGAACCGCGTATCAGAGGATCGAGGTGAGGGCGTGAGCCAATCGTCAGATGAGCGTGGCGCCGAGATGAGGGAACTCTTTTTTGAGACCTCTCAGGAATTATTGCAGGCGCTCAACGATGAGGCCCTGAAACTCGAAAAGCGCCCGCAGGATGCCGAGGCGATTCGCAGCTTGCGACGCATTGTACATACGCTGAAGGGGGATGCCGCCGCCTGCGGATACAGCGAACTCAGCGAACTCGCGCACGAGTTCGAGGATGCACTCGCTTTGGACGTGGTTTCCGGTAAGAAGACGCTGGCTGAAGTCGCCTTCGCTGTAGCCGATGCATTCGCCAGCATGTTGGCAGCATACCGCCGCAAGGGCAGGGTGCCGACGGGAGAAGCATCGCGAAAAATGATTCGCGAACTCGCGGCAGCGTTGCCGGTCAAAAAGGGCCGCGGAAAGAAGAAAGTAACCGAGCCGACGCCATCTTCGCCATGGACAGAGTACGAGAAGTTGGCAATTCAAAAAGCTCATACCGACGGAAAGAATGTCTACCACATCGTGGCGCACGTCGATCGAAACTGCGCCATGCCAATTGCCGCGCGACAGTTGTTGATCAATGCCTTGACTGCTTGCGGTGAAGTGTTGGCATCGCGTCCGCAAGATTCGTCCGCAACGGCGATCCAAAGGCTCGAGATCATCCTTGCAAGTGAGAAGGGGGCAGATCGCATCGCGGCCAAGTGCCGTATTCCAACGATTATTGCCACGGCCGAAGTGAAACTCGTCGAACCCAAAGTTCCCAGGGCGACTCCAGCACCAGCAACGAAAGATGCTGTCGCCCTCGCGGAGGCGTCTGATTCGGCGATCGCAACTACCGCTGCCTTGGCGGAGATTGAAACCAAATCTCACGGTCTGATTGCCGCGGATAACATTTTGCGTGTCGATGCTGAGCGCATCGATAACGTGATGAACCTGGTGGGTGAGTTGATCATCGCGAAGTCCATGTTTCAGCAGGCACTCACTGAATTTGCCAAGTTTCATCCCAAGGACGCTTCCCGCGGACGCTTTACAGATGCGATCGCGTTCCAGGCGCGCGTTCTGAATGACCTGCAGCGCTCTGTAATGAAGATCCGTATGGTGCCGGTGGATCAGTTGTTTCGACGGTTCCCACGCATGCTGCGCGATACCGCGAAGGCCTGCGAAAAAGAGGTCGATTTGGTGGTCAGCGGTGAAGACACCGATCTCGACAAGAGCCTCTTAGATGCGCTCGCCGAACCACTAACTCACCTGGTGCGAAATGCAGTAAGTCATGGCATTGAAAAACCACATGAGCGTGTTGCTGCTGGCAAGCCTCCGCGCGGAATAGTACGCCTGAATGCCTATCACCAGGGCAATCAGGTGATTGTCGAAATCACCGATGACGGCCGTGGAATTGATGTTCACAGAGTACGCGCCAAGGCCGCGGAGCAGGGTGTATTTACTCCGGATGAGGCCGCACGCCAGAGTGACGCCGCAATTCTCGAACTAGTCTTTCGCCCAGGTTTCAGCACTGCGGAGGAGGTCACGGAAATTTCCGGGCGTGGCGTAGGACTGGATGTGGTCCAGTCGGTTCTGCAGCGCCTCAAAGGCACTATCGAAATTGACACCAGTGTCGGCCAGGGAACCACATTTCGCCTGAAGATGCCCCTCACTCTGGCGATCATCAAAGCGTTGCTGTTCTCAGTGAACCATCGCTTATATGCGCTGCCCTTGAACGCTGTGGCGGAGATCACTCGTACTCGGGAATCCGAAGTTCACAGGGTCGGCAACAATGAAATCCTGCGAATGCGCAATGAAGTTCTGCCCCTGCTACGTCTGGGCAAGACGAACTCGTCGGACCAGCCAGAAACCACGAAGCTCTTTGTGCTGGTCATCCGCTCGGGTGATCGAAAGCTTGGCTTGATTGTCGACTCTCTCGCAGGTGAGGACGAACTCGTAATCAAGGCGTTGGATGACCAGACAGTCGCGACTGACCTGGTGAGCGGCGCTTCCATTCTTGGAGATGGCCGTGTCGTGTTGATTCTGAACCTTGCCGCAGTGGTAGACCGCTTCACCAAGACGCGGCTCAAGGAAGATGGTTTGACTAGCGGTTTGCTTCTCTCTCGCGCCGATCGTGATTTGTCGGCGGCCGCCGGAGGTGGCGTGTAATGGCTCCGATTCGTGTCCTGGTCGTCGATGATTCGGCACTGATGAGAAAGCTCATTCCGCAGATCCTGCAATCGGAGAGTTCGATCCAGGTAGTGGGAACTGCGATGGACGGAAACTTCGGACTGAAGAAGATAGAAGAATTGCGGCCGGAAGTCGTCACCCTTGACCTGGAAATGCCAGGAATGGGTGGCCTGGAAATGCTGAAGGAAATCATGCGCCGGCATCGCGTACCCGTGATTGTGGTCAGTTCGCACAGCACCGAAGGAGCTTCCGTAACGCTCAAGGCACTGGCTCTAGGTGCATTCGATTTTGTTGCGAAACCGCATGATGTCTGGGCTCGCATGCCTGAAGTGACTTCCGACCTGATTGCGAAGATCAAGGCGGCAGCACAGAGTCAAGGTGTAAGACCCGCGCCCATGGCTAATCCCCAGCCTAGAAGCGAGAAAGCGGTTCTTACGCCGAAGAGCCAGCCATCACGCATCGTTGCTATTGGCGTGTCGACGGGCGGACCCAATGCCATGCAGTACTTGCTTTCACAGCTGCCACGCGATTTCCCAGGAAGCATCGTCGTGGTCCAGCACATGCCGGAAGGCTTTACTGAAATGTTCGCGCGGCGACTGGACGAGATTTGTTCCATCTCCGTCAAGGAAGCGCAGTCTGGCGACTTGTTGTTGGCCGGACGCGCATTGATTTGCCCCGGAAGCCGTCACCTCAAGGTGAAAAAGCTTCCTCTGGGTGATGTTGCCATACTGAGCGACGAGCCTCGGGTCAACGGTCATCGTCCTTCTGTGGACGTCCTTTTCAAGAGCGTTGCCGAGGAATTTGGCACACGGGGCATTGCCGTTTTAATGACCGGGATGGGTGATGACGGGGCTCAGGGAATGGGAGCCGTACGGGAAGCGGGTGGTATGACGATCGCGCAGAGCGAAGAATCATGTGTGGTCTTCGGAATGCCGAAGGCCGCAATCGAGCGAGGGTATGCCACGCGAGTGGTTGCCCTGGATGGATTGGCGCACACCCTTCTGGCGCAGTGTACAAGCGATCGGAAGGATGGGCTGGGAGAAATGAGCCGAGGTACTGGCGCGGGAGACTAGTTCGCAGGAGGAGGGCGCAATGGAGCAGTTTGCAGCAATCAAACGCAGCAAGGATGGGCAGCCGGTCCGCTACCTCGTGGTAGACGACTCGGTTTTCGCCCGCAAGAATCTGGCGAGGATGATCGAGACTTTTGGTGGACAAATCGCGGGCGAAGCCGGCGACGGAATGACTGCCATCAGTGAATATGACCGCACGAACCCTGACATCGTGCTCATGGACATCACCATGCCGCAGATGGAAGGAATCGAAGCGGCCGAGAAGATCGTCCTCAGCCACCCCGACGCACGCATCGTCATGGTGTCTTCGGTGGGGTACCAGGAAAACATAGTTGCCGCTTTGCAACGTGGAGCGCGTCACTTTGTGCAGAAGCCGGTGAAGGCCGAGGTTCTCTACGAAGTCATCAAGTACGTGCTGGGTGAAGACGGCGCGGTTGCCAATGCAGCGGGCGCAGGAGCCTGATCATGAAGATGGAGTTGATTCAGCCTTTTATCAATGCGGCTGACGCCGTGTTGGCACAAGGTCTGCACAGCCCTACGACGATTGGGAACCTCACGATGGAGGAGGAAGCCTATCGCCGTAAGGGAGTAGCAGCACTCGTGGCTGTTACCGGGGATATCGAAGGCCGGATGATCGTAGACCTTGATCCACAAACCGCGGTGAAGGTAGCTAGCCACTTCGCCGGCAGTGAATTGCCCGAATCGGACACTTTGGTTCGCGAGACCGTGTGTGAACTGGCAAATCAGGTCGTGGGAAATGCAATCACCGCGCTCAATGATCAAGGTTTCCATTTTCGCGTGCATCCCCCGGAGCTTCACACTTCTGACCAAGGTGGACGCAGCAGCGAGGACACTGAAGCCGTAGTGATCTGTTTCGAAACCAGCAGTGGCGCGGTTTTCATGAACATTGCACTTCGCTACAACCTGCGCCGCCAGGCAGACCGCGCGGCACGAAGCGGCACGTAATCACTTCATGAAGACAGAACAGCTATTCGTAGTTCAGAAGCCGACGAGACGACTAAGGCCCAACCAGTACGAA
>Ga0066903_100000151_pt1 | contig 34832 bp, 37 predicted proteins | sample PanSoiMetaGPlot1_FD_67491 | JGI IMG/M metagenome (GOLD analysis project Ga0066903, IMG submission 67491) | Tropical forest soil microbial communities from Panama analyzed to predict greenhouse gas emissions - Panama Soil - Plot 1 (version 2) | ecosystem: Environmental > Terrestrial > Soil >... | reverse complement strand
TGGAAAAAACCCGTGCTCTCGCGCGCGGTGAATACGGTGAGTTGCACATCGGATACATTCCGATTCCGACCGCAGAGATACTGCCGCGAGCGCTCGAGGCATTTCGAAAAGCCGTGCCACAGGTGAAACTGGTGCTGCACGATCTCTCAACCGATGAACTGATTGCCGGACTACGCGATGGCGCTCTCGAACTCGCGATCATGGTTCAGCCGATTGGCGAGCAGACAGTGGGAATAGAATTTGAAATCCTACGCGACTACCCATGGTGCGTGGCGCTGAACGCATCGCATCCCTTCGCTCGGCTGACGTCGATCGCGTTGGAAAAGGTAGCGACCGAACCACTCGTAGGTCTGAGCCGCAAGGGCTACTCCGAGTATTACCGCGTTCTCGAGCGCATTTTCGCCTCTGTATCCGCCAAGCCAGGCATCGCTGTGGAAAGCGATAGTGAGAGTTCGCTGGTCGTAGAAGTGGAAGCTGGACACGGCATCGCCCTAGTGACCACGGTCCTCAAACTTATGAGCGGCAAACGACTGCTCTATCGCCCCCTCACGGGGACAAAGGAGACGCAATCCGTCGGGATCGCTCGCGGCACAAAGGGTGATGTAACACCTGCTGGAGAAAAATTTTGCGAAATCTTGCGACAAATTTCGACTGAAGCTCGCTCCTTCAGCCCAAAGCCCTAGCTCCCATCACCACGCCGGTGCATGTCACGGACGCTAACTTTGGCCAAGTAACTCGGGTCTATATCGAATGTCGACGTGACAAGGCACGTGCGCCGGAAGTGCAACAGAAGATGTACACGTCGCTGCCGTGTCAACGGGTGATGTCGATCGAGACGGATCACTCCTCCTTCATGTCAGCGCCGGAGGAGTTGACTGCCCATTTGCTCTCACTGGAGTCCGAGCGGCGAGGTGGGTTGAGAGAATCCTGACAAGCTTGCTAGATACAGCGGCCGAAGAGTTAAACTGTAGCGGTGGCCTAGAGAAGCAGCTTTCGTAAGCTTTGGGCGTTTAGCGCTGCCACTGCAAGAGGCTCGGAACGGTCGCGAAGCGAAACCTCGCGCAATGACGCTTGCTGGGCAAGCTGCGCAGCCGCCAGAGTATCGCGAGATACCGCGACAGGCATTTTGATCTCTTTGGTAATTCCCTCAAGGCGCGCGGCCGTATTAACGGCCTCGCCCAACGCGGATAAGACCGGTGTTTTTGGCGGCCCCATTTTGCCGATAACGGCATCGCCGGTATGAATTCCAACGCCGATAATCATCGGCTCGGGGAGCTCGGCCGCGAGTTCGCGATTGAGACGATCTAGGTTCTCCAGCATACGTAATGCACAATCAAGCGCAGCGTGCGCACCATGATCGGCGTCCTCCCCCAAACCAAACAGAGCCATAAGACCGTCCCCTATGAAATTTGAGTAATGGCCACCGGTGCTATCTATGGCGATTGCCATCTCAGCGAAATAATGGTTGAGCACGAATACCACATCGTAAGGCAGGCGCGATTGAGCCAGGCGAGTGGAACGTCTGAGATCAATGAACAAAATGGTCACGCGACGCTCTTCGCCAAAGTTTTCGCCAGCCACGGTCAGCGACCGAGCCACGAGGTCGGGATGTAGCAAGGGATAAACCGCGAGGTCGCCCCGCGGTCTCATTCATACGCGCAAAGTGCGCGTAGGTGAACGAAAGAACCAATACACAATTAAGGCCGTTTTTTGCGTGGGTTTTTAAGCCGGCCAGTAGGCAGCTCAACCAGGCTCAATGCCTTTTGTAATCTATTCCACTGCGACTGCGTTAGTTTTGTACCGCAGTTGCAACGTTCCTCGATCTCTTTCTTAATAGCTACAATGTCCTTGCCCGACACCAGGCTGGCCATGTCTGGGAAACATTGAATTACCTTCTTGCGAAGCACTTTCTCGCGATCGCGTCTAAAAAGATGGTCGGATTCTTTCAGCGCGTCATTAAGCATCCTGACTATTTGCCGGTCGCCGGTCAGTAATGCTCCGAGGACCAGAAGGCCGATTTCCCGAATCGCCGCATCGCCAAAAACGGTCGTGATCAACAGGTCAAGCACTTCCTTACGCGGGCGGTGTACGTCTAACGTATTGCTGCCGCCTTTTGGCCCCAACCGTTCCAGGGCTGTGATAATCAGATTGGGGTTTCGCTTCACGCGAGGGCTTCTCTCATCTGCACAACGTTGGCCGGTTCTTCACTCGTCATCAGTTGCGCCATGCGAGTGCTGTGCTCCGCTCGCAAATGCGAATAGGTCGCCAGAATTAGCTTTCCGCCGTCGCGGTGTCCCTGCCACTGGGCGATCACCTTCACGTCAACACCGCGCTCGATTGCGCGAGTGATAAACATGCGGCGAAGTGATCGGTGCGTGAACGATGCGAAGCCGAGCCGCTTGCACGCATTCGCCAAAGCTTTGCGGGATTCGTTGATCGCAAAGAGCCGATCATTGTGCGCCTTGCCCTCGCAGAGTTTCTCGAGCAGCGGGCGCAACTGCGGATAGATCGGAATGACAAAGCCAGTGTCGGTCTTGTGCCGGTAAATGATGATGCGACCAGATCCTAGATCCACGTCGCTCCGCTTAATCGCAGCGGCTTCAGCCTGTCCAAGTCCGGCCAGTCCGAGAAATTCGATGAAGTCGCCCGATTGCTCTGCTTCCTGATTGAATCGTTGCGCCCGAATATCGGCCACAATTTCCTGGAACTGCTCGAAAGTCGGGGAAAGCCGGATCGGTTGCTTGCGCTTGCGGTAGGTCAGACCTTTGGCAGGGCTTTCCAGAATGATTTTATCGGCAACGGCCATATCCAGCACATCGCGCATCACGGTGAGCGCACCATTGTAATAGCTCGCACTGTCTTCACCGTAGTGCTTCGCCAGCCATGTCGTGACCTGGCTCGGTTTAACGGTTCGCAGGGGCAAGCTGTCGATGCCAAACCACGTCGCTTTGAGCTTCGCGACTGTGGCGCGTTTCTTTTCAAGCGTTGAATCAGAGCCCGTGAGCGTGCCCACATAATCGTCGAGCACTTTGCCGAAGCTGGTGTTGCCTTTGCTGGCGTCGGTCCGCCCAAGATCGTTCTTAAAATCGCGCAGCTTCCGCTTCGCGTATTGTAAATCATCAGTGCCTAACCGCTGCCGATATAGGCGGCCCTTGAACCGAACGCGTGCGAAATATTGCTTGGTCGGTTCATACCGGTATAATCCACGTTCACGCTTAATCTTTGTCCAGATTCCATTTGAGTACATGAGAGAGAACATAAAGTATCATAAGGCAGTGACAATATATATTTTCGTCGCCGGCTGAATAGTTATAAATCTCTAAATATAAGTTGTTTATCCAGCGTAGCTCAGTGGTAGAGCGGTCGGCTGTTAACCGATTGGTCGTAGGTTCGAATCCTACCGCTGGAGCCAACTTTACCGGACGGGCACGCCGTTGATCAAGATTATTGGGTTCGTAGATTTGATTCCTGCTGCTCGAGCGAATTCTCAACGTGAACTTAATCTGCATACGGCTACCACTGATCTTGGAACCGAATACGGGCTGCACATTTCCAACAGAGGTGTTGTAACCGTCCGAATCGAACTACTGTCTTTGTTACGGGTATCCGATGGCCATTCGCGCGTTCTTTAGACAAGCCTCTGCCAACGGACTTGCCAGGCACGTAATGGTTGGGTTGCTTGTCGGTGCCCTTTTCCTCGGCGGTATTCAGCTGCGGCGCTGGATCGGAGGCAGTACGAGGCATGTGCGTTATCAGCACGATATCGTCAACGCTTTTTATTGGGGCAGCGAGACGATGAAAGAGGCGCGTCGATTATCGCCGGACGAGAATTCTACGAATTCGTTGCAGGGATTCAGTCGTGGTTATCTGGCACTCTACGACCGGGTAAAGCGTGAGGCTTCTGACAACGATTATGGTCTCGATTATCCGCCGCTGCGACTTCTGGTTATGGCCGTCTGGGCGAAGCAGGTTCGGAGCGAATTTCCCGGAGTTGATGATGGACACCCAAAGCTGGTGAACCCGCTACTAAAAATTAATCTGTTATGCGAACTGCTCTCCGCGTTGGGAATTTTTTTTCTGGTTCGATTGTGTCTGTTGCGGTCAGGCGCAACAGAATCGCCCTGGATCCCGAGCTTGTCGCGGCGACAACGCGCGTTGATCTGCGCCCTGGCTGCGGCGAGCGTGGCCTGGCTTGAACCATCGATGATCCTTGACGCGCATGGGTGGCCGCAATGGGATGTATGGATCCTGCCCTTCTATCTGTTCGCTGCGCTCGCAGCGCTCAAAAATCGATGGCTCTTATGTGGCTGTCTGCTCGCGGCAGGTGCGATGTTCAAGGGACAACTGTTATTTGTGGCACCGTTTTTTGTTCTTTGGCCGTTGTGGCAGAAAAGATGGAACCGCGTGTTGCGCGTCCTCGCCGGATTCACTGCGACGGCAGCTGGGGTCGCGTCGCCCTGGGTTCTGCGCACGCCGGTAGCCTGGATCGCAGTCGTCACTGTCGCCGGGCTCAGTTCGCTCTTCCTGTTACACCGCACATTGCCGCACCGCGGAGCGTGGATCAGTGGGGTCACTGGATGTGCCACATTTGTGATTGGCGCCTTCGCTGGAGGAAGCTTCGCCTGGTTGCAAGTTGGTTTTCTGTATGGCAGCGAGCATTATCCCTATCTTGTCATTAGTTCGTGCTACAATCTTCCAACGCTTCTCTCCAAAGTTGGCTGGTCATTGAAGGATCCGTTCTGGTCGGCCCAGCTTGGATCTTGGCATTTCGACCTCACCCTGCAGTGGACGCTCCGATTGCTCTACTTGGGGGCGCTTACGGCATGCGCGTACGGCGCCGCGCGACAGGTGCGCGATCGCGATCCCCGGGTTCTCATTGCCATAACTGCTCCGTGGCTGCTGATGTTTGCCCTGTTGGGACAGATGCATGAGCGATACCTTGTCTGGGGCGCCGTGGTTACCGCGGTAGCCTTTGGAGTCAGCTTCAGATTGAGTATCATTCATTTCATTATCTCAGCGGCGAGCACCGCGATGATTGCGCATGTCATGCTCATCGATAAGAAACTGGAAGCGACATTGCGGGCGATTGATGTCCTTAAGCACATCCGGCCGTACGCATCCGGCGTGGTCGTCGCGTGCGTGGCCGTTTACCTGTGGAAGACGGTGTCGACGCGGATGCCGGTTTTCCAACGTCGAGCGCTCCGCACAGCAAGAGCGCCTTCACTCTCTTTGGGACCCGAACCCGAGGAGGCTTGAGCGTTGCGGACGCGCCCTCACGCAAACATTCGGTCATGGGGCTGTGCAAAAAAATGAAATACAACAGCAGCACATCGCGAGGGATAGTCCTCCGATCGCTCGAATAAAAGCATCTCGCGGCTTCGCTCCGCGGTCGCCAACTCATCGGTATTTGTGAGAATGCCTCTGGGAATTTGAAAAGCGAGCTACGCGACGAAGGAAAGAATGATCACACCCGGCGCCAGCATTACCTAAGTTCGTTGCGTTTGATTGAATCGAGGGAAGTCGGCAAGCGTCAAGGACGGATCTGAGTAACGGAGTGTTTAACGAAACAACGAAAGCGAGTTCCAAGTACAGTATTCCATTGCTTCACTACTCCATTGCGCGGCCACAGGTGCACACACCCTATTGCCGCGCGAGCCGTCGGAACAACAGGAAACCAAGTAATATGAAAAGAACATTTGGAAACCAGACGAGCAGTTCCGGGTGGGCATGCGGATTTCCACGCAGCGTATCGCCGATAATCACGAAGAGAAAATAGGTCGTAGCTACAATCAAGCCCATTGCGAACCCGATTGAGGTCTCACGACGATGCGCCGTGACGCCAAGCGGAACTCCGATTATCGCGAATGCAACACACGCAAATGGAAATGAAAACCGTTTGTTGATTTCGGTGCGGCTAGCGCTGCGCTCGCGTTTGTCCTCGCTTTTTAATTGGTCGAGCAACTGCTCAATCGATAACGCAGAACGGCTCGGCCGTTTCTTTTCTTTCTCGTAGAGCTCTTCGAGACTAATGGGCAACGTGCCTTCCATCATGTTTATTCCATCGCGGATCTTTCTCAGGTTGGCCGGGTCCTTTGCGTCGCGCTCCTGATAGCGCGCCTGATAGAGGTGCATGAGAATCTGCTTGTTCGCCAAATCGGCTTCGAGCATACCCGTACGCGCGTAAGTCACCTTCACCGGCAGCGAGTTCTCGTTCAACTCGAACACCGTAATGTTCTCAAGCTTGTTACCCTCTTTTTTCCCAACGTAAATTTTACGCCCGGGAAACTGATCGATCACCTGATCGCTGCCAAAGAGGGCCATCGGATTTCGCGTCGCGAGATCGAAAATCGTGCTTCGTAATTTTTCCTGCGCTGCTGGCGCGACCTGAACGTTGAGCCAGAGGCAGATCGCGGTGCAAATGACCGCGATACCCCAAAGTGAAATGCAAACGCGCGGAACACTGACACCGTTTGCACGCAGCGCGATCAATTCGTTGTCCGCCGACAGGCGGCCAAACACGAGGAGTATCGCCGTTAACAAGCCCCAGGGAATCGTGAAGATTAGTGAAAACGGCAACACGTAAGCGATGAACGTGATCAGGTACTCCATCGGCACGTCGTGGTTCACTAGCAAAGGAAGCAGTTTGCGGAAAATGTTTCCCACAACGAGCACAAGGCTCAGTACCGCGATGGCGAACAACACGTTCACAATCAGCTCGCGACTAACAAATCGATCGATCAACTTCATCTTCTGCCGCAGAAGTTAGCACAAATTGCTACGAGCGCCGCGCTGGCGCCCTAAGAGTCCAGCAGTCTGTTCCTACCAAAATCCGGAAAATTTGCTATCATCACCACACGATGAGTGAAGCCTACTTCTTCGTGTACGCGCGGAAGTTTTTCGCGCTTTCAGCACGGCTCTCGCTTATGCCAGCGAAACAGCAAACGCTAGCGTCTGAGGAGACAGTTGGCGTTATGTCATGAATCCAGTTACGGCCCTCAAGGCCGTGGCTACAGGGTTCGCTCTCCTTTTCGTTATTATTCCGTTTTGCGTAATAAGCTGCACAAGTGTTTCACATCATGAATTTTCTGAGGCGACAACTGGATGGCAGACCAAAACCGGGCAGCTCATGTATCGCACACCAAAAACGACGCTCATTGGTGAGGCCCTTGTCCGCTTTTCTAAAACCGGTGACTTAGAATTGACGGTCTCAAAAGGTCCGGGGATCACGCTGCTTTCGCTGCGGCAGGATGCAACCTTCGCTGAAGTCAAAGGAGGACTCGCACAAAAGGGATGGGCGGGACCTGTAGCACGGGCCCCGCCTCAATTGCGCGGCTGGCTCGGTCTGCGAGATCAGTTCCTTCATGCATCGAACCAAAAGACGCTCCGATACACGGCTGACAACGAAACGTTCCTGTTCCGATTTTAAGTACCCGACAGGACTCAACGCTTGCGCGTTAAGCGGTTAATCCGACACGGCCCTTCGGAAAAACCGATTTACCCCGCGGAAAAGGTGAGTGGAGTTGTCTTCAACGCAATGAAAAAACATGGCGGGTACAGCATTGGCATCGCGGCGCTGATTCGTGTTCAATGATGCCTCGTTCATGCGCATCAGTGACTTTATCGCCCGAACCATAACCGAGCGACGTGCGTTGGTGTGGTGTGGCGTGGCGCTGTTGGCCATTGCTTGCATCGGAATCCTCATGACCTCGCTGCAACTTGATTCTGAGGTCTTCAACGTTTTGCCCGGCAAATTCTCCTCTGTCCAAGGCCTCAAGATCTACGATCGCGACTTTGAGCAAACGCGCGAACTCACCTTTGCGCTGCAGTGCCAGCCAAACGACGTGGACAAATTGGATGAGTTCGCGCCAGTGTTCGCCGAAAGATTGCTACAGCAGCCCTGGTGCACGCGCGTGCTCGCCGGTTCACCAATGTCCACGCCTGATGGAATCCGCGATCTTCAATCAATCGCAGTGCCTTTACTTCTCAATCTGGAGCCGAGCGCTTTCCGTGAGACCATCTCCGTCTTGCAGCCCGACAAGATTCGCGATCGTCTTCATCGCTTACGTCAACAGATCGAAGCAGGCTCACCTCGTCCGGGGTTCGAGCTTTCGTTTGATCCGCTCGGGCTGATTGCGCCGGCGCTGAAGCCTTTTGCGGAAAGCACGATCATCGAGAGGGAGCAACCCCTCACGTCGCCAGATGGTACGATGCGCGTTTTTCTAGCCGAGACGAACCAACAGTCCATCAGCGCTTTCCAATCCCAGCGTTTGATGCGCGAAGTAAACAAATTTCGCGCAATCGCCGCCGATGGATGGAATGGCGGCCCATTACAGGTCTTCGTAACCGGGCGCTCAGCCTTTGCATCGGAAATTTCGCTGAGCATGCGTTACGACGTCGTTGCGACGTTGCTCGGCTCTGTTCTGCTGGTAGGCGCAATTTTCTTCGTGGGTTTTCGCCGGTGGCTTCCGCTGCTGGGAATGGCTGTTTGTCTTCTTCTGTCTTGCTTGCTTGCTCTAACTCTCGGACAACTCTTTTTCGGCCGACTCAGCATGATCAGCGTTGGTTTTTGCGCGATTCTCGTTGGACTGGGAGTCGATTTTGCAATTCTTACGATTGGGCGCTATCACCAGGCGCGCTCGGACGGAGAATCACATCGTCAAGCAATTGCAATCTCAATAGCGAAACTGGGAAGAGCAGTTTTCTTCGGAGCACTAACCACAGCCGTTGGTTTTCTTGCGTTAGTCCTAAGCGGCTCCATGGCCTTCTCACAGCTGGGCGTGCTCATTGCCATCGGTATTTTCGTCGCCGCACTGTTTATGTGTTCGATTTTGTTCTTGTTTGTTCGCGAACGACAGGTGGCGATTCCTCATGATTGGCTTTTCGACAGCGCAAGAAAGTATGTGCGCTGGACGGTTCAGAGGCCTCTGCCGATGCTGATCATCTCAAGCGTGCTTTTGTTGGCGCTGACCGCGATCGCCTTCTCGCCAATTCCGCCGCTTCATTTCGAAGCCAGCACGCGGTCGCTGCAGCCGAAGAATATCCGCGCAAGTCAGGCGCTTGAGGCAATCATGCACAAAATGCCGGTGCGCTGGGAGCCCGTGTTGGGAATTGTGCGCTCGCCCAATCCGCAGGACCTCCACAATTACTGGCAGAAAATCGTGGCACATTGGCGAGACCTCCAGAGAGCCGGAAAGATTAAAGGGTTCTCCACGCCCGCGGCGCTTTGTCTCTCGCCAAATTGGATGGAGACAAACCGGCGACAATTGACCGCGATTAATTTTGCAGCCGTGCGCGAAACACTGGACCAAACTCTCGATGCCGAAGGATTCAGCCGGGATTCGTTCGCGCCAGCGTTCACGCTGCTTGATGACTTACAACATCTTACCAACCCCTCTGTGCCTCTGCCAAACTGGCGCGACCGGTTGCCTAAATCATCCAGTTGGTGGTTCTTGGTGGATCGTTACTTTGGCCACGATCCCGCATTGACGACGGGATTTGTTACTACGAATCAACCGATTTTGACTCATGCTCAAAGCGAAGATCTGAAACGCGACCTCCCATTACTTGGCGTTCCAATGATTCTCTCAGGTTGGAGTTACGCGCTCGCCGATCTGCTGCCGTGGTCGCGTCATCAACTGCTGATCATCAGCGCTCTGATGGCAATCTTCGACATCTCGCTGCTGGCTGTTTTGTATCGAAACCTTCGTTTGTGGTTAATTCAAGTGATCACACTGGCGTTCGGGATAGGTGCAATGATTGCTTCGATGAAACTGCTGCACATTAATTTGAATCTGCTGAACGTGCTCTCGTTCCGTCTTGTACTGGCGATTGGTGTGGACTATGGAATTTATATTGTACTGGTATGGCAAAAGACGCGCGAGATTGAACACGACGTTGCCGGTGTCGTGAAGCCAGTCTTGCTTGCAGGTTTGACCGCAGTCAGCGGATTCGGCTCGCTCGCCCTTGCGCGAAACCCAGCGCTCACCGGTCTTGGTATTGCGTGCGCCATTGGAATTTTCTGGAGCCTGATCGCCACGATTTTCTTCACGTTGCCGGCAATGGCGGCCATCCGCCCTAAAAAATAACAGGCGAATCGCACGAATGCGTCTCCCCTCCGCACGCACTTTCCGGTTGATGAAACGCTGCTAGAGTGATCGCAAAATGCGCCTCCGCAGGTTCCTGTGGTTTAACGCGGTTTTTTCTATCCTTCCCGTTGCGCTTTTGGCGAGCGCGACTGTGGAAGGTCGCGTAGACCTTCCGAAATCGCATTCGGCCCCAGTCCAGGCGAAGCGTTACCAGATCGTGACAAAAGGTGGCGTCCTTTCCACCCAACCACCGCTGGCAGTGGTTTATCTCGACGGTTCTTTCCCGACATCAGCTTCGCTACCTATGAAGCAGGTCGCGCAAAAGGATTTGACGTTCGTTCCGGCGCTTCTCCCAATACGAGTTGGAACCAAGGTTGAATTCCCAAGTTTTGATGACACTTACCACAGCATTTTTTCCTACTCGCCTGCGAAGCGATTTGATCTTGGGCGTTATCGCCCCGATGAGCGACCGATTCCGGCACAAGTCTTCGACAAAACGGGCCTCGTCACTCTGCGGTGCGACATTCACGAACATATGCGTGGACTGATTCTCGTTCTGAATACTCCCTATTTTGTGATGACGGATACGAACGGGCATTTTCGGCTGAGCGGACTTCCCGCAGGTCACTACACGCTCAAGGCGTGGATCGACAGCAGCACTACTCGCGAGAAGCCGGTGGATTTGAAGAACGGCCAAACACTGCACATTGATTTGCCATGAATTCGCCAGTTCAGGCGAGAAGCGAAGGCGTCGCAAGCTTTCGAACTCGGTTGTTCACCGCCATCATGCTCATCGTCGGAACACTGACCGCGTTTGGCTTTTATCTGGCGCAGCAGAAGGTGACCGCTGATGCAGAGCGAGATTTGCAGGAGAATTTTCAGGCTGAGCTTTCCTCGCTGCACAGACTTGAGGAATTGCGCCACGCAGCGCTAGCGGAGCGCTGCAACAAACTCGCTGCTAAACCGCGAATCCACGCAGCGATTGAAGATAACGCAATGGATTTATTGTATCCGAGCGCAAAGGACGAACTGCGCGATTTGATGGAAGGCAATGAACCGCCTCCGGAGCAGGCAGCACAATCGTTACATGCGAGATTCTATCGGTTTCTCGATGCCAATGGCGCGGTCATCAAGCCGCCGAACCCGTACGATGTGGGTGAACTGGATGAGAAAACTGAAAACGAACTCGCTTTGAGCCCATTGCCTGACAGCCAGCAAATCGGTTATATCCAGAGAAACGCCGACTCCGGCGGCAGAGTTGTCGATGAAGTGATAGCTGTGCCGATCTTTTCGACCGACACCGGTGACGTTATTTCAGCCCTCGTAATTGGATTCAAACCGCTTGAGCTTGAGGAAAAACACACAGGCGCAGGAATAAAAAGCGGAATCTGGGTCAATGGCCAATTGTATCTGCAGTCGCTTCCGAACTCGGCACGGGCGTCTTTGAATGAGAAGATAACAAACGCGATTGCCAAGTCCGATCGGGAGCAAGACAACTTTCGCATCAACGTCGACGCCGCCCCTCAACTGTTGTTTTATAAGCGGCTTAATCCTGGTTCGCTCTTTCCAACCGCCTACGAAATTTGCGTTTATCCGCTGGCGTATTCCATGGCCCAGTTGCATCGGCTCCGCTGGCAGATCGGCGGAACGGGCGCGTTGCTATTGTTAGGCGGTTTTATCGCAAGCCATGTCGTAGCGCTCAGGTTCTCGGCACCCGTAAGAAAACTCGCGCTGGATTCAGAGGAAAATCGCGCGCAGCGGAAGCGCGCCGAAGCTGCGCTTGCGTCAACGGCGCAGGAATTGGAAAGGTCGACGCGATATTCCGCTGACGCATCCCATCAGTTAAAAAGCCCGGTGACGGTTCTTCGCGTAGGCTTGGAAACACTGCTGACACGCGAAGGATTTAAGTCCGAGGTTTACGAGGAATTGTCGGCCCTGCTCCATCAAACACACCGTTTGACTGGCGTGATCGACGATTTGCTTCTTTTGTCGCGCATGGATGCCGGACATCTTCAAATCGCGTCCATGCCGGTGAATCTTAGTCAGCTCATTGATGAGTGGCTTGAGGATCTTAGCGCGCTTCCCGATTCACCTGATGTAAAAATCGAGAAGGAATTTCCTGCCGGCTTGTTTGTAGCCGGAGAAAAACGCTACACGTCGCTCATTGTGCAGAATCTTCTTGAGAATGCGCGAAAGTACAACCGACCCGGTGGACTAATCCGGGTTAGCATACGCGCGAATACCACCAATGTGGTGCTGAGTATCGGAAACACGGGACGGACCATTCCGCGCGACGAAAACATCTTCGAACGGTTTCATCACCGCTCTACTCCCTCCGCCGCGTCCGGTCATGGGATCGGTTTGAATTTGGCGCGGGAGCTCGCGCGGCTGCACGGCGGCGATTTATGCCTGGTTCGCTCGGAAAACGATTGGACCGAATTTGAAGTGCGCTTTTCAGCTGCGAACGGTGTTAATGCGGTTGCATGAAGCTGTCTGCTCTCAGCCTGTGCGTTTTTGCCTGCACGGCATACGCCTCTGAAATCGATGATTATTTCGACCGCCTCGACACCGCCCTTACCGTTTCGGCATTTCATGATAATCTGCGAGTACGATTGAGCGGGACGCTCGACTTGGAGATCTACAACTTCCAACAGCCGGCGCCGGATCTCATCGACAGCAAGATCGACACTCTTTTCAATCCGCGTCTGACACTGTTTCTCGACGCGCAAGTCGGCTCGCAGATTTACTTCTTTGCGCAATCACGGCTCGATCGCGGTTTTGATCCGACCGATCACGGCGCCCAGATTCGGCTCGACGAATATGCATTTCGCATTACGCCGTGGAATGATGGTCGTTTGACGCTGCAAATCGGTAAGTTCGCCACCGTCGTCGGCAACTGGGTCCCCCGGCATCTTTCCTGGGAGAACCCGTTCGTCGACGCGCCGATAGTGTATGAAAATGTTACCGCCATTCGCGACAGATACGCTCCATTTTCACCATTCGATTTCGTCTACGGTCCCTTGTACTACAAGAAGTACATATTCAATCCTGTCATCTGGGGACCGAGTTATGCGAGTGGCATTTCCTTATCCGGCCGGCTGGATCGATTGGATTACGCTGTAGAAATGAAAAATGCGTCTCTGTCATCGCGCCCGGAATCGTGGGACATTACCGAGAGCGGCTTCGAGAATCCTACCTTCAGCGCACGCGTCGGTTTCAGGCCTAACGAGGCGTGGAATTTTGGCTCGTCAGCGAGCGAGGGCCCGTATTTTCAACGCCAGGCTCAACCCACGCTACCGCCGGGGCGCGACATTGGCGATTATCGGGAGTACGTGCTTGGCCAGGATGCCAGTTTCGCGTGGCACCATCTGCAAGTGTGGGCTGAAGTTTATGAAGCACGTTTTGAAGTCCCGACGGTAGGCGACGCGGATACCTTCGCTTATTACATCGAAGTGAAATACAAATTCACGCCCCAACTGTTCGGCGCGGTTCGTTGGAACCAACAATTCTTCGGAACAGTCGGTGACGGCGAGGGCCATAACGTTCACTGGAGTCCAGATCTGGCGCGGATTGACTTAGCGGCAGGTTATCGCTTTACATCACATATCCAATTGAAGTTTCAATACAGCTTTCAACACGAAACCACTACCCCGGGGAAAGACAATCACCTGATCGCAGCTCAACTCACGACGCGATTTTAACCTTCCCGCCTGCTCTGAAAACCTATGCATATTCTAGTAGTTGAAGATGACGTCGCATTAGCGAGGCAAATCGCATCGGCGGTCACCGAAGCCGGCCACGACCCAGTTGTCGTCCACGATGGTGAGAAAGCTCTGGATAAAGCAAAGAGAACCGCGTTCGACTTGGTTGTACTGGATATTATTCTGCCTGGAATGGACGGCTTCGAGGTTCTTCGGCACCTCCGCGCGCAACATCTTGCCAGTCGTGTCTTGATGTTGACGGCGCGCAGCGAAGTGAAGGATCGTGTTACCGGACTACAACTTGGCGCAGACGATTACTTGCCAAAACCGTTTGCAATGCGGGAATTGGTCGCCCGCGTAAATGCTCTGGGACGACGCTATCCGGAGGAACCTGCACTCAAACTTCGCGTCGGTGATTTGACGCTCGATGTGGCGAGCCATGAGGTGCATCGCGGTTTGCGCCACATTCATTTGTCTGCGCGCGAGTTGATGCTGCTAAAGGTACTTATGCGGGAACCGGGCCGCGTCTTCACACGTACCGAGTTATGTGAACGTGTATGGGAGCACCCGCACGAATATGACACCAAGTTGGTGGAAGTTTTCATTGGACGGCTTAGAAGAAAAATCAGCGATCCTCCACTGATTCTTACAGTGCGCCACGTAGGCTATACGATTCACGAGCCATCGTAGGTAGCATCCTCGCCTGGCGGGCGCGCGCGTCGCAAAGCAAAACGCTTGAGCGCTCATAGAGCAGCGCTTTGATCGCGCGGCTCAGGCAAACATTGAAAGGTGACAACCACGTTACTTTTCCAGCATCGCATACGGAAGCGGATCGTCACAGTTTGCTCGCTGGAATATTCGTACAATGAAAACCTACTCATCACGCATTTTGGCAGCAGCGATGATTTTTACTTCGCTTCTGATTTTGTACCCAAGTCTCGTTAGCGCGATGACTGTGACGGTAACAGTCGGCAACGGCGGCTTCGTCTTCACGCCCTCAACGGTGACGATTCACCCGGGCGACACAGTGCGGTGGACTTGGAGCTCAACCGGTCACAGCAGCACTTCAGGCACTCCTGGCCATCCCAGCGGCCTGTGGGACTCAGGAATTCTTGCTATGGGAGCCATGTTCAGTCGCACGTTCAACACTGCCGGGTCATTTCCGTACTACTGCACCCCGCACGGAGCGTGCTGCAATATGGTAGGGACGGTCGTCGTTATGTCGAATGCGACGCCGACACCTACTCCGCCTCCTCCCCCACCCACTGGCCCAGGTACAGCCATAGTAGCTGACTTTAACGCAGACGGGCATCCGGACTTGGTGCTCCGTAATGCCGGGACACGTCAAACAGCGATCTGGTATCTAAATAACAATGTCTTTATGAACGGCGCCCTCGGTCCGACTCTTTCAGTGGGTTGGGAACCAAGAGGTTCGGCGGATTTCAATACCGACACGCATCCAGACTACGGCTTGTTCAACCCAAGTACTCGCCAAACAGCGATCTGGTATTTATCTGGACCTAACTTCATCGGGGCGGCTTTTGGTCCGACTGTGCCCGCTGGCTGGGCGTTGGTGGCTTTCGCGGACTTTAACAGTAACGGAAAGCCGGACTATGTGCTTTTTAACGCTGCTACGCGTCAAACAGCGATCTGGTTTTTGAACAACAACGTTTTCGTCAACGGGACATTAGGGCCCACTATTTCCGCAGGCTGGGGACTAAGAGGTGTGGCAGATTTCAATGGCGATGGCCATCCAGATTACGCCCTGTTTAACACCACAAATGGCCAAACCGCGATCTGGTATTTATCTGGACCTAACTTCATCGGGGCGGCTTTTGGTCCGACTGTGCCCGCTGGCTGGGCGTTGGTGGCTGTCGCGGACTTTAACGGTAACGGAAAGCCGGACTATCTCCTTTACAACGCCAGCACGCGTCAAACAGCGATCTGGTATCTGAACAACAACGTTTTCGTTAACGGTGCGTTAGGGCCCACTCTTCCTGCAGGCTGGAGCTTGGTAGGGCAGTGATCGAGGACACCTACACTTCCTATTCGAAACTACCGCCCTGCGTTCGCCTGGGTCAGCGATCAGTTACCACTCTTTGTTCTCACCTGACGCTGCCGCGAATTCTCGGGTTGCTTGGTATGCTCGTTATCGCCAGCGTGAAACAAGCCGGCTCCGCAGAAAAGTGGACAGCTCCGGCAGCAGAAGCGCGAAAGAAAAACCCCGTTCCTGTTAGCGACTCTTCGCTCGCTGCGGGCGAGAAAATCTACGTGAAGCGCTGTGTCGCGTGTCACGGAAAAACCGGAAATGGTGACGGTCCCGACGCGGCGGACCTTGGTATTCATCCGGCCAAACTCTCCGATCCACTGATTCGACAGCAAACAGACGGCGAGCTCTTCTGGAAGATCACGGTTGGCAAAAAGCCAATGCCCAATTATGGCACGCGGCTATCGCCCACGGATCGTTGGAATGTGATTAACTATCTTCGATCGCTCACCAGGAAGTAAGGGCAAAGTGAAGATCCATCTGGCAGCTATCACTCAAGTGCTTCTCCTCATCGCCGCACTCCCATTGGTTCACGCCCAGGACACCACACCAGACGGATACGTTACCCGAAAAGAATACGACGAGCTTAAGGCCGAGTTGCTCGCAATAAAGAAAGAATTGGATGTCCTTAAAAACGAAAGGGCGGCGGCTCCAAAACGAGAGAATTCTGAAAGCCCAGCGGTTGCCAACACGGACCGAAAGCGGGAGAGCCCTGGAACTCAACCTGTCGCTGATGAGCGTAAGCAAGTCGCGCCAGAAGTTCCAATGGTCCAGCCAGAAGGACTGCTGGGGACAACCAAATTTCTACTTGCGGGTTGGGCCGACGGGATGTTTGAGGCGCGCAACGGCGAAGTATCCACATTCTCAGCCTCTTTCAATCCTATTTTCCTTTGGCAAATGACGCCGAAACTCCTATTCGACGGCCGCCTCGAGATCGAGCCCAGCGGCGGCGGCACCAATGTCAATCTTGTAAATGCTCAGATCTCCTATCTTCTAAACGATTACATGGTTCTGGGCGTCGGAGAGTTCTTCAGTCCCAGCAATGTTTTTGTTGAGCGGTTCGAGCCGCAATGGATCAACAAGCTGCCTGATCGCCCACTTGCGATTTATCATGGCATTCTGCCAAATATCTCGGTCGGTGCACAAGCGCGCGGAGGCTTTCCGATCGGCCCGACCCGCGTGGATTACGCTTTCTATGTTTCCAATGGTCCTGTTCTAAATTCTTCTGATGCTCGCAGCGCAGGTACACTGGATTTCAACAGCTACACGGATAACAACGACAACAAAGCAGTTGGCGGCAGAGTTGGTTTTCTCCCAGTCCCAGGAGTCGAGGTCGGTTATGGCTTCGAGACATCCAAGCCCGGCTTTCAAGGAACGAGTTTTTCCCGGCTTCAAGCGCTGGTTCAATCTGTCGACCTCGAGGTTACCCGCGATTCCGACTTGCTGAAAGGCCGCATTAATCTATTCGCGCAGTACGCTTGGAGCCATGTCGACCACGCAGTGTATGACCCCGATGGCTCCCTGGGATTTGGGCCGCTTGCGTTCACAAGCAAACAGGATGGCGGTTACGCGGAACTCGCCTATCGGCCTACTAAATTTGATAATGATTTCGTGAGGAATTTCGAGATGATCTTCCGCTGGGATCATCTCAGCCGCGATCCAAGTGGACTTGGCGATCCAGCGGAAACCCGATGGACGCTTGGGCTCAACTACTGGCTAAGCCCCAGCACTGTACTGAAGGCCGCTTATGAGTGGGATCAACCGGCCGGCGAACCCAATAGAAACGCCCTGCTTATTCAGACAGCTATGGGCTTCTAAACCAGAGAGTAACATGACCACAACATGCAGAGTCCTCGCCACATTGCTTCTAATTTTAGCCAGCACAAGTTTAAATGTGTTTGCCGAGCCTAAAGCAAACGAGAAGGCGGACAACAAGTCGAGCAGTAGCGCCTCGAACGATTCCTATAGAGGATTAAGCGGCGAAGAGCTGTGGTCTAATAATTGTATGCGTTGCCACAATATTAGACCGCCCACCATGTATAGCGCCGCGCAATGGGACGTGATCGTCCATCACATGCGTCTCCGCGCCAACATTACCGGTCAGGAACAACGCGCCATTGTCGAATTTTTGAAGTCTGCAAGGTGAAGTCGGCCGCGGTCTCCTAAAAAGTAACAGAGTCGTTACTTTTGCGATACGGCTTTCGGTATCGAGCGATGCGATTCTGCCTACATCAAAAACCAACCATCAAACTTATGAAAACACATTCTTTCTACATGAAAATTGTCTTGCCTTTGTTCGGCCTGGCAATTCTGACAGTGGCATCCGCGCGCGCGGATACGTACTCCTGGACAAACTTCCGATCCGACATCGCTGGTGTAGCCCAGCACACCGATTCAAACCTTGTTAATCCGTGGGGGATGGCCGTCTCGCCGAATGGTACGATTTGGGTGAGCGACAATGGAACCGGTGTTTCGACGCTGTATCATCAGGATGGAACAGCTGTGAACCTGGTCGTAACCATCCCTACGGCCTTCCAAAACCGGGGAACTGGGAATCCTACTGGAGTCGTCTTCAACGGCACTCCGTTCTTCCAAGTGACAAAGAATGGAAATACGGGGCCCGCCTTGTTCATCTTTGTGAGTGAAGATGGTTCGATCTCGGGGTGGAACCCGAACGTGGACCAGACGAACGCCATTATCGCTGTCGATAACGGTAGAAACCGCGGTGTGAACCACGCGGTTTACAAGAGCGCGACACTAGGTGTCGCAAATGGCCACAATTTCCTGTATGCGTCTAATTTCCATACCGGCAGGGTTGAGACCTACGATGAAAGCTTTCATCAAGTTAATCCCAATAGCTTCATCGATCCGAACCTCCCGGCAGGTTACGCGCCGTTCGGCATCCGAAATTTCAATGGCGAAATTTTCGTGACTTACGCCAAGCAAGATCACGCCAGACACGATGATGTTCCCGGGCCTGGGTTCGGTTTCGTCAATGTCTTCGATACCAGTGGTAACTTCCTCAGGCGCCTGGTCTCCAACGGCAATCTCAATGCCCCATGGGGCCTTGCGATTGTGGACGCGGAACTTTGGGTCGGCAACTTCGGCGATGGACTAATTAACGTTTATGATCCGACGACTGGCGCCTTCATCGAGACGTTGATGCGCGCGGATGGAACGCCACTCCAATTCGACGGCTTATGGGATATGCTCCCTCAGGCTGGCGGCGTCTTTTTCACCGCGGGCATTGCAGATGAAGCGCACGGCCTTTTCGGCATCATCACTGAGGACATGGCGCAGCCCAAGGGAGGTCGCTGAACAAACGTCACCTTAGCACAAAGATTTAGCGCAATGGCGAACCCAATCCGGGTTCGCTAGCCCGATAAACCACGACTCTTCTCGGCGAAGATGCCGCGAAGGGCGTGGTCTGCGCGTACGCTCGACGGCCAGATACCTAGTAATCGCAGCAGTTCTACAGTCGCCTCAAACCACCGCTCTCATCTGTCTTTACGATAGAGCAGGCGCTGTATTCGCGCTGTGCGCCATGTCGGTGGCTGCGAGTAACAAAGTGTCTGCCGAGCCACTGCCACTCAACTCAGTGAGCGTGACTTCAACCGGAGTCATGGACTCTGCTTTCCCAAAAACATTTACCGACCACCTATATGTAGGATGCGACCTAACGCTGGTGGGCCGTTGCACCACATTAGAGTTTCTAAGTGCAACCCACTGGCTGCGGCAGTGACAATCGCGTTACCGTTCACAGGTTGCACAGCAGGCGAACCCCCACGAATTCAGAGACTATGAAAACAAAACAAATATTTATAAGCTTCTTGTTAAGATTCACAAACCACCTGCTGCCTAGGGATGTTTTCGGGAATTGCACGCAGAGCGTAGCTCGATGGAGATTTTTGCCGCTGCTGATGTCGTTAGTGGTTTTGGCTTTACCCACTCTATTGATTGCACAACCGGGCGCCCTGGATCCCCTGTTTGGCACTAACGGTATCGCTAGTACCGCAAACACAGTCGGCAATGCCGCGGCGCTCCAAAACGACGGCAAGATTGTGGTAGCTGGGTCGATCTTAGTCCAGAATTCGCAAGAGGGCAGTCTGCTGCGCTACGACACCAAGGGTCACCTCGACGTTACTTTCGGCAGCGGCGGGCAAGTGTTGATCGGTGGTAGCGGCGCTGGAGCGGCATTTGCCGTAGCTATTCAAACCGACGGGAAAATTCTCGCAGCGGCACCCGATAATGTTCGACTCACCGTTTTCCGGGTCAATGGTAATGGCAGCCCCGACAATACCTTTGGCAACAACGGCATCGTAACCATACAGGCAGCCGGCCTTTTTTTCCCACCAGCGACTGGGGGTCTTGCTTTGCAGCCTGACGGCAGAATTCTGGTCGCCACCGGAAAAGTTGCTGCGCGGTTGCTGGCAAACGGTCAGCTTGACTCAACGTTCGGTTCGAACGGAGTAGCACCCACCATTGGTGGCGATCGAATCGCGTTACTGGCCAATGGAGACATTTTGATCGGCACTGGAAGCGTTGCGTCGTTGTACTCGTCGAGTGGCACTATTGTAAAAGCTTTCGGCATTAATGGGCAGACTCCCGGCTTTTCGTTTAACGATGACGGCGGCGGCTTTGTAGTCACTACCAGCGCCGCAGGTGTTAGCAAAATTATAACAGCGGGTAGTCTTACTACTTTTCCGAGTCTGACGTTTGCGCAAAATGTCTCAGGCTTCTTGCTGGTAAGCTACAACACCGACGGGACCGTTGATAACACCTTTGGGCATCATGGCGGCGTGGCGACACCGTTTCCCGGCAATATCCTGGCACATGCTTTCGCCGTTGCCGTCCAGATAAACGGCGATATTGTGGCAGCTGGACAAACTGCCCTCACCGACGTTGATGCTGCACCTGGTCCATCCAACTTCGGTCTAGCGCGCTACAATCCTACCGGAGGAGTCGACACAACGTTCGGTAACGGCGGATTTGTAAGCACGCCATTCGGCGCCAGCGAAGCTTTCGCTAACACTGTACTCATCCAAACCGATGGCAAGATCGTTGCCGTGGGCAACAGTAATACCGGAGCTACGCTCGCGCGCTATCTTGCAAACTGAGTATCAACATCGCGGTAATCCAGATAGGGTCTGATTCCGATTGGGTCGGCGATGTTACTTGATCGATGTCTGCAGAGTTAAAATTAAGTTGGGTCAGCGACTGCGAGGCCAGGATTTACGGGGACTGATCCTAGCACGGTGCTCCCATCTTCAGCACGGCCAATCCAACAACCGCCTCCCCGCACCGGAAAATGCTCGCAGTCGCTGCTAGGTAACTTGATCGCAGAATTCTCCGCTCGTCGACGCAAAAAAGATTATTCAACACCTGATTAATGTGTAGGACATGGCCCCACACTCGACATCGCTTGGCACATGCGACTGGCAATCACCGCACACTGAACGCAACACGATTCACGGCTGCTTTTCCTCGCACAATTTCTGGAAAGCAGGATCGCCTCGCAAAGGGTCCCACAATGGATCAAGCCTCAAAAGTGCCGGCGTGATCGGTGCCGGGATATAAAGCCAGCCACCATACGGCGTTTGTAACAATCGCGTGAGAGTTGAGATTGCACCAGTGTTTTCGCCAATTATCGTCTCGACTAGCGCGAAGTTCTCTTCGAATCCGGGTCCGGACAGTCGATCTTTGCTACTCGGCACAAGCTTCATTGCACGCTGCGCTTCGTTAACGGCTTGCTCCTTCTCGTCGAGCATCGCGTAGGCCACGGCCAACGCTGCCGCAACGAAGGCATTGTCTGGTTGCTCCTTGCTGAACGGCTCAAGCGTGTTGCGCGCCTGTTCAGCGCCAGCTTTTTCTTGAGCGGTATCGCCAGCTGCGCGCTGAAGCAATGCCAGGCCCACCTGCTTGGTGCCCTTTTCAATCCCGAAAGCAAACTGGAGTCGAGCGTGTCGGGCTTGCACCAACTGGTTGGCCTCGGTGTAATTTCGTTCAAGTCTCAATTGAGTCAGTTTAGTTCGAACGGCCAGGTCCGAATTCGTTTGTGCGTCTACATTGACCAGCAACTTAGCGGCTTCTTGCAGGTTACCTTGGGCCTGGTACATGATGGCTTTTGACGCCAGTAAGTAGAACTCCTTAGGGAGAATATCGAGTGCACGGTCGTAGAGCTTTATAGCTGCGGGGAATTGTCGAAGTGCGGCGTAAGTAAATGCCACTTCAGTTAGTAACGCAGTATTCCGGGGATCGAGGGCGAGGCCCCGTTCCCAATAGGCAACGCTTTCAGCCCAACGTCCTTCGCGTCGCGCAATTGCCGCAAGGGCATATGAGACCCCGGCGTTACCTGGCAACATTTTGCTGACGCGCTCGAAGGTGGCTTTGGCCATGTCGTAATCGTGCAGCACCCAATACTGATAATAACCCGTGAAGAGCAGGGTTTCGGTTGACTTCGGCTGCAGCTTCTGCGCGTTCTCCAAAGCTTCTTTAGCCGCATCGCGGCGAGCGGCAGTTACGTCGCCGCGATTAAAATAAAGAAGCGCGTGCGCACCAGAAAGTCGCGCCCAGGCAACCGCAAAATTCGGGTCAAGCCGCACCGCCAGGTCATAATAATCGATGGCTTTGAACAGGGCATCGCTCGAGTAGTTGCCGCGCGCTTCAAAAGCCAGCCCGCGTAAATAAGCATCGTAAGCTTCCGGATTGTTTGTGGGGTTGGCAGCCAACGCTTGCTCTTCACGACCGGTCAGCGTCGCTTGCAACGATTCCGCTATTCCCTTCGCGATCTCGCTTTCGACAGCAAAAATGTCACTCAACTTTCGATCATACGTCTCGGCCCAGAGCTGCGAGCCGGTTTGCGCGTTAACCAAGTGGACATTGACCCTCACCTGATTGCCCGCTTTTTGGACGCTACCTTCAAGGATGTTCGCCACGCCAAGTTGCTTCGCGATCTCGGCAAGATCGCCTGGTTCGCTCTGATACTGCTGCGTCGAGGCGCGCGAGATCACTTTCAAATCCGCGATTCTAGCCAGACGCGTTAGAACTTCCTCCTGGATGCCGTCAGCGAAATAGGCGTTCTCCGGATCGCTGCTCAAATTTTGAAAAGGCAGGACGGCGAGTGATTTATCGACCTTCTGCCAGATGGCGCCGGGCAAAAGGAAAAATCCGGCGACAGCGGAGACGATGACTGCCGCGGCGATAAGCAAGATGACATTTCGCCGCCGGTGAGATCCTGTTGTCGGGGTTACTCGAATTCCCTGCGCAGTAATGTCGTAGGCCCAGGCGAGTATCACCGCGACCGGAAAACCGATTAACAAAAGCACAATCACGAGCCGCAAACTCCAATTCGGCAGTTCCCATGCAGGAAACGTTGCCGAGGCCATTTGAATCAGGAATCCCGCGGCGACGATGTAAGCAGCGGCGACGCGATAAACCTTTCGGCGCTGCAATTCCTCAAAGAACCCACTCATAGCGTATCCCGGTCCATCACGACCATATTCTGATGCCGCGGGTTCGCAGGCAAGTATGGGTCCCGAAAGCGGTGAGGTTACTGAATGGTAGATACAACGCATATTTGCTCTGCTCCTGGTGACCGAACCCACCGATAGTCGAAACCCATGCTGTTCGAAGCGAAGACTGGTAGTCGATCATAGACATGGCTTAAGGTTCGGAACCCATATGCCATCGTCCGAAGAACCAGGGTGGCCGTTCATTGGGACATGGCGTCTTGTGTCGTACGAGTCTCGGGATGAAGCCGGAGACATTGAGTATCCCTTCGGTCGGGAGGCCGTAGGGCAGCTAATGTATGACGCAGAGGCAACATGTCCGCTTTTGTCGCGCGCGCCAACGTGCCGCCATTCGCATCGGCCGATTTTCGTAGCGGTATGGATTCAGAAGTCCGAGCCGCTTTTAGTGGCTTCTTCGCGTATTTCGGTAATTACACTTTCGACTTAAGCGCAGGTGTGGTAACTCATCATCTCCATTGTTCATCATTCCCTAACTGGACCGGTACGAAACAGGTGCGCTACTTCAAGGTAGAAGGAGAGCTACTCGTTCTGTCGACACCGATCACCGAGGGTGGCCGTCACCTCATCGCTATCTTAACTTGGGAGCGTGCGACGGAGCGTTGATATTAACTGCGTTTTTTAGCTGCTCGAATCGCGACCGACCAAATGGCATTATCACTCAAAATTAAGAGCAGCGAAGCGCAGTTAAGACGCCAAACCCTGCTAAAACGAAACAAGTAAAGCGAAATCGAGGTCTCAATTTCTGTAGGCTACGAGGATGACTAGCAGCGAGTACACGCACTCAACGAGCCTTTACAACACACGCCTTCCCGCCCACTCTTTACTTGGAGTAACCCTAACGACATGCGCAAGAAGGCCCCACCGGGAAAGCGAATAACCACGGCACCGAAAGAAGATTGTTACTGGCCCGAAGTCATCGTCGACTTTACGTTCGACTGCGGCGTATTTCATATCGTCGTCGAAAACATAGGAATGGCCCCAGCTCACCGGGTTTCTGTGAAATTCAATCGGAAGTTTCACGGGTTGGGTGGGCGGCAGGAGATGTCCAGCCTGCGCCTATTTCGTTGCATCGAATTTCTCGCGCCGCGCAAGAAGATCGAAACCCTGCTCGACACAAGCGACGCGTATTTTCAACGACGGGAACCGACGTACCTGATTGCCGTCATCTCCTTTCGCGACGCACGTCGGCGTTCCTACGAACGACGCATTGTCCATGACTTGAGCGTTTACAAGGATGTGAGCTACGTGGTAAAAGCGAGCGAAATGAATTCGCCTGTCGTTCCGCGATCTACCTCTGCCGCGGTCGGACGGAGAACCGACGTAGTCAACTATGGCAACACTCCGAGACCGTCCTTACACTAACTTCAACTTTCTCGTAGACCTCGGCGACGGCAACACCGATGGGCCGCAGGCGGGATTTGAGGAAGTCATTTTGCCGGAGGTGTGGCTAGATGTGATCGAGTATCGAAACGGCAATGAAAAGGAAAATTCCGCCCGCAAACTGACTGGAATGGATCACGTCGGCGACGCTGTCTTGAAGCGCGGCGTAATCGGTTCGCTAAACTTGTATCAATGGTATGACGATATCCGGAATGGTAACCAAAATGCACTCCGCACCGTCGTCATTGCGTTACAGAACGAGGACCACACGGCCATTGTGCAAACTTGGAAGCTTTTGCGCAGCCGCGTGATCCGTTTGAAGTGGGGAACGCTCCGCACTAACGGTGACGAGCTTGCCGTCGAGTACATGGTGCTGGCTTGCGAGCGATTGGAGATGGAGTAGTCGGATACTGCCGTGGCGACAAACGCGGCCTCCACGCGGTTCCTGTCACTGGTGATGAAGAGATAAGCGTCCCACGCCGGAACGGCACGGCCAATGAAGTGCTCTCCTTCGCGCGTGCCTAAATGATTGTAACGTTTAGCATCGTCCGGCTACACTAAAAGAGTGCGCCATTCTTTCGGTAAAGAGGATCCAATCGCCAATCTCAATGCCTTCGCATTTTTTGAGGTGTGGCTCAGCGCGAAAGTCGCCGCAAAAACGATTACCAGTTAGGCACCATTAAAGGGCGGCTGGCGCTTGGGGTGAGAAATCCATGACAGGAAGATGCTGAAAGATGAACTTTGAGGAATTTCAAAAGCAATCGCGACTCTATGTCATTGGCGCACTCGAGCCTGAAGAATTGGAAGAATTTGAGAGAGAACGCAAAAAGGCCGGCAAGAAGGCGGAAGATTTTGTCGCCCAATGTTACGCATTACATGAAGCATTCGAGCTCAGCTTGTGCTCGGCGAAAGTTTCCGCCATCAAAGAGCGGCTTATCACGATGGTGCGAGCGCGCAAACAGGCGACATGCGGGCTAAACGCGGCGAATATTGTCTGAACTGCGGCCAATGAAATAAGCCGACGGGAGCGATCACATTGCCGGATGCGCCGTAAACGCGAATCACGCCATGACGCGAGCGGCTATGGAGCTTGGCGTATCCGATTGCGTTAACGATTGGACCCGGTTCAGTGTGCCACAGTCACTGAATGGGAGAGCATCGGAAATTGGATCGAAGCCGCGTTTCTCCGTAAAGCGTCTTGCACTGCGAATTGGACTTGCCTTGTAGATGGCAAGAACGACAGAAATCCGCACGCGCCGCAATTCATCGCCAGCCTAGACGCGGATAATCTGTCACCAATATGTCACTGGACAGCGCTGAGAAGGGACTGGCATCGTGTCGTGTTATCATTGGCGGACGCGCCGGTGCGGTTCTCGTCACTCTCGTGTCGGCGCGTACCGCCCCATAGAACGTGCATCAGTGGCAACGCGGGGAGCGTTGAATGGGTGAACTTGCTAAACAGATCGAACGGAGCCTGAAAGGACGAGCGTTTTACCTCGTTCTGGAGGATGAATTGGATCGCTGCTGGCCGAGTGAAAAGATCAAGCGCGCGGACCGAGAGAAACAGATTGAAACTTTCGCCAAATCACATGGATGGATCGTCTCTTTCTCGATACCGATTCTGGTGTTACTAGGGCAATATTCGCGCGTCAAAGCCGAAGAGCCACACCGCAGTAGCTGGGTCTCTGCTGCCCGTCGCATCTTATTCACATGTCGATAAAAAAACGTTCGCGCAGAGAATGGCGAGGTTTAATTCGCACCGAATTCAAGGGCAAAGGCAGAAACCGCCATTGCTCTGCTACCTGCCTATTTGCCTCCTCACCTACGATGTTGACATTCTGAGTAGTGACGTTTCCGCCCGCGCACTGGCGGCGGGAAAGGTCGCTCCTCACATCAATAGTGCTCACGCCGACGCCTTGACAGATTGCGATTAGTCGCGAAGAGCGGCGAGTCGTAAAAGCGTGCAGGATTCGCCGATAACGTATCGGCGATTGTCAATCAATTCGCATTCCAGCGCGATCCTGTAGAGGTTCATGCGGGTTGCGGGCTTGTATTCAGTCCGATATTACCGCGCCAGCCATCCGATGACGTATCCGACGACCTGTATATGTAAACGTTATAGGAGTACGAAGTCGCCAAATAGTGGCTGGCCTAGATCGCCAATGACTAAATGCTTGAACAGCAGCGTCATCCAAGAGTTTATTACCCAGTGCTCTTTTCCACTTTCGCCGATCTAACCCAGCCGGTTTTTTCGTATATTTCCATCACGACAATTCCGCTGCCTTCTGCACGATTCCGTAGTGCATCTATGGGATATTTAGGGGGCGGGGCATAGAGCGCGAATTCTTTAAACTTCACGTGCGGCGTGGGCGACGGGGACTTGGCCCCAGCTAACGCAAACGAAATTTCCGACAGAAAAATGACAAAAACGAATACAAAAAGTTTCCTAATCGCGCGCTTTTATTCCGGGGCTGCGTGAACTTGAGGTGTCACATCAGCGAGTGGTTGTCGAAATGCCGGGCGCACGTCAACGATTAACGCTTCTCCGGGGAGGGTCAGGTTTTTGTGCTCCTCAAAATACTGCACGGCGAGTTTGTGGCATTCTTCGCCTGTTAGCTCGCGGTCGAGCGACAAAAAAATGTAATTCGTTCCTTTGTGTAGCGGGTACTTGGTCATGAAAGGTTTGTCATCGGCGCTCATTGGCGAGATTCAATCATAAAGCGTCGAAGCATGTGAAGCTCCCTGGTCTTACAACGTAGTGGAGGCGTTAGCTTCATCGACTGGTTAGGCGTTGCGGTTATTTGGATGTGGTGACGGCGCATCTCTCTTGCGCCAAATATAGAGTCCTTTTGCAGCAACTTCTTGGCGGAAAAGTTCAGGATTGTCGATCAAGGCTTTTTTCGAGGACTCAATCTGAACGGTTTCGGATAACTGGAAGAAAAATAAGCTCCATAACGCACAGAGTGAGAAAAAGGTAAAATAGTTATGAAGGCCCTTGGTTAAAAGAAGACGATGCTTGCGAGCAAAAGAAGGCCTCCAATGAAACTTCCTTTCAGTTGGGCAAGCTGCGTTGCGATTAGGCTGGCTACGATCCCAAGCAGCAGCCACCAGTTGCGTTCGTGATATGCCCAAACCGGGATAATTAGAATAGGGGCGAGCAAATATAGGAACCAACAAACGGCGAAAAGCACACGTCCGGTGCCAGAGACTGAGCGAATTGGTTCACCACCCGTGGGATAAAAGCCAACCGTTCCGTCCCGCAAACCTGTGACAAACTCGGCGTGGGTAATGGAATCGCTGACGTTAATGGGGATGTTGTGAATTCTGTCATACTCCTCACTGTCCGCAGATTTCTTGGGGTCCGCCATCCATAGAGGGCAGTGTCCCTTAAAAAACGGCAAGATGGCAAGCTCGCTCATGTTCTTTTAAGGAAGTGGCTTGCGCACTGAAGCGAGCGATTCCTGAAATCCGATTTTTATTGCAGAAGTCGGATGGGCGGCAGCGATTGCATGTCTTCTGCGAATTGCCCGGGGCAATCGTCAAGGGCAAGCGCATATCGTATCGACCGCAATAGTGTCACCGCGATCCCGCAAGGGGGCGTTTCCAACTTGGTTTTCCATTGAGCCGCAGCCTGCGAGCATCAACCCAACGATCAATATCAGTATTGTTTTCATTTGTGCTTTCCTTGTTGAATTGTGGCCGGATTATTTGCCGTCCGGCAATCAAAAACCATTCTAGCGCGATCCTGTGAAGCGGGCGCGGGCCATTCAAATTGTAGCAAAAAGTAGCAAGCGCAATTTGCATACGAGGGAAGCCACAAGCCCTCTGAATCCTGTGTCCTACTATCGTGATTGGTTTGCCGTTGCAAGACTGTTGCAAGATTTCAGACCTTGGCCCGCCCCGCTCTCAGGATCGCGCCAGATTGCGAATTGATTAGTCGCCGATCGAACACCCGCGCGCAATCATCGACGATTCCTGGACGCTTTATTGCCAATTGAGTCTTTTTCAAAGATGGCGCACAACCCCTCTTTGTAGAAACTCAACTTGAATCCGTATTCTTTCGCGAACTGTGCAATTTTCGTTTTACGGTTTTCTGAATTCAGCGGCCAGATGCGCTGCAGTTTATCCTCGTAAATCGCACAATGCCCAATTCTCGCGGTTTCTTTTTCCATCTCGCGCAACTCGCGTTCGATTTGTTTGGCGAGCGTTTTCATACCGCCCACGTCATCGACGATCACATAGCGCGAGGAGCGACGATGGAGTCGCTGCATTTTTTGACATCAAAGCATGCAGCAGTTCCAGAAGGCGGGCCTCGTAAGCTTCACATTTGGGGCTTTCGCCATTTGGCAAAACCCATTCGGGATGTTGGACGCGCAGCTCGTCGTGGACCTGTTTCCGGAGCTCTGTGATTGACTTCGCTATTCTCATAAGCACACCTCCTATTTCCCAGGGTCGGTCGTGACTATTGAAAGCGCCTACCGTTGTTTGCGTTTCTTGAGGCAGATCTTGCTTGCCTGCTCATAGAACTCCGTCGTCACCGACTAAACGAAAAACGTTGCGCACGCCCAACTGGCAGGATCGCGCCAGACTGCGAAATGATTAACCGACGGTCCAACACTCGCCCGTAATCATCGACGATTTCTGGACGCTTTATGATTCGCGGCTCTGTGATTTCCGCAATTCGTTCACGGGGTTGATAGGTTCTGCCCCAACAAATAGAGCAAGAACAAGATAATGAATCCGACAATCATCCAGAACACGAGTTTGGCCGCTCCCTGCCACAATTTCATCTGCGACGACTGTAAGCGCACTCAACATCTCGCGCGAGAACTTGCCCCCGGCTTTTTGTCCCAGATTATCGGGTGACGACGATTGCCCTTCCAATATCCCGGCGCGATGTGATTGAATCGCCGCGCGGCAGGATGTCTCTGTTTACACTGCTTTGTATTTTTTTGCTGATAAGCTGGCTTTGGACTGTGTTGCAACTTTTGGGTAAGCGCATGAGTTGGGTTGACGAGCACGTAGCCTTCGAATCAGCGGCCATTAAAGCCATACTGTGCTGGCTAGTGGTGGCGGCGGTCTGGTTGCTGATAAAAAGATTTGCCAATTAGGATACCGGAAATGACATCGACACCGCACGTTTATGAACTCCGACCGCGCAAAGATAAGCGCGGCTTTGATCTAATCTCTGATGCGCTGCCGTTTGGTGGCCTGTGGTATTTAGAAGTCCGCGACGCAATCGAATATGCACAGCACAATAGCCGCGCACATGATGCAGTGATCAGTGTTTACGATGAATCAGGCAAACTGATCGAAGTCCACAGGCATAAGGGCGATTTTAAGGAACCGTGAGTTTTTGCTCGCATTAGCTGACGTTTGCTGCTTACAAGAAAGTCCCCGTGGATCGCTACCTTTCCGTACATCTTCTAGATATAGAACTATTCGGGCTCCCGCTTTAAACCGTTATCGCGGCTTTCACGGCAACACCGCGGCGCGGTGAGCGGTCAATTTTCGGCGGATTCGGGACGCGGGATTGAATGATCTGTGACGACACAACTCTCCTTCGGATTTTTTGCTTGTCGACAGACCGCAGTTTTGAGATTCCTTTTTCATGCAGTTCCCCTCCGGATTCGTCACTTTACGCAGTTTTCTGATAGGGAGCTTGCTGCTTGTTCATACCAGATCCGCTTCAGCACAGGGATTATTTTCAATCACCGAACCCAAATTATATTCATGTGTTGGGCCTGGGCATTCTTTTAAAAACGCCAAGGAGCTGACATCGCCGATTGCTCGCTCCCAGCTCTGCCGCCGGGAAATCTGGCTGTCTCTATCAATCGTCGGGGACGTCAACACGCTGAAGTATCTTCAGGACAACGAGTGCTTGTGGCTTCAAGCGGACATCTGGACCGATGGGATAAGATGGGGCTCAGTCGAAATTGGAATGCGTTACGACGATTGGGAACGCAATAAAGACGGGCTGTCATCCGAGGTGCAAGACAACGGAGGAGTTTTTACATGGAGCACCTGCCTGAGAACGATCAAGACAGACGCCAAGAAAATTGAAGTGAAGTTCTTCGATCAACAAAGAAATACCGTCGGCCCCCTTCACTACGGTGGGTCCTTCGAGACAATAATAACCCTAAATTAGCGAAAGGACTAGTATGAGTAATGGCAATATACTTACGCTTCCAAACGACCCTTGGATTTATCGAATCGTAGTGGTTGCGCTGTCACTGATAGCGCTTGCCACGGTGAGTGGAGGCATTTATCTGGCGATCATCGGAAGAGGCGACGCAAAAATGGCGCTTCCAGACGGAATCATAGCGATCGGCTCGGCTGCAGTCGGCGCGATGGCCGGACTTCTGGCGCCATCGCCGGTTAAATCCTAAGCGCGGCGTTAGTCAGATCTCTCATGCCCTGCCGTTTGGCGGGTTGTGGTAGCTAGCCGTCCGCGATGCAATCGAATACCCGAAACACTACAGCCGGGCGCATGATGCTGTAATCAACGTTTATGATGCCGCTGGTAAACTGATCGAAGTGCATCGGCAGAAGGGCGATTTCAAGGAACCGTAAGCGTTATGTCTGAAGCAAAGAGCCGCCATACGGTGAAGCATGACGGTTCAATGACACACTAAACTAGTTCGATTGCTCGACCTGCTTTAGTGATTGTTCAGAACGGTTTGCGGCGCAGGCTTGCTCACTTCAAGCTGTGCGCTCACTTTCTGAATTTGCGTGGCCTGTTCTTTCAGCTGTGCAGTGAGCAACGCTATTTGTTTCTGTTGCTGAGCCACCGTTGCCTGCAATTCCTCAAACTTGCTATGCCCTGATTCATTAAGCATGGCTTGATGTCTGGCGCCTTGGCGACCGGGTGCGGCGATGGCTGGGACAGTGCCTAGCTTGCCGCCGGCATCGACAAGCACAGGCACGGCGGTGCCGGCATCGACGGTCGCACCGAAGACACCCCCGACGAAGAAGTCGGTATAATCGGTCCCGCTCGAGGCAAGATTCCCGATGGCAATAACATTGCTCTCGCCAGCGGACCCCAAATCGCCGATATAAATATCATTACTGCCCGTGTCCTGATTTTGGCCCGCCTGAAAACCCAAGGCCGTGTTGAAACTGCCGGTGTTGCCGCCGAGCCCGTTGAACCCCACAGCCGTGTTGTTATTCCCGGTGTCGTTGGCAAAGAGCGCGAACGCCCCGGTGGCCGTGTTTTGGGTGCCGGTGGTGTTGACAACGAGCGCGTTACCGCCGGTGGCAGTATTTCTGTCGCCCGTGTTGTTCTGGAGCGCATCCAAACCGATGGCTGTGTTGACCTCGCCGGTGGTATTGAAGAAGAGCGCGCTACTACCGATTGCCGTGTTGAAGTTCCCGGTGGTGTCTCTGGTAAGCGCTGTCCAACCAACGGCCGTATTCCCGTCGAAGGAGGGGGTAGCGATACAGTTCTGAAGCGCACCAGAACCGACGGCTGTGTGGCCGACGCCGGTGCTGTTCAATACTAGGGCGTTGTCACCCACAGCAACATTGTTCGTGCCTGTCGTGTTGGTGAACAGGGCGAATGTGCCGCATGCGGTGTTGGGCGTTCCCGTGGTGTTGCTGAAAAGCGCGCCTGCGCCAACAGCCGTTTGGTTATCGGCAGTGTTGAGTAGCAGCGCTGCATAGCCGACGCCAGTGTTGAAGTTAGCCGCGCCGTTGCTAAAGAGCGAGATACCACCAAACGCTGAGTTAAAAGCACCGGTCGTTAGGCCCGCAAGAGCACTATCGCCGTCCGCCGTGTTGCCATTGGGTAAGACCGTGTTAGGCGCCGACGGCTCGATGGCTCGCGTTTCTGGCAAAAACCCAAGGCAGCCAAGCGCAACGACGATGAGAAATAATGGAGTTATTTTTTTGAATGGGAAGATGAGTGTATTCATCTGGTTCTTTCTTTGTTTTTCCCCGCTGATTGTTTCTGTTGAATGCGGGTCCGGAAGAGACGAAGAACCTAGCGGGTGGAGGAGCCTCCGCCTGATTCAGATCCGATAAGGGATCTTGAGTTTGAGAAGGTCTCGTTAGGGAATCAAGACAAAATTCATGAGCCGCATATTAGACTTTAGTCGTACCTAGTCCTGGCCCTTGGGGCAGAGAATCCAAGCTGTTTAGTGAGCCTCGACGCTTCCGAGTTCGCTCGCCTGTGGACCATCGGCGTCGATCAATGCTCGCACAATTGCAACTTTGGAAGTTTAGAGTCGTCGCCTACGCCGCTCATTCGACTATCAGCTTCCCGCGCTCAATCAGAAACATCGCCGGGCCGTGGAATTGGTCCCAGTGCTTTTCGATAATTGTTTCCGCTGTTTTTTCAGCCCATTGAATCAACATTGTTGCCGCCAATAAATCGCCTTGGCTCAGTTTCAACGCGACTTGATACGCGTTGTGATGGTCTTGCGACTTGCGCCAGTTTTCGTCGCTTGGCGCTTTCCAGCCAAACCAACGGTCCACTGCCGCTTTACCCGCGCACGATGCCACGATGTACTCAAACGGATCAATTGCCTGCTGTTTCTCCAAGCGCGTGAAACCAAAATCGTCGCCGACTTCAACGCTTCTCACTTTGTAACCGTAGAACCGATACACCGTGGCGTGTCCTAGCTCGTGATAAGCAATCGGCTCACGATCTGCCAGTTCCGGTTTCATCCTGTCAAAAAACGCGCGCCGCCTGACCGCCCGGAGCGTGAACCCGGATCAATTCGCCAAGCGGCGCGCATGCAAAAAGAAAACCAACCCGCCGCTTCCACGCGCACTGATATGGAACCGAAAAGATGCGCGCTTCCACAACGGGTTGGTTTCATGCACTGCCCCAGTTACATCTGTTCAAATTGCTCGTTAAATTCTTTCCCGGTGCATGACCGGAAATGACTTTCGTTTTTTAACTGGTGCGTGTGTCCGTATTCTGGATCAATCACTTTGACGATCTTCAACGCAAAAATCTCTGAAGTCTGCTTGTGCAACCAGCGTCCCTTGAATCCTTCACTCGTTAGACCCTTATTCATCATCCAGTAATTGCGCCGCGACGCTCACGAACGTTTCTTCAATCGGCGACTCCGCAACACGTCGCAATATGCCTTCCCATTGCGTGACCCTGCCAAACGCTCTATAGCATCTCGGACTATTGCGAATTTGGTTCTCATCGAAATCTTCACCCCTTAATTGCGCTTCCTCTTGCACAAAAACTTCGTCCGCCTGTTTCTGAACCACTGCAACCTTGGCGTTCAACGCATTGACCAGCACTGTTTTTAATTCTGCGAACTCACCCTTCAATAAACCAACCCGTCCACGATCAATTGCAGACTCCCGGACACTTTGGATCACGAATTTATCCAACACTTTCGCGATTGCTTCCGCGCTCCCGTATTGCCGCAATGCTTTTTTGTAAGCGTCAATATCCTCACGCTTTTCCGCATCACTCATCTCAACAGCCGCGCGTTGCCGTTCATTGATAATCTCGCGGACGGCTTGCAGCCTTGCTTCATCAAATTGCACGATTGCCTGTCGGCGCGCTTCGATCTTCCGTAGCTCGCTCAACGCGCGCTGCAACCGCGCCGCCTCGCTTGGTTTTGTTTCTGTCAGTGCAGTCATAAATGGGTTCTTCCTGGGAAGAAGCCTCACTTTTTTATTTCACGGATTGCTGCCGTCATAAGCCTGACTCATTCGCTCGTTGTACAGTTCCGGCGCGCATTTCGCGATCAGCGTCCGGCGCTTTCCACCGCTCGCCACGCCCCTGTCAGCCAGTCGTTTTTCAGCATCCGCAAAAGTTGTGCAGCCGCGTAATACCCTGCGGAATTTTGCAACCCGCTGTTGCACCGCGTCAACTTGATCAGCACTCGCGCCGCTCGCGTTCCCACTGCCGTCTGGTTCGCCGCCGTCCGATTCTTGTGTTTCCAGTTCCTTCATCATCGGCTTCAACGCCGCCGCTATCGCTTTTGCCAACGCCGCAATCTCATTCTGTGTCATACGCTTTCCTTCCTTTGTTTCTTTCTTGATTTGTGTTCTTCAAAATGTTGAATCGCCGCCATCGCAACGCGTTGCCGCGATCTCGATGCCAAAAGCGGCGCGATCT
>Ga0066903_100000150_pt1 | contig 34854 bp, 49 predicted proteins | sample PanSoiMetaGPlot1_FD_67491 | JGI IMG/M metagenome (GOLD analysis project Ga0066903, IMG submission 67491) | Tropical forest soil microbial communities from Panama analyzed to predict greenhouse gas emissions - Panama Soil - Plot 1 (version 2) | ecosystem: Environmental > Terrestrial > Soil >... | reverse complement strand
CTGTCCGTCGCGCGGGGCCAGGGGGTCATACCCCAGGGTCGGCGGTTACAAATTTTACAAATTCCCGCAGTTTGGCCCAGGGTTTTGGCCCGTTAGCCTCTGCGCCTGGAGCTGGCGGCCACGCCTGACCGCCTGCGGACCACCGCTGACACCTTCGCATAGGTGCCCATGGTGCCGCGCTGGCCTGCCCTGGACAGTGCGGCACGGTGCAGCCCTAGCCGCTGGGCCTCACCGATGCCCACGCGGCGGGCCTGGGTCACGGTGGGCACGGGGTATTTCCGCTGGGCTGGGTAGGCAAAGGCTGAGGCGGGCAGGGCGTTGCGCTGCTTTGCTGACAGGGCCATGGCGTGATCCTTTACGGCAGGGCTGACCATTGCTGATCGGTGCCTGTGGCTGCGCCTGTGCTGCGGCACCGCGCGGCGTGCACCAGCCCGACCACTGCGCCTGGCGTGCCGGTGAGGCAGTAGTGGTGCTGGGCGGTGGGCAGTTGCGCACCGTGGGGCTGGCGGGCGTTGAGGGCGTAGGCGTAGCCAGCGTGACCGGGGGCGGGCACCAGCGGCAGGCTGCCAAAGGTGACGATAAACGCCTGGGGCACGCGGCCACTGCACGGGCGCAATACGATCTTGTTTAGCGCGGTGTCCTGGGCGCACAGGTTGGAATCGTCGCCGCGTGGTGTCCACTCAAGCTCAAAGACACCCAGGCCGCCATAGTTGGCGCGGTCAAATGCGCTAAACCCGAATCCGCCTCGGCCACCGCCTGGCATTGGCACGGTGCCCTCTTGCTGCCAGGTCCAATCCTGGCGGCCATCCTGGCGGTTGTTATTGGGGTCCATGCTGATATTGCGGGTGAACGGGTGCGCGGTGAGGCCAGCGTCAGCGGCCCGCACATAGTTGAGGGCGGCCAGCGGGGCCTGTGCTTCCACGGGCTCAGCGCACTGGCTGGAGGTGACCTGGCAGGCGGGGGTGCTGGTGTGCGGGTGGCCGCTGGCGGCGGCGGGGCTGGCGAGGGCCAGCACGGCGGCGGGCAGGGCGGCAAGCGCAGCGAGTGCGCGGGCTGGTTTGCGCATGGGGGTCAGGCTAGGCGGCTGGGTGCGGTTAGGCCATGGGCCAGGTTGCCCACCAGCCAGGCGGTGCGCCAGGTTCGGGGCGGCCTGCTGCGATCCAATCCGCCCACAGTGCGGGGCCACGCTCCACCGCTAGCCATACGTCCAGCCACTCAGCGTCAATACCGGCCATGCCTGCGGGGGACGTTGCACCTGTGCCCGCTGTCCGCTCGCGGGCCTGTGGCGGCCTGTGCGGGCCTGTGGCGGCCTGGCAGGGTGGCTGGGCGCAGAAACGCGCCAGGGCCCGCCAGCATCGATCTGGGCGGGCCCTGGCGCGTGTTTCGCGGGGGCGGGCTGGGCTATCCCAGCCAGCCGCCGCTCGCGTGGTAAAGGATCACGGGCGCGAACCATGCGACCACGAGGGCCAGCAGGGCCAGCAGCAGCAGCAGCCAGGCCCAGGCGGGCACGCGGTCTAGCCACAGGCTGAGTCTGTCGCGGGTCATGCTGGCCCGCTGCGGTTGAAGTGCCAGGCGCAGCAGCCCAGGGCTGGCTCGTGGGCGGCGGCGGGCTGGCACGGGCGGGTGCACATCGCGCACCAGGTGCGGCCCGTGGTGCCGCGCAGGGGTGCGCCGCAGCAGGCTGACACCTGGGGGTCTGGCGGCGGCATGGGTGTCAGGGGCATGGGGCTGGCCTCCAGGTCTGCTGCGATGGCTGCGGCTGGGCCATGTTCTGCGCCGCAGTCGCGGCACCGCTGATAGCGGACCTTGCCGCCGCATAGCGGGCAGACCTCGATGGGGTCAGCGGCGCGGGCCCCGATGGCGGCGGGCAGGCCGCTGGGCTGCTGGCCCAGCCTGGCCGCGCGGGCGTCGGTCATGCCAGGTGGCTGTCTGCGCGGTTGCCGTGCACGTCCCGCCAGGTGGCGAGGGGCTGGCCTGCGGCGGCGGCGGCTGCCTCCAGGTCCGGGGTGTTGTCGTAGGGCTCTGCGGCGGGCCCATCGATCATGGCCACGAGGCATACCTGGTTCAGCGCGGCCAGGTGCCAGTCAGGCGGGGTGCTCTGCGCGTCCAGGTAGGTGATCATCTGGCCTGGGGTGGCGGCATTCCACGGGTCACCACTGATGCTGGCGATGACGTAAACGGGCGCACCTGGCACGCCTGCCACGATCTGCAACTGATCGGCGCATTTGTCTAGCTGATCAGCGGCGGCCATCAGCCCGATGCCTGCGGCGGGTGTCTCTGCGGCGGCGGCTGTCTCCAGGTCGCGCGCCAGGCCCCGCCAGGTGTCTGCCAGCAGGGTCAGCGGGTCTGGGTCCGTGGGCGCGGGCTGGTGCGGGTGGCACAGGGCGCAGGGCTGCCAGCCTGGCGACACGTCAGCGCGGTTGATCACCCAGCGGGGCCAGGGCGGCCCGCCCTCAGGCAGCGCGGCGGCGGGGCAGGTGGCCAGGTGCCAGCACACCTGCTGGTCTGATGGCCGCTCAATGGCCACGAGGGCGGGGCCCGCATCGATGGCCTGGGCCATGATGTCATCAGCGAGGGCGTGGGCCCCCTGGGCGCGGCCCTCAGCCCGCTGGGGCCTTGAGTCGGTGGCGGGCAGCAGGTGGTCAACGGTCACGATGATGGGCAGGGTCTTGAGGGCTGCCGCTAGCTGATCACGGGTCAGCGTGGCGCTGCCTGGGATGCGGTGGGTGCGGGTGCCTGGGGTCAGGGTCATGGCGTTGGTTCCTTCCGTTGGCTAATCCCAGTATCAACGCCTGGCGGGGGTGTTTCGTGCCCTGAGCTGGGGCTGGTGGCCCTGGGGCTGGCGGGGCTGGCGCGTGCCGCTAGGGTTGGCCGCGCTGGCCCCAGTGGTGCGGGTTGTTGGTTCCTGCTGACCGCTGGGGCCAGCCCTCGTGCGGCCTGGGCCTCGTGCTGGGTTTTGGCGTCAGAGCATGGCTGGCAGAGCGTTTGCAGGTTGGCGTCAGCGTCACCCGCAGCGCGGTCTATGTGATCGCAGACCCCAGCGGCGGGCCCGTGCAGGGTGACGCCAGCACCGCAGCGGCGGCACCGCCACCCATCGCGGGTGAATACGCGGCGGCGGGTGCGGGGCCAGCCTCGTGGCATGGTGCGGCCTGGTGCGCCTGCTGACCAGCCTGGCGGGTGGTCGGGGCAGGGCTGGACGTGGCGGCAGCCTGGGCGCGGGCAGGCGTTAGGCGGGCGGGTCGGCATCGGGGCCATCACCTGGCAGCCATATGGTGCGGGTCTTGCGCGGCGGCGGGCCCTCGTCATCGTCGGGCCAGGGCGGTGCCGTGGGCCAGGGGCCTGGGTCGCGCTGCCAGTAGGTGCCTGGGGCCTGCTGCAAATCGAGGCAGGGCCACCCGTAGCGGTCCTGGCCATCGTCGCACCTGATGGCCACCTCACCGTCTATGCCCACCCATAGCAGGATTCCGGTCAGCGTGGTCAGCGGCGGCCCGTCATCGATGATGGCCACCACGCGCAGCCCGCGCAGCGGGTGGTCACGCTGGGGCGGGTCGGTCATGCCTGCCTCAGGGCCCTGATGGCCCCGCCTGCCACCCGCCTGATGGCCTGGCCCTGGGCCCGCCAGTTGGGTGAGTCGCGCCATGCCTCGTCAGCCAGGTGCCCGTAAACGATCACCACGCCGCTGGGCAGTTTGATGGACAGGTCAGCGTCAGGCACGGGCATGCCATGGGGCAGCGGAAACGCGCGGGCCTCCACCACGAGGCCACGGGCGGGGCGGGCCAGTTGGTCTAGCGATGCGTCCAGCAGCCAGGGCCCGCCATGATCGGCGGTGGCCACCAGGTGGCCATCCCAGCGGCCTGGCCTTGACGTGCCGCTGGTGCCCGCCACGCCCGCTGACCATGCGCCGCGCGGCCAGGTATCTGAGGGCTGGGTAACCAGGCTGTCCCGCAATTCCCAGGCAATGGGGGTGAACGCGGCCACCTTGACGGGCACGGGGCTGGCCTCGATGCCGAAATAGGCGCAGACCTCGATGACCACGCGGGTGGCCGCTATGCACGAATCGCGGCGAAACTCGCCCAGCACCGCGCGGCGCACGGCGGTGACGATGGCGGGCGGGGCGGGCGTGGCGGTGGTGGTCACGGGTCTTGATCCTTTGCGATGCGCAGTGATGCCTCCAGCAGGGCCACGAGGCCCGCCTGGCCCTTGATCGGCCCGTGGGCGGCAATGTCGATATGGCCGCTGGCGTCGGTGGTGATGATCACCATGACGGGGGTCTGGGCTAGCTCAGGGTGGCCCTGGCCGCTGGCCCCTGTGGGGCGGGGCCAGTAGCGGTCACAGGGCCCGCACGCGGGCATGCGGCCCAGGCGGCCCACGAAACAGACCCGCTCGCCCGCGCCCAGCAGGTTGCCCAGGGCGCAGCCCGTGCCTGGGCGGGTGCTAGCCATCGGGGCCCACGAGGCGCAGCGGCGGGGTGACAGCGGCCCGCAGGGCGTCAGCTAGCTCCAGGGCGGCGGCCCGCTCCAGGCCCACCAGGCCACGGTTCTGGCCGCCTGGTGCGCGCAGTATCAGGGCGCACCGCTGGCGGGGCCCGTCAGGGCTGCCGGTCAGCAATTCGATGCGCCAGCCTGTGATGTCCTGCCAGCCCTGGAGGTCAGGCCCAGCCATCGCTATTTCCTACCGATCTGGGGGGAAATCTCGAGCTGATGATCTTGCTCAGCACGGGTGCCCGCAGGTGCCCAGGGCGCAGGCCGCGATGGCGTCCTGCTGGGCGGTCAGCCACGCCAGCACGCCCGCGAGGTCTGCGGGCAGCGGCGGCGGGCCCAGGTCGCGGGCGCGGGCCAGGGCGTGGCTGTCTGTGGCGGCTGGGGTCATGGCTGCGCCCTCGCGGGTAACGGCTGGGGGCCAGTGCCCAGCTTGCGAGGCTGGGCCTGGCCGCAGTGAGCATATCGGCGGTCACGAGGCTTTGCCTGCCCGTTCACGCTGCGATTGCGCAGCGTCAGCGGCCAGCGCTGCCTCTACCTCGTCTAGCAACTGCGCCAGCCCTGGCACCTGCCGCAGGTTTTCATTTGCGCGGCGGTTACGCTCAGCGTTTATATCGTCAATGGTGACGTAAGCGCTGGCACCCTTAGGCATCTGATAGCCCTCAGGCCACTCATACTGATAGCTGCGGTTGCGGGCAAAGATGTCACCCTGGCAGGTGTAGGTGCGCACTATGCCGCAATCGCGGCAGGTCTGGCGTATCTGGAATACACCGCCACGGTTGGCGATGGGGCGGGCGTCAACGCCACGCGGGAGTTTGCCATTGCGCGCGTAGATTTTCGGGAACGCATGCGAGTAGCGGCAGGCCAGCCACTTGTCATCGAGGCTGGCCAGCCACCGCTCAGCCTCAGCCGCCAGATCGCTGTCATAGGCGGGTGAGTCGGGGGGCACGCGGGCGAGGGTTAGCTGGGTGGCCATGGGGGTGGTGATCCTCTCAGGTGCCTGGTGGTGGTCGGTTTACTTCTCAGGCGGGGGCCCGCGTAAACGGGCCATATGGCGGCATTTTAAAACGGCGGTTGCTCTGCGGGGGCCTCGTCAGGCGCATCAGCGGCCTGAGCTGGCGCGGCGGCGGCGGCCTGCTGCTGGCGGGCGAGGTCCAGGGCCCCGCGCACGAGGGCGGCACCTTTGGCGGTGACCTCAGGGTCAGCGGGGCGGCGGGGCGGCACGGGCGGCGGGCGCGCGGCGGTGACCCGCTGGCGGCCCGCCGCAGCGGCGGCCCTCGCGCGGCGCGGCGGGTGGTCGGGGCCTGGCCCCATAACGGGGCAGTCAGCGCGGTCATGGTGGCCGCCGCAGCGGGTGCAGACCTCGCTAGCGGGCGGTGGTCTGTCATCAGCCCGTGGGGTGCGCTGGCCCAAATCGCGGCCCTGGTAACTGCCAGTTGATCTGCCCGTTTCTGCTGCGGGGGGGTAGGGGGGGTTATCAGTTATAGGTACAGAGGTATTGCGCACCGCATTGCGATCCGCATTGCGATCCGCATGGGTCCGTGTGGCCCCATCAGGGCCAGGTGGCCCCATGCGTATCGCATTGCGATCCGCATTGCTAGACGTAATGCGAACCGCATCGATCTGCCAGCGTGTGCCAGCCCCCTTGCGGCCCGCCGCGCGGTATGCCTCCACCTGGGCCCTGGAGGTCTGATAGTCCAGGTAGTGGCGGCACTGATAGCCCCCGTCAACCTCGTCAGCGAACCGCCTGGCCAGCACGAGGGCGCGGCCCTTGCGGGTGCCTAGTTTGGGCCACCTGGGCTGCGGGATAAACCCATCAGTTAGCAGGCGGTTGCAGTAGGCCCAGACCTCCACCAGCGTGCCCAGCAAAAGGGCCCTTGACTCAGGGGTCAGACCCTCTAGCTTTTCGTGGTCGGGTAGCGCATCGTCTACCCGTAGGTAGTGCCAGTTAGCGCGCGTCATGGCATGCCAACCGCATTGCGATCCGCATGGGGCCAGGTGGCCCACGGGCCCGCCATCACGGGGCATCATCACCCACGAGGGCAAGCTGGCGGGCGGGCACCTGCGGGCGGCCCTCGCAGGGCCCGCACACGTAGTCACCTGGCCGCCGCTCCACCGCCACCCACAGCTCTGCCCAGGCCATCACCAGGCCGCAGACAGTCATGCCCTCGCCCCCGTAGCGGGCGTGCAGATCAGCCCCCGCCTCAGCGATGTGCAGCCGCGTCATCGGGCGGGCGGCTGGTGCGCAGTAGACAAGATCAGCCATGGGTCATCACCTCGTCACGGGTAAAGAGGGCGGGCTGGATAAGGGGCGGGGCGTGCGGGTCATCGTCGGGCAGCAGCCGCGCGCCGTCAGCGTCGGTAAACCTGCCCGCCCCGTGCAGCAGGCCGCCGCAGCGGCAGCGGCACCGCCTGCCCTTTGCCGTCTCGCAGGTGACCGCCTGGCGTGCGCTGAGGCGTCTCACGAGGCCACCACCTCGTCAGGGTCAAAGGGCATCGAGGGCCACAGGCTGGCGCGGGCGGTATGGCGGCCAGTGATCTGCCGCCAGGTTGGCCGCCTGGCCCACTTGCGCCAGTAGCAGGTCACGGGCACCGCCCCGACCTGGGCGGCCAGATCGTGCAGCGCATTCCAGCCCGCGTGACTCAGGCCCGCGCTGGCGGGGTAGACCCCTGCGCCGCTCTTGACCTGCACGAGCAAGACCTGGCCCACCTTGATCGCCACCACGTCAGCAGGGCCCTTGCTGCCGCGCGCCAGCCAGCACGCATATCCGTCAGCGGCCAGCACGTTGGCCGCCTTGACCTCGTATGCGCTGCCGCGCTGATAGGCGGTCATCACCACGCCTGGCAATCGTTACAGACCGATTGCTCAGCCCACTCACGGTGCGACATATACCGCCCGCAGCCAGGGCACAGGTGCGGGTAATAATCGCAGCAGGAATAGCGCGGCCTGCCCCCGTTGGACAGCCAGACCGCCTCAGGGCTGACCCCAGACCGCGTGCGGCCCTCAGTCCCCTTGACCCGCGCGAACGGCGCAAAGGGCAGCCAGCCCGCGCCCTGGGCCTCGCAAGCGATCACCTGGCCCGCCCGCCCGTGCACCCACGCGGCCAGCGCTCCATAGTCAATGTCGCGGTTACTGCACCTGTAGCGGTGCCCGCTGGCGGCTGAGCTATAGGGGGGATCAATAAACCAGGTGGCCGCGATGTCAGGCGCAGCGGTGTAATCGCCCTCGATGACCACCCAGTGGCGTATCGCCCACAGTGATGATGCGATCCGGTCACGGATGACCTCGCCCCATTGCGAGTTAGGGCGTATGCCGTCGCGCATCCAGCGGCCTGGCCGCAGCTCAGGCCGCGTGGTGCCTTTGTTCAGCCACCAGCCGATCAGCCAGCCCTGCGCGGCGGTGACGCCCAGATCAGCCACCGCCTGGTCATTGCCGATCAGCGGCAGCCCTCTTATCTCTGCCTCTGATGCGTTTATCAGGTATCGCCAGGTGCCCGCTATCACGGGGTCTTTCTCCACCAGGATGACCTCACGCTGGTGGTGGCGCACCGCGTAACCCGCTGACCCCGCAAAGGGCTCTATGACCACGCGGTGGCGCGGGGCGGGGTAGCGCGGGGCGGCCCGCCACTTGCCCCCGTAGAACGTGAAAAACGGCCAGATCACCCGCTGGGCCCGCTCAGCCAGGGCAGCCTCGCACGCATCGAGGGCCAGCGCGGTCATGGCCGCGCGCCCTTGCCCACGCGGCGCAGGTCGGCAAAAAAGACCACGGGCTCAGCGGTGTCACCTGGTGCGCCGCGCGGGTCCGTCAGCCTGCCCTCAGCGAGGCGGGCGGCGGGATCGATCGGGGCCCAGAACAGACCGTCAGGCAGGTCATAGACGATGACCGCCCCAAACCAATCGGGGCTCAGCGGCACGCCGCCCAGGGCGCACAGGATGGCGTGGGTGGCGGCCTTGAGGGCCACGCCGCCGCGCGCCAGCAGATCGCTGCTGGGCTTGCTGCGGCTGATGACCTCCACCCAGCCCACAGGCCGCCCGTGGCGCACCGCCAGGAAGTCAACGGGCGACCACGGGGGCATATGCCACAGGTGCAGGCCCCAGGTGCGGCACAGCTCGCCCGCTATGCGATCTTCCCGCCAGCGGTCATCATTGCGCAGGAACATGCCGCCCCCGCCATGGGGGTCAGTCTGGGGGCGGGCGGCCCGCAGCGCGGTCAACGGGGCACCACCTCAAGCGCGCGGGCGTGGCACGCGCGCAGGTCTGCCAGCGCTGAGGGGTTGCCCTCGCACCGCTCAGCCAGGGCGGGCAGGCCGCTGGTGATGCTGGCCAGCACCTCGCTGCGGGTGGCGGGCCTGGCGCGGGCGTACCACTCCACCCACATAGGCGGGTGCCCGATGTTGAATAGCAGGTCACTGCCCACCGCGCGGGCGGTGGGGCGGTTGTACTTGACCACCCAGACCGCCACCACGCCTGGGTTGCGCATGATCATCTCACCTGGCGGCATGACCGTGCCCTGCGGCAGGTGGCGGTCACGGCGCACCATATTGGGCGTGGCCAGGAACGGGCAGGCCCGCGCTGAGTAGACCGCGCACTCATGGTGGGCGGGGGGCTCTGCGCTGATCAGATTGACGGCGCACATTGGCCCGATCACAAACGCGCGGGGCTCCTGCCTGGCCAGGGCCCGCCCGCAGACCCAGCACAGGCGTGACGCCCAGGCGGCCACGGTCGCGCCAGGGCGCACCACGCGAAAATCTGGCGAGGTGTCGGGGGCGGGGCGGGCGTGGCGGCCAGCCTCGTCTAGCCAGGCCGCAAACCAGGGCACAGGCCGCCCGTGGCGGTCATGGGGCAGCGCGGCAATGTTGGACGGTTCGCGCAGCAGGGCGGTGGTCACCTCGTGCCCCCAGGCGTGCGCCAGGCCGCCGCTGCGGCGGCGGCATCCTTACGGGCCTGCTGGGCCCGCCACCCGCAGGCCACGCCCGCCAGCAGCAGCACGGCGGCCACCAGCGGCAGGTCTGCCAGCCACCAGGCCGCTGCGCCACCGCCCACCAGGGCCACGCCTATGGCGTCGGCAGCGGCGGGGCTGACCAGCCCGCGCGACTGATAGGCGGGGCACGGGCAGTTAATGCACCCGTGCCGCCTGGTGTGCTCGCGGCGGGGGTGCCTGCACAGGCAGGGGCTAGTCATCGTCGGGGCCCCCTGCCTCGTCCTGCGCGGCCTGCGCGGCCCGCCGCTCGCCCTCAGCGTCAATGGCCTCCAGCGCGGTGCTGGCCTCGGTTGCGGTCAGCGCGTTGCTGCTGGGCACCTCGCGGCCCACCCAGGCAGACACCTGGGCCAGGGCCTCGTCACGCTCGGTCAGGCCCAGGCCCTTGAGGCCAGCCCACAGGCGGGCCCGCTGCCGCGCATCGATCATGGGCGGGGCAGCGGGCCCGCTGGGGCCCTGGGCCTCACCTGCTGGCCCCGTGGGGGCGGGGGCAGCCAGGGCCAGGGCAGCGCCACCACGCCTGCGGGCTGGCGCAGCGCGGCGGGTGGCGCGGCGGCGGGCCTGCCCTGCGGCGGTCGGGGCAGTGGCAGACTCACCATCAGCAGCCAGCGGCGGGCCATCATCGTCGCTGGTGCCGTCTAGCAATTCCTCAGCGATCACGGGCAGGCCCATGATCACGTCAGCGGCAATGAGGCGGGCAAGCTCAGCGGTGCAGCGGGCGGTCAGCATGTTGGCGGGCTGGCGCACCCAGTTGCCCATAGGCGAGTCAAACCCTGCGATCTTCAGGGCGCGGGCGCGGTCAATCGTCCAGACCACCCGCTGGACGTGATCAGACCCAGCCCTCAGCCCGTCCATGATCACGCGGCTGTCAGATTGCTCCACCAGCCAGACCTCGTGCCCGTGCTGCTGGAGCAAAGCGCGCAGGGCCACCGCCAGCAGCGCGGGGCTGCCGGTAACGGGCGGGATGATCACGATGGCCCGCAGCGAGGCCATGGGGCCCAGGCCCAGCTCTTGCCCGGTCAGCAGCGCGGCGGCCACCTGGGCCACGGTGGCGTCAAGATCCAGGGGCCCGTCTTTGCGCTGCCTGACCTTGAGTGATTCGGGCACAAACGAGGTGGCGGCCACGCTGCGGGCGATGCCCGCCGCAGCCTCAGCCTCAGCCGCCCACAGCATCAGGTCACTGGTGGCGGTCAGGTCGCGCTCCATGGTCGGCGCGGTCATCGTGTTAGCCTCCGCTCAGGCCGCGCGCATCGGGGAAGGTGCGCGCGGCTCAGATTGATCAGCAGGGCGGCAGCCTCGTGGGCGGTTAGCTCCAGGCTGGTGTCAAGGCGGCGGCCCACGCGGGCCTCGCACCAATCCAGGCGGGCGTCACGGTCGCGCAGGCCCAGGCGGCGGCGGGCGGTGGCGGCCAGCGCGGCAAGCTGACCGGGCGAGGCCCAGCCGCCGCTCATGAGGCCAGGGCCCTTGCGGGCTGGATTGCCTCGCCCACCCAGCCCTCAGCGCGGTCAGCGTGGTGGTAAAGCCAGGCCAGGCGTTTGAAGTAATCCCAGGTGGTGGGGCCAGTGTCCAGCGGGCGCAGGTCATACCCGCCCGCCCTGATGTGCACCACGCCCGTGCGGGTGATGCCTAGCTCAGCCAGTGGCCGCTCGCGGCCCTCGTCACCTGGCAGGGTGTAAACCTCGCCATGGCGGTAGGCGCACGCCTGGAGCGCACTGTCAGACCGCAGGCCCTTGCTGGTTTTCAGCTCCAGCAGCCAGGTGGCCCCGCGCATGATCGCCACCAGGTCAGCGGTGCCGCAGTAGCGGGCGTGGCGGTTGGCCACCACTAGCTCAGTGGCGATGGGCTCAGGCTGGTGGTCAGCGATAAACGCCAGGTAGCTGTCAACGTAGGCGGCCAGGTCATCGGGCACCGCCACCGCGTCATGGTCCGCGCTGGTCACGATCTGGTCAGCCAGGCGGTGCACTGCGGTGCCGCGCACCGCTGCCGCGTCCCGCTGGGCGTTGCTGGCCCCCGTCATCAGCTTGAGGCGTTCGCTGGGCCTGAGGGCGTCCAGGTCTGCCCAGTGGTCTAGGGCGTATTCGGCGGTGGTGCGGGCGGCCCAGCCCACTAGGGCGTCTTTGGCCAGCGTGCTGCGCAGGATCGTGGTTACGCCTGGGTAGCGCTTGCCGTTGACCTCGTAAACGTGGCCCCGCCCGTGCTGGCGGCGGGTGATCGTCACGACGCCCGCCGCTCGCGGCCAGCGCGGTCAGCCCGCGCGCCGTCCAGGCGTATCAGGGCCAGCAGCAGCGAGGTGCGCGCGATGGCCTCAGCGGTAGGCGGGGGCAGCCCAGCGATCTGCTGGCGCAAGCGCTGGCGTGCACGGTCTAGGGCTGCCCGCTCGCGGTCAGTCTCCACCGCTGGCGGGGCGGTCAGCGAGGCGGCCCAGGCCGCCCTCAGGCGTCGGCAGCACCGCGTCAAACAGGGCGGCCAGGGGCTCACCCTCGCGGCCCAGCCAGTGCAGGATCTTGTCGGCGGTGCGCTTGCTGACCGTGCCGCCGCTCAGTACGCGGTCCATGGTCTTGCGGTTAAGACCCGTATAGTCGGCCAGGGCCCTGGCGCTGATGCGCTCCAGCCCTAGCTCAGCAGCCCTGGCCTTGATCAGCCTGGGCTTTGCGCGGTATCGGATCGCTGCCTCTTGGGCCTGGGTGTCCACCTCGCTGAGGGCGGTGGTCATTTTGCCCCCTTGCTCTTACCAGGTTTAGGTTCGCTAAACAGCCCACCTCTGCGGGTTAAAGGGTGTCAACGGGGGGGCCAACCGCCCGCAAACGCCTGGTAAATCGGGGGTCTGGGCCAGGTGGCCCAGATCGTGACCCGATATGTCGGATTACGCGCGGGCACCTGGGCCATACGGATGACCCGCGTGGCGTCAAACGCGCACGCCGCCAGCAAGGTAAAGTTTTGGCAAAGTCTAGAAATTAAGGTCTGGTAAAGGGCCTGGCCTGTGAATCGCAGGCAGCGAGTCACAGGCCAGGGTTCGCATATTGGCGCACGCGGTGCGCACATCGGTCAGGGCAAGGGGTCCACCAGCAGGCGGTCAGCGGCGGGCACGGGGCAGGCCCCGCCCTTGCCAGGGGTCACCCTGATGGGCGTGACAAACGCATCAGCCACCAGGGCCCGCTTACGCTCAGCGGTCATGGCCGCCCAGCCCTCCAGGGTGATGGGGTCAGCGGCGGGCCTGACCCGCGCGGCGGCCAGGTCCGCTAGCTCAGCCTCGATGGCGGCCAGGTTGGCGGCCACCGTGGCCATGGCCGCGTTATAGCCAGCCAGCGGCAGGATCTTGCCCGCGAGGTTGGCGGCCAGGGCCTTAGCCACCTCAGCCTCAGCCTCACGCGCGCCCACTAGCTCAGCCTCACGCGCAGACAGGTCATCGAGGTTGACCGCGCTGGCGGTGTAGCGCGGCGAGGTTTGCGACCACTCCACCACTAGCTCACCCAGCACGCGGTCAACCGCCTCAGCGCTGATGCCCACGCGGCGGCAGGGCGTGTTATAGGTGCCATCGGGCTGGAGGTGGCGGTTTTTGCAGCGGTAGGCGGGCGAGGTCTTGACCACCTGCCAGGTGCCCCCGACCTTGCGCCGCTTGCCCTGCGCGGTCTTGACCCAGTGGCCGCCCACCATGCGGCGGTCATAGGTCAATTCGCCGCTCAGTTGGTTGCCGCACACCTCGCAGGCCAGGTTGCGCCCGTGCGGGTAGTCAGCGCGCGGCTGGTCACCCTGGCGCTTGCGCGCGATAAAACGCGGCTGCAACGCCCGCCACAGGTCAGGGTCCAGGGGCGGGGTCTGCCCGTCGCGGGCGCAGGTGGTGACCACGCCCGCCATGATCGCCCCATCGCGGTCAGTCATCAGCCCAGCGGTGGCGGGGCGGGTCAGCGCGGCCCGCACCATTTTTTCGGTCACCCTGATGGCGGGCAGCGTGCCCGCCCTCGTGGTGTAGGCGGGCAGCCAGCACTCAGCCTGCGCGGCAAACGCCCTGCTGAGCGATTCACCCGCCAGCACGCGGCGGGCCACATCGGTCAGCATGAGGCTGGCCCCTGTTTCGGTCTGCCAATCTGCCTCGCCAGTTTCAAAGCCCAGCGGCGGGCGGCTGCCGAACACATAGCGCAGGTTGCCCCGCCTGCGGGCCTCGTCTTTGCGGTCCCGCAGGCGGCGGCTGGTGTCATCGCTGGATTTGATCGCCACGGCAAAGTTAATCCTGGCAGTGAAACGCGCGTCAGCGTCACCCAGGTCCAGGCGTTTGCCAGGGCTGACCAGCGCCAGGTCATGGCGGTGGGCAATGGTCAGGAATGCCTCACCATCGGTGCCGTTCCTGACCAGGCGGTCAGAGTGATAGGTCATGGCCACCCGCAGGGTGCCCGTGGCCAGGTCGGCAAGGTAGGCGTGCCAGCTAGGGCGGTGCACGTCCAGCCGCCACGCTGACAGGTCATCGTCAAACCAGATCCGCAGCAGGTCAACGCCCGTGGCGCGGGCCTCACGCAGCATGGCCGCAATCTGGTCATTGACCGCCACCAGATCGCGGCCTGGGTCTTTGCTCAGCCGCGCGTAACCGACGCCAGGCACGCCGCCTGGGCAGCGGTCTGCCTCGGTCACGGTGTAGACCTGGGCCTCACGGCTCTTTACTCTGTTCATGGGTGGTGCTGCCTCTCTCAGGCTATGGGGGTGGGGCGGTGCCGCCCGCTGGCGTTAGGGGCCAGCGGGCGGCGGGGGGTCAGAAATTCTCGATGATGGCAGCGATGGCCTGGCGCTTAGTCAGCGTCTCAGCGTCACCCACGCCGCACAGGTCAGCGGCCTGGCGCAGGATCTTGACGCCACAGACCGCCAGCGCGGTGCTGCGGTGCGGGGGGGCCACGGCGGCCAGCGCGGTCAGCAGGTCATCACCAGTGATCGCGCGGTTGATCGTGGGGCTGCCAGTGGCGATGACGGGGGCGGGCCCGAACGTCACCACCTCGACAGTGGAGCGCGCACCGCTGGCCCTGCGCAGGGCAAAGACCAGGGCGTTAGCGTCTAGAAACTCCTGTGCGCCCTCGCGGGTGTCGAACCGTCGCACCAGCTCACAGCGGGCGATGGCGTCGTAGTAGGTGACCTCGTAACGGGTGATCATGGCGTTGGTTCCTGCCTGTCTAGCTGGGGTGTCTGTGCTTACGCACAGTCTAACGTAGTCAACGGCTGGAAAGTTTCCAGCCCAACGAACAAAGTTAAACCAGCCGTTGACTACGGCGCAGGCCACGAGGTGGGGCAGGACAGCCCGCCTCGCCCTGCACCTGCTGGCACATCGCCCTCAGGGCTGCCCTCGCACTGCGCCAGCCCTGCACCAGTCCAGCAGACCCCTGGAGACTCGCCCCGACTGTTACTCAGGGCCAGCCCCGCCCGCAGGCGGTGGCCCAATCCTGGCACGCCCGCCAGAACTAGGCCACCGCAGGTGATCAGCCGCCACGCGGGCGTCAGCCAGCCGCCTGCCGCAGCGGCACACGTAGCGGCAGGCTGGCCGCTGGGCCCGCTGGGCCTCGCTGGCGTAGGTGACCCAGTGCGCGGGGTAGGGCAGCCAGCCAGGGCACCCGCAGCGGCGGCGGTTGGCGCACAGGCTGGGCCCGTGCCGCTCATGGGCGGCCAGGTCGCACTCACAGTTAAAGCAACGGGGCAGGCTAACGCACATCGCCACGCCGCCCCCGTCGCGCAATCATCCTGGCCACCTGCGCACCCTTAGCCACCGTGGCGGGCGAGGGCGGGCCTGCCAGCCCAGCCCTGCCATGATCAGCGGCGGCCTGCCCTGATGGGTGCAGGGGCACGGGGCTGCGGTAGGCCCTGACCGCATCGAGGTCAACGCGGGCGTGATTGACCCGCAGGGCCAGCGATTCGTCTAGATCGATGGTGGCCACCCAGCCCGCGCACAGGCGGCCTGGGTCGGTATGGCAGCAGAAAACCCCAAACATGCCAGCCTCAGCCTGGCCAGCGGTGTCAAGATCGTAAAGGGGCAGTTTGTCATATTCGTCAGCGGCCCACAGACCTGGCGGGGCATCGAGGCGGTAAGGGCACGAGGGGCACGGGCGGGCTGCTGGCCGCCGCTTGCCGTCAGCCATCCTGGCCGCCCCCAGGTGGCGGGCCCGCCTCGTTTCGCACGAGGTCTGCGGCCATCAGGGCCAGGGTCATGGGGGCTTGCTCAGCGATCACCAGCAGGTCACGGGCTGCCGCCTCGTTAAGAAACTCATAACCGGCCACCGCCTCGATGCCGTCAATGGTGATGACGATGCGCACCAGCCACGAGGCGGGCGGGAATTGGTCAGGGATGCCCAGCAGCCCGTGCAGCTCTGCGCGCACCAGGCGCACATCGCGGCCCCAGTAGGCCAGGACAGAGTTACCCATGGGGCCAGTTTGCCCTTTGCATGATTGGGCAGCAAACCTGGGCCAGGCGTAAGCTGCGGGCAACCAACGCAAGGGAAGCCATAGCCATGACAAACCCAGCACCAGCACCAGCCCGCACGCCCAGCGATGCCGCCCTAACCAACCTGCTGCGCAACCTCAAGTTTGCCCGCCTCGATTCTGGGTGGTGGTATCTGGGCGCGGTCAGGGTGCGGGTGGGCCCAGGCGGCCACATCGGCATCTTTGTGGCCGCCCCTGGGCGGGTATGGTCCGCGCGGCTGGAGGATGCGCCCACCGCCCTGGTAACCCAGGCCATCAGCCTGGCCCTGGATGCGGGGGCCCTGCGATGAGCAAGCGCACGGTGGTCAGCATCGTGCTGGGGGATGACCTCGATGCGGCCAGCGGCATAGACACCCAGGCTGACGGCACGGTCACCCTGGCTTTTATCGACTCCAGCGGGCAGGTGGCACAGGTCGGGCTGGAGCTAACCAAAGACCACGAGGCAGACCTGGCCGCCGCGCTGGCCCCCTATCTCGCGGCGGGGCATACCCCTGAGGTGCCCCTGGTGGTGCCCAGGGCGGCCAGGGCGGCCAGGGCGGCCAGGGCGGTCAAGGGGCCCGATTACAAACTGCGGGGCAGGGCCACGCCCGCCAGCCGCAGGGTGGCCGCGTATGCCGCCCTGGTGGGCCATGACATCTGGCACCGCGCTGACGGTCAGCCCTACTCAGGCGGCAAGCCGTACATGGGCCCTAGCCTCCAGGCCGCCTGTGCCGCGTATGTGGCCACGCCTGAGGGCGAGGCATGGCTGGCGGGGCTCAGCGTGGCTGACGGGGGCGAGGCCCCATGATGGTGGTGCTGCCCGATCACGAATTGCCCCTAGACCTCGCTGAGGCCCACGCTGAGGGCGGCTGGGTCATCGGGGTGTCATGGACTGAGGGCGGCAGCGGCGCAGGCGGCCCGATGGCCTGGTGGGCCCGCCTGGGTGACGTGCTGGTGGCCGCCCGCACGCCTGATGGCCTCATGGCGCTGATCATCGAGGCCCCAGCCGATACGCCCGCCTAGACCGCAGCCAGGCGGGCGCGGCTGCCGCGCAGGGCCAACCGCTAGCCCCCCCGCTCTGCGCGTGCCGGATACGCCCGCCCGCCTGGCTGCCTTGACCTGGTGCCCTGCCAGTGCGCACACCTGTGCACACCTGTGCATAACCCTGCGCACGAGGGGGGCCAGGGCACCAGTGCGAGGGCCCGCCACGCGGGGGATGGCGGGCCCTCGCTGGCGTCTAACTTGACTCGCTGATCACGCAAGCGATGCGCGCACCCTGGGCGGGCGCGGTGATGTAGCGCACCGCGCCCTTTTTGACGCCCTCAGGGATCTTGAGGCCATTAGGGCCACGGTCCCAGCCCAGATCAAAGGGGGCTTTATCCGTGGCTAGGTCTAGCTCCACCGTGCAGTTGCGGCCACAGAAGAGGCGCACGCGGTGCTTGCCGTCAGCCTCCAGGTTGCTGAATACCAGCGGCGCACTGCCGCCCTCGTCAAACTCCAGGTAAAACACGTCATCGCCCTCTATCGCTGGTGGTGGTGGCTTTGCGGGCCCGTTGCGTGCCATATCCAGCACGTAACCCATGGGGAAGCCAGACCCGCAGTCAACGTGGCCACCGCCCCAGGCCCCTAGATCGATGTGCTGGCAGACCCCCCGCCCAGACCCCTGGGCCTGCTGGGGGCTCAGCTCGGTTATCGGCAGGCCATAGTGCGCCGCCTCTTCCGCTATCCAGGCGGCGCAGTTTTCTAGCATGGTGTGATGATCGTTTTTCCACACTGCGGTTGACCACGAGGCAAACCCGCATAGCTCCAGCGAGACAGCCACGGGGTTGGCGTTGCCCTGGGTCCATGCCTTATTGCCCCTGGTCACGTATTCGCCCACGCGGCCAGGCTGGTCATCAGCACCAGTGTGGCTGCTGACGCCATTAGCCCCGTTGGCGAAAAACGCGCCCAGATCCTCGATGGTCCGCGCGCCCTCAGCGGTGTGCACCACGATCAGCCGCACGCTGCTGCCGCCCCTGGAGCTATAGCAGGGCGAGGCTATCCACTCACGAATCAGGGCCATGGCTAGGCCCTGGGCCTGTGGGTCTGCCGCTCCACTGGGGGCTCAGGCACGGGCATGACCTGGGGTCGGTCGGGCGTGTCACGCTCCAGGCCAGCGAAACGCCCACGCCTGGCCCGCCAATCGGCTTGCTCGCGGTGCCTGCGCCACGAGGCTGCCAGCTCGCTGAGTCTGTTCATTTGGTCGGGCCTCCATTGCCGTCTCGTTTCCACAGGGCCACCAGCAGCATGGCCAGGCCGCCCAGGCCCAGACCTGCCGCCAGAATGTCGTTTCGGGCATCGCTGGGCACCAGCGGGATAAGCACCGCGCCAGCCAGGCACAGGGCGGCCATGATCACCAGGCCGCCCCTTACCCGCCAATCGGGCATCAGGCCACCCGCCCGCCTATGGCCTGGCGGCTGACGATGTTGGCACCGCTGCCGCTGCCCGTTGACCACTGGCACTGCACCGCCAGGGTTATATCGCGGGTGGTGTCCGCAGGGGTCACGTTGCTAGCGGTATCACAGGCAAAACCGCTGGCAAAGTTGTTATTGACCGTTGCTAGGGGCTGGCTGGTTTCGGACTGATTGGCCCAGACAGCGGTCTGGAATGTGCCGCCCGTGCCTGTGCTCATACAGATGGCCCGTATGCGGGTCCACAGGCGGAATTGATCATTAGTGGTGGGCAGCGAGTTAAACGCAAACCGCAGGTAACTGCCCATCACGGTGCCGTTGAGCGCGGCGGCCACGTCCAGCTCTTGCCGTGGGTTGCCCTGCGCTCCACCGCCCCAGACCTCTAGGTCATAGGTCGCGCCCACCTCAGCGTCATAGGCGGGTATGACGATGCTGGCCCAGGTGCGCCACGCAATGTTAGTGATCGTTATGTTTGGCTGGAATGACTTACGCATGCCCAGCACGCGGCTGCCGCCTGGCCGCAGGTCCATGGCCGCGCTGGTGCTGGCGCTGGCGGGCACCAGCACCAGGCCCAGGAACACGCCCGCGCGGCCCGCCATGGCTGACTCGGGTATCAGGCTGATGGTGTAGGTGGCCGCGTCGGGGCTGATGTCAGCCCAGACCACATCAGCCCGCGCGCTGGCCCCGCCCGCTGTCTCGTCTATGTTCTGGGCGGCCCTGCTGCCGATCACTGCCCTGGTGCCGTCGCCGCAGTCCACCACCGCCAGCCAGGGCCCAATCTGGAATGTCAGGCCGCTCTGCGCGGTGAACGTGGGCGGGCTGACCAGGCCGCCGCTGCCCCGCCCAGACAGGTAGAGGGCGGCCAGCGCTGACCTGTCATCGATGGCGTTATAGTTGCCCGCCTGGCCCCAGGCCAGCAGGCCAGTGACCGTGGCGGCACGCGGGTCAGGGTAGGCGCGCGGGCGCGTGCGAGGTGCCATAGCTAGGTTTCCGTTCCTGTGGGTGGCGGGGGCATGTTGTTATGCGCCATCGCGGCCAGGCGGGCCTCAGCGGCCCGCAGGCGGGCCAGCAGGCTGCGCGGTGGCCGCTGGGCGGGCGTGGTCACGCCCAGGCCCCAGGTGGCGGTGCCCGCGCTGGCGTCAATATCGATCTTGGTTAGCTGCGCGGTGGCCACGTAGCCCTCAGGTATCAGCGGGTCTGACAGCGCCAGGGCCACGTCATCGCCCACCGCGTAAGTGCCCAGCGGCGGGCTGCTGATGGGCATGACCGCAGACAGCGCCAGCGAGGGCGTGGCGTAGATCGTGGCGGCGGTGGCGGCCAGGTCGGTTAGCTGGGCGGTGTCACTGATGCCCGACCAATCGTCAGCAGCGTCCAGCACGGGCACGCCCGCCTGGGGCCTGATGTCTGTGACCACTGGCCGCTTTGTGCCCGTGGCCGCCCCGTCAGGCAGGTCACCCACCGCGAAGGTGCGGGTGCGCATGGCCGCGCTATCCCACGTCGCGGTAAAGGTGGAGGCCCCGCCAGGCACCACGAGGGCCAGCCCTGAGGCGGTGCCAGCATTGCCCACGCGCGGGTAAGCGATGTGCAGCGTGCAGGTGGGCAGGCCGCTGGCGTTGACCGCGTACTCAGCGCGAAACTGCGGCCCCTGGCTTAGCTGGGCGAGGGCCACCAGCAGGTCACCACGCGATTGCCCGTCCAGGTAGTTATAGACCAGGCTGCGCCCGTGCCCTGGGCCCGCATCGATCTGGCGGGCCACGCCTATATTGTCCAGCCGCGCGGCCAGGTCAGCGGCGGCCACGGTCTGGTCTTGCGCGGGCGTATAGGTCGCATTGCTCACAAACTGTTTCCTGAGCAAATAGCCTGGCAATTCCGTCAGGCTGACCTGCACCGCGCTGCCGCCATCGTCCTGCAACCCCGTGCCCAGGCCCGCCCACACTGGCACGCCCTGGTAATAGGCCCACAAACGCCAGGTGTAAAACGCCAGCAGGTCAGTGCGGCCCAGGGCGTTGCCGTCAACGGGTATGACCGCCTGGCCCTGGCCAAAACCGCTCAGCTCGCTGCTGGCGCTAAACCCTGTGACCTCCACCCGCCCAAAAGCACCGTATGGGGCCACCGCGCGGTCAGCCCAGAATTGCCACTGACCGGGCAGCGCGGCGGCCAGCGAGGGCGGCCCGCCCGCCCCCGCCACAAACCCGCTGGGCCTGCTGGGCCCGGTCACGTCCAGGCCCCCTGCCAGGCCAGCGTCACCGTGCCGCTGCCCGTGCCGTACAGATACCAGGGCGTATCTGAGTAGGGCGGCACCAGCAGCGGGGCGGTGCCAGGCAGCAGGTAAGACGCCCTAGAGGCCCCGCCTGGAGCGCTGGCCGCCAGCGTCTCGCTATTGACGTAAATCTGCTGGCCCGCGCCCACGGGGGCCAGGTGGATAGTGGTCTGCCCGTCCGTCAGCCTCGACTCAGCCAGGCTGCCCGTATAGGTGATGAACACTGGCGCGGGCGCGTTGCCCACGTTGGTCAGGATCGCGGCATTGGCCACATCAGCGCTGGCATAGAAACGCGGCGGGGCAAAGGGGTAGGTGCGGCCCGTGGGCGCACCTGAGGGCAGCGGGGTCAGGGTGACCGTGCGCACCTCGCCCTCATAGAGGCGGGGGTCAGCCAGGGTCAGGGCAACCTGCCAGGTGAATAGCTCGCGGCCCTGCCAGGCCAGGGTCAGGCTGTCAGAGTCAGCCCGTGCCATCGCGGCCAGGCTGCCAGGGTCGTCGCTGCCGTCATCCTCACCCACCAGCAGGCTGACCGCCTGGCGGCCTGCGGCCAGGCCCGCAAGCTGGCGGGCGTAGTTATTCAGCAGGTCACGCGGGCCCGCAGCGGCCCCGCTGATGGTGACCAGCCGTGGCCCCAGGGTCTTATACCCGTACAGTGCGCCGTCAGCCAGCACGCGGGCCAGGTCGTTGCCGTCCAGCGGCGGGCTGCCGTACCAGCCCGATACATCGGTCACGACCGTGCACAGGCCATCGTCGCGGTTGCCGTCATTGAGGCTGAGCTGGCCCCAGACCACGGGCACGAGGGCGGGCGGGCCCTCAGCCAGCACCACGGGCACGGGCACCACGGGCGCGGGGTCGGTATAGGTGCCCAGGCCCGCCAGGCTGATCTTTTTGGCGGTGATGCCGCCAAAACCCGTGGTGCCCTGTATGCCAGCGGTGCCCGTGCCCGCCAGCGCGATTTTCTTAGCCTTGACCGCCCCAGTGCCCGTGACCGGGGGCGGGGTGTAGGTGCCGACGCCCGCCAGGGCCACCTTTTTGCTGGCGATGGCCCCCGTGCCCACCACCGCCCCCGCGTATGACCCCAGGCCAGCCAGCGCGATTTTCTTGCTGGCCACCGCGCCAGTGCCAGTGATCGGCGGGGTATAGGTGCCCGACCCAGCCAGCGCCACCTTTTTGGCAGCGATGGCCCCCGTGCCCGTAACGGGCGGCGGGGTGTAGGTGCCGACGCCCGCCAGGGCCACCTTTTTGGCGGTGATGGTGCCCGTGCCCGTGGTCGGGGGGGTGTAGGTGCCCGACCCAGCCAGCGCCACCTTTTTGCTGGCGATGCCGCCCGTGCCCGTGGTCGGGGGTATGTAACTGCCCGACCCAGCCAGCGCGATTTTCTTGCTGGCGATGGCCCCGCTGCCCGTGGTCGGGTCAATGTAGGTGCCGCTGCCCGCCAGCGCGATTTTCTTGCTGGCGATGGTGCCCGTGCCCGTGGCGGGCGTCGGCGCGGTATGCGTCCAGGTGCCCGCTGCCCAGGTGCCTGAGGCGGTGGTGCCGCCTGCGGCCTGGCCGCCCGCTGGCGGGTTTGTGTCCACCATGAACGCTGACCAGTGGCCGCTAGGGGCCTGGGTGAACGTGGCCCCCGCCGCGTCAAACGTCAGCGCGGTGGGCTTGCCGCCAGCGGAGGCATTTTGCAAGACGCCAATCTGTATTTTGGTTGGCGTGATGGCCCCGCTGGCCCCGCTAGACCAGGTGCCCCCGCCTGACCCCTGGGTGGTGACCTGGTTAAAGGCAGTGACCGCTGACGGGCCCACGATCACCTTTGCTATCAGGTGCTTTGACCCAGAGGTGGCGGCAAATGCCACGGTGATGGTGTCACTGGAGGTGGGCACCTTGCCCGCCGCAATGACCGAACCCCAGCATTTGAATTGCTGGTTAACCGCCCCCGCCTGGGTCTGTATCGCGGTCCAGGTATTGGCTTTGCTGTCACTGATGCTCTGAGGGGTGCCAGCCGTATTGTCAACGCCCGCAAAGACCACCACCAGGTCACCCACCTGGGGCATGCGGTAACTGCCCACGCCGCCGCTAAACGAGGCATCCTGTGCCCCGTAATTAACGGCCAGGTTTAGGCTGATGTTCTGGGCCTGTGACCCAGAGCAGCACTCATAAACGGCAGCGTTAGCCACGGCTGGGGCCCCTGGGCTTTACTCGGTCTGGGTGTAGGTGAGTGAGCTAATGGCGACGTTGCCGCCCACCGCCAGCGCCACGCTGGACAGAATCAGGTCAGCCGCGCTGGTGCCCACGCTGCCGTCAAACACTGCGGTGGTGCCGTCAGACTTAAACGCGCGGAACCATGAGGCGGTGCCTGCGGCCACCGCATTGGCGGCGGTGATCGCATTGGCGGTGGCCACGCCGCTGGAGCTGGCAGGGCCAAAAGCCGTGGCCCCGAAAGTCAGCGTTACCAGCAGGGTGCCGCTCGCGGCAGCGTTGGCGTTGGCGGGCTGGGCACCTGACCTGATGGCGATGCTGCCGCCATTGCAAAGCGCACAGACCGCATCAGCGGCGGCCTTAGCAGCCGCGTCAGACAGGAACGGGTTATTAGCCATCGCTGGCCCTCTCTATTTGGGATACCTCGGTTTGGTTCATGCGGCCCCCGTGGCCTCAGCCCACGCAAGCTGACGCGAGACAGCGGCGGCAATCTCTGTTTCACTCTGATGGGCGCGCGGGTAGACATTGACCGTGACGCCATGGGCCCGCCCGACCTGGCCGCCCAGCGGCGTGACCAGCTCAGGGCCCCGCTCGCCAAAGGTGTAGAGGCTGCCGCTGGTCAGCCCGAAACCCGCCACTGGCTCACCGATGATGCCGCCGCTGGCGTAGCCATGCCCATGCCCGATGACCCCCAGCATGCCCAGGCGGCCATACCTGTGCAGGGCGTAATTAATGGCCGCATACACGTTAGCCAGGGGGTCTAGGATGCCACGCCTGGCAAAGGGCCCAGCGTAGGCGGCAAAGGTGCCAGGAATGACCTGGAGCAAACCCTGAGAAGGGTGACCAGCAAGCCAGTTGGAATCCCACCTGTTGACCACGGAAGGGTTGCCGCCCGATTCTGTGGCCATTTGCGATAGCCACGGGCCCAGGTAGGCGGGCGGCAGCCCCAGCATCGCCAGCACGCTGGACACCAGGCCCGCCCAGTGCTGCACGCCAGGGCTGCCGCCACCGCCGAACAGACCGCCGAAAAAACCGCCGATCTTGCCCAGGATGCCCTTAGCCCAGCCGCCCAGATTGCCCAGGGCCCGCAGTGCGGCGGCGGGCAGTTTGGCCACCGCCACCAGGCCCTTGCCCAGCATGGCCGCGAGGGCTCCAGGGATACCGCCAAAGATGTGCTTAGCGATGCCCAGCGGGTTGCTGGACACCAGGCCGCTGATAAAGCCCAGGCCCACATTTTTGCCCAGCCCTGCCATGACCTGGCTGGGGCTGCTGATGTGGAAGAAATTTTTAACCGCATTGACGATGGGGTCAACAATGTGCGCCTTGACCCATGACCCGATACCCGCCAGGGCCCCGCTGATGCCCGATAGCAGCGAGTGAACGGCATCAGCTCCAGCGGACACCAGCCGCCCGCCTATGCCCTGCACCACGCTTACGGCGGCATTCCACGCGCGGGAGAACACGCCGCGCAGGGTGCCCATCACATTGGACACCACTGACAGCACGCCGCGCACCGCGTTGCCGACAAAGGACTGCACCGCGTGCCAGGTGCTAACCGTCACGTTGGACACCACGCGCCAGCAGGCTGATATGGCCTGGCGTATGGCGTTAAAGCCAGCCACCACCACGTTGCGCACGATATTGACCACCCGCACCACGATGGCCTCAAGGGCCTTAAACGCGGGTATCAGGCCAGGGCTGCCGCCCATGATCCACTTGACCACGCTGGTGATGACATTGACCAGGAATGTCAGCCCCTTAACCAGCCAGCCAATCAGGGGCACCAGGATTTTAATGATGTACCATTTTTCAAACGCCACCGCCATCTTTATGATGGGGGTGATCAGCCGCACCACGAGGCCCAGCACGAGGCCCAGCACCTTAGCCAGCAGCACCACCAGCGGCATCAGGCTGACCAGTATGGGCGTCAGGGCCTTTATGATCGGGGCCAGGGCATTGCCCAGCAGGCGGGCCAGCATATTGACGATGGGCAGCAGGGGCTTTATGGCCGCAATGATCGCTTTAAACGCGGGCATCAGGGCCACGATCAAGGTCTTTACCAGGCCCATGACCGCGTTGCGGAATTGCGGGCTAACCGCCATCAGGGTGGTAAAAATCGTCAGGATGATACCCACGGGCCCAGCGGCCACGCCCAGGGCCTTGCCCAGGCCGCCCACCTCGCCCACCACGCCCTTTAGGGCTGGGAACAACTGCACCGCTGCCGCTTTGCCAATCGATCCGATAGCACCGCTAAACAACTTGAGGGGGCCCAGCAGGTGACTCAGCAGGCCGCCAAATATGGGGATCTGCTGCACCAGCCCGCTGCCCATGAACAGGGCGGCGGCACCGCCAGCTCCAGCGAGGGCGGGCCCCCAGTGCTTTATCGCGTCGGCAATTTTCTGCACCTGGGCTGGCTTGAGTTTGTCCAGCCAGACTGTGGCCATGTTCACAAAGTGAGCAAAGGGCGCAGCGAGGCGGCCCACCGCGCCACCGATGGCGTTAAAGATGGGGGCCAGCTTGCCGCCTGGCGCTATCGACTCAGAGAATTTGGACGCCAGTTTGCCCACTGCGGTGGCCGCTGGGTTCAGGGCCTTTAGCAGCACCTTGCCTACTGACTTTTCCACCTCGCCATACGCGGTTTTGATGCGCTGGCTCATGGTGGCGGTGGCCGCTGCGGTGCCGCCAAACTCGCGGTTTAGCTCGTGCAAGATCAGTTTTTGGGCGGCCATGGTGTGGCCGCTCTGCACCATGGCGGTTATCTGGTCTTTTTGCTGCTGGGTGAACGTGACGCCCACGCGAGACAGCGCGCTAATGCCCTTGATCGGGTCATTAAGCGCTTTGCCCAATTGTATGGCTTGCTTTTTCATTGCCTCGCCGGTGACATTGCCGCCCGTCATCGCGGCTGTCATATCGGTCAAGACAGAGGTGGCCTGGTTAAATACGTCGTTGCCTTTGCCAGCCTCATTGCGGACGTTCGTAAACGTCAGCATCATGTTTGTGCCGGACTTTATAGCATCGTCATCGATACCTGTCTTAGCCATTATCGAGGCTGACAGGCGGTCGATTTGCTTAGCGGTGACGTTGGCCACGCCACCCGTTGACTTGATAACCGCAGCGGTCTGGCCAGCGATCTTGTTGGCATCCTCAGCGGCCTTATATGCCTTGACGCCAAAAGCAACCGCAGCGGTGGTGGCCAGGCCCAGGCCCGCCACGGTGGCCTTGCCCACCGCCTTAGCTGCGGGGCCCAGCTTTGCCAGGCCCTTGCTGATGTGATCGCTGACCGTGCTGCCTGCCTCGTCACCTGCCTTAGTGGCGGCGGTCTTGATCTGATCTTCCATGGGGCGGGTGATCGCGCCCACTAGCACCTGTAGGGCTGAGTACGCATAGTCAGCCATCGCGGGTCACCACCCCAGGCATGCCCGCCAGGGCCCTGATGGCGTTGGCCCACGCGGCATGGCCTGCCGCCCCGTCGCCCCTGCGCGGCCCTGTGCTGGCCGCTGCCGCCCCGTCAGGCAGGCGGGGCGGCCTGGGTATGGGCTTAGGCCGCGCGGCCTGGTTACCCGCCGCGCGCAGCGTCACCCAGGTCAGCTCTGCAACGTGATCGATCAGCGCGGCCAGTAGCCCCGACTCAGCCCCCCAGGGCTCACCTGGTGACCTCGCCCAGGGCGGCAGGTTGCGGGCCAGCACCCACAGGCGGCGGGGGCTGACCCGCGCCACGTCAAGAATGTCCAGCCCGTATGCGGCCATGAACATGGCCTCTAGCTGGGGTTCGAACCGGCCCGCGCAGGCCGTGGCGAGTTTCCCAGGCCGCCCACGCCAGCGGTCTGGCCCACCGCCTCAAATAGCACGGTGAGGTCACCCACGGTCATGCCTGCGGCCAGCAGGCGGTCATAGGCATCCTGGGTCAGCAGCATCACCAGGGCTGCCTCCAGCTCGCCCCTGCCTATGCGGGCCTGGGCCTCCAGCGGCCATGCGGTGGCGGGCGGTATCGCGTAATTCTCACCCTTATAGGTGAACAGGAACGGCACGGGCTTTGACTCAGCCGCCGCAGCAGCGGTGGCCGCATCGAGGTCAAAGGGGTGCCGCCCGTTGGCGGCCCCGCTCACGTCGCGGTGCCAGACAGGATGGTGGCCAGCACGCCGTTATCAACCTGGGCGGTCATGGTGCACTCAAGGGGCACCGCAGCCCCGCGAGTGATCGCCATATCGCCAGCGTCGGTCAGCAGCGCGCGGGTAAAGCCCACCCGCATGACGTTATTGCCGTCCAGGGCATCGATGGCCACCGCATACTGATGGCCGCCCTTATCCGCTCGCACGGGCATGCTAAAGCTGCCGTCAGTGGCGCTGGGCGTGGGCGGGTCAGCGTCAAAGAACAATGACAGCGTGAGGCTATTGAGCTGCCAGAGAATAAAGTGCAGGGTGACCTCACGCTGGGTGATGACAGACCTGATGGGGCTAATGGACTGCCACGGGGTGAGGTCTTGCTTTGTGGTGTTCTGCCCGATGGTGGGCCCCGCATCGCTCAGGTAACCCAGGATTTGCCACGGGCTGGCAAACGCGGTTTTGGTATCGGTCGGCAGCGCGGTGCCAGGCGGGGCCAGCCACAGGCCAGGCCCGTTAGGCGTGCCTACGTGCAATTCAGCCGAATTGAGCGCAGCAACCCAGGTGGCCTGCGGGTCAACCTCAGGCGGTGCGTCGGTCATGGTCATTTGCGGCGGTCCCTTCTCACGGGCCTGTCAGCACGGGCTGCCCGCATCTGGCGGGCAGGACTGCCAGGGATTGGGTGGGCGCGTATTTCGTAACGGGCTACATAGCGCGGGCCCCCGTCAGGGTCAGGCATCCAAAAAGGGCCCTCAACTGGCTGGGCGTAAGACACCACGCCCTGCGGCCAGGGGTCATCAGGCAGCGCGGCCATGCGCTGGCGCACCACCTCTGCGGTGTCGCGGGTGGCCTGCTTTGTCTTGCCCCGCGCATCGATCTGGAGCGAATAGGCCACCAGCCAGGGCGGCCAGTTGGTCTGCGCCGCGTAGGCAAACGAGGTGACGCCAGGCAGGTCATTGACGTGCGCCCAGACCCATGCCTCTAGATCGGGCTGCACGATCTGCGCCACGGTGGTCATGCGCCACCGCCCGCCGCACGGTATTTAGCGATCACGGGCCCCAGGTAGGGCTCAGCGTGCATATAGCGGGTGCCGTATTCGACATAGGCCGCGTAGGGCTCAGGGTTGCTGATGATGCGCACCGCTGGCGCGTGGCCCCGCGTTACCGTCCAGGCGGTGGCCAGATCGCCCGTGGGGCCCTTAGGCGTGGCTGCCTGCACCTCGTGCAGGATCGAATTTGCCAGGGCCTCTATCAGCGGGTCAGCGGCCTGGATCGCGGCCTGCGGCTGGGTTACGCGGTATTGGCTGGTGCTCATTGCGACCACGCAACCGAGGTGACCGCAGCGGCCCAGCAGTCCAGCCCGCCGCTGCCCGTGGGGTCGCGCACGAGGCGCACCTGGCTGAGGCGGTAGACCTCGCCCCGCGCGTGCACCAGGCAGCCCTCAAGCGCGGGCGCATCGGGCGGCAGGTAGAGGCTGCCCAGGCCCGTGGCATGCGGCGCAAAGGGCCCGCCACCGCCCCCCTGGTCTGCGCCTGGCGCTGACAGGCCAGGCTGGAGCTGGAGCGCTCCAGGGCCCTGCCAGGGTGTGCCTGTCCCTGGCAGGGCCCAGCCGTGCCCGTCCCACTCGCTGCCAGGCGGGGCGAGGCTGATCTGGTCAGGGGTCAGCAGGATCATGGCGCTGGCACCTGCGGGGCATCAGCCCACCAGCCCCCGCCCCAGCCAGGCGGCGGCGGCGGGGCCAGGGTGATCATGGGGTCAGCCAGCACCAGCTCAGGGCTGGCCATGCTGCCCATGAGGCTGCGGTGCCAGGCCGCGCGGGCCATCGCGGCCCCGTAGTCACCACCAGGCATGGGCGGTGAGTAGCTGACCGATTGGGCCCCTGTGCTAACCGACGCCATCGAGGGCGAGGGCGGCAGCGTGGCCGCGTATGACTCCCACATCAGGGCGGCGGCCAGGTGCGGGTCTGTGGCCCAGACCGCATCAGCGATGGCCTGGGCCTGGGCCAGCGGCAGGCCGCCAGGCGTCGGCGGGTCCAGCGGCGGGGCCCAGGCCACCCACGGGTCAGCGGGCGTGGGCTCAGTCGGCGGGGTCATGCTCAGCGCTTGCAATAGCCGCCGCTGATTAGACCCAGGCGGCACAAACGCGCTGCCCGACTCTGCCACCTCGATGGCGAGGCTGACCCAGCCGCCGCTATCGGTCACGCTGGCCACGGTCCACCGCTGGTAATTCTGGCTATCGTCAGTGCCCTGCTGGGCAATCAGGTCACCAGGCATCACGGCGGCCAGGCCGCTGGTGCGGTCATAACCGTCAGCGTCAATGCACGAGATTGCCACCAGGGCGGGCGCAGCCCAATCATCAGCACGGTATTTGCCCGTGCCTGGCGCGGTGGTCGGGGCACCGCTCTGAGTGTCCCAGTAACCGGAGGCCAGAATTGCACCCGCCCTGGCGTTGCTCACTTCTTTGTGTCTACCTTTGCCTCGGTCGGCGCGGTGCCTGATGCGCTGCCGGTAACCGTCTTTGCAAATGCGTGCGCACCTGCCGGAACGGTCACGGTAACGGGGTTGATAAGCGTAAAGCCAAACCTGGCCCACACTTTGAGAGGTGTGACGTTATCCTGAAAACCGCTGACCTGCACCACGCCGCTGGCGTCAGCGATAACGGCTGACGGGTCCATGACATAGCGAATATCGGAACGGACACCCAAAACCGCCCAGTTCCAATCGCCGGTCAGGAAGTCAGCGGGGGCCACGCCCGTCTTGCCCTGGAAGGGCGTATAGACCACGGGCACGCCGTAAAGGCTGGGCAGCGAATACTCACCCACGCTGACCTCGCCCAGGATCAGCTCATTGGTGGTGGCCCTCAGGCCCCGCAGGCGTGACCTCACGGTGAGGTCTGCCACGTCACCCGTGGGGTTAAGGCCCTGGCCCTCAACTGCGGCCATGGCCTTATTGACAGAATCGATGGCGTCAATTCCCGCGTTGACCGGGGTCGCGGCGGCCATGATGCCGCCCGCAGGGAAACTGGCGGGGGCGGCCACGCCAAAGATGACCGCGCCGTCAAGGGCCATGGCGATGGCCTGGGCCAGCAGCGGGCGGGCGTAATTCCACAGATTGATCGATGTATCTTCGATCATCTTGTCTGGGATGGCGATAACTGCCGCCACCTCTTCAGCGGTCAGCGTGGCGGGCTTCAGACCGATGTCTGTATATGGCTTGCGGCCACTGCCGCTGGCGGTCACCCACGAGGCGGTGGGCAGCGTCTTTGGCACGGGCATTTGACTGACGCCCGTGCCCATGGGCACGGTCTGGCACAGTTGCAGGGCAGCAGAGGCCCGGACAGCCTCTTGCATGATCACGGTGCTTACTTCGGGCGGTATTACTCCGCTAAAATCTCCCAGGGCCATTGCTGAAAGCCTCCAGCGGGGCTGCCGCAATGGGCAGCCCCTAGCGCGATTCGGTGGGTTATCGCGCCACTTTGCGGGTTACCGCCCCGCAGGCCACAGACCCGCCGCGCGGCCCTGGGCTAAAGACGCCCTGTTAACCCGCCTCCAGGTTTGGCCACTGGCTGCCCGCCCGCCACAGGCGGGGGGGCAATAGCGCCAGTATGCGCCAGCCCAGGAATTGCCGCCACGGGCCATATGGCCCTTTAACCCATATGGCCCGTTGCCCTTTAGCCCCTGGGGTGCTTACCGCCCATCGCGGTGCGCAGGAAGTCACCACCATCAGCGGGCCCGCCCCGTGCGCCTGGCGGCACCTTGCCCGCCCCGTTGGCTGAGGGCAGCGTGGCGGCCAGGCGGTCAATGAGTTTGGCCAGCTCGCCCTTATCCACCTCGCCAGCCTCGGTCACGAATTTGGCCAGGTCTATGACCTCCAGCGCTGCCTCAGGGTCAGCGATCTTGCCGTGGGCGGCCAGCTTAAACTCAGCGGCGGCCAGCGCCAGGCCATGCTCGCGGCGGGCCTCTGCGCGGCCCTCGTCACGGGCCTTAGCCAGCTTTTTCTCATCCTCGGTCATGGCCGCCTGCTGGGCGGCGGTGAGGTCATCCTGGGCCCGCTTGCGGGCGTCACGCTCGTGGGCCAGCGCGGCCCTCAGGCGGGCCAGCTCGCCATCGTCGGCGGGGGCCTGGCCGCTGCCGCCAGGCTGGCCCTGGGCGGGGCCCTGGCCGCCGCTGGGCTGCTGGCCCTCAGGGGCCTGGCCGCCAGCAGGGGCGGTGCCCTGGGGGGCCTGGGGGTCTGCTGGGGCCTGTGGGCTGGTCATGGCACGGTCACCTCTCAGGAGTAGGCAAGCTCAGGGCCAGCGGTGCAGCCGCAGTGGGCGTGGGCTTCAAAGTCAGCGCTGGCGGGGCGGTAACCCTGGTCAGCGATCTGGCTGCAAAAGTCGCACGCGCCAGGCCCCGTTATCCGGTCACACCGCCCGGTCAGGCGGCGGTCTTGCTGGGCGTTGGTCATTACCGTGGCGTTGGCCGCGCGGTAGGGCTCTGAGGCGGCCAGCCCGTTAAGCCAGACCTGGGCGGCCCCTGCGGCGGTGGCCGCGTCCTGCCCTGCGGCCAGCCTGGCCGCGTAGAGGCGGGGGGCAAACGCGGCCAGGGCGGGCACGGTCAGGCCGCTGGAGGTCATGCCGATCACGCCCGCTGGGATGGCATAGGGGTCAGCGGGCTGGCCCGTGGCCCTCGTGGTCAGGGCGGCCAGGTAGGTGCGGGCGTGGGTGACCGCTGCGGCCTGCCCGCGCGTGGTGAACGTCGCGGCCAGGGTTGCGATCATGGCCACGCTGGCGGGGCTGGCGGGGTCATACATCTTTGCCCACAGGGCGGCCAGCAGCGCCATGAGGCCCGTTTTGCCGTGGGCGAGGCGGGCCCTGTATCGGGCGGTGATCGCAGGGTCAGTGCTCACTATGGGTGCTCACAAACTCTGCCCGCTCAGGTCAGCCTCAGGCGGGCTGCCCGCGCCAGCCTGGCCCAGGGCCTTTGCGATGTCAGCGGCCCCCAGGGCGGCGGCCTGGTTTGCCGCGTCCTGCGCGGCCTGCGCCGCGCTGAGGCCCTGCCAGGTCTGTATTTCCTGCGGCGTGGCCCCCCATCGCTGCCATAGCACCTCGCGGGGCACGCCCAGGGTGGCCATTTTGGTCAGGGCGTCAACTAGCTGGGCCTCGCTGCGCGTTTCAAAGTCACGCCAGACCACCTCAGCCCCGATATAGGCGGCCCCAGGATCGCCCACGAGGCCCAGGGCCAGGCGCATTACTGACTCCCACGTCTCACCTATGTGGGTGGCGCGGCGGGCCACCTTTGACACCAGGCCCGCCTCAGCGGCCTTGATCGCGTCGGCAGACAGGTTGGCCATCTTGCCCAGCAGGTAATGCGGCGGGGTCTGGGTGATCGCGGCCAGGTGGCTTACGTCGCGGTCAACCGCCTCCAGGTAGCCCACCAGCGTTGACTCAGGGAATGACCCGAATTTGCCGTCCGGGTTCTCATTGGTCAGCAGGCGGTTTGCGCCCACGTTATAGGGCTGCACTAGCACCTCTTGTGAGGTGCCGTCAGCGGCGGTGGTGATCTGGCGGGCCAGTTTGACGCCCGTGGCCCAAATCTGGCGGAATGCGCCGTAATCGGTGGCCACCATGCGGTTAAAAATGGTGGTGTGTATGCGGTCCTGAAAACTGATGGCAGGGTCCAGCTCGCTGCGCGGGGCCCTGGCCATCGAGGTGCGGGGCTGCGGCTGCATTTCCAGCAGCGTGACCACGCCCGCAGGGTTGGCCTCGATGACCGGGCCCTGGCTGTCAGGCGTCCAGGTGACAATTTCGTCAGGCAAGACCAGCACCTCAGTAACCGTGCCAGGCGCATAGGCGTAGCCACCTGTGCCCATCGCGGCCAGGGTCATATCGCTAAACCGCTTATAGCCTGCTATCCGCTTGCGGCGGTTGCCAGGCTCATACAAAACCGTGGCCTCCAGCGGTGACTCAGGGGTGATGCTGACCCCGCTGGGGTTATCGTCATCAGCCTGCACCAGCACAAAAGACCGCCCGCACACCAGGGCATCGGTCTGCACCAGCTCTGAGTCAGCGTCTAGCTGATTTGCCTGCCAGATCGCCCACGCGGCATCAGTGGAATCACCGAAACGGAAGCCCACCACCTGCAACCGCTCAGCCACCGCGTTAACGATCAATTCACACCAGTTGGCGTAAGACTCCTGCAAAAACCTCAGGAACGTCTCACGCTCTGCGCTGTCCATCAGCGCGGTGATCTGGCTCTGCCCGTCGTAATAGCCCATATAGCCCAGGGCCCGCGCGGCCTGGGCATCGAGCTGGTAAGCGCATGCGGTGCGCATATCGTCCAGGTATGACATTGGGCTGACCTCCGGTTACCAGCCTGCGGCGGCATAGTCATTAACGGGCACGGCGGCCCGCTGGGCGCGGTCAAGGGCCATGACAGCGGCCACCATGCCGTCAATCTTGTCTGCTGACCGTTGCTTATCCAGCTTGAGATTCCCGCTGGGATCGGATCGCGTGACGCAATTGCCTGCCTCCCAGCGGGCCACGGGATTGCCCCCGTGACGCCACAGGCCGCCGCGCACGAGGCGCAATAGCTCAGCGGTGGGCGCGGCCATCGAGGCAAACCCCTGGCCCATTTGCACCAGCGGCCAGCCCTCGTCAACCAGGCCGCTGGCTAGCTGGGTGGCCCCCCAGCGGTCAAAGGCAACCTCAGCGATGTCATAGACCTCACGGTCAGCGGCCAGCGCGGCAGTGATCGCGCCATAATCGATCACGTTGCCCTCAGTCAGCACGAGGTGCCCCTGGGCCACCCAAACGTCAGCCTGGCCGCCCGTGCGCCGTGACAGGTCGCGCAGCGCTGAGGCAGGCGCAAAATGCCGCCAGATCACGTCATGGCTGCCATCGTCATTGGGAAACACGAGGGCATAGGCCGCCAGGTCAGAGGTTGACGCCAGGTCAAGGCCCGCCCAGCAGGTGCGGCGGGTCAGGCCGCCACCTGGCCCGCCGCACGCATCCCAGGCCGCCAGATCGATAGCGCGGCCAACCTTATTGGCGGGCTGATTCAGCCGGAATTGACGAAACGCCCGCTCAGCGGGCGGGTTGCCCTGGGCCTCGCGGCACTCGCTGGCCAGCGTGCGCAGCTCCAGAAAATCGCCTAGCGCAGGGTTAGCCGCGTGCCAGGTGGCGGGCAGCGTCCAATCAGCATCAGCAGCCGCCGCGAACATGACCACCAGCCGCTCAGGGTCCAGCCCAGGATCTTGCGCCACCCGCTCTGACCATTCCCGCTCGGTCGCGGCAAAGCTGGCGGGGTCAGACTCAGCGGTGGTGGCCATCAGCAGCAGCGGTTGCGCGCGTGCGCCAAACGAGGTGCGCAAGGTGTCATACAGGTCACGGCTGGTCTGGGTCAGCAATTCATCGATATAGGCCCCGCTGGGATCGATGCCCAGCGTGCCCGCCGCGTCACCCGCCACCGCCGCGTAAAGGCTGCCCGTGGCCTCGTCAACAATGCGGTGGCTGGACGGTATGACCTGCAAACGCTCGGTCAGGGTCACGCTATTGCGCACCATCGCCCGCGCCACGCGGTAAACGAGGCCCGCCTGGTCTTTGTCCAGCGCCAGCCCGTAAACCTCTGCGCCCACCTCGCCATCAGCCACCAGCAGGTAAAGCACGATCCCTGCCAGCAGCTCGGTTTTCCCGTTTTTGCGGGGCAGCAGCAGGTAAAGCACGCGGTAACGGCGCACATAGCGGCCCCGCACCTCGTCATAGATCACCTGGCCAAACAGGGGGGCCAGCACGCGGTCACGCTGCCAGGGCGAGGGCACAAAGGGCCTGCGCGCATACTGCCCCTTTGTGTGGGTCAGCACCTCAGAGAAAAACGCCGTGACGTGGCCCACGCGGCCCGTGCACCTGTGCGGCCCCCGCCTGCGGCAGACCTTGCCGTCAAAGGCGTACCTGCACAGGGGGTCAGCCACGGCGGTGCCACGCCCAGCCCGCAA
>Ga0066903_100000146_pt1 | contig 35057 bp, 28 predicted proteins | sample PanSoiMetaGPlot1_FD_67491 | JGI IMG/M metagenome (GOLD analysis project Ga0066903, IMG submission 67491) | Tropical forest soil microbial communities from Panama analyzed to predict greenhouse gas emissions - Panama Soil - Plot 1 (version 2) | ecosystem: Environmental > Terrestrial > Soil >... | reverse complement strand
CCGTTTCCGACGCCTCCAGTGCGATGCGGTCCGGCACCCGCGCATCGAGCGCCAGCCCCGCGAGGCGCGCAGGGAACGAGACGGCGTCGACGAGCTGCTGATGCGAGAGCGGCACGAGGCGAATCCTCAGCGCCCGGGCTCGAAGACGTTCGACGAACGGGTGAACGGGCGGCTCGATGTCGATGCGAAGCGTAGCCAGAACAACCGCCGGCGCGCGGCGCGACAGCACAGCATCCAGCTGGCGCAGCACGTCGCGCGCCTCCGACTGCACGCGACGCGCCAGCAGTCGATCCAGGCCATCGATCGCGACGACCGACGGCCCTCCAGCCGAGGCGCCTTCGGATAGCTTCGTGGCGAGCCAGTTCGCGTCAGACTTCAGGCTCGTTTCAACCGTCTTCGGATCCAGATCCGGGAAGCATCTGGCGATGGCCGCCGCGAAGTCGGCGAGCCGGTGATCGGCCGGCGCGTAATAGAGGATTGAATGAGTCGCGACGCCTGAAACCTCGCCTCGGTGAATGGCCGGCAACACGCCTGCGTTGAGGAACGATGTCTTGCCCACGCCTGGCGATCCTTCGACGAGCAGCGGCCGCTCGAAGCTCACACCGGTCACGACTTCCCGCAGTTCCTTGTCGCGACCGAAGAAGAAACGGGCTTCCGTATCGTCGAATGGCCGGGGTCCTGGATACGGGCACAGCGTAGGCGGCTCGAGCGCGACGGCCGCCGGAGCGCCCGTCACCTCGATCGACAGCCGGGAAACAGGAATCGCGACGCTTCCGCGCTCTGTCTGGATCGCGCGGACGCGGCTCACGCACGCGGCCGCGGCCGGAGCAGCGTCCGCGGTGACGATCGGCGTGATCCGCAGGTTCGGGTTCTGTGCGCGCCGCCGCAGCAACTCGTCGAACTGGGCTCGGACCCAGTGCTGGGACGTGCCTCCACCGACGAGCAGGACGAAGCCGTCGGCCGTGTCAGGCGATGAGGCGATCGTGGCGCCCAGGCCCCGCAGTTCGGTTCCCACAGAGGCGGCGAGGGCGGCCGTCTCGGAACCGGCGACGACCGCAAACGAGCCGCTCACCTTCTGAACGCGCTCGGAGACGCGACGCTCCACGCGTTGAAGCGTCCCCGTCGTCTTGCTGGTATCGGTCAGGAATCCGCCTGCAATCCCGCATTCGACGATGGCATCCGCCAGCACGTGGTAGGCCTTGAAGATCTTCGGCTCACGGATGCGCGTCTCTTCTTCCCGGGTCAGGTTCACCTCGCCGAACGAATAGAGCGCGATGTACGGGATTTCCGAGTCGTCGAAGAACGTCTCCGGGAACCCCTTCGGGAGGAACGTCTTGAACTCCTCCTTGAATCGTCTCCGGAAGTCGTTCACCTCGCCGATCTGGGCGCTCTGGTCGATGCGTGTGCGCACGGGCAGCACCGTCAGCGGGCGTCCACCACGCTTCTCGGGCAGATCCGGTGCTGTCAGCGAGCGCGCGATGCGAAGCGACCCGTAGAAGTTCGAATCGTTGGCGGCGCTGAGGATGACCACCAGATCCGCCAGATGGTGCGTGCACACGCCGCCGTGCTCGGTCACCCCGGTCCGGCTGTCGACCAGCACGATCTGGGACGCAGGAGGCGGCGCCAGTCGGCCCTTCGGCTGTTCGATGCCGCCGGACACCTCGCCGCGGAAGAAGTCGATGTAGGAGCCGCCGGCCCACTCGTCGTAGAACTCCTTCCAGTCGAAGTCGCGGACATCGTCCGCATATTTCGAGTAGGCGTCGTGCGGCCGCGCCCCCGCCGTCAGCAGATGGACCGAGCCCCCGCTGTTCGACGTCGACACCGGAATCGTGTACGACGATGGGCGCGTCAGCCACACTTCGCCCACTTTGACCTGCGTGTCGCGCGAGACCGGAGCCGTCACTGCGCCAGCCAGCGTTTCCTTGTACGCGCGCAGGAGATCCATCAGTCCCGGCTTTGCCGCGAGCAGGTCGGACTGGGCCTGTGAGTTCGTGAACGATCGTTCGAGTCCTGGCGCCTCGAGATCCCAGTCGCAGACCATCACGCGGTACCCGATGTCGGCCAGGATCTCCGCTACGTTGGCGAGCGCCATCGAGCGCCCAACGCCGCCCTTGAACGAATAGAACGTGACGATCATGAAGACGCCTGGCTTACTGCTTGGGCGCGCCGGCGGCCTTGTACGTCGATTCGGGCATGGCGTTGCGCGCCGCGGCCTGCGGCGCGTACTTGCCGCCGACGATCGTGAACCGGCGATCGAGCCAGCTGCCGAGGGACACGGAGGTCGATGTATCGAATGCCAGCACCCGGTCGGGGTTCTTCCAGCGGTCGACCCACGCCTCGAACCAACTCGACAGCCGGCCGAGGTTCACGTCCTGACGGAACGCAGCGCGCAGCGCTTCCTCGAGAGTCACGGTCTGGCGTGTATACGGGGGCAGGCACATGACGGCGGCGCGAGGACCTTTGATATCAGGCACACGGAGCAGCTGCTGACGTACGTCTTTGTGAAACACGGAAATCGAATCAATGATCAGGAGCGAGTCGTTCTCCTCCCACGTTTGCTGAGCCACGGCCACGACGTCCGCGTCTTCGCCGAGCAGTTCCCCGTGTATCCATCGCGGGAAGAGCGGCACGTACTGGTTGATCACACGGCGAAGATTGGCCTGGTTCAACTCGGCGTGCAGTATGTCGCGCAGTGTGTCGTTGCGGAAGGGCAACATCTCTTCAGGTCGGTCGCCGTACCGGCTCAAGATCAGCTCGAACAGCGCCGGAGGACGCACCCCGACGATATCGCACACGCGCGACACCGGTGTGGGTTTGCCTTCCTTGTCGAGCGCTTGCCACGTCGCGACTAGTTCGCCCGCCTGCGTCTTGTCCATCGCCACGACGGCAATCGCCAGGATCTTCGGCGCGTTCAGACCCAGCTTGGCGTGAATGGCGCCCGCCAGCTTTTGGAGCTCGGTCTCGGCCCCACCGGACACGTCGGCCTCCAGGTCGTCAGTGGAGCGCACGAAGTCTCTGACCAGGTTCAGGGACTTATCGACGAGCGGGCCAACTTTGACGCGAATCACGTGCTCGATCTGCTTGTCGAGGAGCGCCTTCCGGATGAGCGCCACTTCCCCGGCAATCCACGGACGCCTCAGGGCCTCGTCCGACAGGCACAGGACCGCGACCTGCGACGCGTCGATCGCATCCGACACGGTCGCGAAGATCGGATCGCCTGCCATCATTTCTTCTTCGTAGTGCCAGAGGCGCGGCAGCTCGACGCTGGGCGCGGATTCGAGGCCGAGATTCCTGAGGCGGCCGATCATCAGGCGCACGATCGGGGCGTCGGGCGACGCCGAACTGACGAAAATCCCTTTGGTCGCCATACCCGTCCGTTCCGGCGGTATCGTGCAGGCCGCCGTGCATCGTGTCAACCGTAAGATGTGTTCTGACGACACACGCGCAGAACTATCCCGCCAACTATCTGGATACCCATTCAACGTTCGAATCGGGCGAGCCCAACAGCTGAGGTGTGAATCCGAGATAGTTCAGGGATGACTTACGGGATCTTGAAGGCGTCGAACACGTAGGTGAAACCCGCCGTGAATCCGATGGTCGGGTCCGGCGTATTCAGGCCGAAGAACAGGCCGGCATCGATTCGCAAGAGCCCCTGCGTGTAGCGGCCGCCGAACTTCAGCAGCCCGCGGCTCTCGCCTCCTGGAAACGGATCGCTGCGCGTCGAAATCCGCCCGTTGACTTCTCCGACGAGCTCGGCCTTTTGCGTCATCGCCCGCGCAAACGACACACCGTAGGTGAGCATGTCATTCTGGCGCTCACCGTTGCTGGGATCGCCGACGATCCCCAGCCCCAGATTCGCGACCGTCCGAAGCGACCGCACCGTCTTCGCGCCGAGCACAGACGCGTAGAAGTCGGTCGTGTCGGTGCCCAGGCCGCTTTCGTTACTCGCATTCGGGAGTTTCGTCGCGAACCGGATCGCGAACGCGGGCCGGCTGTCAGTTTCCGAGAGGAACCGAATCTTCGTGGCGACCACGAGATCGTCGACCGCATGCGTCGAATCGCCCGTGACCGTCACCAGATGCGCCAGCGGCGCAGGATTGCGCTTCGTGATCGACAGGTGATCGAACAGCCCGCCGTCGAGCTGCAGTTCCGCAATCGAGCTGATGCCGACGCTGATGCCGAGCATCGGGACACGCCACAGGTTGCCCTGGAGGCCAGACACCGGATACTGCATGTCGGCCGCGTAGTCGATGCCGCCCTCGAGCAGGACGCGGCCGGCGCCGATCGGCTCGGGATCCTCGGTGACGAGCGGGCGCTGCTGTGCTTCAGCGGAGCCGGCGACCGCGAGCGCCAGGCAGAGGCCGCCCACGAGGGACGAGAGTCGCGTCATGCGTGTCGAATGAGCCATTGGTGGGATGGTCAGAAACGTTTTCGGCTGTCGAGGAGCAGCGTGACCGGGCCGTCGTTGACGAGCGCAACCTGCATCATCGCCTGAAACTGGCCGGTCGCGACCGGGACGCCGGCGGCCATGAGCTCGCGGACGACATCTTCGTACAGCGGACGCGCGACGTCGGGCGGCGCGGCGGCGTCGAACGAGGGCCGCCGCCCCTTGCGGCAGTCGGCCGCCAGCGTGAACTGCGACACGACCAGCACCGAGCCGCCGACGTCCTGCACCGATGCGTTGAGATGCCGCGCGCGCGAGTCGGCCTCGCCGGGCGCTTCGAACACGCGCAACTCACGCACCTTCCCGGCAATGTACTGCGCGTCGTGGGGCCCGTCTTCGCGTTCGACGCCGACCAGGATCAGCAGCCCGTGTCCGATCCGCGCGATTTCAGTGCCGCCCTCCTCCGCCAGATGCACCGACGCGGAAGTCACGCGCTGAACGACCGCTCTCATGCAGACGGCTGGATCACAGGTAGTAACGGTAGGGGACGGCCTTCAGGCCGTCCCGCAGGTACCTGCACGCCGACGGTCGCGCGCAATTCGGCAGGCGGGTTGAGCCGCGTGTCGAGCAGATGCCGCGGGGCGACGTTGCCGAGCGCCTTCAGCATCGACTGCTTGACGCCGGGATGCTCGCCTTCGAGATCCATCAGCAGCCGCTTGACGCGCTGCCGCTGCAGGCTCAGATCGCCGCAGGCCGGGCAGCAGCAGCCGATGACCGGCAGCTCGCGCTCCTTCGTGTACGCCCGCGCCTCGTCTTCCGTCACGTTCACGAACGGCCGGATGACCACGTGCTGCCCGTCGTCGGACACGAGCTTGGGCGGCATCGCCTTGAGCGCGCCGGCGAAGAAGACGTTCAGCAGCAGCGTCTCGATGAAGTCGTCGAGATGGTGCCCGAGCGCGATTTTGTTGGCCCCGACCTCCTTCGCGATCCGGTACAGCACGCCGCGCCGCAGCCGCGCGCACAGCGAACAGGGCGTCTGGTCGGCATCGAGGATGTCGTCGATCACCTCGCCGATGCCGGTGTGCACGATGCGATAGTCCCAGCCGCGCGCCTCGCACGTCCGGGCGATGACGTCGTGCTTGTACTCCTTGTAGCCGGAATCAACGTTCACTGCGACGAGCGAGAATTTCACGGGCGCCCGCTGGCGCAGCACGTCGAGGATTTGCAGCAGCGCCCAGCTGTCTTTGCCGCCAGACAGCCCGACCATCACGCGGTCGCTGTCGTCCAGCATCTGGTACTCGACGAGCGCTTTCGTCGTCTTCTTGGCGACGCGCGACTCGAGCTCGCTCTGATAGGCCATGAATCAGGATTCTACGTCATGACCAGCCGGCGGACCGCCGCGGGCCAGGTCATCGTTGCGGCCTGCGCAGCCGCTGCCGCGCCCAGGCGCTCGGCCAGCGCGCGATCCTCCATCAGGCGCGCGAGCGACGCGGCGATCGCCGCCGGCGTCGGATCGCACACGAGCCCGCTGCGCTCGTGGCTCACGAGCTCGGCGGGGCCGCCGCTGTCGTGGCACGTCACCACCGCCTTGCGCGACGCAAAGGCTTCAACGGTGACGAAGCCGTAGTCCTCGCCGAACGGCGCGAAGCAGACGGCGCGGCAGCGCGCGAGACGATCGACGAGCGTCGCCTCGTCGATGCGCCCGAGCAGCGTCACGCGATCGGTGACGCCCAGGTGCGCCGCCAGTTCCTCCAGCTCGCTGCGGCTCGGCCCTTCTCCCGCGATGGCGACGCGCACGTGCCGAGCCGCCGGTTCGGCGAGCGCCCGCACCAGCAGGCCCAGCCGCTTCAGCGGCGTCAGCCGCGAGACCGCGAAGATGAAGTCGCCGTACTTGTCGCAGCGGTAGGTGCGCGGCGGCGGCGGCGGCCACAGCACATCGGCGTCGACGCCGAAATCGCGGGCCAGCCGCTCCTGGATGGTCTTCGACTGCGCGATCACCTCGTTCAGGTGTTTCAGCAGCCAGCGATCGGCGGCGTGGACGAGCGCCTTGCGGACGTTCTCCTTCACCAGCGCGCGCGTCGACAGCGTGGCGGCAAACCGCGGCCACAAGTCGTAGTACTCACGCATCGCGTGGTTCAGCCAGCACAGATGCCTCGGGTGCCGAACGGCATAGCTCGGATAGCGCAGACTGATGACCTGATCGACGGCGCGCCCCTGAATGGTGGCAACAGGGGCTGACCAGTTCGCTCGATACGACGCGAAATTGCGGCCGAACCCGAAATCGGCCGTGACCAGCAGGTGCGCGTCGTGCCCTTCCGCGCGGGCGGCCGCCACGAGCGCGCGGGCGATGACCATGTGCCCGCCTTCGACACCGGGCGGACTCGACGTGACGACGGCGAGTGTCTTTGTCACCGTCTATTCGTAGTCATCGCTCCACAGTCCGAGTGGACACGACACGCGCGGGCATCCCGACCGCAATCGCGTATTCGGCCACATCGTCGCGCACCACGGCGCCCGCGCCGATCACGCCGTGGCGTCCGATGGTGACGCCGTCGAGGATTTTCGCCCCGGCGCCAAGCCATGCGCCCTCGCCGATCGCGATGCCCCTCGACTTCCGCCCTTGCGCCAGCACCGGCGCGTTCGGATCAGAGAAGTCGTGATCGCCGCCGATCACGTAAGCGTATGCGGCCAGCAGGACGTTGGCGCCGATGGTGACGCGGCTGGCCGAGAAGATCTCGCAATTGAAGCCGATGTTCACGCCCTCGCCGAGCTCGATGTCGCCGTTCTTGCAGGACAGGATCGAGTTGCGTCCGATGAACACGCCGCGCCCTATCCGGATGCCGGCGTTCGCGTCGCCCTTGGCGTCCAGCAGGCAGTTGTCGTCGACGACCACGTTGTCGGCGATGTGAATCTTGTGCGGATGCCGCAGCACGACGTTCTGGCCGAAGACGACGTTCGATCCGCATGTGCCGAGCAGCCGCGGGTACAGCCACTTCCGGAGCATGAGGCCGACCGCGCCCGCCCGCGCCTGCGACAGGCCGACGATGCATTCGTAGGTGAGCAAGGGGCCGAGGCCGCGCTTGCCGACGATGAGGTCGGCGTACTTATCGCGCGCCGACTTTCCCTCGGCGAACAGCTGATCCTGGACCCGCGCGATGTCAGAGCCAGCCATGCTCGCGATACCACTCCAGGGTCCGCCGAAGCGCGTCGGTCAGCGGCACGGCCGGCGCGTAGCCGATCTCGGTGCGCGCGCGCGAGATGTCGAACGCGCGGCTCTTGCTGAAGAAATCCACGCGGCGTCGGTAGAGCGGCGGTTCGATGCCGAAGGGGACGCAGACGGCCTCGCAGATGGCGCCTGCCATCCAGAAGGGCCACACCGGCAGATGGATCGGCGTGCGATGGACACCCGCCAGTGCGCCGATACGGCGAATGAGCTCGTTCAAGGTGGTCACTTCGGCGCCGGCCAGAATGTAGGTGCGGCCCGCGGCGGCCGGATGCTCGCCGCACAGCCGGAACCCTTCCACGAGATCGTCGATGTAGGTGAGATGGTAATAGATCTCGCCGCGGCCGAGGATGGGATAGCCGCGCGCCGCGCTCTTGAACAGTTTCAGCAGCCGGCGATCGCCGGGCCCGAAGATGCCGCTCGGCCGGGCAATCGTGAGCTCGACGCCCGACGGCCCCGCCGCTTCGCGCGCGAGCGTCTCGCCCTCGAGCTTCGTCATCTGATACACGTCGCCGGGCCTGAGCGGCGCATCTTCATTGGCCGGCGGGTGCTCGACGTCGCCGTGGACTCCGACCGTGCTGCAGTGCACGACGCGCCGGACGCCTGCGGCGCCGGCCGCGCGCACCAACTGCTGCACGGCGACCGCATTCACCGCCCGATACGTCTCGGCCCCGACACCGGCCGATCGATAGATGGCCGCGACGTTGTACACGACGTCGACGCCCCGGACCGCCGCCGTGAGGGCCGCCGGATCGCGCAGGTCGCCCAGGGACAACTCGACGCCGTCGCTCGCGAGCGCGCGGCCCCGCCCGACATCACGGACGAGCGCCCGGACCGCATGGCCCCGGGCCCTCAGCGCGCGCACAAGGTGGCCGCCCGTGAACCCGGTCGCGCCCGTCACAAGAGCTTTCAACTAGATTCTTTCTGCGCAAACCGTCACGGGCGAGCCGAACACGCGGAGCAGGCCCAGCCGGCTGAGCACGCGTTCGATCTTCACCGTAAACCGGCGCGAGCCGATCGCCTTGTGCAGCTGAATCGGCAGCACGAACTGCCGGTGCACCGATCGCACGCGGAAGCCGTTCCTCTGCAGCTCGCGGACGATCGTGCGGCCGCTTAAGACACGGTACGCCTCCGTCTTCACGCCGACCGCGCGGGCCAGCTGCCTGATCGCCGACTGGACCAGCGCCACGCTCGTCGCGGACGGATAGTCGAAGATCACCAGCCGGTTCGCGGTGCGGCAGATCTCGCCGAGGCAGCGCCGCCAGTCGGGCACGTGCATCAGCACGCGGAAGCAGACGACCGCGTCGAACGATCGATCGCCGAACGCGAGGGCGTGCGCATCGCCCTGCATGAAGGTGACGCTCAGGAGCTCGTCAGCCGCACGATGCCTGGCCACGGCGAGCATCTCCTCCGACGCGTCGACACCGGTGACGTGCGCCCCTCCCCGGGCCATCAGCACGGCGGCGCGGCCCGTTCCCGTGCCGACATCGAGGATCAATCGCCCGTGAATCCGCCCGATCATGTTCGCCAGCACACGCGCCTGCGTGCTCGCCACGAGGCTGCCGATCGGCCCGCCGAACCGCTTGTCGTCGAACGTTCGCGCCGTGGTTTCGTCGGCGTAGACGGCGTAGCTGTAGTGGTCGCGGCTCACGCCAGGTCCTTCACGATCGCGCCCGACGAGGGCTGGGGCGCGAGCGCGGCACACGCGTCGCGCGTCCGCTGGAGGTAGGCGTCGTAGCTGTACTTGGTCGCGGCGAGCGTCTGCGCGGCCTCACCCACTTCGCGCGCGCGGCGCCGATCGGTCAGTGCGGCGAGCACGCCCTCCGCGAACGCTTCGGAAGTAGCGCCGGTCAGAATCGCCGTTTCGTCGCTCAGTACCTGCGTGTGCGTGAGGAGCCGGGTGGCGACAATCGGCTTGCCGGCGCGGAGGTACTGGTAGATCTTGAGCGGCGTGTTCGTACCGCGCGAGCGCGGCGATACCAGCACGTCGGCCGCCCGGAGATACGCCGGAATCTCGGCAGCCGGCCGCTCCCCCACGAAGATCGTTGCCGACTCGATGCCCACGGCCCGGCAGCGCGCCTTCGCCTGCTCCACTTGCTCCGGCTTGCCGCCGGCCAGCACCAGCCGCGCGTCCAGCCGCGCGGCACAGACGCGCGTCATGGCGTCCATCAAGAGATCCAGGCCCTGGTAGGCCTCGAAGGTTCCGGTGTAGAGCACGATCGGCACGTCATCGCCGAGCCCCAGTTGCCGTCGCACAGCCGTAGGTGCCGCCGCGTCTCCATCGTCGCTGCCCGAACCGGGCGCGTTCTCGATCAGCACCACCTGGGCCGTCCGATCGATCTTTCGGACGGTCTCTTCGAGCGACGGGCAGATGACGATGACCACGCGCGAGCGGCGGATCATCAGCCGCTCGACGGCGTCGAACAGCCGGCGGATTGCGCGCGACCGCGTGAAGGCGAAGTTGGTGAGCTGCTGCGGCAAGCTCGAGTGCATATCGTAGAGGTGGGGAACGCGCAGCAGCGCCGCGATCACGATGCCGATGAGCCCGCCCTCTTCGTGCGAATGGACGACGTCGTAGCGCCCGGCGAGCGCGCGGCGGAGCACCGAGAGGGAGAGCGCCGCGTCGAGCGGGATCTTCGCGAGCGAGGGCCCCACCTTCACGCCGCGCACGAACGGCGGCCGCAGGCACCTGAACACGCGCAGCCCGGGCATCGTCACGGCCTGGCCGAACGGGTACGTGACGAGATCGACCTGATGCCCGAGGTCGAGGAGCGCGCGGATACGATGAAACTCGCTGAACGGCGTGCCGCGGGGCTCGAAGAACGGCTCGGGCGCAATCATGAGGATGCGCACGGTGCTGATGATTTTCTCACGAAAGCGTAGTAGATTAACGACTTCTCGGGAATGCCGGCGGAACACTCCACTCCCTCTGCTTCACGGCGGTTCGTCCTCATCGCCCTCAAGCTCGCGGTCAGCGCCATCCTGCTGGCGATCCTCTTCTCGCGGATCGACGTCGGGCGACTCTGGCTGAGCGCGAGGCAAGCCTCGCCGGCGTGGATCACCATCGCCCTCCTGCTGTATCTGCTCAATGTCCTGGCGAGCGTCTGGCGCTGGTGGCTGCTGCTCGAGGCGCAGGCCGTCAGCGTCCCCACGCATCGGCTGGTCGGCTCGTTCCTGGTGGCGCTGTTCTTCAGCAACTTCCTGCCGAGCAACATCGGCGGCGACGTCATCCGGATCAGCGACACGGCACGGCCGGCCGGCTCGAAGACGCTGGCGACGACCATCATTCTCTTCGACCGAATGCTCGGCTTGATGGGGCTGGTGCTGGTGTCGGCGCTCGGCGCGTCGATGGCCGCCGCCACCAGCGGCCGCGGCTCGCTGCCGATCTGGCCGGCGTGGCTGTGGGCCGCGTTTGCGCTGGGTGCCTGCGCGGCTGCGCCGGCGCTGATGGCGCCGGCGGGGTTCGGCCGCGTGCTGCAGCCGCTCACCGTGTTCCACCCGGAGTGGATCGGCGAGCGCATCGACAAGCTCACCGCCTCGCTGGTGCGCTTCCGCGATCGCCCGGGCACGATCGCCAGCGCCTTTGCTGGCGCCGTGTTCGTGCAGGCCGTCACCGTCGCCTTCTACGTGGCGGTGGCCTACAGCCTGCACATCGCGATCACGCCGTGGAACCTCGCCGTGATCGTGCCGCTCTCCTTCGTCGTGCAGATGTTGCCCGTCTCGGTCAACGGCTTCGGCGTGCGCGAGGCGACGTTCTCGTTCTACTTCACGCGCATCGGCCAGCCGATCGAATCAGCGCTGCTGCTGTCGCTCGGCGCCACGGCGCTGGTGATGCTCTTCTCGCTATCCGGCGCCGCCGTTTACATTGCGCGCAGACGCGCGTGAATATTGGCATTGGTCATTTCGGATACCCCACTATCTCGAACAGCCGCGTATTGTGGTCCACGTAGAGCGGCCGAAGGGCCGCTTCGAACTGAACCAGGCGCCCCTCGACTTCCGCACGCGTCTTCTGGTCGTACACGTCCAGGTGCACCATCGCGTAGCGCACGCCATCCTGTTCAAGCACCTTGAACGCGCTCGGGAACGGGAACGGGGCGATCAGGACCGCGTCGCGCACGAAGTCGTCAGGGAAATAGTCGCTATAGCCGTTCACCAGCGGCATCCAGTGCGCGGTCGACGCCAGCATGTAGTTCGTGTGGCGCGGATAGAGGCCGCGTATCTCGAAGAACGGCAGCTCCACCACCGGCGCGCGCGGCAGGCCCGCCAGCACGCGGTATGCCGGCGACAGGACCGGCGGCGGACGGAAGTCGATTCCGACGGCCAGTTCCGCGACGGCGACAACTGTCAGAATGGAGGCCACGAATGTCCGCTGTCGAATCATCGACAGGACGTGCGCATATCCCACGCCGGCAAGCACGCACAGCCCCAGCGCGACGACGAGCCCGAACCGTGAGGGCGCGTGCAGCAGGCCAAACACCGGCACGAATTTGTACAGCAGGCGGTACAAGCCGGCGCTCGGGCCGAACGACGCCCACAGTGCCAGCGCCGCAAGCCCGCCATAGATCGCCACCAGCTCGCGTCGGCCGTCGGCCCACGCGCGGCGCAGCCCGAGAACGCCGCCGACGATCGCGACGCCCCCCGGAAACATGACCTCAGCCCAATGTCCGATGGCGCGCCGCAGGGGCGCGTGCGCGTACGCGGCGCTGGCCAGGTACGAGCGCCAGTCAGCCGACCAGCGCGCCGATTCACTCAACGGACGGTCGAGCACACCCACCTGTTGAAACCGCTCGTACGGCAGAAAGATCGGCCAGACAATGACGACCGACAAGGCGGCCGCAGCCGCGATCGCGATCCAGTAAGCCCGATCGGTCCACAGACGCCGCGTCCACGCGACGACGATCACCGAAAAGCCCACCGCAAAAACGATGAAGACGGCGTAATAGCCGCAGCAGATCGCCTGCGCCGCCATCGCCACCCCGAGCTGCGCGCCGCGGCCGACCGTGGGCCGATCGGCGAGCCGATGGAACGCGAGCATGCTGATGGGGAGAAACGCGTCCATCAGCAGCTGGATGTGCGGCGTGTGCGCGAGGATGAACGGCGTGAAGGCGAACGCGGCCGCGGCGATGAGCGAGGCCCCGCGTGCCGCCGTGAGGTAGCGAACGAGATAGTACGTGCCGAGGAACGTCAGGACGAACGCCGCCAGCACCGTCACGTTGTGGGCGAGATACGGATCCCGTCCGCTCAACCAGTACGTGGGAATGGCGAGGATCCCGGCACCGAGGTTGTGCTCCGAGTACGCCAGCGTCGAGGTGTTGGGGTAGAAGATGTTCGCGTCGAAGACGTGCAGCGGGTCCACCACGAGCGTGCGCGCAACCCATGCCACGTTCCAGATCGAGAACCGCCCATCGTCGAGATTGGCGCGCGTGAGCGACGCCGGATGCAGGGCGAGCGGATAGGTGACGGCGACGGTCGCAGCCAGACCCGCGAGCGCGACGAGCAGTCCCTCGCGGAGGCCCGAAAGGCCTGCCGCCTGCCCCGCCGCGCCCCGCTGGGGGATCACTGCCTGACTCGAGCTCGGAACTGCATTTGTGCGCCCAGATTGCGCCAATCGGGGGAATTGGGATCCACCAGATGAGGCGTGAAGCCTTCAGATGAGCGGACCGTCATCAGATACACGTAGCCGTCATAGCCGGGCAGGCCGTCGGCCGGCACCGTGAACGAAGCCGGCATCTTCGGCGCGATGGGAACGCTGACCACACGACCACCGAGCGACACGCTGAGCACCGTCGGAATCGGAGAATGCGCGATGACCTCGAGCTGCTCGATCGGATCCACGGTGCGCACGAGGATATCCGAACGTCCGCTCCCCGACACCCACATTCCCTCCGGCTCGGGCGGGAACGCGTTCTGATCGAGGAAGTACAGGAGCATGCGCGGATCGTCGCGATACGGAATCCTCGCCCGCGTGATGTCGAGCATGATCGGCAGATCCTGATACATCGTCATCTCGACCGGAAGCCGCCTCGCCAGCCCTTTCTCGGTCGTCAGATACGTGAACTTGGCCGCCGTCATCGGGCTGACCAGCATCTTTACCGTAAACAGCGCGCCGACCATCCAGGCGATTACGCCAGGCCAGACGGCCTCGAGCGGGGGCACGAGAAAGAAAAGCGTGGGGTACGCGCTGACCAGGTAACGATTGCCGGGCGGTCCTCCTCCGCCGCTCCACGTGTAGGGAAAGATGAGCAGCAGCGTCACGACGCCCCCGGCAAAGGCGGCGAAGGTCGCCACCCGCCACGGATCGCGCCGGGCCGGCGAGGTGATCCACAAGAGAATGGCCACGACGCCAGGAAACGAGTAGGGAATGAACCCGAAGTGACGGCCCAGCAGGAAGTACTTGACGTTGCGCGCGAAGCGCGCGGGCAACTGGCTGCTCGTCAGCATCTCGTGCGCGGTCGACCCTGACGTGATCATCGAGACGCCGCGGCGATCCCATGTCGCGTCGGGCGCGTCGAACGGAAAGCTCGACACGAACGTCTTGCGGTCGCCGCCCTGGTAGTTGAACTCTCCGGTCACGGCCAGGTTGAACGCAAACCAGCAGGCGGTCGCCACGGAAAACGTCGCGGCGGTCGCGATCGACGCGCGCCACTGCCGCCGCCAGGCCGCGACGACGACGAGCGGTGCGATCAGGAAGCCGTTCGGGATCGGCTTCGAGTAGGTGGCAAAGCCGAGGAGCACCGCCGCCGCCAACTGCGGAGCGAGCCCGTCCAGGCGCCGCGAGGGCGACACCTCGCGGTAGAACGCGAGGAAGTACGCCACGAAGACGAGCGCGACGTTGAAGATCTCCGGCATCAGGAATGCGCCGTAGACCGGCAGGGCGGCCGCGCCCAAAAACGCGGTCGTGAACACACAAGCGGCGGCCGGCGACGATCGCGCGGCCAGAAACAGATAGGCACACAGCCCCACGATCGCGAACAGCAGCACGTGGAACAGCAGCACGCCGTTCAAGCCGAGCAGGCGGAGAAACGGCGCGGCAAAGATCGGATAGATCAGCGCCTTGCTGAAATACAGGCGATCGGTGCGCGCGTCGGGACGCTTGACGATGCCGACGTATGGAAACGTCGACGTCCGGTGCACGCGCACGACTTTTCCGCGCTTGAGGAAGATCCCTTCCGGCCCCTGCTTGTAAATGCCCCAGAAGCGCTCGAGATCGCGCCGTTCGAACGCAAGGTCGCCGTCGTACGCCGCGCTCAGCGCCGTCGCCATGTACGTGGCTTCGTCACTCTTGATGCCGTAGCCGCCCCTCACGACGTCGATCGACACGGCAAACGCGGCGCCGACGACGACCAGCACGATCCAGACGACGAAGGGACCTGTATGACTGGTGCGCTCGGGTGCGGTCTGGGCAACCCCAGACATCATGCGGGGGCTCCCGAGCCGAGAAACGAGAGGTCGGCGGCCAGCACGCCATGGCGGTGCGTCGGCCGGGACACTTCGTGGAGGAGCGGATAGAGGCGCTCCATCTTGTGCACGAACGTCCCGATGTCGTACTGCCGTCCGGTCTGCCGCGCCGCGAGCCCCAGACGCTCGCGCTCAACAGGACGGTCGACGAGGGCGACGATGGCTGCGGCCAACGCGGCCGAATCGCGCTTCGCCACGATGCGCGCGTCGCGATCGTGTGTGAGGACGTCGAGGAGGCCGTCGGCGTCCGTGGCGACGATCGGTTTGCCGGCGGCCAGCGTTTCGAACACGGTCAGCGGCGTCCCCTCCCATAGCGAGGGGAAGACCGCGAGGTCGAATGCTGCCAGCGTCCGCGCGACGTCTCGCTGGAACCCGGCGAAGATGAACCGGTCGCCGAGGTTGAGGGCCTGCGCCTGCGCCTGCAGGTCAGCGAGCAGCGGGCCCTCGCCCACGAGCACGAACCGCGCGGCCGGCCGCTCGGCCACGACACGCGCCGCGGCGTCGACGAGATAGCTGTTGCCTTTCGATTCGTGCAGTCGCGTCACCGTACCGATAACGAACTCGTTCGCGCCGATCCCGAGCTGTGCACGAGCGTCGGCAGCTTCGGCCGCGCTCCACTCGCGCATGAACTCGTCGAGCGGCACCCCGAGATAGACCACCTTCACCTTCGACGGCCGCACCTTCCGCGCCTGGATCACGAAATCGGCCGTGCTGCGGGATACCGCGATCGCCAAATCGGTATAAGGCTCGAGCGCCCGATCCGCGAGCTGCTGAAACCACGGCGTGCGCGTCAGGTTGGCGTGCTCGTGGAGGATGGCTGGCAACCGCCTGACGGCCGCCGCCATCCGCCCGAAGGTGGTCGCCCCGTACCCATGGAGGTGCAGGATATCGATCTGTTTGCGATCAATGATTTCGAGCAAAGCCGGGAGCGTGCGGGGATCGAACTTCGACCGACCCAGGTACCGGATGTCGACACCGAGCGACTCCAGCGTCTCCTCCGACAGGTCGCGCGCGCGAAGGCTGACGAGGGAGACGTTGAAACGGCTGCGGTCGAACCGGGGGAGCATCCACCCGAACAGACGCTTGACGCCGTGCATCCGCGATCCGCGCCAACCCAGGTGATCGCAGACCTGGAGGACGTTCAAAGCTCGACTGGACATGAATGGCGCGCGTGATTATACCGTTCGACTCTGCCTCTCTTGACAGACCGTGACTTGAGCCGTACTCTGAATTCCGTTTTCCGAGCGTCTTACCTCCGACCCGCGGTCAGGACCCCAGCCTTACCGCAGCATCCGTCTGCGACGTCTCGTACAGCTAAAGGTCGGCGGCGCTGTCTTCGATAACCAGACTAAGCGCCTGCCAGATCTCTATCCCTAGGGAGTTGCCCCGAAAGGGACGACGATGAAGAAGCACATTGCGTGGTTGCCCGCACTCGTCCTGGCTCTGGTGGCGGCGGGGTGTACAACCAGTAAAAGCTCCGATCCGCTCAGCCCGACCGTGGCCGGTCCCATCCCTGGGGTCAACATCACGGCGCCAAGTCCGGTCCAACCAACGTCCGGCTCGCAGGTCTCCGTCGACAAGCAGCCCATCACGCTGATGGTGAACAACTCCACCACCAACAGCCCGCGCCCCCTCACCTACTTGTTCGAAGTGGCCACCGACTCCGGCTTTGCGAACAAGGTGTTCTCGCGCGAAAACGTCGCGCCGGGGACCGGACAAACGAGCACGCGCCTGCCCGACGCCCTCGCCACCGGCCGCACGTACTATTGGCGCGCCCGCGCGCAGGACGGTGCCAACAGCAGCGACTACTCAGGCGCGGCGTCTTTTAGCATCTTCACGCCGATCGTGATCGGGAAGCCGGGGCTCATCGGTCCGGTCAACAACGACCAGGCGGCGTCGAACGCGCCGACGTTCGTCATCGCCAACTCGAGCCGCTCGGGACCGATCGTCGGCATCCGGTACACGATTGAGGTTTCGACGCAGCAGTCGTTTGCCGATCCCGCGAAGGCGATCTGGGCGGTGGACGAGCAGGCGAATCAGACATCGCTGGCCGCGCCGGCGGGCCTCAGCTACTCGACGCAGTACTTCTGGCACGCGCGCGCGCAGGACATCGGCAGCAACACGCTGAGCGACTGGTCTGACACGCAGGCATTCCGGACACCCGCGCTCGTCATCGTGCCCCCGCCGGGAGGGGGAGGTGGCGGCGGCGGCGGGCCGGTCGACGGCGACTGGACCAAGTGCGGATCGACGCCCGGTCAGGCGCTCGTCGAGTGCGTCCACGCGGTCGTCCAGCCTGGAAGCTCAGGTACGAGGGCGTTCGAAGTGACCAAGCGAGTCGCCTGGCTGCTGCGGGGCCAGGGCGCCGGGTTGTTAATCAAGAACGGCGGCGAGAACACCATCTCGTGGGCGGGCTACAGCTTCTCGATCAGCCGCATCTGCTACCCGGACGGCCACATCTACAAGGTGATCTCCGACGCGGGGGATGGCGGAGCCAACGGGCCCACCTATGCCGACAACGGCTTTGTTGACCCGAGCCTCTATGTGCCGGCGATACAACCCTAAATGGGAATGAGGGATTGCAGGAGTTACGGATTGCAGGATTGCAGAATGGCCGAATCGCAGAATTACAGCGTGTCGATCCTGCAATCCTGCGATCCTGCCATTCTGCAATTGTCAGAATCGCAGCCGGATGCCGCCGCCGATTTGGATGCCGCCCGCCTTCTGCTTCGACGCACTCGACAGATCGAACGAGCCGCCGGCGTAACGGAGGAATCCGCCGACGCCGATCATGTGCGACAGCAGGTAGTTGGCGGTGACCCCGACGTTGCCGCCGAAGGCCGTGGCCGATTCATGCGTGGTGGTCTGAGTCACGACCGGCGTGGTGCCGCTCGTCGTCACGGTCGCGGAGATGAGGTCCTGGCTGACGTGAATGAACGACGGCCCGGCAAAGATCGAGAAGTCGACCTTGTCGGACATGGGGACGAAGTACGTGAACATGATGTGCGTGCCCGTTTCGGTGCGCCCCAGGTCGCTGCCGGACACATTCACGATCGTCGGGCTGTTGGGCACGACCGGACTCGGAACGGACGCGGTGAGCGAGCCTTCCCCACCCCGGCTGTACACGGAAACGCCGATGGCGACGCCGAAGGCCGGACGAATCTTGTAACCGCCGCTGATGTCGAAGAGGCCGCCGGCAGGAATGTTCTGCGACGTGCTGATGACGAGCTTCTCGCCGTAGAGATCGCTGCTGCTGCTCGTCGTGAGCGTATGCGACTGCAGCTGACCGCCGCCGTTGATGTCGACCCAGATCTTCGACGGCTGAGCGGTTTGCGCGTTGGCCGACTTGCTGACGGCGAACACGAGCGTCATCAACAACACGACAGTGCTTGTCACGTTCTTCATCGAAAGATTCCTCGAGTTGTGTTCGTGGTCCGCGACGTGCGGACAGAAGCAGTGCAGATCAGCGTGAGTGGTCGTCAACGATGTCTGGCCCGACATGCTAACACGGACAGTACCTCGACTGTTCGTCGATCGGCGCGCGTACGCGGCGCTTCGCCGTTCTCAAGCACGCATGAATCGTTTATCATGCGGACACTCCCCCGCGAGACACCAACCTCGATTTCTGGAGCTGTGTGAATGCGAAGTAGAGCCCTTCCTGTGATCAGTGCAGCCGCGTTGCTGGCGATGACGATGGCGTGCAGTTCGAGTTCCGAGGCGCCGCTGGCGCCCGCCGCACCAACGCCGAGTCCGAGCGCTACGCCCGACGGCTCGACGTTGAAAGCCACCGCGCCGGCGGTGCAGTCACCCATCAACGACGCCCGCCTGCAGGACACGTCGCCGCCGACACTGCGCGCAGGGGCATCCACGTTGACTTTTGCTCCCGGAGCGGTGCCGTTGCAGTATCGCTTCCAGGTGTTCAACAGCACCGGCGCGATGGTCGACTCCGCGCTGGCGCCCACGTCCGCCTGGACGGTCAGCAAGGATCTCGACTTCAACTCGCGGCACACGTGGCGCGTGCGCGCAGAATCGGGGGCCAACGTCGGGCCGTGGTCCGCGACCGCGTCCTTCTACACCGCAGAGGGCGGCTTCATCCGCGGCAGTTCGCTATTCGATCCGCTCACCAACGGAAAGACCGTCGGTCAGCAGGTGGGCGGGCACTTTGTGATCGGACAGGGCTGGCAGGCCGACTCGCTGATCGACGGCATCGACTACGACATCGCCACGTGTTCGAGCTGCCGGCTCGAATTCGACGTCACCAATTTCGGCAAGGGCGGCGGCATCCCCGTCGACCTCAAGTGGGTCACCATGGCGGACGCGGGGGGGTTCAGCGGCTTCCTGGCGCTCCGCGACAACCCGTGGAAGATGCACCTCGAGCAGCGCTCCGACTTCGACGGCAGCGGCGTCCAGATCATCTGGCGCAATGGAGACGCCGGCACCGACAACCCGGGCGACCACCGGACGAAGCTGCTGACGACCGACATCAAGTGGTCGGACCCTGTCGTCTATCACTTCACCCTCGACTGGAACGCGAGCGGATTCAACATCGCCGTCAACGGAGACACCATCATCTCCGACGGCTTCGGCGGCATTCCGTACGCGCCGCCCAACCACCGCATCTCGCTTGGGTGCTATCCCCGTGGCGAAACGATGGCTGGGGCCATCTGGCGCAACGTGAAGCTGACGCCTCGATAGACCCCCGGCCGCCGCGTCGATTGAGTGGGCTGAGAAGGGCGCCTGCGGACGCAGGCGCCCTTTTTTGTCTGCGCTAGCGCACAACCTGCACGGTGAACGCGCCGCTGTTGTCGTTGAAGTTGCTGTCGTTGATGCCCAGGTAGAGCCTGCCGTTTTCGGGCATCGTGATCGGCTGGCTGTTGGCGCCGATCGGAAACGCACTGCGGTTCACGCGGCCGATCAGCGCGCCCGCGGGCGACGCCGAGACCGGGTACGTGTTACGCGCGCCCGTGTCCGCAGCAAAACCGTCAGGGCCGGCGTTGGCGCCCGCCGCGATCGTCACCTGTCCCGTCGTCTGGAACGATACGCGATCGCCCTTCTTCACGCTGATGCCGGTATCGGTCCACGCCTGGTTCGCGTTGACCGTCACTGAGCCCGGACTTGCGGCCACGCCACTCGTGGCCACCGCCTGTGGGGCCGCGCCGTTGAGCGCGTTCGCGTAAACGGATCGCGCGGATCCACCGGCCAAATACAACCGGGCGATGTCGTTGCTGCTGACGTCCTGCCGCTGGCCCGGCGCGGTGTCGATCGTCACCACGTCGCCAGTCGGGCTGAACTTGTACACCTTCCCGCGCACGATGCTCCCGTTCCGCATGACGATCATGTGGCGTTGCAGTTCGGATTCGTCATCGCGCGATGGCACCACGTTCAGTTCGGCGACCGACGGATCGCCGCTGACGAACGAGACAATCGCGATGTCGTTCAGCTGAATCGAACGGGGCGTGCCCGCAGCGTTGATGTCGAGCGTGGCGCCGCCCGTGTAGGTCAGCTGGCCGCTGACGCGCTCGCCGTTCTTCAGCACGAGCGTCGCGTCCTGATTGGCGTATGCGAGCGCCGGCGCACAAACAAGCACAGCGGCGAGTAGAAATCGACGGATCATGATGATCGCCTCCTGTGAATCGCGCCCATAAGGAAGCGAGCAAGAGGCAGGCCAGCGTATGGCCGGGCCGGTTTTCTAGAGGTTAGAAGAAGTGCTTCCCGAGCGCGATCACGCCCTGCTTCCAGGGCACCCGGTGCGAAACCCCTGTGGTCCTTTGGATTTCCGGCAAATGACTGAGATACCAGTCGAAGTTCCGGATGAGGGCGTCGCGATTCGAATAGCGAGGACGGAAGCCGAGGACACGCTCGGCCTTGGCAATGGACACCGACGACTCGACCGCGGCCGTCTCGTACACCCACTGATACACCGGCGACAGGCGCAGCCGTTCGAGCCCTTTCAGCACGGCGATCAGCGGGCCGGCGGGGAGCGGGCGCACCTTCTTCCCGTGGCCGGCATGATCGAGCACTGCCTGGAAGTCCTCGCGCATCGTGCCGAACTCCTTGGCGCCGACGTTGAACGCGTCGTCGACGAGCGCGGCGGGGCCGGTCATGGCCGCGAGGATCGCGTCGCACAGATCCTCGACGTCGAGCAGTTGGTACCGATTGTCGCCGCTGCCGATCAGCGGGAAGCCGCAGCCCGAGTGCGCCCAGTCATACAGGATGGCCCAGATACCCAGCCGCTCCGGGCCGACGAACGTCTTCGGCCGCAGGATCGGCACGCACAGCCCCTGTGTCCGCGCGCGCTCGCATTCCTTCTCAGCCAGCACTTTGGCATCGGCGTACGGCCCGAGCAGCTCGATGCGCGCGTCTTCGGCCGCACCCACGCATCTGGCGCCGTAAATGGCCGTCGACGAGATGTGGACCACGCGTGGGATGTGATGGTGCAGCGCCGCTTCGAGGACGTTGCGCGTGCCCTGCACTTCGGTGGACATGATCTCGCCGGCCGGGTAGGACGGAAGGGCGACCGCCCCGTGCACGACGATGTCGCTGCCGCGCATCGCGGCTCGCAGGGAATCGACGTCGCGCACGTCGCCGCGATACGCGTCGACGGCTCCGCGCTCGGGGTAGTCGAACTCAGCGATGTCGAACACGGAGACCGCGAAGCCGCGCGCCAGCAGGTAGCGTGTGAGGTTGATGCCGAGAAACCCCGCGCCTCCCGTGATGAAGACACGGCGCCGCTGACCACCACCCTCGGTCGATCCCATGACGCGAGAATACTATAAGGAGTCATTTACGAGCCGGCGCTCGGCGGCATCGGCCGCCCGTTTTTCGCCCCATCCGTCGCAGACGCGCTGAATTATCCCGTAGAAACTCAATAAGTTTAAATTTATGTGCAGAAATTCGACGGGCACCGTAACATCTTTGCTACGGTTCCTCAGATTTCGCAGGCATGATCCAGCTTCGACCCGTCTCATCAGCGGGCGACAGTGTCGCGCCGCCCCGGCCGGCACGCGTCACGCTGATCCGCGGCCCTCTCGTCTCCACCCTGCGCGCCGCCAACAACGAGGCCACGCCCGCCATCGGCCTGGCGTACGTCGGGGGGTACCTCCGCAAGCGGGGGCACGTTGTGACGATCGTCGACGCGATCGGCGAGGGGCTGAACCGCTATTGGGCCCTCGAAGCTCATCCGGGCTACATCTGTCAGGGTCTGCCGTTTCACGAAGTGGTCGATCGCATACCGGCCGAGACCGAGATCGTCGGGTTCTCGGCGATGTTCTCCGGCGAGTGGCCGATCCAGCGCGGGCTCATCAACGCCATACGGAGTCGCTTTCCGCATGCTCTCATCGTGGCAGGCGGAGAGCACATCACCGCCCTCCCCGAGTACAGCCTGCGAGACTGTTCCGCACTTGACGCCTGTGTGCGCGGCGAGGGCGAGTACACCTTTGCAGAGGCCGTCGAGAATTGGACCGCGTCGCAGAGTGTCCGGCAGGTGAATGGGATCGCCTTCCTGGACGATGATCGGCAGTTCGTCGTCAACGGTGGACTTCCCCGCGTCAAGGAAGTCGACACCATCCCGTGGCCATACTGGCCGGACGGTTACCTGGAGCGCTTCTGGGCCGCGGGCAAGTCGTACGGCGTCTGTACCGACCGCGACATGCCGATGCTCATTTCGCGCGGCTGTCCGTTCCAGTGCACCTTCTGCTCCAGCCCGCAAATGTGGACCACGCTGTACAAGCTGCGATCGGTCGACGACGTGGTCGCGGAAATCAAGAGCTACCAGCAGCGGTACGACATCACCGCCGTGCAGCTCTACGATCTCACGGCCATCACCAAGCGGAGCTGGACGATTGAATTCTGCGAGCGGCTACTCGCGGAGGACATCCATCTCAAGTGGTCGCTGCCGTCCGGGACGCGCAGCGAGGCACTCGACAAGGAAACGCTCGGCTATCTCAGGCGGACCGGCTGCAACTACCTCGTCTACGCGCCCGAAAGCGGATCCCCGAACACGCTCACGATGATCAAGAAGAAGGTCCATCTGGATCGCCTCACCGAGTCGATTCTCGAGGCGAAGCGCCAGGGGCTGACGCTCCGGACCAACCTGATCATCGGCTTTCCTGGCGAAGCCAGGCGCGACATTTTCCGGACGCTGCGCTACGGGCTGTACCTCGCCCTTCACGGCGTCGATGAAGTCAGCGTCAACCTATTTTCCGCCTACCCCGGCTCCGAGATCTTCAACCGGCTGATGGCCGACGGGACGATTGCGCTCAGCGACGACTACTTTCTCGGGCTCACGTCGATGTACAGCGACTTCACCAAGACCGACGTCCCGACGTTCAACGCCGAGATGAGCGCCGTCGAGCTCTCGCGCTGGCGGCTGGCGTTCATGCTGACTGGGTACTTCATCGGGTATGTGCGGTATCCGTCGCGCATCTGGCGCACCTTCCGCAACGTCTTCCTCGGCTCGCACGAGGCCGCCACCGTGTTCGAGCACCGCCTCAAGGACGCGCTCGGCCGCTTCAAGGCCCTCGCGCGCCGCGGCAGGCCGGCACCCGCGGTCTCTCCGGCCACGGCCCTACAAACCGGTCACGGCGTACAACGCGACATGATCGGCAGTCTGCACGACCAGTTGTAGCTGCGCCAGCACGTCGGGATGCACGCGATCGCGATCCTGATGGACGATGACGTGCGTCACGCCCACTTCCCGCAGCATGTCCAGGGCAGCCCGCGCGTCGCCTGAGGCGGAACCATAGAAGCGGTTGACGTCCGCCAATCGCCGCTCGCTGCCGACCGCGTAGTACTTCGGACCCCACCCGAGCGCGATTCGCCGCTCCGACACAATGGGCACCAGCGACGCGTCATTCGGCCTGTCGTTGAGAATCACCGTCGTCTCCGGATCAATCCTGCGGAGATACTCGGCGATCTGCACCTCGCCGGCCGTGAGGGACGCGAGGGGGGGCCGTCGGTTGTCGGTCCACTTGAGCTGCAGGTAGTGCAGTGACGACGGCAGCGACACGGCGACAACCGCGGCGATCAGACAGGCTCCCGCCAGCGGCCGCCGAGTGGCGACGTCGACCAGCGCCAGCGCCGTGAACACCCACAGCACGTACAGGCCGGTCTGATAGAACTGCAGCGTGTCGACGTACGGATCGGTCACCAGGATGAAGGGCACGCCGACTCCCGCCACGACCGTCCACGCCAGCAGGCGCCAGCCGGCGCTGTCACCGTCCGCCCGTCGGTTGAACATCGCCCGCCAGACGCCCCCTGCACCGATCCACCGGACGCCCGGACCAATCGCGAGGAAGACCGCCGTCGCCATCAGGAGGTACAGCGGGCGGCGCAGGACCATCGCCGGCGCGATGCGGTTGGCGGCCTGCGTGAACGGGTCAATCAGGTCGAGCTTGAGCAGCATCCGCTGCGGCAGCAGGAACAGATCGACGAGCAGCTTCGATCGGCGATCCTCGCCCATCGCCGACACGCCCAGCACGAACGGCGCGGCCGTGGCGAGCCCGAGCACGACTGTGACCGCAAACCGGGCCCGCGCGGCCCAGTCGAACGAGAGGGCGGCGGCCGCGACCAGCGATGCGACCAGAATCGCGAAGGCGAAGGGCTTGAACTGGAACAACACGCCGAGCAGCAGGCCGCTCAGGATGGTCCACGCCCATCGCCGCGTCTGCAGACCGCGGATCGCGGCGTAGATCATCGTGAAGAACACCGGCATGGTCTGCGCCCACGTGTTGAAGTGCAGCACCTCCATCGTCGGCGCCAGGAAATTCGTCGGCCACAGCAGGAAGTCCCACTGAACCGTCTCGTGCGGCAGCAGCCAGGCCGCCAGGTACGAGAGATCGCCGCCGACCAGGATCAGCGCCACGGCGAGCGCGGCCGTGCCGGTGGTGGCCAGCGTTCGAATCATCGTGAATGCCGTCAGCGCGCCCAGCGCGAGGGACGCCGGCCACGCGTACCGGAAGTAGATCGAGAGCAACGGAACTCCCGCAAAGCGGCGCACCATCGCGAACACGAGCTGCGTGTAGTACGCCGCGTTGAGCTGATGGCCGGCGTAGTACGAAGCGGTCGGCGGGACGGTGTGAGTCGCCTCGGACGCCCAGGTCGCGTAGAACGTCAGATCGAACGAATCGTAGGCGCCGTAGACCGCCACGCCGCCGCCGATCGACGACAGCCGGTGGACAAACGCGATCGCGCCGGTCCCAATCGCCAGCGCGGCGAGTGCCCCGCAAGCGGCGACGTCGAGGCGCGACCAGGTCGCGGGCCTCTGCGGACCGCGCCCGGTCCACAGCGCGGCGCCCATGCCGCAAAGCGCGAGCGCCAGATACGGGTACGCGGGCACGGCACCCAGCCGGCCGAGGGCATGGATGAGTAGCGGCGTCACGGCCGTGCCGGCGCCGAGCGTGACAATCGCGCGCGGCAGCCAGTCGAGATCGTGCGTCAGCCAGACGGACGCGAGAACACCTGGACCGGCCGTGAACAGGACCCACGTGATCGCGAAGCGGATCGGATCAGGCAGCGCGGGCAGCAGCGCGGCGAGGAGCGGCCACGCAGCGATCCCGGCGAGCAAACCAAGAGCCGGACGGATGATCCTCGGTATGGATCGCGGCAACTGTCGAATCCCGCAATGTTACAATGAAATCTCGCGAATATGTCGAAGAGCGCGTTCACGCTCAAGTATCTCGCTCGCGCCGCCGCCGGCGTGCCGCGCGATCTCGCGCAGACGCTGGTCGTCTCGAAGCTCACGCCGATTCGGCCTACCGTGCTCATCTACAACTGCACGTGGGTGTGCGATGCCCGCTGCGAGATGTGCAACAACTGGAAGCACGGCGATCGCAAGTCTGACATGACCCTGGCGCAGCTCGAACCGGCCCTGCAGCACCCGTTCTGGGGCGCCATCGAGAACCTGAACATCTCGGGCGGCGAGCCGACGACGCGCAACGATCTGCCCGAGATGGTGGAGATGTTCGCCCGCCACCTGCCCCGGATGCGCAAGATCGGCATCAACACGACGGGCCTCACCCCGCACCGCGCCATTCCGATGCTGACGCGCATCGTGAAGTTCTGCGCCGAACGCGACCTGCTGCTCAGCGTCCGGGTGTCCCTCGACGGCATCGGCGACATCCACGATCAGGTGCGTCACGTCAAGCGCGGCTTCGAGAAGGCCTGCGAGACCATCGAGGCCATGCAGAAGCTCTCGGAAGAGTCACCGCACTTTCAGTTCGGCCTCGCGGCCACGATCTTCGCTGCCAACCTGACCGATGCGCAGAACATCCTCGAGTGGGCGCGGGCGAAGAAGCTCGACATCGTGTTCAACATGCTGCGGTTCACCGACGCGATGCTGAACAATCGTGAACTGCAGCCGGCGATCGGGTTCCATGAGCGCGAGGAAGAGTTCATGCGCACCTTCTTCCTCGACCGCGTGCAGGAGGAATCGGTCCTCAGCGGCCAGTCGTTCCTCTACCTGCACTACGCCGATATGATTGCCAACGGGTACCACCGGACGATGCCCTGCCCATTCCGGTCGCAGGGCCTGCTGCTGAATCCGTACGGGGACCTGTACTACTGCGAGAACTCGGAGACAATCGGCAACCTGCTTACAACGCCAGCCGAGGAGCTCTACTTCAAGGCGGAGAATCTGGCGCACCGTGAGCACGTCAAGAACACGGTCTGCCCGACGTGCCTCAGCCCCTGCCAGGTGAACGTCGGCGCGATGAAGCAGTTCATTCCGTACGCCAAGTTCCTGATGCGCGCCTATCAGGTGAAGCACGATCCGGCGCGCCACCTCGCGACCCTCCCGACGCCACAGCCTTGACCGCTTCGCGTCTCCGGCGCGTGGCTGGCGGGGCAGGACGCGTCGCCGTCGCCGCGGGGCTGACCGCGTACATTCTCTGGAAGAGCCGCCCGTCTGACGTGCTGGCGGTGGCGGCCCGCGCGGACTGGCGGCCGATCGCCGTCGCTATCCTCCTCGTCCTGGTCGACCGGACGCTGATGGCCTACCGGTGGCTGGTGCTCCTCTGCATCGTGCCGCCCGATCGCCGCCCGCCGCTCGGCGAGGTGATGCGGATCTTTTTCGTCAGCACGTTCGTCGGCACCTTCCTGCCCGCCAGCGTCGGGGGCGACGCGGTGCGCGCGTACGCGATCCGCCGGCTGAACGTCGGCGGCGGCGACGCGGTGGCGTCGGTCCTGATGGACCGCATGCTCGGCGTGGCCTCGATCCTCCTCGTCGCCCTGGCGGGGCTCACGCTCGCCACGGATCTCGCCTCGAACGCGACGATCGTCGCCGCGCTGGCCGTTGCCGCCGCCGCGTGCGGCGTCACCCTGCTGCTGGTCTTCAGCCGCACGGCGTCGACTGTCGCCGTGCGGCTGCTGGGCTGGCTGCCGTCGATGCTGCAGCAACCGGCCGCGCGTGTCTTCGAATCGATCCGCCGCTATTCGTCGCATCACGGCCGGCTTGCGAATGTCCTTGCCTCGTCGATCGCGGTGCAGGGGCTGCGCATCGTGCAGGCGTACTATCTGGGCCGCGGGCTCGGCATCGCGGCGCCGCTCGGTGCGTACTTCGCGTTCGTGCCGCTGATCCTCCTCGTCATGCTCCTGCCCGTGACGTTCAACGGCATCGGGACGAGCCAGGCGGCGTTCGTGTGGTTCTTCGGACGCATCGGCGTGGATGCGGCCGCGTCGTTCGCGCTCTCTGTACTGTTTGTCGCGCTGGGGATTGTGGGCAACCTGCCCGGTGCCCTGCTCTACGTCCGGGGCGGCTCGAACGCACGAGACGCTTCACGGAATCCTTAGCTGTTACGTAGCGCTTCCTGACGCACGACAACGCGTCCATCGTGACGCGCAGGTTTTAGGATTTTCTTCGGCAGTCGCGCCCGGCGCGGCGCTATGATCTCGCACGACCGATGCGCACCACCACGCGCGCGGCGTTGCTGTTCTTCGCGCTCACCCTGATTGCGATTTATCCGATCAGCGCCTCGCCTTCGACCGCAGCGTTCTTCAATCACCCCGACACACAATTGAACATGTGGATCATGGCGTGGGACGCGCACGCCTGGCGGCACGGCCTCCACTTCCTCGACGCCAACGTCTTCTGGCCCGCGCACGGCACGTTCGCGTATTCGGAATCGCTGCTCGGCTACCTGCCGCTGTTCGGACCGATCCTGTGGCTGGGTGGCAGCCTGGCGCTGGCGTTCAACACCGTGCTGATCATCTCGTTCGTCGCGTCTGGCCTCGGCATGTACTTGCTCACGCGCGAGCTGACCGGACGCCAGTGGCCGGCTGTTGTCGCCGGCATTCTGTACGCCTTCGCGCCGTATCGACTCGCCCACATTCCGCAGATTCAACTCGAGGCGATGGAGTGGCTGCCGCTCGCGTTCCTGTCGCTGCATCGCTTTGTCGCGACCGGCTCGCGCCGATATGCCGCGGCGCTGGCCGCGTGCCTCGTCCTGCAGGCCTTCTGCTGCGTGTACTACGCGGTCGTTCTCGCTACGACGCTCGTGGTGACTATCGTCGTGCTCGGCGCGATCGACGCGCGGGCCCGTGCACCGCGGGCGCTTCTGACGCTGGCCGTCGCCGCAGCGGCGGCCGCGCTGGTGCTCTCGCCGCTCGCATACGCGTACGTACACGTCCACCGGGCCAGCGGTCTCGAGCGCACGCTGGAGGACGCAGCCGAGCGCTCGGCCGATGCGCGCGCCTACCTGGCTTCGATCGCGCACACACATCTGGCGGTTTTGGATCGACCTCACGCACCCCACGATTACCTCTTTCCCGGTGTCGTGGCCCTCGCGTTTGCCACGCTCGGATTCGTCGTCACATCTCCACGGCGGACCGCTGTCTACGTCGCCGTGATCCTCTTTGCGTTCGCCGTGTCGTTGGGGCCGGCGGAGAACGGCGGGCCGTCCGTGTACCGAGCGATGTACGCCGTCGTGCCGTTGTTTCACGGCCTCCGGCAGATCTCGCGGTTCGGTGTCGTGACGATCTTCGGCTTGAGCGTGCTGGCGGCCTACGGCGCCACCGCATCGGAGCCGTTCCTGCGCGGACGAGCCGGCGCAGCCGCGAAGGTCTTCATCTGTGTCGTGGCGTTTGCCGAGCTGCTGGCGGCGCCGTTGAAGAGTGACGGCGGCAGCGGCGTCGCGCTGGTGCCAGTCCCCCGCACCCCCCCGGAGTATCACTGGCTTGGGCGTCAGACCGGCGACTTCGCGGTGATCGAGCTGCCGCTGCCGATCTCGGCGAGGCTGTGGCAGAACGCGCCGTACGTGTTCTGGTCGACCGTCCACAACCATCCGATCGTGAACGGCTACAGCGGCTTCGCGGCACCCGTCTATCGGACCTGGCTGAACACGATGTTCCGGTTTCCCGACCAGGTGTCACGAGCAATGCTCCAGGACAACCATGTCCGCTACGTCGTCGTGCACTGGGACGCTTTTACGCCATTCGACCGCCCCCTCGATCGGTCGAAGCTCGATCGTATGATGTGGCTGCACCGTGAGGTGACCTTCGCCGATACGGACATCTTCGAAGTTTTACCGGTGGATGAACTATCCACGCGCGCTGCTCGTTGACCACCGGCTGGCTGTGCCAGTCGCGCTGGCCGCCGTCTTCGCCGCTCAGTGCTTGTGGTTCGTCGGCACGCAGTCGCTGACCTACGACGAACCCGTCCACCTCGCGACCGGGATCGAGTTGTGGGAGCACGGGCACGTGGAGCGCTGGAACGACCAACCGCCGCTGGCGCGCCTGCTGCTCAGCGCGCCGATTCTCACGTCGGCCGACCGCTGGAATCTGCACGACGACGGGCCGACCGCGGCTAACTTCTGGACGTTCCACGTTCGCGATCCAGATCAGCTCGCGTGGCGCACGCGGCCGGTGAACGTGGCGCTCGGCCTGCTGCTCGCCGCAACGCTGTGGCTGGCGGCGCGTTCTTACTTCTCTGAGCTCTCGGCCACTTTCGCGCTCGCTCTGCTTGCCTTGTCTCCTCCGCTCATCGCGCATTTCTCTCTGGCGACCGTCGATGGATTGGCCGTGGTCTGCTTCTTCGCCGCCACGCTGGCGCTCGTGGCGTGGCTGCGCCGCCCGTCGTGGCTCATGACGGTGGCCTTGGGCGCGGTGCTTGGCGCCTACCTGCTTTCGAAGTTCTCCGCCCCACCGATCGCCGCGGTCATGATCACGATCGCGGCCATGACCCGCTCGTCGCTGCCCTGGCGGACAAGGATGGTGAAACTGGCGGCCGCGTCGTGCATCGGTGCCGTCCTGGTCTGGTCGGCCTACGGCTTTCAGATCGACGCGATTACCTTCCGCGGTGGAGACCTGTCGGGCCCGTACGCGCCAGCGCACACCGTCGTTGTTCCGTTGAGCGGGATGGCGCCGCACACGATGCAGGTGCCGGCAGCAGACTACCTGTCCGCGTGGGGCGGCGTCGTTCAACACGCGACACGAGGCCAGCCTGCCTCTTTGCTTGGCGAGACGCGCCGCCGCGGCGGCTGGCGCACCTATTACCCGGCTGTCGCGATCCTGAAGTGGCCGCTTCTTGTGCTTCTGATCGCCGCCGTTGCGCTCGTATCGGCTTTCAGGCAGCGACGATGGACGACCGACTTCGTCATCCTTTTCGGCTTGCCGGCATTGTATTTCGCGATCGCCACGACTTCGAACCTGGATGTGGGCGACCGGTACATCCTGCCGGTCTATCCGTTTCTCCTGCTCGCCTGCGCCGGCGCGTACCGGGCACTCGAAGGACGGCAATGGTTGAGGCCAGCTGTCGCAGTGCTCATCGTCCTGCAGGCCGTCGACTGCTGGCGCTATGCGCCCGACTACCTGTCATACATGAACGTCTTCGTGCCGTCGGATCGCCCCTACGCGCTCTTGTCGGACAGCAATCTCGACTGGGGCCAGGGCCTGATCGCCCTTCGACGCTACCAGCGTACGCACAGCTCCGAAGAACTTCACCTGGCGTACTTCGGCGGCGTCGATCCGGCCGCCTACGGACTGTCCAGCATCCCGCTCGGCGAACACGACTGCGCGACAGGAACCGTCGTGGTGAGTGCCACTCATCTCGCTGGCCAGTACCTGAACGATCCGCATGCGTATCGATGGCTGCTGGAGTATCCGCCCAAGGCGATCCTGAATCACAGCCTGTACGTCTTCGACGCAAAAGCCTGCGTGAGGGCGGCCACGACGATCGGCAAATAGAGAACAAGACGCGTCTCTAACGAGAGCTGGTCTGTCAATCCGTCCATCAGCGGCGTCAGCAGCACTGCGTTGAGTCCCAGCGCCACGAGGCACATCAGAGGGCCGAACGTGGTCCGCAGTATGGGACGATCGTCTGTCTCCGTGTAGATCCACAGCACCAGGAACGCCACGAGGATCGAATAGGTCCACGTTCTCGTCGTATCCCAGGCCAGGATGTGGATGCTCTGCGGCACGAGACAGACGCCGAGGATCGCGGCCGATTCCCATCCGAGCGCGCCGATATCGTGGCTCTCGTATGTCTGGGACAGGAGCGCCATTGTCGAGGGCAGGATCAGTCCGAGCATTGAGGTCGACAGCAGTCGGTCGGCCACGAGACCGCGGTGCAGCATGTACGAATCGAAGAGCGTAATCGTGATCCAGTGAGGCACGCGCGTTCTCGGGATGCTCGCCTGGATGAACGGAAAGCTCGACACGTGTGTCATCAGCGATCGCTCGAGGTGCCTGGACGCAAGGCTCTGGCTGAGCGCGATCGCGAGGAACGCCGCAAGCGGCACGAGCAACGGCCAAACCGCCAGCGCAGGCTGCCCTGCCCGGCTCGAACGCCTTCTGACCAGCAGCCAGGCGAGCCAGAAACTCGGGACCCCGAGCAGCAGGGAGTTTTCATGAACGAAGATCGCGACGGTCTGCAGGGCGACGGCGAACCATGTGCGGCCCCGCAGCAGGAGCAGGATCGACGCGATCGCGAGCACGACGACGATGTTGTCGAAGTAGCCGACGAGGTGCGCACTCATGACCACGAAGGGCGACGACAGGAACGCGAGGTTGGCCAGGAGCATCGGCGTCGACCAGCGCGCCAGCCTCATGAGCCGAAGCCCGAGGCAGAACAGGACGACGCAGAAGACAGCGAACTGAAGACTCGCGAGACCGTTGATGAGCCCGTCACTCACGGGCGCGCGAAGCGCGGCCGTCGAGATGGCGACGAGGCTGCCGACGAGACCGCGCTTGACGAGGCCGAAGCGATAGTCGATCAGCCAGTGAGCCTTCGAGAATTCATTGGGCAAACGGACGGCCCGAAGAATCGTGATGGCGAGCGTGCCCGCAAGCAGCAGCGCGGCGACACTCTTTCGGACGATTCCCGGTCCGTGATCGATGTCCACGGGCGATGAACGGCGCATTATCCCAGACCGATGCGACAGCGGGCCATGGCGACGGCCATCAGGAATGCGCAAAGAAGTCCACTTGAGTGGTCGGGATGCGAGACGGGAGGGTGTGATGACAGGGGACGGGCTGAACCCGTCCCCTGCTGGCGATGGCCTAGCTAACGGATGCCCAGTTGGGTCGCTCGCTGCTCGTTGAGATTCGCCTGCCGCAGATGCTCGCCCGACAGCTGATAGGAGAGGAACGACGCGAATCCGATGCGTTCGACCCAGCCCAGCGTCTTGAACAACTTGCGATGTTCCGGATGACGCGCGATGAGCACGTCCTCGATCAGACGATTGGTGGCGTTGTTCACGACCGACATCTGCAGGTTCATGAACGCGTCGCGCAGAATCTGTCGTTGCCCTTCCCCGTACGTGATGGGTCGATCGTTCGGCAGACCGCTGATCGTGAACCGAGAGTTGCGTTCGACGAAACCGGCGTTGAACAGCGGTTGCGACGTATTCCAATCACGCATCGTCGCGCCGTAGGCAATGGCCGCCGGCGCGTACGTGGTCGGATCGAGCACCACCTGCTTGGCGATCGAACCAAAGAGCGAAGGCTGGTCGTTGTTGTCCTGCGCCTTCGCGGGAGTGGGAATCGCAAGGGCCACGACGAGCGCGAGTACGAAGTTGATTACCCACGTTGCCGCTGACTTCCTAGCGCCGAACATTCAGCACCTCCGCCGTGCCAGTAGAGCAAAGGCAAGGCCGGAAAAATTTTCGCGGCTGAGGCGGCTTGGAATGTGGCTTGCAGCCCTTACAACTCCCCCATGAAACGACTATGGAGTGAAAAGGCTGCGGAAGGGAGACTTTCTGCTCTTCAGGTAGTCTGTGCGTGCGCGGGTTCGAGCGTGGTCGTTCCGCGCGCCGCCACGGCGCGCGCGAGGTTGCCGAGAATCGTCGGATACGCCTCGCAGGGCGTCCAGCAGTGCGAGCAGCGTTCGCCGACGACGTCGTCGCGCAGCTCGCGCCGGCGGGGGCTGTCCCAGAGCGCACGCAGATCGAAGCTGTTGTCGCGCAGGTTGCCGACTTTCTCGTCCCAGATCGAGCACGCGAACAGGTTCCAGTACGCGTCGATGAAGCACGACGACGAGAGCGCGGTGCACGGCAGCGGCGAGCGGCGCGTGTCGTAGTACGTGCTGACGAGCGCCTGGTAGCGGTCCTCGAGGAACTTCACCGGGTGCAATCCCGATCCGTTCTGCCGCCGGTGATCCTCGATTGCGCGCAGGATGTCGACGTGATGCTGTTCGACCGGGTACCCGACGTTGCCGAAGTAGTGGCCCGACTCGTGGCCGACGTTGAGGTGCAGTTCGGAGCGCTGGAAATCGGGAATGACCGTTCGAATCGCCGCGAGCGTGTCGTCGACGGCGGTCGCGTTCTTCGCCATCAGCGTCATGCCGATGACCGTCTGGAAGTTCGATCGCTTGATGCCGCGCAGCCGACGGAACGTCTCGATCGCCCGGTCCCAGCTGCCCGGCAGGCCGCGCATTTCTTCGTGGAGCGGCTTGGGACCGTCGAGGCTGATCGTCACCATCAACCGGCCGACGCCACGCGCCAGCGTGCGGTCGACGAGCGACAGTGTCTTGTCGCCAAACCAGCCTGTGGTCGGGAAGTTGAGCAGGTAGAGCGACCGGCAGCTCGTCTGGATCGCCGCCACGAGATCGTCCAGGTCGCGCCGCATGAACAGCTCGCCGCCCGTCAGATGGACCCAGCGGAACTGCGGCCACTTCTCGAAGAAGAGGGCCACTTCCTGCGGCGTCATCTCGTCCACGCTCTTCTTCTGCCAGATGTTGCACATCTCGCAGCGGAAGTTGCAGTGGTACGTGGCGACGAAGGTGACTTTATACGGAAGCTCGGGCGACCGGAGGTTCGCACCCAGGATCGCCGAGGCCAGACCGAGTTGGCGTGTCAGCATTAAAGGTAGTCCCGACAATTATATAATGGCGCTCGCCCACCAGGCAGGAGGCCCGAGCGATGACAGGCATGAGGTGTTGGTTCACGACCGCCGTGGCGGCAGGGCTTCTGCTCGCCGCAGGCACCGCGGCAGCCCATCATTCGCCGGTGCTGTTTGATCGCTCCAAGCGCGTCACGCTCAACGGCACCGTGAAGGAATTCGCATGGATGAACCCACATTCGTCCATCCAGCTCGAGGTGACCGGTCCTGACGGCTCCGTCGAGGTGTGGGGCGTCGAGATGAACAGCCCGAACAACCTCGTCAAGCAGGGCTGGAAGTCGAACGTCATCAAAGGCGGCGACAAGGTGGCGATCGTCGTCAACCCGCTCCGCAGCGGGGAACACGGCGGCATCTTCGTGTCGATCAAGCTCCCCGACGGCCGCGTGCTCGGCGACAAGTGGACCGAAGACATCGAGTCGAAGGGAGTCGTCTCGAAGTGACGGACGGTAAGGGCGACGGCATGCGTCGCCCCTACTTCAAAATATTGAGCTTCGACGCCGTCGCCGGCAGCTTCTCATTCAGGTTCGGCAGGCACTCCACCTCGGTGATGTCCGTATCGTCCTGACGCTTCCACCAGTGCGTGCTCGTCCACTCGCCTTCCCACATCTTCGGGTCGGTCATCGTCCACTTGATCTCGAGCCGCTGGCCGTTGTCGATCAACCGGAT
>Ga0066903_100000145_pt1 | contig 35141 bp, 32 predicted proteins | sample PanSoiMetaGPlot1_FD_67491 | JGI IMG/M metagenome (GOLD analysis project Ga0066903, IMG submission 67491) | Tropical forest soil microbial communities from Panama analyzed to predict greenhouse gas emissions - Panama Soil - Plot 1 (version 2) | ecosystem: Environmental > Terrestrial > Soil >... | reverse complement strand
GCGCCGACGTCCGCGAGGAGGCCGACACCAACGCGCTGATGGCGCGGATGCGCGAGCACTGCGACGGCATCGAGGTCTTCGTGTCGGGCGCAGCCGTCGCGCAGATCGTCCACAACCTCGACCAGTACAGCCGGCGATCGTTCGTGCAGAGCATCGAGTACACGACGTGGCCGTTCGCGGGCTACTTGAAAGCGATCCGCGGCACGTTCGGCCGCTACCCGCGCTACGCCGTCGCCCTGTCGTCGGGAGGGCCCGACGATTTCTACGGACACTACGACGTCGTCGCCGCCTGCAAAGCGGCGCTCGAGGCGATGTGCCGGTACCTGGCCTACCGCCTCGGCGACGAGGGTGTCCGCGTCAACGTCGTGCGCTCGCGATCGGTGAAGACGGACTCGCTCTGGGCGGTGGCCGGCGAGGCCTTCGGCCCGTTCCTCGAGCGGTGCGACCCCTCGCTGTTCATCGCCCCCGAGGAAGTCGCCAACGCGGTGCTGGCGCTGTGCACCGGGTTGATGGACGGCGTGAACGGGCAGGTGCTGATGATCGATCGCGGAACGTCGTTTGGTGACAACCTCATGGGCATGTTCGAACGCGGATTCGAGCGTCCCGATGCCGAAGGAGCCTGACAGGACATGCGTGATCACGTAGCCGAGGTCGTGAAGAAATACCTGGCGGAGTGCCTCGAGGACGTCGACATGACGACCCTCGACACGACGCGTTCCATGAAGGACTACGGCGTCAACAGCCTCGACATGGTGGAGGTCGTCTCCAGGTCGATGCGTGAGTTGAAGGTGAAAGTGCCGCGCGCCGAATTGAGCAAGCTGCAGAACATCGACGGGCTCATCGACATGCTCCACGACGCCGTCGTCCGGCAGCAAGCCGCCGGCGTGTGATCGCGGCTCGGGGCTGCGCGTGATTCGACAGTTCGACGGGCGCACCGTCCTCGTGACGGGCGGCACGAAAGGCATCGGCCTCGCGGCGGCGCTGGCGTTCGGCGCGCGCGGGGCGCGCTGCGTGCTGACCTATCGCTGGGGCAGCGCCGACGAGGATGAGGTGCGAGGGCGATTTGCCGCCGTCGGAGCGCCGCCGCCGCTGCTGGTGCAGGCGAATGCCGGCCTCTCCGAGGACACGGACGCGCTGATGGCGGCGCTGCGCGAGACGTGCACGGACGTCGACACGTTCGTCAGCAACGTGACGGGCGCGACGCTGGTCAGCGGCATGGACGACCTGCAGGAGCGGGCGTTCATCAAGACCATGCAGTACTCCGTGTGGCCCACGATCGGCTACATCCGTGCGATCCGGAAGACGTTCGGCACCTATCCCCGGTACGTCGTCGCCATCTCGTCGCCCGGGCCGGATCACTTCAGCCTCAACTACGACTTCGTCGCGGCGGCGAAGGCCGCGCTCGAGACGCTCTGCCGCTATCTCGCGCACCGGCTGCGCGGCGAAGGCGTCCGGGTCAACGTCGTGCGCACGCTCGGGATCAGGACGACGGCGTTCGACGAGGCGTTCGGCCCGGCGCTCGGCTCGTACATGGCCAGGATGGTCCCCGAGGGCCGACTCGTGCGGGAAGAGGACGTGGCGGGCGTCGTACTCGCGCTCTGCAGCGGGCTCCTCGACGGCATGAGCGGTCAGGTGGTGACCGTCGACAAGGGCGCCGTCTTCGCCGACAACGTCATGCGCCTGTATGCGGAGCGGGAGCTTCTGGGGCTCTGACGGTCATGCGGTCGAACAGCAGCAGCGCGAGGCCGACCATGATCGCGACGTCGGCGACGTTGAAGACGCCCGTCTGCACCGGTCCGAGCCGCATGACGATGAAGTCGACGACGCGGCCGTGCGCGACGCGATCGATCCAGTTCGACAGCCCGCCCGCGGCGAAGATCGCGAGCCCGGCGAGGGCCATGTCGTGGCGTGGCAGCAGCGAGGAGTCGCGAACGAGGGCAAGCAGCAGAACGAGCAGCAGCACGCCTGTGCCGCCGACGAAGACGGCCTGGCGCACGGCCGGCGGCAGATTCTCGCCCAGGCTGAGGAAGCCTCCCGAGTTCTCCGCGTACTGAAGGCGCACGGTGTCGGCCAGAAACGATCGGCCCGCCGATCCGGCCAGCGTCTCGATGGCGAGCCGCTTGGTGACGCGATCGCAGCCGACGGTGCCGACGACCGACAACGCGATCAGGCACCGGATGAGCAGCCTGGACCCGACGACGCGGACGAGGTTCATAAGTGTTCCTGCTTTCCTACACGATACGCCTCCGCGAGCCACGCGCGGACGTCCGCATCGACGTCGGCCGGCGACAGCAGCCGAAAAGCGTGGACATGATTGCGCGCGGAAAACGTCTGCACCTGGCGGAAGCGCGGATGGTCGAGGCGCCGCGCCAGCACGACGTGCCCGTCGAGCCAGCTCCGCCGTGGCGTGACCTGCGCAAACGACATCCGCACCTGAAACGCGATCCGCGTCTTCTCGGGCAGCACGCGCACGGGTCCGAGTGCGCGAACCGCGGCGACCACTTCGCGATAGATCGCCCGGATCGCGGGGGGCTTCCCTCGGAAGTGGTGGGCCAGCGAGTAGCGCGGCCCGCACGCGTGGGACTGGTTGCGGTTCGCAAACCCGCGTCCGCACGCGGGGCAGCGCCAGAGACGGGATCGGGGCGGCGACATGGCAGTCCGGTCTGTCCTGTGATCACGGTAACACCAGCCGGCCTCCCGCAGGGATAATGCGGGCATGACGCTCACGTCTGCCGCCCTGCTGCTCTGGCTGACAGGCGCCCCGCCGGACCGAGTCGACTCGCTGGCCGCGCTCCAGGCGGCCATCGGCGCCGCGAAGCCCGGCAGCCAGATCGTGCTGAAGGACGGCGAGTACACGACGTCTGCGCCGATCGCGATCCAGGTTCGCGGCCGCGCCGGAGCCCCGATCCGCATCGCGGCCGAGACGCCCGGCGGCGTGACGCTCCGCGGGACGGACGGCTTCGACGTCGGCGGCGATGCGGCGTATGTCGAGATCGACGGCTTCGTGTTCGCCCACCAGTCCGGCAAGACACAGGTGCGGCACGGCGCCACGCACATCCACTTCAGCCACAACGTGTTCGCGTGCGTCGGCGAAGGCGCGTACCTGACCGTCGCCGGTGACGACACGGAGATCGATCGCAACGAGTTCCGCGACAAGCACACGCTCGGCAACATGATCGACGTGCGCGGCGCGGGCAGCCAGGTCGCGCAGCGCGTCCTCATTCACGACAACTACTTCCACGACTTCGCCAGCCCGGGCCCGGGCACCAACGGCGCCGAGACCATCCGCTTCGGCCTCAGCGGCCTCAGCCTGTCGAAGGGGCTCGGCGTCATCGAGCGCAACCTCTTCGTCCGCTGCGCGGGCGAGAACGAGATGCTGTCGATCAAGTCGGGCTCGAACATCATCCAGGACAACACGCTGCTCGACTCGCCGGGCGCGCAGCTCACACTCCGTCACGGCAACGAGAACATCGTCCGCCGCAACTATCTGCGCGGGACGGATGGCATCCGGATCTTCGGCGATCGCCATCGCGTGGACAGCAACTATCTCGACGCGAACACCGGCGGTATTCAGATCGGCAACGGCGACGGCGAGGTCGCGGACGGCGCCGCGCTCACCAGCCACGACCGTCCCGACGACTCGTACATCACGTCGAACGTGCTCGTGAACAACGTCCGCAACATCTTCATGGAGCGGCGCGACAGGGGCCTTGGCGCCACACGTACGACCGTGGCGCACAACGTGATCCAGGCCGGCGGCCCGGCCGCCTACATCGACGGGCCGTTTCCGGATGCCATCTGGCGCGACAACACGGTCTGGCAGACGTCGTTGGGACTGATGCCCCCCGAGGGAGGGGTCATTCGCCGGCCGGTCATCCCCGAACCGCATCCGCTGACGCCCGAGGCCCTGCTGGCGCTCATCCGCCGGCGCTGAGTAACCGGCGTCCCAGTTCGAGCGTATGGTGATTGGGGGCGAAAGGATTCCTGTATTATTTCCAACCTTCATACAGCGAAAGGATGTTTTCATGAGCGTCACGTCCGGTTCCGTTCTGTCTGATGCCCTCCTCCAGGGATGCCGCCAGCGGGCGGCGGGCTACGATCGCGACAACAAGTTCTGCCAGGAAGACTTCGACGAGCTGAAGGCGGCCGGATATCTGAAGCTGACGCTGCCCAAGGAGTTCGGCGGGCTCGGCTACACCTTGAACCAGTACACGCGGGAAGCCCGCCAGCTGGCGACCTACGCGCCCGCCACCGCCCTGTGCACCAACATGCACCACTACTGGGTGGGCACGGCCGCCGACAGCTGGCGCGCCGGTGACAAATCTGTCGGCTTCATCCTCGAAGACGCGGGCAAGGGCGAGGTTTTCGCCGCCGGGCACGCGGAGCCGGGCAACGAGACGTCGATCGTGTTCTCGGCGACGAAGGCCGAGAAGGTGCCGGGCGGGTACAAGTTCACGGGCCGCAAGGCGTTCGGCAGCCTGACGCCTGTCTGGACGCGGCTCGGCATCCACGGTCTCGACACGAGCGATCCGGCGAATCCAAAAGTCGTCCATGGCTTTCTGTCGCGCAACACTCCCGGCGTCACGATCAAGGACACGTGGGACGTCATGGGCATGCGCGCGACGCGCAGCGACGACACCGTGCTCGAGGGCGCCTTCATCCCCGACTCGCACATCGTCCGCATCGTCCCGGCGGGACTCGCCGGCGCCGACTTCTTCATCCTGTCCATCTTCCTGTGGGCGCTGGGCGGCTTCGCCAACATCTACTACGGCCTGGGACAGCGCCTGGTGGCGTTGACCGTCGAGCACGTCAAGAGCAAGCAGCCGGTGACGATGGCGCGGCCGTACGCGCATCATCCGGACGCGCAGCGGGGCGTCGCGGAGATGGTGATGGCGCTGGAAGGCGTGGGCGCGCAGCTCGACGCCGTCACGAACGACTGGTCGAACGGCGTGCAGCATCCCGACTGGCCGATCAAGATCATCGCGGCGAAGTACAACTCGGTCGAGACGACCTGGAAGGTCGCGGACCTGGCGCTCGAGGTGTCGGGCGGGTTCGGGATGTTCAAGAAGAGCGAGATGGAGCGGCTGTTCCGCGACGCGCGCGCCGGACGGTTCCACCCGGCGAACTCGTCGCTCGCGCACGAACTCGTCGGCAAGCTCGTGCTCGGCCTCAATCCTGACGATCCCCAGCGCTGGGGGTGATCGCTGCGCTCGTGTCAATGACGAATGCCGAATGCCGAATGCCGAAACGAATCCCGAATCCCGAATCCCGAATGAGCGATCCGGGATTCATTTCGGCATTAGGCATTCGGCATTGACTCAGACGCCGAAGCGTTCCGGATCCCACGAAAGGCCCAGCTCGCTCGGAGGAGCCATATAGCCGACGAGCGCGGAGGCCGCTACGACCGCGGGGCTCGCGAGGTACCCTTCGCCTCCGAGCCCCATCCGGTTCTGCCAGTTCCGGTTGAACGACGTAATGGCGCGCTGGCCTGGGGTCAGCGCGTCCGGCCCCTGGCCGAAGCACGGACCGCACCACGACTGGCGGATGTCGCCGCCGACGGAGCGGAACACGTGCGCGATCGACTCCCCTCCCAGCCGCGCGTCGGGCTGCTCGATCTGCCGGCCGACGCCCCCGGATCCCGGGAAGATCTTGAACTCGCGATCGACCTTTCCGGCGCCGGCGTCGCGCGCGGCGCGCAGCACGAGCGCCGCCTGCAGCAGATCGTCGTAGCTGCCGTTGGTGCACGAGCCGATCATCGCCTTGTCGAACGTGATCCGCTCGCGCGCGACCTCCTCGGCGGGATACGCATTCCCCGGGGAGAACGGCTTGGCGATCATCGGCCGCACGTCCGAGAGATCGAGCGTCTCGTCGAGCGCGTAGCGGGCGTTGGCGCCCGGCGCGAGCGGCGGATACGGCAGCGCCGTCACCCCCTTCGCGCGGTACCAGTCATCGGTCGTCTCGTCGGGCGCGAAGATGCCGTTCAGCGCCTCGGCCTCCGCCATCATGTTCGCGATCGTGTTGCGGTAGGCGATTGGCAGCTGCCGGTTCGCGTCCACGAGCTCCACCGACATCCCCTGCGACTGTTTCGCGCCCCACCGCCGGAGCAGCTCGAGGACGATGTCCTTGCCGCTCACCCACGGCTGGAGCCGTCCGTTGAAGACGACGCGGCGTGCCTTCGCCAGCGTGAAGTAGATGTAGCCGGTCGCCCACCCGAAGCCGAGCGTCGTCGATCCGACGCCGATGCCGACCGCGCCGTACGCGCCGTACGCGCGGCTGTGCGAGTCGGCGCCCGGAATGAACTGCCCCGGCATGACGAGTCCCTGCTCGGGGAAATAAAAATGGAAGATGCCGTCGCCGGGCGTCGCGTAGTACGGCTTCCGCATGTCCTGGAACGCAGCGAACTCGCGGCCGATGTTGGTCTGCTTGTCGTCGACCGCGCTGCCGGTGAACACGAAGTGGTCGTTGGCGATCGCCGCCTGGCGCGGATAGATCGCGGCGCCGCCGGTGACCTGGTTGAACGTGTGGATCGCGAACGGCGCCGTCCCGTCCGACGCCGGCAGCAGATCGGCGTACACGCGCAGCGTCGTGCCCGGCGTGAGATCCGCGGCGCGGACGTCCTTGTCGACACGGTGCGCGAACACGATCTGCTCGGTCGTGGTGAGCCCGCTCGCATCTCCGGGATCGGCCCAGTCGATCGACGGCGGCGTCTCGACCGACCGGCGGAACTCGCGGCGCCCGACTTCGAAGATGCCGCCGCCGCGGCGGATCTCTTCTTCCTTCGGGGAGAGCGGCACGGGTGCGTACGTCTTGCCCTGCGTGACGTTCGCCAGTGCGCGTGTCACCGGATCGAACGTCAGCTCGTCGCCGTCCTGCGCATCGGCCGCCGCCTCGGGGCTCTGGACGACGTGGAGGCCGAGATTGAAGGCGTTGCGGCGGAAGATGTCGCCCATGTTGTGGCCGCAGACGACGACCAGGTGAAGCCCGACCTCTTCGGCCACGCCCTTCAGGCCGGCGGGGCTCATCTCGCGCGACGAACCGATCGCGAACCGATCGCCTGCGATCACGAACGTCTCGCCGCGGTGCACGCGCGCGCGGAAGTCCGGCATCAGGTAGCGGAACGATCCCGCCTTCCAGCGTTCGTCGAGGGTCTCGAGACTCTCGGACACGCAGTCGGCCGCCGGCGTGATCTGATCCGTGTCGATTGCGTCGAGCTTCTTGGAGGTCGAGGCTTTGCGATCCCAGAAGATCAGCGCCTTGCCGCGAATGAGGCGATCGTCGCCCGAGACGGCGCCGTCACGACTGCGGTCGGGAATGGCGTCCAGCGACACGCCCGGTCTCAGCCGTGCGGGTTGGATCGTGTGCATCACTCGATCATAGCCAAGACAGGACACGACCGGCAGCCGCGGATAGCGTGGAAACCGCGCGTCGGTCCTCGACCGCTCGCAGCGATAGAACGTCGATCCGCGATCGCTCGTGATCACGCTGGCGTGCTGGCACGTTTCGCAGAGCCCGATTATCATGGAAGCCATGTTCACGTCGGACGCGGTGACCCGCGGCATTAAAGTGCACGTCGAATCGGAATACGCGCCCGAGAAATCCCAGCCGTCCCAGAACCAGTGGTTCTTCCTCTATACCATCACGATCACGAACGACGGCGCGGAAACGGCGCAGCTCATGACGCGCCACTGGATCATCACCGACGGCACCGGACGGGTCGAGGAACACCGCGGGCCCGGCGTCGTCGGCAAGCAACCTGTGCTCGCGCCGGGCGAATCCTTCACCTACACGTCGGGCTGCCCGCTGACGACGCCGTTCGGCGTCATGGAGGGCACCTATCAGATGGTGACGGCCGGCGGCGAGACGTTCGACGCCCGGATCGCACCGTTCACGCTCTCCGAACCTTACACTGTTCACTAGTATCCGAAGTATCCGAGGGGCTTCGCCCCTCGGACTCCCCGACACGCTCACTCGCTGTCGCTCGTTCGCCGGCCATCGTCCGCGAACGTGGCGTCGACGGTCAGCGCTTCGTCGAGCCGTCGCAGATAGCGCCGGCGCGTGATTTCGATCGCGCCGAACTGCAGCAGGTGATCCGTCACCCACTGCGTGTCGAGCAGCACGAAGCCGCGCGCGCGGAGCCGGTCGACGAGCGCCACCAGCGCCACCTTCGACGCGTCGGTGACGCGGTGGAACATCGATTCGCCGAAGAACGCGCCGCCGAGCGCCACGCCGTAGAGGCCGCCCACCAGGTCCCCGTTGCGCCACACCTCGACCGAATGCGCGAACCCCTGCGCGTGCAGCGCGCAATAGCTCTCGAGGATCTCGCGGTCGATCCAGTTGCCCTCTTCGTCGCGGCGGGCGGCGCACTGCCCGATGACGTCACGGAACCGCGTGTTCACGCGGATCTCGAACGGCTGCCGGCGCAGCGTCCGCGCGAGGCGGCCGGGCACGTGGAACGTGTCGAGGGGAATCACGCCGCGCGGATCGGGCGAGTACCAGCGGATGTCGCCCGGCGCCACCGCCATCGGGAACCAGCCGCTCGCGTAGGCGTTCAGGAGAGCGTCGACCGGGATCATCGAACAGGGCCATTGTACTAACGGTAGTACAATGAAGCGTTCCCCGGGCCTCTTCATCGATGACACATTCGAGGTGGGCGCCCGCCTCCGTGCAGGCGCTCCGGCAGTATTCGTGGTCCGCGTTCCTCGCTGACCTCGCGGCCGGCGTGACGGTCGGGCTGGTCGCGCTCCCGCTCGCGATGGCGTTCGCGATCGCGTCGGGCCTGACGCCCGAGGCCGGCATCTACTGCGCCATCGTCACCGGCTTCCTGATCTCCGCGCTCGGCGGCTCCAGGTTCCAGATCGGCGGCCCGACGGGGGCGTTCGTCGTCGTCGTGGCCGGCATCATCGCCACGTACGGCGTGGACGGCCTCTTCATGTGCACGATGATGGCCGGCGTGCTGCTGGTGATCCTCGGCGTCACCGGCATGGGCACCGCCGTCAAGTACCTGCCGCGGCCCGTCGTCATCGGCTTCACGAACGGCATCGCGATCCTGATCGCCAGCACGCAGATCCGCGACTTCTTCGGGCTGCATGTCGATCGCGTCCCGTCGGAGTTCGTCGCGAGGATGGCGCTCCTGGCGCGGCAGGCGGGCACGCTGTCGCCGGCCGCGACGGTCTTCGGCGTCGCGGCGCTCGCGAGCATGATCCTGCTGCGGCGGTTCGCCCCGCGCATACCTGGCGCGATCGTGGCGCTCGTCATCGGCACGGCCGCGGCGGTTGTGTTCGCAGCGCCGATCGACACGATCGGCGCGCGGTTCGGCGGCATTCCGGGGGGACTGCCCCACTTGAAGATCCCGCAGTTCCACCCCGAGATGATCCCGACGCTGCTGCGGCCGGCCATCACGGTCGCACTGCTGGGCGCGATCGAATCGCTGCTGTCGGCGGTCGTCGCCGATCGCATGGGCGGCGATCAGCACAATCCGAACGTGGAGCTGACGGCGCAGGGCATCGCCAACATCGTGTCGCCGCTGTTCGGCGGCCTGCCGGCGACCGGCGCGATTGCGCGGACGGCGACCAACATCCGCTCGGGTGCGCGGACGCCCGTGTCGGGCATGATCCACGCGATCACGCTGCTCGCCGTGCTGCTCGTCGCCGCTCCGCTCGCCCGGTTCATCCCGATGCCGGTGCTCGCCGCGATCCTCCTCATGGTCGCGTGGAACATGGGCGAGTGGCACGAGATCCCGAAACTGCTCCGGCTGACGAAGACCGACGTGGCCGTCTGGGCGGTGACGTTCGGCCTCACCGTGTTCGCCGACCTGACGATTGCGGTGGAAGTCGGGATGGTGCTGGCGGCGCTGACGTTCATCCGCCGCGTCGCCGTGACGACGAACATCGCGCACGTCACCCCCGGATTCGTGGAAGAGGGGCGCGTGCACATCCTCCAGGACAAGGTGATCCCGCCCTACGTGAGCGTCTTCAAGATCCACGGGCCGTTTCTCTTCGGCGCCGCGGACAAGCTCGCGAAGATCACCGACCATCTCGACGCGCTGCAGCCCGTCGTGATCCTGCGCCTCCGCTACATGACTGCGATCGACGGCACGGGCCTGCGCGCGCTCGAGGATCTGGCGGATCGCCTGCGCGCCTCGGGTCGGACGCTCGTCCTCTGCGGCGCACGCGAGCAGCCGGCGGCGGTCATGAAACAGGCCCTGTTCCACGACCACGTCGGGGATCGCAACATCTGCCCCGACATCCAGTCGGCGATCAGGCGCGCGTCAGAGATTCACACCGCTCGCGCCGCCTAGCGCGGGCGCTCCGGCTATTCGGGGACGTACTCGGGAGGCGGCTGGATCGTCGGCAGCGGCGTCGGGCCCGCATCCGGGCGCCCGCTGCCCGACAGGCGGCTGATCGCGCGGACGCGCATGTCGTGGTCGCAGACGATCTGGCAGGACAGCCGGACGCCGGTCAGTCCGCGGGCCTCGAGCACGTGCTTCTCCGCGGCGGTCATCATCGCCGGCTTGCCCTCGATGAATTCCACGCGGCACGTGGTGCAGCGGGCGTTGCCGCCGCACGCGTGGAGCTGGTCGACGCCCGCGTCCTGCTCCAGCGCCAGCACCATCCGTTTGCCGTGCTCGATCTCGAACGTTCCGTAGCCTTCGACTGTCAGTTTCGGCATCTGCTCGTGGCTCCTATGCGTAGCGCTCGCGGATGGTGGGAATCAGGTATTCGCTGAACGCGCGCGCGAAATCATACTGCGGCGCGAAGCCCCAGTCACGGCGCGCCGCCGCGTCCTCGACGTCGGCCGGCCAGGAGTCGACGATCGCCTGGCGCTTCGTGTCGGTCTTCCACGTGATCCGCGCCCCCGGAAACGCGCGCGCGACGACCGCGTGGATCTCCTCGGCGGTCGGGCTGAACGCGCCGAGGTTGTACGACGTCCGCTGCAGGTGCGCGCGCGGCGCCGATGCGAGCGTCAGCAGCGCCTCGACGCCGTCCGGCATCGCCATGAACGGGATCCGCGCGTCGGGACGCACGAAACAGGCGTACGGCTCCCCTTGGGCCGCAGCGTGGATCATCTCCGGCGCGTAGTCCGACGTGCCGCCCGACGGCGTCGTGACGGCGGAGATGAGCCCCGGAAAACGCACGCAGCGGAAGTCGACGCGGCCGCTGACGGTCTCGGCGGCGAGCTGCTTGTAGTGCCGCGCGTAGTAGTCGCCGAGCAGCTCGCAATACAGCTTGTTGCAGCCGTACATCGTCGTCGGATGGAGGTACTCGTCTTCGCGGACCCGGCCGGCGCGCGCTTTGGTCTCGAGATCCGGCAGGCCGTACGCCGCGATCGAGGAGGGGTAGACGAAGACGACGGGACGGCCGTGCGATTCGGCTTCGTGCTGAGCGAACTCGAGCAGGCTCAACGTGCCTTCGACGTTCACCTCGTGCGCGGCGATGGGCGTGAACTCCGACCGCGTGGACAGCAGCGCCGCGAGGTGGAAGACGAGATCCACCTCGAACTCCGCCATGATCCGTTCCAGCAGCGGACGATCCGTGATCGATCCCGTGACCTCGCGATCGACCTTCTTCGCGATCGACGGATCCAGCCGCGAGACGTCGACGGTGACGATGCGCCGATCGCCGCGCTCGGCGAGACGATCGATGAGGCCGTGGCCGATCTCGCCCCCGGCACCCGTGATGACGACGACCGGTTTGCGCATCAGTTCCTGAAAACCGCCCGCAGCACCGAGGGCAGGAGCGTGGCGAGGGAGGCCGCGATGGCGGCGAACGTCAGCACCAGGCAGATGACGGCGCCGACGAAGTGGTCCATCCGCTCGCGCTTCAGCGGATCGAGCCACATGCTCGCCAGATAGCCGCCGATGAAGCCGCCGGCGTGCGCCGAGTTGTCCACGCCGGGCATGATGAGGCCGAAGATGAAAATGCTGACGGCGTAGCCCCACGCCTCGGTCCGAATCAGGCTGCTCCCCCCGCGGCGGCCGTAGTGCACGAGCGCGCCGAGCAGTCCGAAAATCGGCGCCGATGCGCCGAGCGTCAACTGTCCGCCTCCGATGAAGGGCACGCCGGGCAGATAGTAGCCCGTCAGCGAACTCAGGAAGAAGCCGGCCGCGCAGGCGATCGTGTAGATGATGATCATCCGGCCGGCGCCGAAGATGTCGGCGACCACAGGACCGAGCTGGCGGATCCACATCAGGTTGAAGAAGATGTGCAGCGCGCCGCCGTGCAGCCAGCCCGCGCTGAGCACCGTCCACCAGCGTCCGTAGAAGAAGACCGGCTCAGCGCCGCTCGCGCCGAGAATGAACGCGGCAGCTCCGGAAGGTCCGAGCAGGTTGAACATCGAGGTCGACATCACGCTCTGGCCCAGGACGATCGTCAGCACGAGCGAAATGGCGTACATCACGAGGCAGCCCGAGATGACGAGCTGCACGAACCCCATGTCGTTGCCGAACCGCCGCAACACCGGGCCAAAGCCCCACAGCCCGGGGTTTCGCCGCCCGCACGTGTAGCATCGATCGTCGTTGACGCCGACGAGCGATCCGCAGGAGGCACACACGACCGAGCCCGTCTTCTGCCGGAACATTCAAATAAGTCTATCTCTATCCGAGGGGCTTCGCCCCTCGGACTCCCCTGCGAGCGAAGCGAGTCGAAGGGTGGCTCGTTCGCTGCGCTCACTCGCGTCTCTCATAGCGCAGGCATGGTTGGGCCGGCCGGTTGGCTGTGTGGCGATTTGTGAGATACGTTCTGGACGGATGAAGGTGCTCGTCACTGGCGGAACGGGCTATCTGGGATCGGCGATCGTGCGCACGCTGAGCAGCGCCGGGCACGAACCCGTCGTGTTCGCGCGGAGCGCGGCGCCGCCGGGCATCGCGGGCGACATCCGCGACACGCGCGCGGTGACGGCCGCGGCCGCCGGCGTCGACGCCATCGTCCACACCGCGGCGCTCGTCGCCGTGTGGCGGCGCGATCCCGGCGAGTTCGACGCCGTCAACGTCGGCGGACTGCAGTCGGTGCTCGCGGCCGCGCGCGCGCACAAGGTCTCGCGCATCGTCTACACCTCGTCGTTCCTGGCGCTGCCGCCGGCGGGCCGTCCGCAGGCGCTGACGGCGAATCACTACCAGCGCACGAAAGTCGCGGCGCGCGACGTGGCGCGCCGCGCGGCGGCCGACGGCCTCCCTGTCGTCACGCTGTATCCCGGCGTCATCTACGGTCCCGGACCGGCGACGGACGGCAATCTCGTCGGCCGGCTGATGCAGGACCAGCTGCGCGGACGCCTGCCCGCCGTCATCGGACCCGAGCACATCTGGTCGTTCTCGTTCGTCGACGACGTGGCGCAGGCGCACGTCGCCGCGGTCACGCATCCGCAACCTGAACGCGAATACCTCGTCGGCGGCGTGAACGCGCCCCAGGGATCCATCTACGCGTTCGTGCGCGAGCAGCGCGGCCGCAAGGTGCCGCCGCGCCTGCCGTACGCGCTGGCGACCGCGGGGGCGGCGGCGTACGAGGCGCTGACGATGGTCACGGGCCGCGCGCCTCTGCTGACCCGCGGCGTCGTCGACATCTTCCGGCACGACTGGCCGCTCGAGTCCGGGGCCGCCGTCCGCGACCTCGGCCTGCGGGTCACGCCGCTCCCGGACGGGCTGGGGCGCACGCTTGCGGCGCTCTCGTAGGCTCTGCCGACGCGCTCTCGAGTCGCCAGCGAGCGAGCACCGCGAGCGAGCCACCCTTCGACTCGCTTCGCTCGCTCAGGGCAAGCGCGAACCCGCCGGCCGCTTGCCCGCCGTAGCTCGAAGAGCGAAGGCGGGAGGCGACGCGCGAGAGCGCGTGCAGGGGAGTCCGAGGGGCGACGCCCCTCGGTCAATAATGAGACACCTGGGCGACTAACCGCCCCCCGCAACCCCCGTCTAATCACTCGGATGCCGCTTACGGACACAGCCGCCGTGGCCCTGGCAAGAGAGGGCGACAGCGACGCCTTCAGGGGCCTGGTGGAGCGCCACAGCCGCGCCGTGTATCGGCTCGCGCACCGGATGACCGGCAATCCGCAGGACGCCGAGGACGTGGTCCAGGAAACCTTCCTCAAGGCGTACCGGCAGTTGGGGCGCTTCGAGTCACGCGCGAACTTCGGGACGTGGCTGCACCGCATCGCCGTCAACTGTTCGATCGATCTGATTCGAAGCCGGAAGCACCAGGAGACGGGCCATGACGCAGCGGACCTCGACACTCTCGACGCCTCGGACGATCAGCGGGTCGATCCGTCGCCGGAGCGGCTCATGTTGAGCACCGAAGTGCAGCAGCGCGTGACCCACGCGATGGAGGGGCTCACGCCGATGGAGCGCGCCGCCTTCGTGCTGCGGCACTTCGACGGGCAGTCGATCGACGACATCAGCCGCGCGCTCGGCCTGAAGGCGAACGCGGCGAAGCACAGCATCTTCCGCGCGGTGCGCAAGATGCGCCTGGCGCTGGAACCCTTTGTCGAAAGCTAGACCCATGAGCGAACACCTGCACCTCACCGACGACGATCTCGTGCTGCACTACTACGGCGAGGACGTCCCGCGCGCCGAGTCGCACCTGGCGGCGTGCGCGTCCTGCCAGGCGAACTTCACGCGGCTGCAGCGCGTGATGGCGTTCATCGACAGCGCGCCGGCGGTGGAAGCGCCCGAGGGGTTCGAGCGGGTCGCGTGGGCGCGGCTGCAGCCGTCGCTGCACGTCCCGCGCCGCGGATGGGTGTCGTGGTTCGTGTTTTCACCGGCGCGGCTCGCGTTCGCCGCGGGCGTGCTGGTGCTCGTGGGCGCGGCGTTCATGCTCGGGCGGCAGTGGCCGTGGCAGCCGCCGGCGGCGACGATCGCCGTCGCGCCTGGCCAGACCGAGGCGCAGGTGCGCGAGCGGATTCTGCTCGTCGATCTCGGCGAGCACCTCGATCGAACGCAGCGGATGCTCGTCGAAGTCGCGACCGCCGACGACACCGCGGGATCGGTCGACATGTCGCTCGAGCAGTCGCGCGCCGAACAGCTCGTCGCGGCGAACCGCCTGTACCGCCAGACCGCGGCGTCGACGGGCGACGCGGCGATCGCGGCCGTCCTCGACGATCTGGAGCGCGTGCTCGTCGACATCGCGGCGAGCCCCAAAACGATGACGCAGGAAGACCTCGACGCCGTGCGGCGCCGCATCGAGTCGAAGGAGCTCCTGTTCAAAGTCCGTGTGATGGCCTCGCAGGTGCGCGCGCGCCAGCGCGACGCCATCCAGATTCACAAATCACCGTCAACAGTCGGCAGTTAGCCGCCAGTTGCCCGTTACCCGTTTTCAGCAGAGACAGAGACCATGACGAGACACACAGTGAACGTGATGATGACCGTGGCCGCCGCGCTGGCGTGCGCGATGCCCGCGGCCGCGCAGAACACGCGCGCCGCCGCTACCGCGCAGGCGGCGCAGGAGCGCGCCGCCGCTGCCGCCGACCTGGCGGCACAGGCCCAGGCCGCTGCGGCGCACGTGGATCCGGAGGCCATCGCGCGCGCCACGGAGCTGGCGGCGCAGGCGCTCGCGACGACGTCGACGATCGACACGTCCGCGCTCGAGCGCGTCGCCGAGAGGATGGCCGACCTCGGAACGGCCTGGAGCCGCTCCTCCTCCTGGAACAGCCAGGGCCGCGACTCGGCCGCGCAGCGCGCCGCCGAAGACGCGCAGCGCGAGAAAGAGCGCGCGCAGCGCGACAAGGAGCGCGAGGGCTCGTACTACGAGCAGGGGCAGAACGCGCTCGACCAGGGCAAGTGGGACCGCGCCGTCTCGAGCTTCGACCGCGTCGTCGAAATGAAGGGCCCGCGAGCCGACGCGGCGCTGTACTGGAAGGCCTACGCGCAGAACAAGCTGGGACAGAAGCCCGAGGCGCTCGCCACCATCGGCGTCATCACGAAGGACTACCCGAAGAGCCGGTACCTCAGCGACGCGAAGGCGCTCGAAGTCGAAGTGCGCCAGAACGCCGGCGGCGTGGATCCGCGGACCGAGAGCGACGAGGAGATCAAGCTGCTCGCCATCAGCTCGCTGCAGAACAGCGAGGACGCGATCCCGGTACTGCAGAAGGTGCTCCAGGGCACCGGGTCGCCGCGGCTGAAGGCGCGCGCGCTGTTCGTGCTCGCGCAGAGCAGCTCGCCGAAGGCGCGCGAGGTGCTGATCAACATCGCGAAGGGGGGCTCGAACCCCGACCTGCAGGTGAAGGCGGTGCAGTACCTCGGCGTGCACGGCGGCCCCGAGAACCGCGCCGCGCTCGCGGAGGTCTACTCGTCCTCGACCGACCTCGACGTGAAGAAGCGGATCCTGAGCGCGTTCATGGTGGCGGGTGACAAGGACCGGCTGCTGAAGGCCGCGCAGACCGAGCAGAACGCCGATCTGCGCGCCGCCGCCGTCCAGCAGCTGGGCGTCATGGGCGCGACCGAAGAGCTGTGGACGCTCTATCAGAAGGAATCGACCGTCGACGTGAAGAAGAACATCATCCGCGCGATGTTCGTCGGCAACAACGCGACGCGCCTCACCGAGATCGCCAAGAGCGACAGCAATCCCGAGCTGCGCCTGCTCGCGGTGCGCAACCTCGGCGTGATGGGCAGCAAGCGCAGCGCCGACGTCCTCGCCGAGATCTACGCGAGCGACAAGGACCCCGAGGTCAAGAAGGCCGCCATCAACGGGCTCTTCGTCGGCGGCAACGCCGAACAGCTCGTCGCGCTCGCGCGCAAGGAACAGGATCCGGCGATGAAGCGCGACATGGTCGCCAAGCTCTCGAACATGCATTCGAAGGCCGCGACCGATTTCCTCCTCGAGCTCCTGAACAAGTAGGAGCCTGCCGATGCGCACCCTCACGTTCGGCATCGGCGTCCTGCTCTCGTCGGCGGTTGCGTTCGCGCAGCCGCCGCGCATCGTCAACGGCCGCCTGGACCCCCAGGCGGCCGGATCGAACCTCGACGCGGCGTTCCGGCGTCTCGTCGCGGCGCAGACGGAGCCGGGATGGATCGGCTACAGCGTCCCGACGATCTCGGACGCCAACCGCGGCCTCTGCTGCAACGGCGACACGTGGATCTCGGACGGCGTCGTCATCCAGAACGGGCGGCTGGTGACGTGCGGTCTCGAGCCCGGCGATCGAACGGTGCGCACGTCGCAGGGACAGCCGGCGGCGAACCAGGGGCCCATCCGTCTCGAGGGTCCGGAGTCGATGACCGTGCTCTATCGCGTCGAGGAGAAGACGGTGCAGCGCATCCGCATCTTTTCGCCCGACTGCGAGCTCGACGCCGGCGGCCGGACGATCCACTGGCTGGAGCCGGCGAGCGGCGCCGACTCGATCAGCCTGCTGTCGACGTTCGTGTCGAAGACCGAGATGAAGTCGGACAAAGTGACCGACGGCGCGATCGCGGCGATCGCGATGCACCGGGACGCGGCGGCCGACGCGGCGCTCGAGCGGTTCGCCTCGCCGAAGGACAGCCCCGAGTTCGTGCGCAAGAAGGTGACGTTCTGGCTCGGCAACGCCCGCGGCGGACGCGGCTTCGAGATCGTCCGCCGCATCGCGCGCGACGATCCGAGCGAGGACGTCCGGAAGAGCGCGATGTTCGGGCTGTCGCAGAGCAGCGACGCCCAGTCGGTGCCGGAGCTCGTCCGCTTCGCCCACGACGACGCGAGCCCGAAAGTGCGCGGCGAGGCGATCTTCTGGCTCGCGCAGAAGGCTGGCCAGAAAGTCGCGCCCCAGATCACCGCCGCGATCGACAACGACCCGGACACCGACGTGAAGAAGCGCGCGGTCTTCGCGCTGAGTCAGCTGCCGAAAGACGAAGGCATCCCGCTGCTCATCAACGTCGCGAAGACGAACAAGAACGCGGCCGTCCGGAAGCAGGCGATGTTCTGGCTGGGACAGTCGAGGGATCCGCGCGCGCTCGACTTCTTCACGCAGATCCTGACGAAATGATCCGAGGGGCTTCGCCCCTCGGACTCCCCTACACGCTCTCTCGCCCGCCGCTGCGCCGGCGGGCTCCGTTCGCGTGGCTCACTCGCTACTCTCGTTCGCGCACTGGCCGCTTCGCCGGCTGTCAGGCGCGACCTAGTGCACCCCGTGCCCCGTCGTGAGTGACGACGGATCCGCGCCGAGACGGCGGATCGCGGTCTCCCACATGGCCTCGGGCGCGACGTCGAACACCAGATCCAGATCCACCTCGCCGAGGAGCCACGCGGACTGCGCGAGCTCTTCGTCGAGCTGCCCGGGCCCCCATCCCGCGTAGCCTGCGAGCACGCGCGCGCGCGGCGCGGGGCGCGCTTCGAGCACTTCGCGCAGCAGCGTCTGCGACGTCGAGAGATACAGCCCCTCCCGGATGCACTTGAATTCCGCCTGCGGCTCGTCGCCGAGCAGGATCCACCCGCGCTGCGGGTCGACGGGCCCGCCGATCCAGAGCGGCATGTCGTTGCCGCCGACGATCGGCGGCTCGAGGCGGACCATCTCGCTCGCCGCGACGTTCGTCGGGCGGTTCAGGACGAGGCCGAACGCGCCGTCCGGGTTGTACTCGCAGAGCAGGACGACCGTCCGCGCGAAGTTCGGATCCTGGAGTTGCGGCATCGAGAGCAGCAGCGCGGTCTTGAACGTATCGGCCATCACGGCTCCTTGCCCGCCAGCGCCCGTGCAGCGTGGGCGAGGTCGGCGACGAATCGTTGCATCTCGGTGCGCCGCGTCTCCTCGTCCGGCGCGCGCAGGATCGAGGACGGGTGCACCGTGGCGGTCACACGCGGCGCGAGCGGCGACGGCACGAACGTGCCGCGCTGCCGCGTGACCTTGAAGCCGCTGCCCAGCAGCGCCTGCGCGGCGGTCGCGCCGAGACAGACGAGCACCTTCGGGTGCACGAGCGCGATCTCGGTCTCGAGCCACGGCCGGCACGCCGCGATCTCGGCGCTGTTCGGCTTCTGGTGAATGCGCCGCTTGCCGCGCGGCTCCCACTTGAAGTGCTTCACGACGTTGGTGACGTAGACGCGCCGGCGGTCGATCCCCGCCTCGCCCAGCGCGCGATCCAGCAGCGTCCCGGCCGGACCGACGAACGGGCGCCCGGCGAGATCCTCCGCGTCGCCGGGCTGCTCGCCCACCATCATCATGTCGGCTTTGGACGGTCCCTCGCCGAAGACCGCCTGCGTGCCGCGCTTGTAGAGATCGCAGGCGCGGCAGTCCTGCACCGCGTCGCGCACCTTCGGCAGCGTGGGGCGATCCGGAATCAACGCCGGCGCGGGCGGTCCGTCGCTGCGCTCAGCCACGCTCGACCTCGAGCGCCCAGTGCACGTGCTCGGCGACCATCGGATCGTCGCACGTCGGCTCGTCGACCTCGCGCAGCGCGTCGAGCGCGTCGGCGTCGCCGGTCGCGCCGGCGCACACCGCCACGTTCCGGCGCAGGCGCCGGATGCCGGCGCGCGTCATGGCGCTTCCCTTCAGCGCGGCGCGGAGATCGGCGTCGGGCGTCCGCCACAGCGTCGCGATCGACGGCCCGTCGAACGCCGGGCGCGGCAGCCACGGGCCTCCCGCGCAGGCTGGCTGGACGGGCTGCGCGTTCCAGGGACAGACTTCCTGGCAGATGTCGCAGCCGTACGCGTGGCGGCCGATCGCGTCGCGCTGATCGATCGGGATGCCGCCCTTCAGCTCGATCGTCAGGTACGAGAGACACCGCGTCGAATCGAGCACGTGGGGCTCGACGATCGCGCCCGTCGGGCACGAGTCGAGACACAGCCGGCACGTCCCGCACTGATCGAGCGCGGGCGCGTCGGGCTCGAGCGGCAGGCTGCAGAGGATCTCGGAGAGGAACAGCCAGGAGCCCAGCTCCGGGTTGATCACGCAGGTGTTGCGGCCGATCCAGCCCAGGCCCGCGTACTGCGCGTAGACGCGCTCCTGCACCGGACCTGTGTCGACGTACGCGCGGACCTCGAGATCCGATCCCGCGCGCCCGCGCATCCACTCGACGAGCGCGTCCATCCGCGCATGGATCACGTCGTGGTAGTCGTCGCCCCACGCGTAGCGCGCGATCATCGCGGCGCCGGGATCCGCGACTTCGGTCGAATACGGCCGGTCGGTGTTGTAGACCGTTGCGAGACAGATCACCGATCGGACCGACGGCATCACGCCGCGGACGTCGGCCCGCCGTTCGGCGGATCGCGCCAGGTACCCCATCTCGCCGGCGTAGCCGCGATCGATCCACGTCCGAAGGAACGCGAGTTCCCTGAACGGTTCCACGGGCGCGATGCCGCACAGGTCGAAGCCAAGCTCGGCCGCCCGGCTCTTTACTTCCGCCGACGTCACAGATCGATTATAAGGAGCGCATGCGACGGATCGGCCTGCTCGTGCTGGCGGCGGTGTGCCTGCGCGCCGGCCCCGCGGCCGCGCAGCAGGAGTACGCGGGCGTGCTGCTGGAATACCTGACGGGTGACAGCGACGCGGCCGTCGAGAAGGTGCGGCGCCTCGATCGGGGCGAGATCCAGGCCGGCGTGGAGGCCTTCAACAGAACGGGCGCCCTGCAGATCCTGCCCGGAGCGGCGGCGCTGCACACCGAGGCCGCGTTTCGGTTCCCGCCGGCCGCCGACAGCGCGTTCCACCTCGCGATCGCGACCGCGATCGTCGAGTTCGGCGAACCGACCGGACGACTGAAGCCGAACTCGACATTCGCGATTGCGCCGCAGTACGCCAGGCCCGTCTCGGATGACTTCCGGTCGCTGTGGTACTGCACGGTGATTGGCGCGCTCGAGAGCACGGTGCGCGTGACGATCGCGATCAGATTCATCGACCGCGCGCTCGCCGCCTTTCCGAAGAACGCCGAACTCCAGCTGCTCGCCGGCGTCGCCGAGGAGATGCGCGCGTCGCCGCGGATCATGGGCCTCAGTGAGGGCGACCGCCGCGACGCGTTGAAGGCCGCCGAGACGCACTACCGCGCCGCGCTGGCCGCGCAGCCCGATCGCCTCGAGGTCCGGCTCCGTCTCGCACGCGTGCTGCAGCAGCACAAGGATCTCGACTCGGCGCGGACGCTCCTCGCGCCGCTGGTGTCGGTGAACGACCCGCGCATCGCGTACCTGGCGGCGTTGTTTCTCGGCGGGGTCGAGGACGCATCGCGGCAACCCGACGCCGCGCTCGCGGCGTACGACCAGGCCGCCGCGCGCCTGCCGCTGGCCCAGACCGCGCGCCTCGCCGCCAGCGAGCTTCGGCACCGCCGCGGCGAGCGCCAGACCGCCGCCGACGCCGTGCCGGCGGCCGCCGGCGACGCCAACACCTTCGATCCGTGGTGGACGTACGTCTTCGGCGAATTCTGGCGCGGCGACCTGCTTCTCGACGCGCTTCGCAAGCTGAGGCGGGCATGACGGCGCATCGCGCGTACGCAGCGGCACTCGCCGCGCTCTGCTCGCTGCCTGCAATGGGCGCGGCCGCTCAGCACACGTTCCGCAGCGGCGTCGACGGCGTCCGCGTGGACGCGCTGGTGACCGACGGCCGGAAGCCGATCGCCGGCCTGACGCCGGCGGACTTCGAGCTGCGCGACAACGGCGTGCTGCAGACGATCGACTCGGCGGCGCTCGAATCGATGCCGCTCTCGCTCATCTTCGTCCTCGACACGAGCGGCAGCGTGGCGGGCGGCAAGATGAAACACCTCGGCGACGCGGTGGACCTCATCCTGGAAGGCCTGCACCGCGATGACCGGGCGGCGCTCGTCACGTTCTCGCACCGGATCCGGCTGCGGACGCCGCTGATGTCCGACTTCGGGGCGCTGCGCCGGATGATGTCGTCGGCCGACGCGGCCGGCGGCACGGCGCTGCACGATGCGGTGTATGCGGCGCTGGCGATCAGCGACGTCGAGGAATCGCGGCCGCTGCTGGTCGTGTTCAGCGACGGTCTCGACAACATGAGCTGGATGAGCGCCGACGTCGTGGAAAAGGCGGCGCGCCGGGCGAACGCGGTCGTGTACGGCGTGGCGGTCGCCGCCGCCATGGTCCCGCGCCAGACGTCCACTCCGAGCGGGTCGCGCGTCGAGCTCGTCCCGGAGTACGAGCGCGGTCAGACGGCCTTTCTCGACGCGATCGCCGACGCGACCGGCGGGCGCGTGCTGAAGGCCGATACGACGCAGAGGCTGCCGAAGGCGTTCGACGAGATCCTGCGCGAGTTCCGCACGCGCTACGTGCTCACCTATTCGCCGCAGCGCGTGGACGCGCCCGGCTGGCACCGCATCGACCTGAAACTGAAGCGGCGCACGGCCGACGTGAAGGCGCGCGCCGGATATCAGCGGTGACGAGACTGATCGCGCTCGCCGCCATGCCGCGCGCCGCGGCTACCAGCGATGGTCTGACGAGCCGAGATCTGCGAGCGAGCGCAGCGAAGCGAGGGGAGTCCGAGGGGCGAAGCCCCTCGGATAATTACGACACCAACTGCCGAAGCACATACGGCAGGATTCCGCCGTTCCGGTACGCAACCAGTTCCTCGGGCGTGTCGATGCGGGCGACCGCCGGGAACTCGATCACGCTGCCGTCCGCGGCCGTCGCGCGGAGGGTGACGTCGCCGGCCGGCTTCAACGCGCCGGCCATGCCGATGATGTCGAACGACTCGCGGCCGGTCAGCTTCAGCGACGCGGCCGTCTGACCGGGCTTGAACTCGAGCGGCAGCACGCCCATGTTCACGAGGTTGCTGCGATGGATCCGCTCGAAGCTCTCCGCGAGCACGGCCTTCACGCCGAGCAGCAGCGTACCCTTCGCCGCCCAGTCGCGCGAAGACCCGGAGCCGTATTCCTTCCCCGCGATCACCAGCAGCGGCACGCCCGCCTCGCGGTACTTCACGGAGGCGTCGTAGATCGTCATCACCTGATCCGACGGCACGAGCGTCGTCCAGCCCCCCTCGGTGCCGGGCGCGAGCTGGTTCCTGAGGCGGATGTTGGCGAACGTGCCGCGCATCATCACCTCGTGATTGCCGCGGCGCGCGCCGTACGAGTTGAAGTCGCGCGGCGCGACGCCGTGCGCGATGAGCCACTTCCCTGCCGGGCTGTCGGCCGGAATCGATCCCGCCGGCGAAATGTGATCCGTCGTCACGCTGTCGCCGAGGAGCGCGAGCACGCGGCCGCCGCGCAGATCCCGCTGCGTCGGCGGCTCCATCGTCAACCCCTCGAAGAACGGCGGGTTGCGGATGTAGGTCGAGTCGTTGTCCCAGTTGAAGCGTTCGCCCTGAGGGACGTCGAGCGTCTGCCAGCGGCGATTGCCCTCGAACACGTCGGCGTACTTCGACGCGAACATCTCGCGCTTCACGGAGGCGAGCATCGCCTCCTGGATCTCGCGCTCGGTCGGCCAGATGTCGCGGAGCATGACGGGCTTGCCGTTCGATCCGATGCCGAGCGGCTCGGTCGTCAGATCGATCTGCATCTTGCCGGCCAGCGCGTAGGCGACGACGAGCGGCGGCGACGCCAGGTAGTTCGCACGCACCTGCGACTGGATTCGTCCCTCGAAGTTGCGGTTGCCCGACAGCACCGACGCGACGACCAGGTTCTTCTCCCTGACGATCGACGAGACCGGCTCGGGCAGCGGACCGCTGTTGCCGATGCACGTCGTGCAGCCGTAGCCGACGAGGTTGAAGCCGAGCTCGGCGAGCGGCTCGAGCAGATTCGCCGCGCGGAGATATTCGGTGACGACCAGCGAGCCGGGCGCCAGGCTGGGCTTCACCCACGGCTTCGTCTTCAGCCCGCGGCGCGCGGCGTTGCGCGCCAGGAGTCCCGCGCCGATCATCACGCTCGGGTTCGACGTGTTCGTGCAGCTCGTGATCGCGGCGACGACGACGGAGCCGTGGTCCAGGCCGTCCATGCCGGGGATGGTCTCGGTCTTCGACGCGACGGCCGTCGCGGCCGCGACGGGCGCGGTCTCGTGCGGCTTCGTGGCTTCGCCCGGCTTCTCGGCGGCCGCCTTCGGCTTGCGTTCGGCGAGCATGATCTCGAGCGCCTGCTCGAACTTGAGCCTCGCCTGGTTCAGCGACACGCGATCCTGCGGGCGCTTGGGACCGGCGATGCTCGGCTCCACGGTGGACAGATCGAGATCGATCGACTGCGTGTACACCGGGTCCGGCGTACCGGTGCTGCGGTAGAGTCCCTGCTCCTTCGCGTAGGTCTCGACGAGCGCGACCTGCGACGGATCGCGCGCGGTCAGGCGCAGGTAGTCGAGCGTCATGTCGTCGATCGGGCAGATCGCGATCGTCGCGCCGTACTCGGGCGACATGTTGCCGAGCGTCGCGCGATCGGCGATCGTCAGGAACTCGAGCCCCGGTCCGTAGAACTCGACGAACTTGCCGACGACGCCGAGCTTGCGCAGTTTCTCGGTGATCGTGAGCACGAGGTCGGTGGCGGTCGCGCCTTCGGGCAGACGGTTCGTCAGGCGGAACCCGACGACCTGCGGGATCAGCATCGAGATCGGCTGGCCCAGCATCGCGGCCTCTGCCTCGATGCCGCCGACGCCCCAGCCCACGACGCCCAGCCCGTTCACCATCGTCGTGTGCGAGTCGGTGCCGACGAGCGTGTCGGGATACGCGACCGCGTCGTCGCCGCTGCCCTCGCTGAACACCACGCGGGCGAGATACTCGAGATTCACCTGGTGGACGATGCCGGTATCGGGCGGCACGACCTTGAAGTTGTCGAACGCGGTCTGACCCCAGCGCAGAAACACGTACCGCTCGCGGTTGCGCGAGAACTCCAGCTCGGCATTCAGGTCTGCGGCGTTGCGCTCGGCAAAATGGTCGACCTGGACGGAGTGATCGATGACGAGCTCGACCGGCTGCAGCGGATTGACCTTCCTCGGGTCGCCGCCGAGGCGGACGACGCCGTCGCGCATGGCGGCGAGATCGACGACCGCGGGCACGCCGGTGAAATCCTGCAGCAGCACGCGCGCCGGCATGAAGGCGATCTCCCTCGCCGCCTTCGACGTCACGTCCCAGCGGGCGAGCGTCTGGATGTCGTCGGCGTCGACGAACCGGTTGTCTTCGCGCCGCATCAGGTTCTCGAGCAGGATCTTGAGCGAGTACGGCAGGCGCGCGAGCCCGCCAAAACCGGCTTTCTCGAGCGCCGGCAAGCTGAAGTAGCTGAAGCGGCGGCCCCCCGCCGTGAGCGTCTGCCGCGTGTTGAAGGAATTCTGCGAGATCATCCTCTGATCATCCCTTACTCCGCGGCATGGGTTCAAGCCGCGCCAGGAACCCCCGGGCGACCGCGGCCGGATCCTGATGGCCGGCGTCGACGGCCTGGTTCATCCGGCGCATCTCGGCGATCGCGATGCGGCCGGCCAGCCCGTCCAGGGCCGCCCGCATCGCCGGATGGTTGAGCAGCGTGGCGGCGCGCGCCACCGGCACGGCGTCATAGGGCGGAAAGTAGTGCCGGTTGTCCTCGAGCATGAACAGGTCGTAGGCGGCGATGAGACCGCTCGTCGCGTCGCCCGCGATCAGGTCCACCTGGTGTTCCGCGAGCGCACGATAGATGAGCGAGAGGTCCATCGCGCGCGGCGGCGCCGCGAAGCGCAGGCCGTACTTCTCGGACAGGCCGGGATAGCCGTCGGCGCGCTGGAGGAATTCGTAGCCGAATCCGGCCTGCCACGCGTGCGCGGCCGAGGCGGCGTCCTCGATCGTGCGCAGGTGCAGCCGGCGCGCATCCTCGCCGCGCACGAGGATGGCGAACGTATTCTCGAAACCGAGCGGCTCCAGCAGCGTGAGCCCGCCTTCCGCATAACGCCGGCGGACCCGGTCGAGCACGCGCTGACGATCCGTCTCGACGGGCTCCTTGAACACCGCCGTGTCGGCGGTGCCGGTGTATTCGACGTAGACGTCGATGTCGCCCGAGCGCAGCGCGCGATCGGCGATGAACGTGCCGCCGAGGTTGAGCCGACGCTCGACCGTCAGCCCGGCGTGCTCGAGCGTCTGCGCGACGATCTCGCCGAGGATGATCTGCTCGGTGAAGTTCTTGGAGCCGACGCGCACGACCCCGCGTCCGCCGGACGGACGCATCACCGCCGCAACCGCCACCGTCGTGACGAGCGCAGCCGCGATCCCCGCGGCGACGGCGGCCCGCGTCGAGCGCCGCGCGGAACGCCCGGGGCGGAGCGCGCGCTCGGCGAGCAGCAGCGCGCCGTCGACGGTCAGCGCGAGGGCGGCCGCAGGGATGGCGCCCGCCAGGATCACCGTGGGGTCCACCATCGACAGCCCGCGGAAGATGTATTCGCCGAGGCCGCCGGCGCCGACCGCCGCCGCAATCGTCGCGGTGCCGACGCCGATCACCGCCGCGACGCGGACGCCGGCCACGATGGACGGGACCGCGAGCGGCAGCTGCACGCGCCACAGCAGCTGCTGCGGCGTCATCCCGAGCGCGGTGCCCGCCTCGACCAGCGCGGGATCGACGCCGCGTACGCCGGCGATCGTCGTGCGAATGACCGGCAGCAGCGCGTAGAGAATCAGCACGACGATTGCGACGCGCGCGCCGAGTCCGCCGATGAGGGGCAGCGGCAGCAGGAAGCCGAACATCGCCAGGCTCGGGATCGTCTGCACGACGTTGGCGATCCAGACGACCGGCGCGCCGAGCCGCGGCCGCCGGGCCGCCAGCACGCCGAACGGGACGCCGATCGCGACGGCGGCCAGCGTCGACGCGCCGACGAGCAGCACATGCTGCGCGAGCAGCGCCAGGAACTCGGCGCGATGCGCGGCAAGGAACGCCAGCAGCCTCATGCGAAGATCGCGCGCGCCTCGAGGAGCGGCTCGAGCAGCGGCCGGACGCGCGGATCCGTCGAGCGCGCGAGCGTCTTCGGCGCCTCGAGCTGGGCGATCACGCCGGCGTCGAGCACGCCGATACGCGTCGCCAGCGCGAACGCCTCCGCCATGTCGTGCGTCACGATGACGACGGTCTTGCGCACCTGCGCCTGGATGCGGCGGAACTCGCGGTGCAGTTCCGCGCGCGTGACGGGATCGAGCGCGCCGAACGGCTCGTCCATCAGCAGAATCGGCGGGTCTGCCGCGAGCGCGCGCGCGACGCCGACGCGCTGGCGCTGGCCGCCCGACAGTTCGAGCGACGGCCGTTCTCGGTACGTCGCGGGCGGCAGGCCGACGAGGTCGAGCATGCCGTCCACGCGCTGCGCGATCCGCGCGGGCTCCCAGTCGAGCAGCCGCGGCACGACGGCGACGTTCGCGCCGACGGTCATGTGCGGAAACAGCCCGATGTCCTGGAGCACGTAGCCGATCCGCCGCCTGAGCTCGAACGGATTCCAGTCGCGCGTGGCACGGCCGTCGACGAGCACCTCCCCCGCGTCCGGCGCGATCAGGCCGTTGATGACCTTGAGGAGTGTGCTCTTGCCCGCGCCGCTGCGGCCGACGAGCGCGATCGTCTCGCCCGGCTCGATGTCGAGATCGACGCCGCGCAGCACGGCGCCGGCGCCGCCGCGCGTGACGTGGACGCCGCGCATCGAAATCGCCGCAGTCACGTCGAGATCATATGCGGGAACTCGCGGCACGACAGCGGAGGTTGGAGGTTGGAGGGCGGAGGACGGTTCCGGGAAGGCTTGTAGCCCTTTGGATCGAGCATTGAAAGGCGTGCACTCCGTTCTGGGCTTGATCCGAATCGTCGCAAGCCTTCCGGAGACTGTCCTCCCCCCTCCCTCCTCCACCCTCCGCAGCGTCAGAAGCGGTACGTGACGCCGCCGCTGACGACCGGCACGGTCCGGCGCTTGTCTTCGAACGAAACGGTTTTCTCCCGCGACGAGACCCCCGCCTCGACGCGCAGGCCGAAGGAGCTCGATAACCGATACTTCACGCCGCCACCGGCGTGCAGTTCGGGGCCGTCGACGACGTTCACGCGGTCCTGATCGAGCTGCCGCAGCCATCCCCCGCCCGCCGACACGAAGGGCACGAGACGCGCGCCGCCGAAGTGATACAACGCCGACCCGCCGAACAGGTACGACGCGATCCCGATCGTGGCCTGCGTGCCGGTCGCCTGCTCGAAGTCGTTGCTGAACGCCGTCTCGAGCGACGGCCGGCTGTACTCGAGGCTGCCCTCGACGGCGAGCTGCGGCGTCACGAAGAACGCGACGCGACCGCTCGCGCCAACCGCCGGCCGCACCCGCGAGCTGGTCGAGAACAGCGTGAGCGGCGTCGCGCCAGCGGCGCCGCGCGACAACGTCGCGTCCGTCCCGCCCGCGTCGAAGCCGCCGGTCCAGGTCACGCCGCCGGAGATCTCCGCGCGCGACTGCGCGAGCGCCGGACTGGCCATGGCGAGCATCACGGAAAGGAGGAGGCTCTGGCGCGCGCAGGACGTCATCACTTGGGCGTCACCTTGACCTCGACCGCGGCAGCCGTCCCTCCACGCGGGACCGCGACGAGACGATCGAAGAGCGCCGCCTTGAAATCCACGTCGACCGGCTGCGCCGGATTGAGGAAGCTGCCGACGTCGCCATCGTCCAGTGGCTCGGCGCGCAGGACGTGGAGCCCGGGATCGAGGCCCGCGATCGTGAACGTGCCGTCGGCCGTCAGGCTGAATCCGCCGACGAGTTTCCCCGTCTCCGGATTGAACGCGACCACATGCGCCCCGAGCACGCCCGCGCCGTTCTTCGTCACGCGGCCGGTGATGCTCCCGGTCGACGAACGGAACTGATCGTTGCCGTAGATGTCCGAGAGTCCGGCGATGTCGTCCGCGCGCAGCGCGCGGTTGAGCGTGCCGGCGGGAAACGCGATCGGAAACATCACCGTCTCGGCGCCGAGCACTCGGCGGCCGCCGCCGAACAGCTCCGTCTCTCCGATCGCCGAATGTCCGAGGCCCAGCAGGTGCCCGAGCTCGTGCAGCGCGATCGACTCGACGTCCTGCCGTCCGGCCTCGCCCCCGGGCGTGACGGACCACGGAAAGACCGAGTTCAGGAAGATATCCGACTCGATCACCTCGCCCGTCACGCTGTCGATCGTGAAGGACGTCGCGCCGAGCGTGCGATCGAGATCGGGACGGTTCTGGAAGCCGATGACGGTCATGCCGTCGCCCGTCACCGGGCTCGCTCCGGTGAACCCGACGAACTGTGACGAGATCGATACGTTGGGCACCGCCGACCACGTCGTCAGCGCGCCGGCGACCGCCTGCTGAAGCTGCGGCGCGGTCACGCCCGCCGCATCCCGGTTCGTCACGAAATACCGGATGGGAAACGCGGCCCAGTGGAGCGGGACGAAATTGTCGCCGATCCGCGTCCCGAGCTTCAGATAGGCCTCGGCCGCCGGCGCCGACAGAATCAGCGCGGCGATCACCGCCGCGATGCGCCGCTTCATCGCGCCGCGCCTCCGGCCATCACGCGCTTGACGACGTCGCGGAACTGATCGACCGCGAGCGGCACTCGCGCGGGATCTCCGCGGACGATGGGCTGCGTCTGGTCGGCGGACTTCCCCATCAGGATCGGCGACGTGACAACACGGCGCCCCGTACGGTCCGGCGCGACGCGGTACGCGCCCTGGCTGAGACCGACGATGAACGCGCCGGTCGACGGATTGCCGCGCAGGAAGAGCACGACTTCATCGCCGAGCTGGAACTCGGGAGCGCCGACGAGGATCGTGCGGTAGCGCCCCATCTGCCCGCCCGGCACGCGAACGACGACGGTGTCGCCAGGTCCGCCCTTGTAGTACTCGTCGGCGGCGATCGTGAGGAACGTGTCGATCGCGCGCCGCCCGTCGACCCAGTCGGCCCGTACGTCGACGACGCGCCCGTGCACGATCGTCGACGAAATCGTGACGAGCTCGCGGAATTCGATCGGGATGAGCACTGTCGCGCGGAGCGCGGCCGGAACGGCGAGCAGCAGGACGATGACGAGCGCGCGGCGCATCTGTTCGCAGTTTACCGTGATCGACGGCGAGCGACGTCGAGGATGGCTTCCGCGGCGCGACGGCTCGCGCCGGCCGTCCCCAGGCTCGACCGGACGCCGGCCAGATCCGCCCGCACGCGCGCGGCGAACGCCGGGTCGGTCAGCACGTGCAGCGCGTGCCGCGCCGTCGCCTCGGGCGTGAACTCGTCCTGGATCAGCTCGGGCACGACGCGGCGGCCGGCGACGAGGTTCACCATCGCGTACGTATCGACCTGCACGAGCGGCTTGCCGAGCCGGTAGGTCATGGCGGCGAGCCGGTACACGACGACCATCGGGCACGTGTGCAGCGCGCCCTGCACCGTCACGGTGCCGGAGGCGACGAGCGCCACGTCGGCGCTGGCGAGGATGTCGTCGGTCGTTCCCTCGAGCACGACGGGCGGAGTGACGCCGGCGGGCCACGCCGCGAGCGGCGCCAGGAGATCGTCGGCGAGATGGGGCGCGCGCGCCAGCAGGAACTGCGCGCCGGGCCGCTCGCGCGCGATGAGGCCAGCGCTCGCGACGAGCGTCGGCAGGATCTCCTTCAGCTCGTTGCGGCGGGAGCCCGGCAGCATCGCGACGACGGGCTTCGACGGATCGAGGCCGTGCTGCCGCAGGAAGACGTCGCGCGGCGCGGCAGGCGGCGTGAGCTCGAGCAGCGGATGCCCGACGAACGTCACCGGCACGCCGGCGCGCTCGTAGAACGGCACCTCGAACGGAAAGATCACGAGCATCCGGTCCGCGACCCGCCGCACCGTCTTCACGCGGCCCGGCCGCCATGCCCAGATCTGCGGGCTGATGTAGTACACGACCGGGATGCCGCGGCGGTGCAGCGCGCGCGCGAGAAACGCGTTGAAGTCGACGAAGTCGATAGGCACGAAGACGTCGGGCGGATCCTGTTCCGCCGTTCGCACGAGCGCGCGGTAGGTCTGCCAGGATTTCGGGATCACGCGGAGCGCTTCGGTCAGGCCGGTCACCGACAGCCCGCGGAAGTCGCGAACGAGCGTCGCGCCGCCGGCCCGCATGCGCTCGCCGCCGAAGCCGGTGACGATCGCGGACGGATCGAGCGCCAGGATCGCCGACGCCAGCGCACCGGCGTACAAGTCGCCGGACGGCTCCCCGCACGACAGCATGATGCGCAGCGACGGTCCCACGCAGCTAGCGGGACATCTCGAAGATGCCCGGCGCGAGGGGGACGTTGAACTTGATCGTCTTGACGTCGCGCTCGATGCTGGTCATGCCCTTGCGCCGCACGACGGTGTGGAACGGAATCTGGATGCCGTCCACGCTCCGGTAGTCGCTGAATCGCTCCTCGACGCGCCCGTCCGGACCGTCGTAGCGCAGGCGATCGATCAACCCGGTGTCGCGGTTGACGAAGATCGTCAGGGGACGCATGTCGCCGCCCGAGAGTTCCAATCCGGCGAGCACCGACTCGTCGGAATCGACCTCGCGCACGACGAGCTTGCCCGTGCCGGCCTTGACGAGCACCGCGATCAGATCGCGCTGCACGCTCGCCTTGATCTCGGGCCGTCCCTCTTCGGGCAGTTCACTGACCTTCCCGTCGGGCTCGACGATCCAGTAGCGGCCGGCCGCGTACACCTGCGCGACCTTGCCGCCCGGCATGTCGGCGTCGATCCGGAAGCGATCCGGATACTCGATATTCGCGACCACCTTGAACGGCACCGGTCCCGCCAGGTCGGTCACGATCATCGTCCCCTCGGACCGGACCGTCTTGATCCCCTGGAGCTTCGACAATCCGCCCTTCGCGGCGATCGCTTTGTCCAGGAGGACTTTCGCCGAGTCCTTGGCCGGACGAGCCGCCTGACCGGCGCCGGGCGTGACGTAGACCGCCGGCTGATACCGGACCCTGCTCGGGACGGGCTTCTTGCGCAGATCCGCGGACATCAGGTCCAGATCCGACGCCGGAATCACGTCGAACTTGTCGAAGCCGGCGCCCGGAAGCTGCTTCAGGAACGCCGACGCGTCGCCGACGAGCACGACCGTCAGGCGGTCGGGACGCATGTAGTTCCGCGCCGCGCGCTGCACGTCGTCCGCGTTGACCGCGCCGACGCGCTCGCGGTACGTCTGCAGGTCGTTCAGGTTGAGGCCGTAGAACACGGCGTTGAGAATCTGCAGCGCGATCTGGCTCGGCGTCTCGATGGTCAGCGGGAAGGACCCGGTCAGGTATTCCTGCGCGCCCTTGAGCTCGCGGTCGCCGACGCGCTCGCGCGTCATCTTCCACACCTCGTCGACCATCAGGCGGAGCGTCTCGCCGGTCGTCTCGGACCGCGTGTTCGTCTGCGCGACGATGTTGCCCGACTGTTTGAGCGCGTTGAAGTCGGCGGACGCGCCGTAGGTGAGGCCGCGCTCGGATCGCAGCACGCGATGGAGCCGGTTCGCCCCCTCGCCTCCGAGGATCTTCGTCGCCAGGTCGAGCGCCATGTAGTCGTCGTGCTTGCGCGGGATCGCGACGTTGCCGACGCGGATCTCGGTCTGCACCGCCCCGGGCTTGTCGACGACGACGACGCGGCGGGCCGGCGCCGGCGGATCGGCCGGCCCGGCAATCTCCGCCGTCGTCCGGCCCCAGGCGCCGAAGGCGCGCTCCGCGCCCGTGAACGCTTCGTCGGGCGTCACGTCGCCGACGATCGCGAGAATCGCGTTGTTGGCGCCGAACCATTTCTGGTGGAACGCGAGCAGGTCCTCGCGTGTGACGCCCGCCAGCGAGTCGGGCGTGCCGCCCTGCGGCCGGCCGTACGGATGCACGCCGTAGACCAGTCGATCGAACACCGCGTTGGCCAGGAACTCGGGATCGTCGTAGCTGACGCGCATGCCCGAGAGCGCCTGCTGCCGCTGCCGTTCGATCTCTTCCTTCGCGAACGCGGGATGCTGCGCGAGTTCCGAGACGAGATCGAGCCCGAACCCGAAACTGTCCTTCATCACCACGGCGTTGACGTAACAGAGGTCCGCTCCGGCGCCCGTACTCAGCGCGCCGCCGATCGAGTCGATCGAGTTCGCGATCTGCTCGGCCGACTTCGTCGCGGTGCCCTGGTCGAGGAGCGAGGCCAGCAGGTCGGCGACGCCCGGCTTGTCGTCGGGATCCTGCGCGCCGCCCGCCCGCACGATGAGGCGCAGGCTCACGGCCGGCTGCTCGTGGTGCGAGACCGCGACCACCTGCAGTCCGTTGGCCAGCGTCTTCATCGCGTAGGACGGGAACTTGACGCGGTGCTCGGCCAGCGCCTTCGGCGGCTGCTCCGATGGCCAGTTCTTCGACTGCGCCGACACCGGCTCAGACAGGCCGAGCGTTGCGAGTGAAGCGAGCAACGCGAGTCGCACCGAAGCCCCGAAGGGGCGAAGGCGGACCGTCATTTCGCGCCCCTGGGATTGATCGTCAGCACGAGGCGGTTCTCCGGCGTGAAGTAGGTCTTCGCCGCACGCTGCACGTCGGCGGTCGTCAGGCTCTGGAAGATGTCGAACTCGGCGTCGGCCGTCTTGATGTCGTTGTGGATCACGGCGGCGTGGCCGAGCACCTCCGCCTTGCTCTGGTTCGTCTCGCGCCCCAGGATGTAATCGCGCGCGAACTGGTTCTTCGCCTGCTGCAGTTCGGCGGCGCTGATCGGCTCGGTCCGCAGGCGGTCGAGCTCCTCGATCAGCGCCTTCGCGGCTTCCTCGGTCGTGTGCCCCGGCTGGACGATCGCGACGGCAAAGAACAGATTCGGGTCCTCGATGATGTTGCCGCCGCCGAACGCCGCGAGCGCGATGCCCTTCTCGTACACGAGCTTGCGATAGATGCGCGAGCTCTGCCCGTCGGAGAGGACCTTCGACGCGATGTGCAGCGGGTACGAATCCGGATTGCCGTCATACGTGATGTGGTGCGCGACGACGACGGCGGGGAGCGGCCACTCTTCCTGGATCGTGACGCGCTTCTCTTTCGTCTGCGGCGGTTCCTTCGGGATGTCGCGCGGCACGGGCTTCTCGGACTTCGGCACGCGGCCGAGATACTGCGTGACGAGGCTCAGCGCCTCCTTCGAATCGAAGTCGCCGACCAGCACGGCCGTGCAGTTGTTCGGCACGTAGTAGGTCTGGAAGAACTCGCGCACGTCGGCCACCGACGCGGCGTCGAGGTCCTTCATGCTGCCGATCACGGGGTGCTTGTAGGGATGCACCTGGAACGCCTGGTCGGAAATGATCTCCTGCAGGCGCCCGTACGGCTGGTTCTCGATGCGCATCCGCCGCTCTTCCTTGACGACTTCGCGCTCGTTCTTGAACGCCTTGTCGTCGATCCGCAGCGAGCCCAGCCGATCCGCTTCGAGCCAGAGGATGAGCGGCAGGTACTGCGACGGCACCGTTTCCCAGAAGACGGTCGCGTCCTCGTTCGTGTAGGCGTTGCTCTGGCCGCCGACGCTGGAGATGTACGACGGATGCCCTTCGGGCTCGACGTTCTTCGAGCCCTTGAACATCATGTGCTCGAAGAAGTGCGCGAACCCGGTATGGCCGGGCCGCTCGTTCTTCGATCCGACGTGGTACCACATCTGGAGGTGCACGATCGGCGTCGAGTGATCCTCGAGCAGCACGACCTGCATGCCGTTGGGCAGCGTGGTCATGGCGTAGTCGAGCTTCGGCGGGCGGACGGCGGCACGGGTTGCCGTCGACAACACCAGCAATGCCGCGGCAAGGGCCAGACGTCTGGAGACGCGCATGAACCTCAATTATCGCTGCTTTTCGAGGTCCTCGAGGCGTTTCTGGAGATCCGCGACGGCCTTCTTCATCTCGGGCAGCCGCCGGAACACCGCGGACGACTTGAGCCAGGCGCGGTTGTCGATCGCGGGATAGCCGGAGATGAACGATCCGGCGTCGACCGAGTTCGGAATGCCGGTCTGCGCGGTCGCGATCACGCCCTTGCCGAGCGTGAGATGGCCGGCGACGCCGACCTGTCCCGCCAGCGTCACGTTGTCCTCGAGCGTGGAGGATCCGGCGATGCCGACCTGCGCGGCGAGCAGGACGTCGCGGCCGACCGTCACGCCGTGCGCGATCTGCACGAGGTTGTCGATCTTCGTGCCGGCGCCGATCCGCGTTTCGCCGACGGCCGGGCGATCGATCGCGGAGTTGGCGCCGATCTCGACGTCGTCTTCGATCACGACGCCGCCGACCTGGGGAATCTTGTGGTGCGTGCCGTCGGGGCGCTGCGCGAAGCCGAAGCCGTCGCTGCCGATGACCGCGCCGTCCTGGATGACGACTCGGCTGCCGAGGACGACCCGCTCGCGGATCGAGACGCGCGCGTGCACGACGCAGTCGTCGCCGACGATCGCG
>Ga0066903_100000144_pt1 | contig 35153 bp, 55 predicted proteins | sample PanSoiMetaGPlot1_FD_67491 | JGI IMG/M metagenome (GOLD analysis project Ga0066903, IMG submission 67491) | Tropical forest soil microbial communities from Panama analyzed to predict greenhouse gas emissions - Panama Soil - Plot 1 (version 2) | ecosystem: Environmental > Terrestrial > Soil >... | reverse complement strand
AATCAACCGCTCGAACTCGCCACGCGCTTCCCCGAGGGACGGCGCGTGGCCGGCATGAACGGCGATCGCATTATGTATTCGCTCACAGACGGCCGGCGGATGTTCTTAGATCCGGCCGTGGCGGGCGAAATCGATCAACTCAATCTGAAACCCGGCGAAAGTTTTAGGATCGTGAAGCAGCGCGCCGGCAACAACAAGGCGACGTGGACGATCAGCCTTTCGCCGGCAACCGAAAAGGCGCGCGCCATGGCCGAGGCGCCCGCGATCGAGCGCGATTTGCGGGAATCGGCGGCAATCGCCGAGCGCGCGCGGGCCGAAGGGCACGATCCGGCCGCGGCGCTCGCCGAGGCGCGCAAGCGCGCGGTGGACGCCGTAACCGCGCCGGCACAGTGGGCGCAAACCTTGCTCACGCAAACGCAGATTTTGACCGATGTGTACGCCGCGGCGATGGCGTACGGGCTCGAAAAACATGGCGGCAAGATTAAACCGGATGAGGTGCGCAACCTGCTCGTAACTGCATTCATTCAACTCGCGAGGAAATAACATGGCAAAAACGAACGAACAAATCGAACAGGCGGCGCCCGAGGCGCCGCTTGAGGTGCTCATCGGTGGACGGCCGGCACTGGTGACCGAAGAACCGATGGACGATTTCGAGCCGGCGCCGGCCGGCTATATCGCGGATCCCACGCTGATCTTCATGACGCGCGAATTGGTCAAGCTGGCGCGCGGCGCCGGCGATGAGACGCTCGCGTACCTCTGCGAGCTGGCGGCAAAGCGCGCGCGCGGAGGGCGGCGATGAGCACTCAGGATCAGGCGGCGCGCGCGATGCGCGCCGCGCTCGGCGTGATTACGCTCGATCCGCGGATCCGGCGCATTTTGTCCGCGATCGATCCGCGCGCGCTCGCTCAGTGTGACGCCGCGTTCGGGGCCGCATCGGCCGCGGAAGCCGATACCGATATCGCGGCGGCGATCGCCGCGGACGTTCGCCGCTTGCGGGATAACCCTGCCGCGGCCGCGCGCGAGCAATGCTACCGATGCGCGCGCCTGATCGGCGATGCCGAGTACATGGTGACGCGCGATGGCATGGTACGGCATCAGGAGTGCCCGATCGGCCGGCGCCGGCCGGGGTTGGGGGAATTGCGTTAAATGCTGTGGCTCATGGCTTGCGTGGTAATCGGCTATTTTTTCGGCAAGATTGTCGGAGAGATTCTGACCGCGATTGCGCGGTTCTTCGGGCACCGTCCGTAAAATCGTCCTGATGATCGCGGGTGGCGCCCGCGTGAATTGCCCGATGGACTCGGGCAAAGGCGAAAGCCACAATCAAACGTTTGGAGAAAATGAACACAATGAAGTCTGTTTTTCTGGCCGCGCTCGCCGCGGCCGTTCTGATGATCGCGCCGGCGGGCGCGGCCGAGCGCGAAAGCGTACTCGATCGGGTTGGAGATATGGGGCGCGCCGGCGCCTCGAAGATTTCCGCGGCGCCGTCCGCGGCGAGCGGCAACTCGTTACGCATGGTGATTGCGTCCGAGCTGACGGTGCAACCGGGATCGTTCAAGGATTTGGGCGAGGTGCCGGCCGATTTCTCGGGCGCATCCGACCTGGCGGTATCCGCGATCGCGTCCGCGGGCTCATTCAATGGCGTGAGCATCGTAGTCGGTTGGGCGGCATACGGCGAGTACTTCGCCGCGGCCGATGTCATCAAAGGTTCGCTGTTCGTTGACAAAACCACCGGCGGCGCGCGTATTCCGGTGTACGGGCCGGCCGCGCGGGTGTTCATCGCCAATGACGGCACGGCCGCGGTTACCGTGCGGCAACTCGCGATTTACACCACGTTTCGGTAGAAGGAGAATAGCGAAATGAGCGGACCTTACTTTTTCGGGCTCGGGCCGGGCTGGTTGCCGAAGCGTGCAAACGCCATCGCGCGCGAACACGGCGCCGAGGCCGTCAATCACACAGACGATACGTGCAAATGCGGCCGGGCGTGCGATCCCGGTACTTGCAAGTCGGCGCGCCGGCATTGGCTGGAATGCGATAACTTAGGCGAGCCGTTCAACTCGCGCACCGCGCGCGAGGTATTGGCGGCGCTCGAAACCGCCGGCATCGCGGTGTAGGCAAAGCTGTAAATTTGGGGCTTAACCGGGCGCGCCTTCGGGCGCGCCTTTTTTGTTTATGCGGTCTGCTCGGCGGGTTCGTCCGGCTCGGCCGCGGGCCGCGCCGCGGCGATGCGCGCCAGGCGATCGCCTAACAGGCGCCGGGCGTCGATGGTAACGGTTTTCTTATCCGAATCGAGGGTTTGAATCGATTGCGCCTCTAAGATATCGCGCATCATGGCAACCATGGCGGCGCCGTCATCCGTTGTTAGCTCGCCGGTTTTCACTCGTTCGAGCAGCTCGAACATCGACTCTCGCAGCTCGCCGGGCGTGCGCGCGGCCGGCATATCGAGCGCGATCGGCGAAGTCCGCGGCCGGGGCCAAACGCGGTCGAGCACGATGCGCGCGGCGTACATGTCGCCGCTCATGGCGCGCTCGATGACTTTCCGGAGTAGCGGTATCGCGTCCGCTTCGGCGACGCGTCTCAGGGCACGGTGGCGCGAATGGCGCCGGTTTGTCGGCGAGTACTCGCCGGTGTTCAATGCCGGCTCGGGCAACTCGCCGAAATCCTCAAAAGCGGTCTGCTCTGCCATGCTTCCCCCAAAAACGGCAACCGTCTATACCGTTTTATATCACGTCCGCGTGTGTCACAATTTATGCATAGGAGCATACCTCCCCATGACTCCGCAAACGGCCGCGCCGGCGCCGATCGTGCTCGAACGGGCTAACTTTCACTGGTCGCAAGGTTACGATTACTGGACCCGCGACGGCTCGATCCGGCATACGCTCAAAATCGGTATCATCTTCGGTCGGCGGGCGCGGTTCTTTCGCGTCAACGCCACGGGCCGTATCTTTCGGATACTCTCGCGGCATGAAACCGTAGAAATACCGGCCGAGGCGATCGCCTGGCGCTAGCGAAACCGGCGAAACTGAACGCGAAAACGAAATTCTTTCGCTTTCGCGCTCGCTTTCGTTTACAATCCGGCACATGAAGCCAATACTCTTGACCGTAGCCGCGGCGAGCGCGGCCGTGGGTCTTTCCTCGCGCCGGTTACAACAGATGGCGAAAGCTGGCGAAATCGCATCCTTTCGCGAAATCGATCCCGAAACGAAACGCCGCGTAATTATGTTCGATGCCGTGCTGATTTCGCGTTTGGCGGAAAGCCGCAAAATGCGCGCAGAAGCAATGCCGGCGCCGGTTTCGGCCGATGCGGCCGCGCTCGATCCGCGAAACGAAACGGGCGTTTCGGCGAATACGGAGAAATCGGCGAAAGTTGCGCTCGCGCCGCGTTTCGCGCTTGCGGCTTCGCCGGCCGCATGGCTCACGCTCGAAGCCGCGGCCGCGCATACCGGGCTATCCGTTCGCTTGCTCGCGCGCCTGGTGGCCGAGGGCGGATTGCCGGCGCTCGATGAGGGCAAATCGCATGGCGCATGGGGCCGATGGCGGGTCAAGCGCGCGGATTTGGACGCGCTCGCGGGCGTACGGCAAAACGGGGAAAATAGCGTTCGGGTATCGGAGTAGGGTAAACTTTGCTCGGATTCAGGCAATTCGGGCAAATGGCACTAAGCACGCCAATTCGCGAGGAAAAAGAAAAAGCCCCGAGCTGTTTGAATTCAAAAAACCGAAAATCTGGAAAGTCCGCTAAACCCACAGATTTTCAGTCCCAACAGAATCCCAAAACATGCTTACTCGGGGCCGACTCTTTACGGTCGGCTTCATCATGGCACGTTTTCGGGATTGTCCGCAAGTACCGGAGTTCCGAAAAATGCCGACCAATCGCCACAATCCCGAGCCTGAACTGACCGCTGATGCCGGCGGGCGCCTGATAATCCCGCGCGATCATTGCCGCTTGAACGTGCCGGCCGAGGATATGCCGTGCGTGATTCCGCATCCGGAAACGGGCGAGCTGATCGCGGTATCTCAGAATCACTGGAAAGCCTTACGGCAAGTGTGCTTGGGGATTCGGCGCGTTTCGCCGACTCACGGGAAGCCGGCCTGGATGAGTTTAGAAGGCGGCGCCAAAAAGGCGCGCATGGCGCGCGGTACCTGGATCGAGGCCATACGGTTTTGGGCCGGCTTGAATTTGCTCGAATGCGAGCGGCGCGGCGGCAAGGGTTCAGGTGCTTCGACAAATCTGCACCGCATCACTAACCCACATGTTTTGCAGTTTTTCCCGGTACTGGCAAAGTCCAAAGGCGTTGACAACGGGTTATCTGCTAAAGAAGTTTCTTCAAAAAGAGCAAGCGTAGTAGAGAACCGGCGCCAGGCGCCCGATTCACACAAGCACCGGGCCTACAAAGGCGAGTTGACCGGCGATGCTCCGACCGATCCGGCCGTGGCCGGCTTTCAAGAGGGCCTTTCCGAAGTGTGCCGGACCCGCATCGGTGATTGGGAGCTGGCGCGCCTGGTCCTGTGGACCCTGGCAACACTCCAGATCGAGCCGGCGCAATTCGCCAAACGGCTCGGCCGCGTCGATTCACACCTGACCAACCCGTACGGATTCTGGCGTTCGGCCGTGGTCCGCGATGCCGTCCGCACGGGAAAGCTTAACAGCGCGGAATACGCCGCATGGCCGGATGTGGGGAAACGCACGTCTGCGGCGGTATCGGCCGGCGCAAGCGAAAATCAGCGAACGGCGACAGCTCCCGAACCGAGCCGCGAGCAACGGCCGCGAGGGTACGGCGCAAGTGTGCCGGATGCGCCGGGCGGTGACGATTCGTACGGCGAGGATGAGCCGGGCTCATCCGGTGAGCTATGCTCGGATACGCCGGCCGGCAACGGTGTCTGTGATGCGCAGGTGCCCACCGGGGCCGAGCCGGCGCCAGTACCAGAACGGCCGGACTATTACGCGGGCCTGGCGCGCCGCGGGATTGATGCGGCCGCGGTCATGGAATGGCTCGGGGCCGACCGGTTGGCGACGCTACAGGCGATTCATACCGAGGCCGACATAGACGCGCTCGCCGGCCGCTACCGCGCCACCCGCCGCGCCGCGTCCGCGCATGCGATGCCGGCGCGCGGTGACAGAACCTCGCCACATCGCGCGCGATCGCGGGGGGCGCCGGCGGGCAAGCCGAATTGCGGGATTTGCGCGGATTCGGGGCTGTGCGGGTGGACCGGGCGCGACACGTCCGATATCGCCGGCGTGCGCGCCGCGGTCGCGGACGATGGTTGCTGGTTCTGCAAATGCCAGGCCGGCGCCGGGCTCGAAAAGCGCGCCGCGGAGGGCTCATGACGGCGGATGAGGAAATCGAGGGCGCCTTGCGCGAGCTGGCCGACCTGGCCGGCGTGCCGGCCGTACCGGAGAATGACGGCGTGGTCCGGCTCGCGATCCGCGCACGCGATGAACCGCATCGCCGAGGCGTGCAAGCGCGAGGATCTCACATTGGCGCCGGCCGGCATTGTCGAACGCATGGGCCTGGCGCTGGTCGCGATCGATGAGCGCGAGCGGCGCGTCGAGCGGGCGCGTCTGTTCATTGTCTGCAAGCATTGCCGCAAGCCTGAAATGAACTGCGATTGTGACGGGCCGTTCGAAGCGGCGCCGGGCGCGCGATAATGGCCGGCATGGTCGCACTTAAAGCACACTGGACCGTTAGCGCCGGCGTGATACCGGGCGAGTCAATCGACAAGTTCACGCGCGCATGGCACTACACGTCTGCGGATTATGAGGCCGACCAAAAAGGGAGAGAAAGATCCGGCGTACCATTCGCGCCTCGCGAAAACACGCGCCGAGGCGCTCGATTATTACCTGCAGGTTTCGTTGCCGCAGCTCAATAATTGGGCCGTGATCGAGTTTGTGTGGGTGTGAGGTTATAATGGCCGGCATGGTCGGACTGAAAGCGCAATGGATCGTGCGCGCGGGCGTAATACCCGGGCAACCGCTCGCCGAGTTTACACGCGTTTGGGACTACACGTCCGAGGATAACGACGCCGACGATAAAGCGAATCCGGACGGGCGCAATCCGGCTTACCATTCGCGCCTCGCCAAAATGCGCGCCGAGGCGCTCGATTATTACCTGCAGGTATCCTTGCCGCGGCTCAATAATTGGGCCGCGATCGAGTTTTTGTGGATGTGAGCCGCGGGTGTACGGAAAACCCCACGCGGCCGGCCGGCGCCGGGCCGCGCGAATAAAGCGCGAGCGGGCGCGCCCGAAGGCGTACGGCAAACATCAGTTTTCCGTACACTGAGCGTATGCCGTTACTCGCTCCCGAACACGTCGCGCGCTTGCTCGGCGTGGCACAGGCGCCGAATGAAGAATGTCCGGCTTGCGGGCGCGTGGCGCCCGACTATTGCCGGACGTGCGATGAATTCTACTGGATACACTGGCGCGGGTGTCCTAATGATGAGACGGAGCCCCATTACGGGCATAGAGTATACCTGATACCGTATGTGCGGGCGTGACGTTCGCGGGCGCGTGAAAGGTTACCCTGCAAATGACAAGTACCGGACTGGGTAAAACACCGCGCGCGTGGTGATCCCATAAGTTGGGTGTCAGGATATAGTAGCGTGCAATGCCGCACGGGTGACGGTGAAAACACTGTCTTGTTACGCTTGCATTGCAGTAAAACACCGTGGTACTACTATTCCCGATCGGTCAAGTAACAGCCTAGTCGGTAACGGGTAAGACTGATCCGCGATCGGACGCAGTAACGGCCGGCGCGCAAGCTATCCGTTCCCTTTCCCTAAAAAGGGCTCGCCGCTCGAACGGCTTGTGTCTGTCAGAACCTCTCGAATACATCACGGGCTACACGTGTGCCGATACATGCTTTTGTCATCCTCCCCAACAAAACGGATCGCACAATGTCTTACATTCCACTTTATGGCGATAGCGGACGGTTTGTCCGCCATGTCAGTTTGCGCCAATTCGCGCGTATGCTCGCACGCGGGCAGGTAGAGGAATCCGAAGCCGGCGGGCGCATTTTGCCGTTCGCCGCGCAACACGCCGAGCGCGGCGGGCGCACGCGTACCGCATCCGGCGGCGCCGTCCCGCATCAGGTGTACACGACCCGCGACGGGCGCGGCAACGTCGACGGGTTCAAATTCATCGCGTCCGAAGACCTGGATATTTTTTATGGCGCGGTGCTCGATTGTCTGGCGGGGCAACCGGCCGTACCGGCCGCGGGCAATCCTGACGCGGGCCGGCGCCCGCGGATGCCGTTCTGGAGTTGGATGCACGACTGTGGACATTTCCTGATAGAGTGCAAATTCGGTTAACCGAGGGACCGAAGCCGGCACGACGCCACGCAGTACGCCTTTTTACACGGGGTTTAAGGCAGTGGCGGGTTGCCGAGCGCGGTGAAAGCAACGGGACGCGCGGACGTGATTAACCCCTTGCGAGAGTCCGCCACGCCGCGCGCCCGCGCTTTCGTTCGCGAAAGCACCGTTATCATACGACAATGATCGAATTGCCGGACGGCATCACGGCCGAAGATGCGCGCCAGGTGGCCGCGCAACTCTCCGAAGCCGAAGCCGAAACCCTGCTTTACACGTGGGACCTGTGGGCGCGGCCGGAACAGCAAATGCCGGCGGACGCCTGGCGGAACTGGCTCATCCTCGCCGGCCGCGGATTCGGAAAAACGCGCACGGGCGCCGAAGCGGTGCGCGCGATCGCGAGCGCGGATCCGGAGGCGCGCATCGCGCTGGTCGGGCCGACCGCGGCCGATGTCCGCGATGTCATGATCGAGGGCGAAAGCGGCATACTCGCCTGTTTTCCGCCGGCCGAACGGCCGGTGTATTTTTCCTCGAAACGGCGCGTGATGTTCCGCAACGGCGCGCAAGCCTTTTGCTATTCGGCCGAAGAACCCGAACGGTTGCGCGGGCCGCAACACTCGGCCGCATACTGCGATGAGATCGCCACGTATCCCGCGGTCACCGAACTGTGGGATAACCTCAAATTCGGATTGCGGTTGGGCGCCGATCCGCGCGTGGTAGTGACTACCACGCCGAAGCCGATGCGCTTCCTTAACGAGCTGATCGCCGATGCCGGCACGATCCTCACGCGCGGCCGGACGTACGATAACCGCGCGAATCTTCCGCCGGCCGTGCTCGCCGAATTCGAGCGCGTGTACGGCGGCACGCGCATCGGCCGGCAAGAGCTGGAAGGCGAGTTATTAGAGGAAGCCGAGGGGGCGCTCTGGCAACGGGCGCAACTCGAACGCTTGCGGGTGCGGTCGGCGCCGGAATTGGTGCGCGTGGTCGTAGCCCTGGATCCCAGTGTAACGGCCGGGCCGGATTCGGATGAATGCGGCATCGTGGCGTGCGGGCTCGGCACCGATGGACACGGCTACTTACTCGCGGATGACTCGGGCGTCTATGACGCTTCCGTATGGGCGCATCGTGCGGTATCGCGCTTCGATGCGATCGAGGGCGACAAAATTATCGCCGAGGTGAATAACGGCGGTGACCTGGTCGAAAAGGTAATCCGCACGGTACGCGCCAATATCGCGTTTGAAGCCGTGCGCGCCTCGCGCGGCAAAGTGACGCGCGCCGAGCCGATCGCGGCACTTTACGAACAAGGCAAGATTCATCATGTGGGCGGGTTCAAGGCGCTCGAGGATGAGCAATGCAACTTTGTGCCGGGCGCGTTGGGCAAGTCGCCGAACCGCGTGGACGCGCTTGTCTGGGGTTTTTCTTACCTGATGCTTCGGCCGAAGCGCGAGGGCCGCGTGTTGTCGATATGAGCCGATTGACTGATGCGGAATTGTTGGACGCGCTCGCCTATCGGTTTTCCGAGTGGGTGAACAAACTCGATCCGCGGCCGGCGAGCGTTGATCTGGACGATATCGAAGATTTTTTGCTGGCGGTGATCGCCGAGCCGTTAAACGCGTTTATCGCCGATACGATCGAGCGCGAAAAAGGCAAATGAATAAACGGTTTTTCGATGAGTGAGGAACGGCCGCGCATCGTGGCGGCGGATGCGATCATACGGCGCCTGGTCGATGCGGGCGTGGTGCCGGCGAATTGCCGGCGCGTGGTGATCGATCTTGCGGCCGGCGTGCCGGCAACGCTCTATTTCGAGGTGCTCGGGGATACGCGTCTCGAAATCGCGCTCGCGGCCGGCATCGAGATGAGGAAACCGGACGGCAAATGAGCGCGCGCGAGCTGACCACACGCGAGCGGCAATTGGTCGATTTGCTGGCCGAAGGCCTGCCCAACCGCGCGATTGCGGATCGGCTGCAATTGGCGCCGGGCACGGTGGGGAAATACCTTTCGTATCTCTATCAAAAGACCGGCGCCACGCGTTTGCAGCTCGCGTTGCGCGCGGCCGAGGAAAAAAGGGAATGCACCTCAGTCGGCGCGAGCGCGAAATCGCCGAGCTGATCGCGCAAGCGAAAACGAATAAGGAAATCGCGTGCTCGCTGCATCTGTCCGTTGGGACCGTGAAAGAGTACCTGTTTCGGGTGTACCGGAAAGAGGGCGTCCAAAATCGGACAGAGCTCGCGCTTCGGGTGCATGAGGAAAGGCGCGTGCAGCCGATCACCTGGCCATAAGGGGGTTACATGATTACGCTTCGGATGCTTTTGCTGATTATCGCGGTGGCGTGTTTCGCGGGCGCCGCGGTCGGCGTGCCGGCGGGCCGCGTGAACCTGCTCGGGCTCGGCCTGTTTTGTTGGGCGCTCGCGGACCTGGCGCGATGATTACTTGTCCGGTATGTACAGAAATGACGCGCGAGCAAGCGCAGGATTTCTGGAAGCGCGGCATAGGTCCACTTACTGATGTATTGGACGCTTCCGAAACATATCGGATATATGAGGTACTTCGTTCGTGTCTCGGGGAAACGGCAGTAGCGTATGTCGAACCGCGAGCCCTTCCAAAAAAGTATCAGGCCAAAGTCTTGAATGCTTATGCCGCGGTGCGATATGAACCGCAACTGGAATCCATAGCAGACGTGATTGCGAGAATCATCGGCGTGAACAAACAGGCAGATTCGAGTGAAACGCGCGATTGCCGGCATTTGCTCAAAGCTATGGAGCATATCCGTTTGGCTCGGCGCGAATTGGCGGAAGTGAAATGAATCCCGAACTCGAAAACGACGCGCCGCGCAAAAGTGACGATTGGATGCGCGCGCTCGGGTGGCAGGATCAATTGCGCGAGGAAGCCGAGGCCGCGGGTGTGGTGCGATGCCGCGGCCGGCGCCGCTATCCCACAAAAGAAGACGCGAGCGCGGCGGGCGCGCGCTCGCCGCGGGCAATGCTGCGGGTGCGGTGCGCGCGGTGCGGCGGGTGGCATTTGCAGAATGAAAGGTAATCCACGATGCCGGTGTTAGATCGCGTGATTTCCCGATTCCGGCGCCGCGATAGCGCCGCGCTATCGATCGTGCCGAAAGAGGTGCCGATCATCAACGACGGCGCCGGCAACCGGCCGTCGATCACGATAACGGGCACGGTTACGGGCCTTCCGCCGGCATCGTGGACGCCATGGACGTACGTTCCGCAAGTGACCGAAGGGTACGTCCGCAACTCGGATGTGTACGCGTGCGTTTCGCTCATCGCGCAAGCCGCAAAGCAAGTCAAATGGTGGACCGGCAATCAAGACCAACGCGCGATGTTGAGCGCGGAGGATCGATACAAGGCGATCGGCGGATCGTTCGCCGGGCTCGATATCCTGCCGGACGCGCAAGCGCGAACGAACTTTCTGAAGGCCGTATCGCCGGCCGAATCGATCAAGCTTTTGACGCGCGCGGGCGGGCCGGATTTCATCGAGGCGTGGGTTTCATATCTCCTGCTTTCGGGAAACGATTACTGGGAAGTAGAGCGCGTGCAGGGCCGGCCGAGCATGTTATTCCTCTTGCGGCCGGATGCGGTATCGGCCTGGCCGATCAACTATGACGCGCGGCACGCGGTGGACGTGGTGCAAGCCTGGAAAGTGCGCTCGCCGTACGGCCGCACGCGGCAATTGATACCGTACACGGCCGAGCGGCCGAAAGGCGATCTGATCCAATCGAAACTTTTCAATCCGCTCGATCCGATTTACGGCATGGCGCCGTTGACCGCGGCATTGCTCGCCGTCGATATGGCGAACGAAGGCGCCGCGCTATTCAAACGCATCATGCAACGCGGCTACTCGCCGGGCTGGATTCAGGCCGACAAGGATTCGATTTGGGAGGAAGCGCAAGTAGCCAAGTTGCGCGAGCGCGTCAAAGCCTCGAAACAAGCCGGCGAGGAATTATTTCTCGAAAACGCGGAATGGCACCAAATGGGATTTCCACCCGTCGATTCCGGCATCGCGCAGCAATCGATATTGAGCAAGCGCGATATCGCTTCGGTGTTTCATGTGGACCCGGCATTGATTGGCGATACCTCCACGCGGACGTATGCGACGTACCGCGAATCGCGCCAGGCGCTCTACATGGAAGCAGTGATTCCGCTATTGCTGCAATTCCGCGCCGACTGGAACGAAACCATCGGGCGCGAATTGGGCTCGCCGCTCGATTTCGACAAGGATTCATTCGACGCGATCACGGCCGCGCGGGCCGAGGCTACCGACCGCGTGGTCAAGCTGTGGCAAGCCGGGCTGATTACCCAGAATGAGGCGCGCGCCGATCTGGAGTACGATCCGGCCGCGCCGGGCGATGTGTTCTACGCGCCGGCGAACTACATACCGCTCGGCGAATCGGTGACGGCCGAGCCGGCCGCGGCGCCGGCGCCGGCGGGCGAATGATATGCTGAACTGCAATAGCATCGCAAGCTGGCATGGCGCGGCGCGGTGCACTCTATCGGCACGCCACGCCGCGTTATGCATCGCGCTCGCGCTTGCCGGATGCCGGCATGAAACGCCCGCGCCCCAATCGGGCGGGCCGGCGTGCACGTCTTATCCGAGAATTACCAATATCCGCACTACCGCGGTCGATTCGGCGCGCGCCACAGTTACGTGGGATACGGATTGTGCGAGCGATTCACTGGTGAGTTGGGCGAAATCGGGCGATGACAACCCGACCTATGCAACCGATATTTTCGACGGCACGGCCGGCACGACGCAGCACTCCGTAACCGTCACGCTCGGCTATCCTGGCGCCAACCGGATGATGTGGGCGCGCTCGCGCTCGATCGCCAACCGGGCAAGTTACGGTTTCCAGCAGGGCCCGAACATCACGACGGCCGCGGCGCCGGCGGGCGCGTTCGATTACAAAATCAACCTGAACGGCTCGCACCAGGTGTTCGCCGGCGGTACGGCATGGGTCAGTTTCAACGCGACATTGCTCGCCGGCGCCGATAGCGGGTACCTGTATGTGACGGTGAGCGGATTGCCGGCAAACGCGGTGCTCATTCCGGACCAGTACGCAACCGGGTGCAGCTATAAGTGGGACCAATCGAAAAATGAAATCTTCCTGTATCGCACCACCACTTGCGGAACCTCGAATTTCGGCATCGCGACAAGCGCGCGCACGCCTCCGGGGAGGTATACGCTTACCGTCAACTACCGCAACGCGACGCCAAAGTCCGTACCGTGGGAGCTGGCGATCGAGCCGGCGCCCGTGTTCGCGACGGCGCGGCCGGCCGTCTATCCCGCAATCCCGTGTTTAACGCAGTATTCGCGCCGGCGCGATGGCTCGGCTTGCGCGCAAAACTGGCAATCGCAAATGGTCAAGTACGGGCAAAAGTGGTGCTCGCAGGTTTCGCCGGGTTGGGAGGGCGCGGTCTGGTATTACGACGGCACGCGCGTCTTTTACAATGTCCGCGCGTGGGATACGGAGTTTAAGGTGACGGGCGACGCCGCGCAATGGACGCCTTGCATTGAAACACAGAACCAGAGTTACCGCGATTATGTGAACGGGCTATCGAGTTTGACCGGGTACCGCGTGTTTCCGCACGGGCTCGCCGAGCATTGGTTGGAGCAAGGCGATGATGCGAGTAAGCAAGCCTTGCTCAAACTCCGCAACGCGGCGTATGCGACGCCGAAAGAGGGCGCGCTCATCGGCACCACGTTTGTCCGCGAGCTATCCTATCGGCTCGAAGCCGATTTGATCGATACCGCGGTGATCGCGGACGGCACGCGCGCCGCGTACCTCGAAAAGTGGTACCAGATTTCGCTCGGGCGCGCGGATCAGTTTCTGTCGGGCGCGATCGAGTTGCAGCCGTTTATGGTCGGGCTGTGGTTTGAAAGCCTGATTTCCTGTTACGCGGCGCCGGCATGTCCAGGTTACGGCGATCCGCGCATTCCCGTGGTAGTCAAGCGCGTCGCGGATTACCTGTGGCCGTTCTACGGCATCGTGACCAACAAAAACGCCTGGCCGTATTACCTGCCATCGTTTGTACTCACGGGCGACCAACCGTACTACTCATCGCTCAATCTGCTGATTAACTTCGCGTATTCCTGGCTGTGGTCGATCACGGGCGAAACCCAATATCAGGACCGATCCGACCGCGCGTTTGAAGACGGCGTGTTGACCGCGCCGGGCGATGGGGCGGATTACTCGGGCAAAAACTATTCGCAGCAATACCGGCTTTCGTTCGCGAGCGTTCGTTACCGCTCGGCAACGGCGCCGGCATCGCGCAAGTGGGGAATATGGTAGCGCCGTATTACGAAGAAGCCGGCATCGCGATCTATTGCGCGGATTGCCGCGCCATCTTGCCGCAATTGGCGCAAGTCGATCTGGTTTTGACCGATCCCCCATATGGGATAGGGGCCGATATGCGGCAATCCCAGAGGGCGAATACGCAAGGCCGAAACGCGCGTTGCTTAAGCCGGGATTATGGCAAATCGAACTGGGATCAGTCACCACCGGCCGCATGGCTGTTTGGTCTATTGTGCGAGGTAGCGAGATTCCAGATTATTTGGGGCGGAAACTTCTTCGCGCTCGGGCCGTCTTCGTGCTGGCTGGTTTGGGATAAGGCAAACGGCGATAACACATACGCCGATTGTGAGCTGGCGTGGACGAATCTGGATAAGGCCGTACGGCGCATCGTGCATCAGTGGCATGGAATGCTGCGTGTCGGGAACGAGGCGCGGTTTCACCCGACGCAAAAGCCGCTCGCGGTGATGAAGTGGGCGCTTCAACACGCGCCGGACGATTGCGAGCTAATCCTCGATCCGTTTATGGGATCGGGCACGACGCTGGTGGCGGCAAAACAGCTCGGGCGGCGCGCGATCGGAATCGAAATCGAGCAGAGGTATTGCGATATCGCGATCGAGCGGTTGCGGCAAAACATGTTACCGCTCGCCGAGCATAGCGACGCCGAGCCGATACAGGATGCATTGATATGGTAGCGGGCATGGCAACGGCGATCGGCAAGGCCGCGGCGCCGGCCGCGAGCGCGGCATCGGCGCGCGCCTGGAATCAATTGGACGCGTTTGTCGCGCGCGAATCGGTGCGGTGGGCGGCGCGGGCCGAGCGGCTATTGCTGGCCGAGGGCGCGCGGGCCGCGGATGCGTACGAATCGCCCGACCAGGCGAACCATGAGCAAGCCGCGCTCGCCGCGGTGTCGGAGCCGGCCTGGCGCACTTACATCAACACGCTGTGGCTCGCGATCGCGCCGGCCGCGGCACAGCTCGCCGAGCCGTGGCTACCGAAAGCCGCGGCCGATCCGTTCTACCAGGCGACGGTGCGGTACTTGGGGAAATACGGCGCCGAGCGCGCCGCGCAACTATCGGCGAAGTCGCGCGCCGGCATCGCCGATCAAATCCGCATCGGCATCAAAAAAGGCGAAAGCCAAAAACAGATCGCCGCGCGCATCCGCAAGCACTACCGCTCGGTATCGCCGGCGCGGGCAAAAACCATCGCCCGCACCGAAGTCCATGCGGCCGGCAATTTCGGCGTGCTGACCGCGGCCGAGGAAACGCAGATACCGCTCTACAAAGTCTGGATCCATACTCCGGACGGGCGCGCGCGCGATTCCCACATCGCGGCCGAGGGGCAACGGCGCCTGTTAGACGAGCCGTTCAGTATCGGCGGGTATCCGTTGCAATTTCCGGGCGACGCCTCGGCGGCTCCTCCGGCGGAAACAATCAATTGCCGGTGCGCGATGCGGTTCGAGCGCGCGGCGAAACCCGTGCCTGCGCGGCCGGCGCGGCGACGGAGGGCGGCATGAAAGGCGTTTGGTTTTTGCTGGTGATGCTCGCATGCCTTTTCCTGATGTATCGATTTGGATTGGCGCCATGACGATCAACGCGAAATCGACCGAAACTGTCCGATACCAATTCACCGCAGCCGAAAAGCGCGAGCTGGCCGAGCGGCTCGCGGCCGAAGTCCGGCGCGCGTTTGAACTCGATCAACAAAAAAAGCTGCTAACCGGCGAGCTGGCGCAATCGATCAAGGCGGCAAACGCCGCGGCCGATTCATTCGCCGAAAAGTATCAGAACGGCTACGAAATGCGGGATATGGAGTGCGGAGTCATTTACGACCAACCGCGGCCGGGCCGGAAAATCATTGTCCGGCCGGATACCGGCGAGGTGCATCGCGAGGATGATATGACGCCGGCCGAGCGGCAACGCACCTTAGAATTCGATCCGAACGCGCCCAAAAATTAGGAGTAAGACATGACCGCTCAAACTACCTACAATCCCTCGCGCTGTAGCGTATCCTGCCCGTGCGTGATTAAGGCCGATGGCACGTTTCTTACCGGTCCCGTGGGTTGGGACGCGGTGCGGCTTTCGGCCGGCCAATACAAGATCACGCATCGCCTGGCGCGAACCGATTACATTCCGATCGCGCATGTCTCGATCGCCGCGGTGGCCGGCACGCATATATCCGCGTATGCCCATGATCCGACCGCAAACGATGTGCTCGTCACGGTAACGGACGGCACCGCGGCAACCGATGCCGATGTGATCGTGTCCCTAATGATGCTCTAAAAAGGAGTGCAACCATGTCCGAGGTAATCGAACAGGAAGCGAAAGTTTGGGCTTGCGGGCTCGAACTCAAAACGGTAACCGATGCGGGCACGTTCGAGGGGCACGCCGCGGTAATCGGCAACGTCGATTTGGGCGGCGATAAGATTGAGCCGGGCGCGTTCGTTCACACGATCAAGGAAACCGGCGGCGAATGGCCGATACTCATGGCGCATCGCCAGGATAAGCTCATCGGGTTCAACACCAAAGCCGAGGAAGACAAGCGCGGGCTATTGGTGGCCGGCGAGTTTACGCTCGATTCGCCGTTGGGCGCCGCGGCATACGCGAGCGCGAAACACGCCGCGCGGCTCGGGCAGAAACTCGGATTGAGCATCGGGTACGGCATCCGCAAAAACGGCGCCGAGTGGGATGAAGCAACCAACGTCCGGCGGCTGAAAGACCTGAACATTTACGAGTATTCGATCGCGCCCGTGCCGATGAATCAGCGGGCGCGCATCGGCCGCGTGAAGGCCGAAGTGATGACGGTTATTGAAATCGAGGAAGCCTTGCGCGATGCGGGTTTCAGCGTAAATGAAGCCAAGCGGCTCATTTTCCACATGTCTGCCTTGCGCGATGCGGGCGGGGATGAGGGCGGGCGCGTGCGGGCGGATTGTTCCGCCGAAGTACGCAAGGCAATTTTCCTCAATTCTCTATAAAAGGAGTTTTTATGTCTGCTACCGGCATCATGCTGGATTTGGAAAGTAAAGACGAGCTGATGAAAGCTCTGGGCGCTTACAAGGCGAATTACGAACAGGCGTCAAAAGAGATTGCCGCTAACGGCAAGATGGCGAGCGAAACCAAAGAGCGGCTCGAAAAGCTGACCGAAGATGTGGTCAAGCTGCACGATCGCATCCAAAACGAGTATCAGAAACGCATGGACGCGATCGACGCCGCGCTCAAAGCCGAACCGTGGAAACACCAGGCGCCGAAATCGATCGGCGAACAGGTGATCGAAGATCCCGGCATCGTGGCGCTTTTTAAATCGAGCGGCCGCGGCTCGGCTTCGGTACAGGTGAAAGGGCCGATCGGCGGCATGTTCGAGCGCAAGGATATTACCGGCCTTTCGCTTTTGTTGCCGCAAATCCTGCCGGGCGTGGCGATCGGGCCGCGCTTGCCGTTCGGGGTGCGCTCGCTCATTCCGCAGGGCCGCACCACGGCCGGCGCCGTCGAATTCGTGCGCGAAAGTTCATTCACCAATAACGCGGCGCCCGTGGCCGAGGCCGCCGCGAAACCGAAATCGGATAAGACGTTCACGGTGATCACCTCGAACGTCCGCACGATCGCGCATTACTTCAAAATCAGCGATCAGACCGCGGACGATTTGCCGTTCGTACTGTCGCAACTCGAAAATAACGGCATTTACGGCGTACAGCTCGCCGAGGATAACCAATTGCTCAACGGCAACGGAACGGCGCCCAATCTTGACGGGCTGGTGAAAAACGCGGCGGCGGCAACCGCGCCGGCGGCGACGGGCTCCAATCTTGTTGACGCGATCGGCACGGCAATCTTTCAGCTCGCCGCGGCCGGCTTTGCGGCCGATGGCACGGTAACCAATCCGGCCGATTGGGGGCACGTGGCATTGCTCAAAAACGCGCAAGGCAATTACCTGTTTGCGAATCCGCTCGATTATACGGTGGGCGGGCGCATATGGGGCACGCGCGTGGCGCAATCCGCGAACATGGCCGCGGGTACCTTCCTGGTCGGCGCCTTTGCCGGTCATACGCAAATCCTCGATCGTGAAGACGTTTTCGTTCAAGTGGCAAATCAGAACGAAGACGATTTCATCAAAAACATGTATACGGTTTTGATCGAGGAACGGCTTGCGCTCTGCATTTACCAGCCGCTCGCGCTTCTCAAAGGCGTGGTGCCGGCGGGCTCGCTGCTGACGGCCGAGGGCGCCGAGGGCGAATCCCCGCGGCAGGGCAAGCGGCTCTAAACACACCAAACGGGCGCCGCTCGCCGATCGCGGCCGGCGGCGCCGCGCATAGAATGGGCGGGTAAGCATGTCCGATGACGAATTGATGCGCCAGGCGGTAGAGGATTTGATCGCGCTTGAAAACGACGGCGCGGCGATGCCGTTTGTGTTTCGCCCGTCCGAGGCGTTTTATTTGTTGAGCGCGTTGCAGCTCGCCTTGCGGCATCCGGCCGCGGCGGATGACCGGGGCGCGTTTTTGTTCGCTCGCGCATTGGCGGAAGATATCGCCAAACGCATCGGGCAAACGCCGGCATTAACCGAGATGGCGCGCCGCGGGTTCGATCGGCAGCACGATACGGCGCGCGGCGAGACGGCCGCGGCGGCGCCCGACCGCAAAACAGGTGAGCCGCTCGCCTCCGAGGCGGCAAAGCCGAAACGGCGGGCCGGCCGCGGCCGCTAGATTGTAGCTTCGCCAATTTCCCGTTATGCCTCGATGCTCGGGGGAGCTTGAGAGTAAAACATAACGGGCACCAGGCGCTCGATAGGGGGCGCCTGGCTCGATTTGTTTAATGTGCCAGATGTGCTCGGACCTCAACGGCCGCGAAACGTGTCCGGATTGCGGGCGTGAAATCTGTTTCGACCTGGCCGATACCGCGGCCGGGCCGACGCGCGCGTACGCCACGCTGGCCGGCAATCTCTATTGCACGGCCGATGGAAGCTTGCGCGATCAGGCGGATATGGCCGAGGAACATTCGGTCTATTTTCCCGAGGATGATGACATATGACGCCGATCGAGTATGTGGTATTGCGCGAATGCGCGCGGACATTCGGCGCCGATCGTGCCCGCGAGCTGGCCGCGGCCGGCGGGGTCAACGATTGGGTGCGGGAATACCTGGCGGCGAAAGAGAATCCCGAGCCGAAGCCGAAGCCGGCGCCCGATCCACCACCGAAGCGCAAGCCGAAGCGGACGCGCCTCAACAAGCAATTCGACGTACCGGAGAACAAGTAGATGCGATTTCTCGATTTGCAGCTCATCGAGGCGCCGGACGTATTGCCGGTAACACCCGAGGAATTTACCGATCACGCGCGCTTGAACGGGCTTACGGTCGATCGGCAACCGGAGCTGATTACGCGCGAGCTGAATGCGGCAACGATGCGCGCCGAGCAATACATGCGGCGCGCATTGATTACGCAAACGCTCGCCGGTTTGTATATTCCCGAATCCGATTCGCCGACCGCGGCGCTTATCGAATTGCCGCGCGGCCGGGTGCAGTCCATCACTTCGGTCGAATCGCCGGCCGGGGCCGCGCTCGATCCGGCCGAGTGGGATTTCGACGGCTGGAATACGATCACGCTCGCCGCGGCGCCGGGCGATCGGACAGTGGTTACATGGGTGGCCGGGTACGGCGATCAACCCGAAGCGGTGCCGGATGCGATTCGCGAGGGGATTTACGAGTACGCCACGCTGCTCTACGAATCGCGCAACGGCTCGCGCGAAACCAAATACCGGGCCGATGCCGGCATCACGCTTCCGCGCATGGTGCAAGATCTATGGCGCCCGTACCAGATCGAGGTGGCAGGATGACGGGGCCGCGCGTCCGCATCGTGCAATTGCTCTGCCCGGCGCGGCACACGATCGTAGCCGTGGCGTACCTGAGTCAGGACGGCGCGCCCGAGGTGCGGCATTCGCTGATGGTGCAAAACGCAAGCCGGCTCGGCATGGTGCAAGCCTACTGTGGGATTTGCGGATCGGATGAGTTGCGGATCGAAGATGCGGCAACCCGGTACACCACGATGGCCGAGGCGCAACCGGCGCTCGCGACGATCGAGCGCGAAAACATGGAAACGCGCCGGCGGGTGGATGCGGCGCGGAATAACTGAGTGGCAAAGCCAGCCGGGCGTAACAAGTTCATCGTGGCGGCGCGGCGGCGATCGGCGCGCGCGGCCGGCCTGGTATCGTTTACTACCGATGCCGAAGCGGCCGCGGTGATTCTGGCCGATCCGGCGAAGTACGATGGTTTGCCGCTCGAATGGGCGCGGATGTGGACGGGACGGCGGCGCCTGGCGCTCAACGCGCGGGGGGTTCCAGTGGATTACGACGGGCAATACAAGGCAATGACGATCGCGCTTGCAAAGGCCGGATGGATGAGTCACTGGCGTAATGATGAATCGGGGCAATTGCGGCTCTATTGGCGCAAGCCGGACGCAACGGTGTGGCGCGTGACGGCCGAAGCCTATGAAGCGATGATGGATGAGCAAACGCAAGGCTCGCTATTTCGGGAGTCGGCATGACGGCCGGCGAGCTGAAAGAGTGGATCGCGGTTTTCCTGCCCGACCTGGCGCAGGATGGCGCCGGCGGTTTTGTTGAAACCGTGCCGGCGGGCCTGGTCGCCGACACGCCGGCAAAAGTCACGATCGCGGGCGCGGCGACGGTGTACTCGGGCGAGCAGCTCGCGGCGCGCGTGTCCCATACCATTACGATCCGCTATCAGGACTGGCTAACGATTAATTACCGGGTGATGTGGCGCGATGTGCTGCTCGATATCACGGGCCTGAAAAATCTGGATGATGCCGGCGACGCCTGGCTAGAGTTGAGCTGCACGCGCCGCGAGGCGGGGGCGCAATTATGAATTGGAACGGCAAGCCGGCCGCGGCGGCGCCCGCGGTCGATGAATCGCTTGCGCGGATGCGAAAAGTTCTGCGATCGAAGCCGGATGATTTGGGCTATATCGTCCGGCTCAATTGCGGGCATGAAATCTGGATTGCGGTTCCGCCGGGGCCGCAACTCTATTGCGGCCGTTGCCTCGATCTGCTCGCCGAACAGGCGCGGGCGGCGGCGCGGGCGCAGGAGCAAGGCCGGCCGTAATGGGTTTATTGCGGGCGCGCGTCTCGGGCGGCATCGATATCAAGCGCAACTCGCGCGCGGCGGCGGATTCGTTCGAGGATTCGGCGCAAGAGGCAAACGTCGAAACGGCCGAGGCGATCATTACGCTTGCGCTCGCGAATCTCTTGCAAATCGACGCATACGACACGGCCGAGCTGTACGATTCGGCCGATGTGCGGTACGGCAAAGGTAACGCGGCGGCGGCGGTCTTTACCGCAAAACATGCGCCTTACATCGAATTCGGGACGGCGCCGCATTTTCCGCCGCTGGATAAAATCCGCGCGTGGTGCGGCCGCAAGGGTATACCGGAATCGGCCGCGTTTCCGATCGCCAGGCGCATCAGTGAACGCGGTACGCCCGAGCGGCCGTACTTCCGGCCGGCCGTGGCCGCGGAATCGGGTAATCACTTGCACCGCGTGAAAGTGGCGATTTACAACGGTCTCAAAAAGGTATTGCCGGCGGCATGAAACGGAAAGACCCTTTCCGCACGTTGGACGATCCGGAGCCGGCCGCGGCGCCGATCGCGCCCGAGGCCGGGCCGATCGAGGCGGCGCCGCGCTCGGTGCTCTGGATCAACGGCCGGCTGCTCGAAATGCCGCGGCCGCGGCCGGGGGCCTGGTATCGATTCTGGACCCGCGTGCTATTGGGGTGGAAATGGCAAAACCTGTAATCGCGTTGCCCATGGCGGACGTGCAAAAAGCGATTTTTCATGCACTCCAACCGGCGCTCGGTTCGGTGCAAGTGGTGGATCAGGCGGGAGCGAATCAGGCGTTTCCCTATTGCACGATCGGCGAATTCATCGGCGAGCCGGCCGATACGCTCGCCAACCATGGCGCCGATTTTGAGCTGGCGATACACATTTGGAGCCGCGCGCTCGGCATGAACGAATGCCAAACACTCATGGACACGGTGGTACGGACATTGCACGATCAAAAGCTGCCGTTTCCGGGTATCGATTGGGTAATGGTAGCGATGCGGTTTTTCCAGGCACAAACCTTGCGTGAAATCGACGGCCGTACCCGGCACGGGATTGTACGCTTCCGCGTGATGACGTTCGAGAGTTAGTCCGTTTTCCGTTTGTGAATCGCATGATTGACCGTCGAATTATGAACTCCGAATCGGACGCCGATTTCCGTTTGGGTGATGCCGGATTCCCACAAGCGATGGATTTCGCGAACATCCGCGATAGTCAATTTGCGGTGGCGGCGCTTCTGGTGAATAGTAACGTTCGGATTGACGGGCAATTCGGGCCAACTGTGGCCGCGAATGATGCAACTGATGTTTGATCCGGTAACACCGAAACGCTCGCCGAGTTTTCGTTGACTGATCGTGCCGGATGCGTATAGATCGCGGATTTGTTGAATTTCAATGGCGGTCAGTTTGGACATTCGCTTTTCCTGCAAGGGAATCTTGTGGCGCTTCAAAACGCGGGTCAAATATGTCGGGCTGATTTCATGAAGCTGGCTGATCTTTTTAATCCGTACGCCGGCTTTGTACGCCGCGATGATTTTGCGAACGCGCGTGATGTTGTAATAAATCGGCTGTCCGACTCGGCCGAAGCCGTGCCGGCCTTTGGAAACGCAATCCTGCATGTTGTCTGTTTGGGTGCCTAGGAACAGGTGCGATGGATTGACGCATCGTGGCATATCGCAGGAATGGCATAGGAACATGCCAGGCGGGATTTCGCCATGCGTGAGAATCCACGCGACGCGGTGCGCCTTCGCCATGGTCCAGACCTTATTGCCGACGCTATTAAATTTCGACATGCCGAATTGGCCGTATCCGTTGACATCAATGGAAGCCTTCCACCACCAACATTCGTTTCGTTTAGTTTTTGCGACTTTCGACCAAAATCGCTTTTCAATAGGTGCGGTCGGATGATTGCTGTGATTACCCATACAGTTTAATCATATCGCATTAAACTGTTTAAAACAAAGGAGAATAATCGTGAGCAAATTTACGGGGAAAGGTGCGGCGTTTTATATCGTTTCGAGCGGTGCGACGCCGGCATACGTTCCGATCGGGCAAGTGAAGGAAGTCGGCAACATCGATATCAAAGCCGATGAGGTGGAAGTGACCACGCTCGATGCGGGCGCGACGCGCCAGTATATTCAGGGCTTCAAGGATCCTGGCGAGTGTCAATTGACCGTGATGTACGATCCGGCGCTTGCAACCCATGACGACTCGGCCGATGGCCTGTGGGGCCTGTTCCAATCGGGCGAGGTGCGCGATTGCGCGGTCAAGATGAACAGCTCGGGCACGGGTGGTACCGAGTTTATGACGTTTCAGGCGTTCATCCGCGATTGGAGTTTCGGTGCTCTCAATCCGGATGATCCGCAAACCGTGCAACCCACATTCCGCGTTACCGGCGATATCGATTTAGTCGATGCCTTGCCGACTCCGACCATAGCGGAACCGCCGTTGCAAAAGGCCGCGTAAAAAGAACCGCGCGGCCGCGCTCGCGCCGGGCGCGCTCGCGGCCGCATTGTCTTTTGATTGGGGGCGCATTGTGAGTGAAGAACGGGAAAACATCGTATCGGCCGCGGTCACAGTCAAGCTGGACGGGGCCGATCTGGTCTTGCGGTACCGCGCGTACGCGTTTATCCGGTACGCCGAGGTATGCAACGGCGATTTGCTGTTTGACTTGCGGACGTTGGGCGAACAGCTCACGCAATTGGGCGGGCAAAGCGCGGACGGCGTGCCGCGGCCGGCGCCGGGCATTTGGGCGAAAGTGCGGGATATCGTTTGGGCGGGCCTGGTCGATGTGCAACCGACCATTACGCGGGACCAGGTGGCGCGCATGTTCGGGCTTACCGATTGGGGCGAGCTGTTGCCGGCGATCATGAGCGCGTTTCAGAAAACCTTGCCGAACGTGCCGGCAAACCCTATCGCGCCGGCGGCGATGCTCGCGCCGGCGCCGGCAAACGGGGCACCGTTGCCTGGTGGGGGCGATTGTGGGCAACCGTCCGCGTCGAATGCGGAGTCACCATTGACGAATTCGGCCGGCTAACCCTGGCCGAACTCGATCACCTGGTAGCCGCGATCGATGCGCGCACGCAAACCGCGGATTGGCAATCCGCGCGCATCGTGGCAATGCTGGTAGCGGTCAATAGCAAGCGCGGCCGTTATGAGCCGATCCGGTATATGGCGAATGGCGCCGAGATTGCGGCCGCGCGGGCGCGCGCCGCGGCCGAGCGGGCCGAGCGCGAACCGCTCACCGGCGGCGAGGTGCTCGCCGCGTTTCGCGCGGCCGGCATGAAAATCAATGACAAGCGCAAAAACAAAGGGATGACGCAATGAGCGCGGGCGCCTTTTCTCTCGGAACACTCATCGTTGAAATCGAGGCGCGGACGGCCGAGGCCGCGGCCGTACTGCAAAAGTTCGGCGACGATTCGGCCGCGATGATCGACCAGCAAAAGGCGAAATGGGACGGCCTGGCGCAAGTCGGGCAGCAATTCATGGCGGTTGGGGGCGCGCTCACCGCCGGCATTACCTTGCCATTGGTCGGCATGGCCGCGGCATCGCTCGATGCGGCCGGCAAGTTTGAAGCGAGCATGAATAAAGTATCCGCGCTCGGCGATATCACGGGCGCGGATTTCAAGACCCTGCAAGATGCCGCGATCAAATGGGGCGCGGATACGCAGTTTTCGGCGCAACAAGCCGCGGATGCGATGGGCGAGCTGGCCGCAAAGGGGCAGAACGCCACGCAAATTATGAGTACGATGCCGGGCGTACTGGCGCTCGCCGCGGCCGGGCAAACCTCGCTCGCCGAGGCGTCCACGATTGCGACCAACACGATTGCACAATTCGGTTTGCAATCGAGCGATTCGGGAAAAGTGGCCGATGTGCTCGCGGCCGGCGCCGCGCAATCCGCGGCCGGCGTGAAAGAGTTGGGCTCATCGCTCAACTACGTGGCGCCGATCGCGAAATCGGCCGGCCTGTCGTTAGAGGAAACGGTAGGTACGCTCGCGGTCTTAAGCAATAACGGCATCGAGGCGACAAAGGCCGGCACGTCTTTACGCGGCATGATCGCGAGTCTAGAGGCGCCGAGCAAAAAGGCCGGCGATACCCTCGCCGCGCTCGGGGTCAATGCAACGGATTCGAGCGGGAAGCTGATGCCGCTAAACGACATCATGCTTCAACTGAAGGAATCGGGCGCAACCACGGCCGATATGTTCAATATCTTCGGCCGCGAGGGCGCCACGGCCGCGAGCGTATTGAAAGACAATGCCGGGCCGGCGCTCGATCAAATGACCAAATCCATGCAGGATTCCGAGGGCGCCGCGCAAAAGATGGCCGATCAACTCAACCAGGGTATCGGCTTCGGCATGGAGCAGTTGAAGGGTTCGGTAGAAACCGCGGCAATACAGCTCGGGCAAACGCTCGCGCCGGCCTTCAACGCGGTAGTGGCCGGCCTTACCGCGCTGGTCAACAAGGGTACGGAATTCCTGAGTTGGTTCGGTGGATTGCCGGCGCCGATTCAGGATGCGGTTATCACGTTCGGCGCGCTCGCCGCGGCGATCGGGCCAATAGTGCTTGGGCTCGGCGCGTTTATGACGGCGATCGGCACGTTGATGCCGGGCTTGACCTCGCTTGCCGGATTTTTCGGTACCTCCATACTCGGGCTCGGCGGTTGGGCGCTCGCAATCGCGGGCGTGGTGGCGGCTTTGGTGGCGCTCGGCGTATGGGTCTATCAGAACTGGGACACGATCAAAACATCGCTCGCGACGGCATGGGACACGATTTCGGCGGCATGGTCGGGTGTCTGGACTACCATTCAAACTGCGCTTGAAACCGCGTGGAATTCGATCACCGCCGCGGCAACCGCGGTTTGGGATGCGTTTATGGGGCCGTTCGGCGCTACATGGGACGCGGTACAGACCGCATGGTCGGCGGCATGGACCGCAATCACGGGCGCCTTGCAAACCGTATGGGATACCGCGGTGGCGGCATGGTCGGCGTACTGGGACGCCGAGGTGTCGATCGTGTCGGCGATTTGGGACGCGGTAAAGACGGCCTGGTCGGCGGTATGGGAAGCAATCAAGACCGCGGTTTCCGGCACATGGGACGGCATCAAAGCCGCGCTCAGTATCTTCGATGGCATCGCGGCTTACCTGCTACCGTTTTGGGATCCGATCAAAAAGGCGTTTACCGATACGTGGGACGCGATCGCAAAGGCGCTCGCCGCGATTTGGGGCGGGCTGAAAGATACGGCCGATGCCATCTTCAAGGCGCTCGGCAAAATCTTCGGCGATTCGGGCGATGACGCGAAAAAAGCGCAACCGAAAATCGAGGATCATGCTAAAGCCGTGGCGGCGAGCGGTGACCAGGCGAAAACCGCAGCCGAGCAACACGGCAAGCTGGCGCCGGCGATCGAGAATACCGGGAAAAAGGCGAAAGCCGCGGCCGACAATTTCAAGCCACTCAAAGCCGAAGCCGGCTTGCTGATGTTGCAGTATAAAGACCTGCAAAAGGCGCACGACGATATTTTGCAGCAATTGAACAAACTGCAACCCGCGCTCAAACAGACCGCGGACCAATACGCCGCGGCGCAAGATCCGACCAAAACCCTCACCACGTTAACGGATCTGCAAACGGCCGCGTGGGAAAAACAGGCGACGATCACAACGCCGAAAATCCTTACATCGCTCGGCGACTATAAGACGGCCGTTGACCTTGGGACCGAAGCGGCAAAGCAGCTCGGCATCAAATCGGAGGAAACGGGCGCGAAAACGGCCGCGGCCGCGCAAGCCGCGTACCAGGCGGTTCTGAATAACCCGATGGCAACCGAGTATGACAAGCAAAAGGCCGCGGTGGTTGCGCTCAAAGCGGAAATCGACGCGGTGTATAACTCGGGCGAATCGTATGAGGGCGAATTACAGACACTCAGCACTCAATTGCAAGCCGCAAAAACCGCCATGGGCGATTTCTCGGGCTCGGTTACCACGGTCGATACCGGATTGACCACCTTAAAAAACAACAAGGCTTTCGACCAGATCAAAACCGATATCGGGGGCGCGGTAGACGAGATTATCGGCAAGCTTTCCAAAGGCGATTTATCGCTCGGCGCCACGATGAAAACCCTGTTTACCAATATCGGCGAAGATGCCTTGCATTTGTTTGTGGACCCGATGAAAACCGCGGTAGAGGATTTCATCAAAAACACGATCGCCGATTTGCTCGGCGGCAAGGGTTTCGGCGGGATTAAAGACGCGCTCGAAGGTATCGGTACCGCGTTCGGCAAATTGTTCGGCAAAGGCGTATCGACCGCGGCCGACGTGGCGGGCGGCGCGGCGGATGCGGCCGGTGGCGCGGCGCAAGCCGGCGGCGGCGCCGCGAGCGCAGCCGGCGGCATCCTGAGCGCGGGCGTTACTAGCCTGGTCGGCATGGTCTCGGGCGTGGTCTCTGCGGTAACGGGCGTGATCGGGGTGTTTCAAGCCGCGCATCAGGAGACGAGTTTAAACGCGATCGAGCACAATACTCGGTACACGATGATGTACGTCGGCGAACGCGCGGACGGCGGCATACTCGGCGTGTTGTTTAAGATTCAGGAAAACACGCAATGGGTGCAAGGCCAATTAGACGGGCTCAATCTGAAGTTGATCGATTGGCTTTCGCCTCTGCACAATGATTTTCATGACATGGGGTTGAAGGCGTCCGCGGCGCAAACGCGATTCGATGAAATCAGCAATAACACTCTGCAAAATGGTGCGATCGCGCGTGATAACACGCGCTTGCTCGCCGATATCCGCGATTTGCTCGCCGGGCAAAAGCCGGCCGTGAATATCTACGTATCGGGCGCGCAATCGCCGGCGGCAACCGCGGACGCGATCGGCGCCGCGCTTCGGGCGCAAGGGGCCTTCGCGTGAAGATCCGCGCCTACTTCGGCGGGCACGATTCGAGCAGTTTCGCGCTCATCGACGGCTTTGCGGTGGATCAGGATTCAACCGAGGCCATATCGACCTGCAAGATTTCGCTGCTACAAAAGTACGGCGAGGCGCGCTACGATCACGCGCTCTATTCGCAAGCCTCTTTCATGTACGAGTGGCAAATTCAAGAGTGGCAGGAAGTGATCGTTCAAGATGCCGATACCTCGCAATTGCTGTTCGGCGGGTACGTGCTCAAAATTGACCGGCAAATCGAAGGGCCGCACGTCCGCATCGAGGTATCGGCTTCCGATTGGGGGATCCTGTTCGAGCGCGCGCTCATCACGCAAACCTGGCCGGACGGCACGGTTGATTCGACCGTATTTTCGGACGCGCTCGCGCAAGTACCCTTGCTCAAAGCCGGCACGATCGTGCCGCAGGTTACGAACATTGGCGAGCTGGAAGCGAAAGACCAGCGCATCCGCGATTTGTTCGATAACGTCTGCGATTTGACCGGCGGCGAGTGGAACGTCTCATACGATGGCAAGCTCAATTACTACCGCTCGGGCTCGATCGTGGCGCCGTTCGCGCTGTCGGATGAGCCGGACGGTTCCGCGAGTGTCGGGTATTCGCTCGATGGCTTCGACAACGATTTCTCCGATGCCGCAAACCGCATACTGGCGCTCGGCGCCTTGACCGATGACGGCGTGGAGTTGCGCTCGATCGCTGAAAATTCAGCGAGCGAATTGAAGTACGGCATACTCTCGGTAACCCTGGTCGACCGCAATATCAGCGATCAGACCACGCTTGACCTATGGGCACAGTCCGAGGTGGCAACGCGCTCGATACCGAAACCGACCGTTACCGCGACGGTCTTTACGCCGGGCCTGGCGCGCGGCATGACGGTTAGTTTGCAGGCGCTCAAGTACGGATTGTTCGCCGATCTGATTTTGCGGAAACTATCGATCGAGATTATCGCGCCCGATCCGGCGCGCGCCGGCGGGCCTGGTCACAAGCTGAAATACTCGGCGACGCTCGGCTACCGGCCGGCCGATGCGATTTACGCGTTGCGGCGGATGCAACGCCGGCCGATCGAGCGAACCAAATCACCGCCGGCAACGGTGGCGCCGGGCTCGATCGACGGGGCCGACCTCGCGGACGGGCTCGAACTCATTCAAGTGGTAAACGCCCTGCCGGCGCTTCCCGACCCGCAATACTCCGATACGGCCGTGGTGTTCTGGAAATCGGCGCCGCGCGGGCCGCAGTTATATCGGCGCACGGGCAATACCTGGACGGCGTATGTGGACGTGGAAGCGATTCAGGGGCAGATACAGACCACGCAGCTCGCGCCGGGTTCGGTGACGAGTACGGTGCTCGCCGATGGCGCCGTCATCACGGCGAAAATACCGGCCGGCGCGATTACGGGGCCGCAGCTCGCCGCGGGCTCGGTGACCGCAAACGCGGTGGCGGCGAACGCGATTTACGCGCAAGCTCTACAGGCGAATTCGGTAACCGCGGTCGCGCTCGCCGCGAATTCGGTGACCGCCGGCAAAATCGCGGCGCTCGCGGTGGAAGCCGGCAAGATCGCGGCCGATGCGGTGACCGCGGGCACGATCGCCGCGGCCGCGGTGCGCGCCGGGAACCTGGCCGCGGGCGCGGTGACGGCCGGCACGATCGCAACCCGCGCGATTCGCGCCGGCGACGCCGTGTTCGACACGGCCGCGATTCAAGATGCGGATATCGCGAACCTGAACGGCAACAAGATCACGGCGCACAGTATCGACGTATCCAAACTGTCTGCGATCGAAATTGCGGTCGGGTACGGCGGCGATAAGCCGGGCCGCGTGGGTGTCTACAACGCGCAAAAGCTGGTGGCGTTATTGGGTGATTTGGGCGGCGCCGGCTTGACCGCGGGCGCCTATTACGGCATTTGGGCGATACAAGCCGCATTCGGCGGAAGCGGATACAATGACGCGCCGATCTATACCGACACGGCCGGCTCGCTGTTTTTGCGGCAAGCGAACCTGACGATTACCGCGAGCGATGGATCGAAGATCCGGACGGGGCCGACCACGTTCGACTCATCGTACGGCACGATCATGCTAGCGGTGGAAAAGCCGAACGATTCCGCGGTGCAGCTCATCTCGCGCGGGCTCGTGATTCGCAATTCGAGCAACTCGCAGACCATCGGCGCCTTTGTGCGGTCGCCGACTAACCTGAATGCAACCGAGTTGACCCTCTATAACAACGGCGCCTTCGTGATTCACTTGAACGCGATCGATTCCACGATACGCGCCGATGGCGGGTTCAAGGTTTCCGCCAATAGCGTGATTAACAGCTCGGGGCAGTTTACCGGGCCGGGGGTGAATATGCCATCGGGCGATATCTCGCTCGGCTCGGGCAATGTCACGATCGGCGGCGGATTCTACGGGTATCAATGTGTCGTTACCAGCGGGTTCACGGCCGGCGGATCGGCCGGGTTTACCGGCTCGGTACCGGCCGGCCGCGGGCTCACGGTAAAGGGCGGCATCATTACGGGCTACGTCTAAAGGGGCAATCCATGAAAATCGAGCATAAGCTTTCGCCGGCAATGGCCGGCGCCGTCAATCGCATTTTGGAGCAATTGCGCGCGGCCGAGGATCAACGGTTGATCGCGCTCGGGCGCGCGAAAGAATCGGAGCTGGCGATGGCAACGTTGCGCCTGGCGCTGTCGGAACAATTGGCCGTAGTGCAGCAAACCGAGGGCTTGCCCGTGCCGCTCGCGCCCTACCAGCTATCGCCGGACGGGGCCGCGCTGGTCGGGGAAGTGGCCGACCCGCCGGCCGCGGCCGCGGCCGCGATCGCCGCGCCGGCCGAGGGGCCGCGGCCGGTCAACGGAGCCGCTCATGCCCGATGAAATCCTGCCGACTCCGGACGCTTCACCGCCGGCGCCGGACGTGTTTCGCTTGCGCGCGCCGCTCGCGGTTCCGCCGGGCTGGCCGGCCGACGTGGCGCCGAATCAGATCATTTTCGCCCAACACCTGAACGATATCCGCGATAGTGTGTACGCCTGGCCGGGCGACGTGGACGCGCAAACGCACACACTCGCGAACGTGAACCTGGTCAACGCAACCGGCGTCATGCACGATCCCATGACCGCGGCCGGCGATTTGATCGTGCGCGATGGAACCGGGCCGGCGCGCCTAGCGGTTTCGGCGACGGCCGGGCAGGTATTGACGGCCGATCCGGCGCAACCGCTCAAAGTGAAGTGGGCGACGCCGATCGGCGCGGTGGCATCCGTTTTCGGCCGGACGGGCACGGTGGCGGCGCAAGCCGGCGACTACACGGCCGCGCAAATCACGAACGCGGTATCCACTCTCGGGAGCTATGCCGATCCGGCGTGGTTGACCTCGATCGGTTGGGCGAAAGTGGCGGGCGCGCCGGCGACGTTTCCGCCGGCCGTTCACACGCACGACGCGGCCGACGTGGTAAGCGGCCGATTCAATACCGCGCGTTTGGGTTTGGGCGTGGCGGATGCTACCGTCTATCTCCGCGGCGATGGCACATGGGCCGCGGTGGCGAGCGGTGGCGGCGCCGTAGCATCGGTATTCGGCCGGACGGGCGCGGTGGCCGCGGCGCCGGGCGATTATACGGTCGATCAGGTATCAGGCGCGGCGCCGGACAAAACCTTGCAAAAGGGCGATCTGCTCGTCAGGGACTCTATCAGCCTCAATCGGCTACCGTCCGGGGCAAACGGTCAGGTACTCTGTTCGGACGCGTCACAGCCGCTCGGGATGTTCTGGAAGACGTTCACGGGCGGATCGGGCATGGCGGATCCGACCACCACGCTAGGTGATCTCATCGTGCGCGGGCCGGGGCAACCCGATCGCCTGGCGGTGGGAGCAAACGGTCTGGTCCTGATGGCGGATTCGACTATGCCGCTCGGGGTCAAGTGGGCGCCGGCATCGGCCGGCGGATTGACCGATCCGACCACCACGAAAGGCGATTTGCTGGTCCGCGATTCGAGCGCGATCGGGCGCATCGGTGTCGGCACGAACGGGCAGGTATTGACCGCGGATTCGGGCGTAGCGCAAGGCGTCAAGTGGTCTACGCTCACCACGGGCGTTACATCGGTATTCGGGCGCGCCGGCGTGGTGGTGGCGCAAGCCGGCGACTACACCGTTTCTCAGATCACGGGCGCGGCGCCCGATGCAACGACGACAAAGGGAGATTTGCTGGTCCGCTCGGCTTCGGCGCTTTCGCGCCTCGCGGTCGGGCTGGACGGGCAGGTATTGACCGCGGATGCCGCATCGGCCGGCGGGGTCAAGTGGGCGGCGCCTGGCGGATCGCAAACGCCGTGGACGCAGGATGTCAACGCGGCGACATACCAGCTGCTCAATACCGGCGGTATCGGGGTCGGGCTCGCGGCGCCCGCGGCGCCTCTGCACGTGGCAACCAAAAACGGCTCGGGTTGGTCTGTGTTTGTCGATCCGCAGGGTATCGGCACGGGCGCGGCGCCCGGGCTCGCGCTCGGGATCGCTGGCGCGGGCAATCTGGCGGCGATACAGGCGTTCGCGAATGGTCCGTTACTGATAAACCCGAACGGCGGCAATGTGAACATTGGGATTCTTAGCGACATCGGTTATAGGCTCGGTGTCAATGGTGCGGTCTATGCCGCTGGGTGGCTCTACTCGGCGGGCGGCGCCATCTTTTGCTCTACCGATAATGTCGGGCGCGCGATCCTTTCGCACTATTCGGGGCTCGCTCGCTTGAACGTAACCGGCAACGCGGCGGCGGGCACGCTCGCGCTACAGCGCGAATCCGGCTATACCGGCAACATTGAATTTTGGGACGGCAACGTCGGGCAGGTCGGCATCATTCTCGGCGCATCGAAATGCTGGGGCATCATGACCGCGGCGCCCACAACCACGCTGGACGTGGGCGGCATGATCCGCTCCACGGGCTTGCAAGCCGTGCCTACATCCGGCGCGGGATTGGAGTTGCTATATACCTCCAATGCTGCAATCGTTCAGGGTTGGGACCGTTCCACGGGCACGTCGCGCCCTTTATGTCTTCAACCGGCTGGTAATGTCGGCATCAACACGACTAATCCGCAAGGTATCCTGCACGTCAACGCAAAAGGCACGATTCTCGGCACGAGCGCGGGTAGTTGCATCAATCCCAACTATACCGACGCCAATCAACTGTACTATCTCGGTTCGGCGAACAATTGGGCGGGCTGGGGATGCGATGTCAACGGCTACGTGTGGTTGCGAACGGGCACGAGCGGCAACCCGAACCCGCGGATCGTGGTGGCGCAGGAAGGATACGTCTATATTTCCTGCCCGACCGCTTTCGCGCCGTCAAACCTTCAGAACGGAATGATGAGTTTTGCCGTGTATGAGGCGGGCAACCAATTGCAGTTTCAGGTGCGGTACTCAAACGGCACTCTGAAAACGGGCTGGATAAATCTCACTTAAACCCCATTTGGAGGAATTCGAACAATGGCTCTAACTTATGAGGAACTCGGTGCGCTCATGCAGGACGCCGCCTTCCGGTCGCGGATCAAGGTCTCGTGTCTTTCGTTCGCGAATTACATCCTGTCCGAGGGTGCGGCGACGCCGGCGCACAATACGCGCGTGAAGTGGGCGCAAGCGACATACCAGAATCCCGACCAGGCTGCGTATCAGGTGCAACCGCCGACCTGTATGGAAGATGCCGTCAAGCAATCGGGCGCCGCGGTAACGGACGCACAGCTCCAGACCGCGGTTGAAACGGCAATTAACAAGCTGATCTGAGGCGCGGCCGGCCGGCCGCGATTACCGCACAAAAGCACAAAGGCCGAGCGCGCGGCGAAACCGCGGGCGCTCGGCCTTTTTGCGTTTGCGCGCGTGCGCCAAATCGTGCTCAGCAGTTGAATCCTGAAATCAAAGTCCATCCTGCTTATCCTTCCATCTGGCCGCGGCCGCGCGCCGGCCGATCGCGCGCCGTTCTTCGGGCGTAAGCGCGGCCGCGCGCGCCTTTCCGCCGACCTTGCCGGCCTTTTTTCCAATCTTCGATAACTGCTCGGGCGTCAAGTTTTCCGCGCGCGCCTTTCCGCCTTTCAGACCGCCGAGCCGGCCGAGCGCGGCCGCGATCGCCGACCGCTCATCGGCCGTCAGCGTGACGTCGCACAAATTTGGTTTGACGGATTTTCCAACATATTCCGGCTCGGGCTTTGGCTCGGGCGCCTTTATCAATTCGAGCATTGCGATTGATTCGCGCAATTGCTCGGTACTCTTGAACCATTCGCCGACCTTATGATCGGCCGCAAATTTTCGGTGTAGTGTTCGCTCAGTTTGCCGGCACGCCGGAAAGTATCCGATCAAGCGTATTGGCATCAATGTGCCCAATTCGCCCAATCGCCGAATAACCTTGCGGGAAAAGCCGATTTTCACGTATTGCGAATCTTCGGTTTCCATGAAATAGACAAATCCGTTCGGCGACGGCGTCATTGCTCTCTATCCTTCCGCCGGGCCGCGGCGCTCGCCGCGGCTGCTTTGCGTGCGATCGCGCTACGCTGTTCCGGCGTCAACGCGGCGGCGCGCGCCTTTCCGCCCACTTTTCCGCCTTTTTTACTGATCGCCGCGCGCCGTTTGGGCGATAGCTTTTCCGCTCGCGCCTTACCGCCGGCCGCGGCGATTGACTCCAGATGGTCTTGCATTTTTAATCCTCTTTTCATTTGCGTTCAGCTTAACATGCCGTCCGCTTTTTTTATTCTATCAGGCTTGACTTGCTATGGCAAGACAAGCTAATATGAAGACATGGAAACAAACCGCAAGATGTACTTGACCGAAGCCGAGCGCAAACAGCTCGGTTTGCCGAGCGCGGATGAGCAAATCGCGCGCTGGAACGAGTTGCAAAAGCAACTCCGCGAGGGGCGCCGCTAATGGATCGCCGTTGGACTAATCACCTTGGAACCTGCGATTGCGGCGCCGAAGTATACGCCGCGTTCGCGGGCGCCGAGTGCCTCGAACGGACGGCCGAGTGCAAATGCGGCCGGCCGGTGTGCCTGGGGTGCCAGGAAGAACACGCGCGCGTTTGCGAGGCGTGCGACGCGCACGTTTGCGAGCAGACGGCCGTGAACAACGGCGATTTTTGGCTTTGCCTGGCGTGCATCCGGCGCGGTGCCGCGGCCGAGCGCGCGGAAGTTTACGGATTGGAGATTGCGTAATGAGTTACGCAGTAACAGACGCCGGCGAGCAAGAGATGCGCGCCGAATTGAAAGCGCTTGACGAGTTGGGCGCGAACATCGATCAACTCGCTTCGGACGCGCGCGATTGCGATACGCTCGCGCCCGAAGTAAAGACCTTACTGGATGCCGCGTGGTACTTCGCCGAAAAGGCGTTTCGCGAGGCGCACGGGCACTGCTCGGCCGGCTGCGACGGCCGCAAGTGGTGCTCGGCATGTTCACACTTCAACAATCTCCGCAACAAGGCGGAATCAATTCGGAGGGTTCTCTAGTGGCAACTGTCAGCACGCAACCAAAAGACGATATCGTGCGGTTCGAGTACAATCAACCGCTCGAACTCGCCACGCGCTTCCCCGAGGGAC